>CXWL01109273.1_pt2 | contig 21513 bp, 21 predicted proteins | sample 590931 | NCBI WGS metagenome assembly CXWL01 (sample SAMEA3498368, study PRJEB10139) | groundwater metagenome | biome: water well; material: biofilm material | place: Germany | collected 2015-04-27 | reverse complement strand
AATGCGTGAAATGCTGGAAGCCGGTGTCCACTTCGGTCACCAAACCCGTTTTTGGAACCCAAAAATGGCGCCGTTCATCTTCGGCCACCGCAACAAGATCCACATCATCAACCTCGAAAAGACGATGGCGATGTATCAGGAAGCGATGAAGACGGTCAAGCAGGTTGCTGCCCAGCGCGGCACCATCCTGATGGTCGGCACCAAGCGCCAGGCGCGCGACATCATCGCCGCTGAAGCCCAGCGCGCAGGTGTGCCGTACGTCGACCAGCGCTGGTTGGGCGGCATGCTGACCAACTTCAAGACCATCAAGACCTCGATCAAGCGCCTGAAGGACATGGAAGCGCAGATCGCCGACGGTTCGGTCGAGAAGCTGTCGAAAAAAGAAGGCCTGATGTTCGAGCGCGAAATGGTCAAGCTGCAGAAGTCCATCGGCGGCATCAAGGACATGGGCGGCGTTCCTGACGCAATCTTCGTCGTCGACGTCGGCTACCACAAGGGCGCGATCACCGAAGCCGGCAAGCTGGGCATCCCGGTCATCGGCATCGTCGATACCAACCACTCGCCAGCCGGCGTGACCCACATCATCCCAGGCAACGACGACTCGTCGAAGGCGATCATGCTGTACGCCCGCGGTGTCGCTGATGCGATCATCGAAGGCCGCGCCAACGCGACCAACGAAGTGGCCGACATGGCCAAGCAAGCCGGCGGCGACGAGTTCGTTGAAGTTTCCGAGCAGGCTTAATCATCAGGCGGGGGCAACCCTGCCGGATCGAAAAAAAGGGTGGCATCGAGCTCACCCTTTTTTTTAAACAGAATACGTTCGTGTAGTAAACAGCAAGCGGCGCCCGTCAGCGGTGCGCCCCGACCCGGATAGACATTTAGGAGAAACACATGGCAGCGATTACAGCAGCGATGGTAGGCGAACTGCGCGGCAAGACCGACGCACCGATGATGGAATGCAAGAAGGCACTGACCGAAGCCGAAGGCGACATGGCCCGTGCGGAAGAGATCCTGCGCGTCAAGCTGGGCGGCAAGGCCTCGAAGGCGTCGTCCCGGATCACCGCCGAAGGCGTGGTCGTGGCGTACATCGCCGGCGGCGTTGGCGCGCTGCTCGAAATCAACAGCGAAACCGACTTCGTTGCCAAGAACGACGACTTCCTGGCGCTGGCGAACAACGCCGCCCGCCTGGTCGCCGAAAACAACCCGGCCGACGTGGCTGCGTTGCTGGCCCTGCCGCTCGACGGCAAGACCCTCGACGACGTTCGTGCCGCACTGATCGGTAAAATCGGCGAGAATATGTCGATCCGCCGCTTCCAGCGTTTCGAAACCACCGCCAAGCTCGCTTCGTACCTGCACAACGCCCGCATCGGCGTGATGGTCGAATTCGACGGCGCGGACGAGCAGGTCGGCAAGGACATCGCGATGCACATCGCCGCGATGAAGCCAGTGTCGCTGTCGTCGGACCAGGTGCCTGCTGAACTGATCGAGAAAGAGCGTTCGGTCGCAGCCCTGAAAGCACAGGAAGACGCCGACCAGGCCGCAGCAGCAGGCAAGCCGGCGCAGTCGCCGGAAATCCTGGCCAAGCGCCTCGAAGGTTCGGTACAAAAGTACCTGAAAGAAGTATCCTTGCTGAACCAGCCGTTCGTCAAGAACGACAAGCAGTCGGTCGAGCAGTTCCTGAAGGCGGCCAACACCACCGTCAAGGCGTTCACCATGTATGTGGTCGGCGAAGGCATCGAGAAAAAGCAAGACGACTTCGCTGCCGAAGTCGCAGCCCAGATGGCTGCCTCGAAGCAGTAAGTTGACAAGCGGGCCGGAAGGCCCGTTTTCTTAACTGCAGTAAGATTCTCCACCGTCCCGCGCGGGATGGTGAGACTGCCGGGCGGCCCACCAGGACGCCTTGGCCGAGTCAGAACCGAATAAACCGTCACTCAGGAGCCTCCATATGACCAAACCAGCCTACAAACGCGTCCTCCTCAAATTGTCTGGCGAAGCACTGATGGGCGATGATCCTTACGGTATCAATCGCGGCACCATCGAGCGCATGGTCGCCGATGTGGCGGAAGTGGCGAAAGCAGGCGTGGAAGTGGCCGTGGTGATTGGCGGCGGCAACATCTTTCGCGGCGTCGCCCCCGGCGCCCAGGGCATGGACCGCGCTACCGCCGACTACATGGGCATGCTGGCCACCGTGATGAACGCGCTGGCACTGGCCGACGCGATGCGCCAGGCGGGCGTCACCGCGCGCGTGATGTCGGCGATCGGCATCGACCAGGTGGTCGAGCCATACGTGCGCCCGAAGGCGCTGCAATACCTGGAAGAGGGCAAGGTTGTCGTGTTCGCCGCCGGCACCGGCAACCCGTTCTTCACCACCGACACCGCGGCGGCGCTGCGCGGCGCCGAAATCAGCGCCGAGATCGTGCTCAAGGCCACCAAGGTCGACGGCGTCTATACTGCCGACCCGAAGAAGGACCCGAACGCGACGCGCTACGAATCGATCACGTTCGACGAGGCCATCTCGAAGCACCTGCAGGTGATGGACGCCACCGCGTTCGCCCTGTGCCGCGACCAGAAGCTGCCGATCAAGGTGTTTTCCATCGTCAAGCCGGGCGCGCTGATGCGCGTCATCATGGGCGAAGATGAAGGAACCCTGGTTCACGTGTAAAATAACGCAATATTGCCAAGCAACAATCTAACAAGCTACAGGAGAGCAGCATGACCATCGCTGACATCAAGAAGAACGCGCAAGAGCGCATGACCAAGTCGATCGAAACCCTCAGGGCCGACCTGGCCAAGGTACGTACCGGCCGCGCCCACACCGGCATCCTCGACCACATCACGGTCGAATACTACGGGTCGCCGACGGCGCTGTCCCAGGTCGCCAACGTGACCCTGATCGACGCGCGCACCATCGGCGTGGCGCCGTTCGAAAAGAAAATGGCCGCCGCGATCGAACGCGCCATCCGCGACTCCGACCTCGGCCTGAATCCGTCGTCGCAGGGCGACCAGATCCGCGTGCCGACGCCGATGCTGACCGAAGAGCGCCGCAAGGAAATGGTCAAGCTGGTCAAGAACGAGGCGGAAGACGCCAAGATCGCGATCCGCAACATCCGCCGCGACGCCAACGAGCAGGTCAAGAAGCTGGTCAAGGACAAGCTGGCGTCGGAAGACGACGAGCGCCGTTCGACCGACGAGATCCAGAAGCTGACCGACAAGTTCGTCGCCGACGTCGACCGCATGGTGGTCGACAAAGAAAAAGAAGTGCTGACGGTTTAACGCACCAGATGATCTTCAAGAGTTCCACCACCGCAGTCCCGGAAGTTGCCAAGGTGCCGCGCCATGTGGCGATCATCATGGACGGCAACGGCCGCTGGGCCACCAAGCGCATGCTGCCGCGCGTGGCCGGTCACGTCAAAGGCGTCGAGGCGGTGCGCGACTGCGTCGAGGCGTGCGTCGATCGTGGCATCGAGTACCTGACGATTTTTGCGTTTTCGTCGGAAAACTGGCGCCGGCCGGAAGAAGAAGTGTCGCTGCTGATGCGCCTGTTCGTCACGGCGCTCGAACGCGAAGTGGCGAAGATGCACGCCAACAGTATCCGCCTGAAGGTGGTCGGCGACCTGTCGCGCTTCGACGCCAAGCTGCGCGAGATGATCGCCAACGCCGAGCGGCGCACCGCCAACAACACGCGCCTGACGCTGACCGTGTGCGCCAATTACGGCGGCCGCTGGGACATCATGCAGGCCACTTCCAAGATGGTCGCCGCCAACCCGGGCGTCACCGATTTCACCGAAGAGCAGCTGGCCGAACACCTGGCGATGGCGTACGCGCCGGAGCCGGACCTGTTCATCCGCACCGGCGGCGAAGAGCGCATTTCGAACTTCCTGCTGTGGCAACTGGCCTATTCGGAGCTGTACTTCACCGATACGTTCTGGCCCGATTTCTCGGTGCAGTCGCTGGATGCTGCCATCGCCTCCTACCAAGGCCGCGAACGCCGCTTCGGCCGTACCGGCGCCCAACTGGACAACAAGAAAAACTGATGCTCAAAACCCGGATTGTGACCGCGATTGTCCTGCTGGCGGTACTGCTGCCAGTGCTGTATTTCAACAACCCGGTCGCGTTCGCGCTGGTGGTGACGCTGTTCCTCGGCGCCGCAATCTGGGAAAGCTTTCGCCTGTTTAACCCCGGCTCGGCGCGCGCGCTGGTCATCACCCTGTTCTGGAGCGCGGCGTTCTGCTACGTGTTCTTCTATGCCACGCCACGCAGCCCGCTGTTCTGGTTCGCCATCAGCGTGCTGATCTGGGGCATGCGCTTTGCGCCGTCGCTCAAGATCGGCCTGCCGGCACTCGACAGCACGGCCAACACCTTGCTCAGCCTGACCTACGCGATCGCCATCGTCGCCTGCTTCGCCGCCATCGTCACCCTGTTCCGCCATTCGCCGGCCTACCTGCTGTCGGTGATGGCGCTGGTATGGATCGCCGACATCGGCGCCTACACCGCCGGCAAGATGTTCGGCAAGAACAAGCTGGCGCCGTCGATCTCGCCCGGCAAGTCGTGGGAAGGCGCGATCGGCGGCGGCATCGCCGTGNNCGTGCAGGCGAAATGGGGCTGGCTGGCGCTGGCGGGTATACTGATTGTGCTGGTCGCTGCCAGCGTGGTCGGCGACCTGTTCGAATCCCAGCTCAAGCGCCGCGCCGGCGTCAAGGACAGCAGCAAGCTGCTGCCCGGCCACGGCGGGGTGCTGGACCGCATCGACGCCCTGATCCCCGTACTGCCACTGGCTGCGCTGATCGACACCTGGCTCTGAAAGAGTTTCATGCAATCCATTACCATCCTAGGCGCCACCGGCTCGATCGGTGTGTCGACCCTCGACGTGCTCGCGCGTCATCCCGACAAATACAAGGTCTTCGCGCTGACCGCCCATAGCCGGGTCGACGAGCTGGCCGAGCAGTGCGCGCAGTTCCGCCCGGCGCGCGCCGTGGTCGGCACGGCCGAAGCGGCCGGCCGCCTGTCGGCGCTGCTGCGCGCCAGGGACGTGCGCTGCGACGTCAGCTACGGCGAAGAAGCGCTGTGCGAAGTGGCCGCCGCCGCCGACACCGTGATGGCCGCCATCGTCGGCGCCGCCGGCCTGGCGCCGGCACTGGCCGCCGCGCGCGCCGGCAAGAAGATCCTGCTGGCGAACAAGGAAGCGCTGGTCATGTCCGGCCAGCTGTTCATGGATGCAGTGCACCAAAATGGTGCAACTTTGCTGCCGATCGACAGCGAGCACAATGCCATCTTCCAGTCGCTGCCGCAGTCGTACGCGCGCTCGCCGCAGGGCGCCGGCGTCGCCAAGATCCTGCTCACCGCATCCGGCGGGCCGTTCCTGACGCGCGCCGTCGAGACGCTCGAAGACGTCACCCCCGAGCAGGCCTGCAAGCACCCCAACTGGGTGATGGGCCGCAAGATCTCGGTCGACTCGGCCACCATGATGAACAAGGGCCTCGAAGTGATCGAGGCGCACTGGCTGTTCGGCGCGCCGGCGTCGCAGATCGAAGTCGTGATCCACCCGCAAAGCGTGATCCACTCGATGGTGTCGTACGTCGACGGCTCGGTGCTGGCGCAGCTGGGCAACCCCGACATGCGCACGCCGATCGCCCACGCGCTGGCGTTCCCCGAACGGATCGAGTCGGGAGTAGGGCAGCTCGACCTGACCACCATCGGCACGCTGCAGTTCGAAAAGCCCGATTTCAATCGCTTCCCGTGCCTGGCGCTGGCGTTCGAGGCGCTGCGCGAAGGCGGCACCGCGCCGGCGCTGCTGAACGCCGCCAATGAGATCGCGGTCGAGGCCTTCCTCGACGGCCGCATCGGCTTTCGCGACATCGACCGCGTGATCGCCCGCGTGATGCACGAGAACGAACACGGCGCCGCCAGCAGCATCGCGGCGGTCATGGCGCAGGACGCGCTGGCGCGCGCCGCGGCGTCGAGCATCGTGGCCGGAATCGCGCGATGACCCTGATCACCACCGTGCTGGCGTTCCTGCTGGCGCTCGGGCCGCTGATCATCTTCCATGAGCTGGGCCACTACACGGTCGCGCGCCTGTGCGGCGTGAAGGTGCTGCGCTTCTCGGTCGGCATGGGCAAGGTGGTCTGGTCGCGCCGGTTCGGCCCCGACCAGACCGAGTGGGCGGTGTCGATGCTGCCGCTGGGCGGCTACGTCAAGATGCTCGACGCGCGCGACCCCGACGCGCCGGCGATGAACGAGGCCGACCTGCAGCGCGAATTCACCCGCCAGAACGTGTGGCGCCGCATCGCCATCGTCGCCGCCGGGCCGCTCGCCAACTTCCTGCTGGCGATCGTGCTGTTCGCCGCCCTGGCGATGGCCGGCACGGTCGAACCGTCCACCAGGCTGCGCGCCCCCGCCGAAAAATCGGTGGCATACCAGGCCGGCCTGCGCGGTGGCGAGAAGGTCGCCGCGGTCAACGGCAAGGCGGTCGCCAGCTGGACCGAGCTGCGCTGGGAGATCATGCAGGCGATCGTCGACAAGCGCGACGCCCGCCTCGACGTGACCCAGCCGCAGGGCGGCCAGTTCGGCGCGATCCTGCCGGCGTCCGCGCTGAAGGGCCTCGACGTCGAGGGCGACCTGCTCGCCGCGCTCGGCCTCGACATGGCGCGCCCGAAGCCGGTGATCGAAAAAATCATCGCCGGCGGCCCCGGCGAACGCGCCGGCCTGCAGGTCGGCGACCTGGTCACCGCGATCGACGGCCAGCCTGTCATCGACGGCATCGCCGTGATCGAGGCGATCCGCGCGGCCAACGGGCGCAGCCTGGCGCTGTCGCTTGAGCGCGCCGGCGCGCCCGTCACCGCCAGCGTGAAGCCCGAATTCGACGCCGCGCGCAAGGCCTGGGTGATCAAGATCGTCACCAGCTCGATGCCCGAGCAGGTCACCGTCACTTCCGGCCCGGTCGAAGCCGTCGCCAAGGCCGCCGCCAAGACCTGGGACACCAGCGTCCTGTCCGTCAAAATGATCGGCCAGCATGATTACCGGCGAAGTCTCGTGGAAAAACGTCACCGGTCCGATCACCATTGCCGACTACGCGGGACAGACCGCGCGCATGGGCCCCTCGGTGTATTTGGGCTTCATCGCCTTCATCAGCATCAGTCTGGGCGTGATGAATCTGTTACCAATTCCGGTGCTGGATGGGGGGCTTTTGCTGTATTATTCGCTGGAAGTTTTGACCGGACGCCCCTTGCCCGAACGGATTGGGGCATACGCGCAGCGCGCCGGAATCGGCCTGCTGGTCCTGCTGATGGCCCTCGCTGTCTTCAACGACGTCGCCCGGCTCCTGTAGACCGGTCTTACCCGACCAAGAATTTGCCATGATTGAACATTGATTTAGCCAATGAAATTACATTCAGATCGTTCCGCACTGCCATTCTTCCGCCATAGCCTGATCGGCGCCGCCGTCCTCGCCCTGTGTGCCGGCCAAGCACTCGCTGTCAATCCATTTGTGGTCAAGGACATCCGCGTCGAGGGCATCCAGCGCACCGAAGCGGGCACCGTATTCAGCTACCTGCCGGTGCGGGTCGGCGAAACGTTCGACGATGAAAAGAGCATCACCGCCATCAAGGCGCTGTATGCCACCGGCTTCTTCAAGGACATCCGGCTGGAAGAGGAAAACGGCGTGCTGGTGGTGCTGGTCGAAGAGCGGCCCGCCATCTCGACCGTCGACTTCACCGGCACCAAGGAATTCGAGAAGGACGTGCTGGTCAAGGCGCTGAAGGAAATCGGCGTCGGCGAAACCAAGATCTTCGACAAGGCGTCGGTCGACCGCGCCGAACAGGAACTCAAGCGCCAATACCTGTCGCACGGCCTGTACGGCGTCAAGATCACCACCACCGTCACGCCGATGGAGCGTAACCGCGTCACCGTCATGTTCAACGTCGACGAAGGCGACATGGCCCGCATCAAGGGCATCAACATCGTCGGCAACAAGCACTTCTCCGACAAGGAACTGCGCGAGACGATGGCGCTCAGCACCCACGGCTGGTTCACCTGGTACTCGAAGGCCGACCAGTACTCGAAGACCAAGCTGACCGGCGACATCGAGGCGATCAAGTCGTTCTACCTGAACCGCGGCTACCTCGAGGCGAGCGTCGAGTCGACCCAGGTGTCGATCACGCCCGACAAAAAAGACATCTACCTGACGATCAACATCACCGAAGGCGAGAAGTACACCATCTCCGGCGTCAAGCTCGAAGGCGAGATGTTCGGCCGCGAGGAGGAGCTGAAGTCGCTGCTGCTGCTCAAGAAAGGCTCGACCTATTCGGGCGAGCTGCTCACCGCCAGCAACAAGCGCATCTCGGACCGCCTCGGCACCTTCGGCTACGCCTTCGCCAACGTCAACGCCAATCCGGAAATCGACCGCGCCAAGCGCGAAGTGGCGTTCACCTTCTTCATCGACCCGGGCAAGCGCGCTTACGTGCGCCACATGAACATCAGCGGCAACACCACCACGCGCGACGAAGTGATCCGGCGCGAGTTCCGCCAGTTCGAGGGGTCCTGGTACGACGGCAACAAGATCAAGGCGTCGCGCGACCGCGTCGACCGCCTCGGCTACTTCAAGGACGTCACCATCGACACCCCGGAAGCGCAGGGCACGTCCGACCAGGTCGACGTCAACCTGACCGTGGTCGAGAAGCCGACCGGCAACTTCATGATCGGCGGCGCCTTCTCGCAGTCGGAGAAATTCACGTTCACCGCGTCGATCCAGCAGGCCAACTTCGCCGGCAGCGGCAACACCGTCGGCATCGAGCTCAACACCAGCCGCTACAGCCGCACCATCGCGCTGTCGCAGACCAATCCGTATTTCACCGACGACGGCATCACGCGTTCGTTCGAAGTCTACCTGCGCACCACCCGTCCGCCGGCGCTGAACATCGGCAGCTTCACCGTCAGGCAGACCGGCGGCCGGATGAGCTTCGGCGTGCCGTTCTCGGAAACCGATATGGTCTTCTTCGGCGCCGGCCTCGAGCGCACCAGCATCGAAACCGATTTCACCAGCCCGACCCGCTACAAGGATTACGTGCGCCAGTTCGGCGGCTTTGCCGACGGCATCGGCACCGCCACCACCAATTCGCTGCCGCTGACGGCGGCCTGGCAGCGCGACAGCCGCGACAGCGCGATCACCCCGACGGCCGGCCGCTACCAGCGCGCCAACCTCGAGCTCGACCTGTTCGGCAACTCGAAGTACTACCGCGCGGTGTACGAGCAGCAGTGGTACCGTCCGCTCACGCGCACGATTACCCTGGCGCTGAAGGGCGAGCTCGACTACGGCCACGGCCTGCGCGGCACCGGCTATCCGGTGTTCAAGAATTTCTACGGCGGCGGCATCGGTTCGGTGCGCGGCTACCTCAGCTCGTCGCTCGGCGTGGTCGACCCGATCTCGTTCGACGCGCTGGGCGGCGCCAAGCGGGTGATCGGCAATGCCGAACTGCAGATGCCGTTCCCGGGCGGTGGCCCCGACCGCAGCCTGCGCTGGTTCGGTTTCTTCGACGCCGGCCAGGTCTACCAGGAAGGCCAGAAGATGCGCGCCTCCGAGTTGCGCTACTCGACCGGCCTCGGCGTGAGCTGGATTTCCCCGGTCGGCCCGCTCAAGTTGAGTTATGCTAAGCCCCTGAACGCGAAGCCGGGCGACCGCCTGGAGCGCTTCCAGTTCCAGATGGGTACCGGTTTCTGATCGTGCAATGCCTGTTGACTATCCAGATTGCGGAGAATTATGTTGAAAAATGTGACGGCCTCGCTGCCTAAATTGCTGGTCATGGCGGCCTTGTGCGCAGGTTCGCTGGCGCAGGCGCAGAACGCGCCGAGCCGGATCGGCTTCGTGTTTACCGAGCGCCTGATGACCGAGTCGAAGCTGGCCAAAGCGGCCGACGCCAAGATCGAGGCCGAGTTTTCGCGCCGCCAGAAGGCCATCAAGGACATGGTCGCGCGCCTGAAGTCGCTGTCGGAGAAGTTTGACGCCGACAACGCCAGCCTGGTCGACCCGGAGCGCACCAAGCGCTACCGCGAAGTGGCCGAGCTGGAAAAAGACGTCCAGCGCACCCAGCGCGAATTCAACGAAGACCTGCTGCAGCGCAAGAGCGAAGAGCGCGCCAACATCGCGCAGAAAGCCTACAAGCTGATCGAGCAGATTGCCGAACAGGAACACCTCGATGTGGTGCTGCAGGAATCGGCCTGGTCCAGCCCGCGCATCGACATCACCGACAAGATCATCAGGCTGCTTGATAAATAACACCATGTTCAGAACCAGAATGGGCGCCGTGGCATTCGCGCTGGGCGTGGCGGCGCTCGGCGCCGGCGCCGGCGCGCGCGCGCAGGGTGGCCCCGGACGGGTTGGCTACGTCGCCATCGAGCGCCTGTACGCCGACTCGAAAGCGGCGAAAGCGGCCGACGCCAGGATCGCCGCGGAGTTTTCCGGGCGCAAGAAGGCGAACCAGGAAATGTTCGTCCGCCTGAAGCAGCTGTCGGAGCGATTCGACGCCGACGCGCCCAAGCTGACCGAGGTGGAACGCCTGCGCCGGCGCCGCGAGGTGCTCGACCTCGACAAGGAAGTGCAGCGCAAGGAAGCGGTGTTCCACGACGACCTGGTGCAGCGCAAGAGCGAAGAGCAGGCGCAGTTCGCCGAAAAGGCGCACGCGCTGATCGGCCGCGTCGCCGAGCAGGAAAAAATCGACATCGTGCTGTTCCGCGACGTGCTGTGGGCGCGCCCGGACAACGACATCACCGACAAAATCATCAAGCAGCTCGATCTATAGCGCTTGACTACACAACGAACGGACAACCAGGATGGGCACGCGACTAGGTGAATTGGTCGAACGCTTGGGCGGCCAGCTGGTGGGGGATCCGAACCTGGAAGTGAGCGGGATCGCACCATTGGCCGACGCCACAGGCAGCGACATCAGCTTTCTGAGCAATAGCAAGCTGCGCGCGCAAGCGGCGCAGAGCGGCGCGGCGGCATTGATCGTCGCGCCGGCCGACGACGCCGGCGTGGCCGAAACGTACCGCGGCGCGCGCATCGTCACCGCCAACCCGTACGTGTATTTCGCCCGCGCCGCGCAGTATTTCGCCGCGCTGGACGCGGTGCCGCCGGCGCCGGGCATCGACCCGTCGGCCAGCGTGGCTGCCGGCGCGAGCGTCGACCCGAGCGCGCACATCGGCCCGCAGGTGACCATCCTCGACGGCGCCGTGATTGGGGCCGGCGTGGTGATCGAGGCCGGCTGCTTCGTCGGCAAGGGCGCCGTGATCGGCGAGGGCACCTACCTGTTCGCCAACGCCACCTTCCACGCGCGCTGCGAAATCGGCAAGCGCGGCATCATCCATTCGGGCGCCGTGATCGGCACCGACGGCTTCGGCTTNNGTCGACATCGGCGCCAACACCTGCATCGACCGCGGCGCGCTGGCCGACACCATCATCGAAGACGGCGTCAAGCTCGACAACCAGATCCAGATCGGCCACAACTGCCACATCGGCGCGCACACGGCGATGGCCGGCTGCGTCGGCGTGGCCGGCAGCGCCAGGATCGGCAAGTACTGCACCTTCGGCGGCGCCGCGATGGTGCTGGGCCACCTGACGATCGCCGACAAGGTCCACATCTCGTCGGGCAGCATGGTGTCGCGCTCGATCCTCGAAGCAGGGCAGTACACGGGATTTTACCCATTGGCCAAGAACGCCGACTGGGAAAAAAGTGCGGCAATCGTTCGCAATCTGGACGCCATGCGGGATAAAATCCGGGCGCTGGAAAAAACCATCAAAACGCTGACAGAACAAAAATGACCACTACCGAAAACAAGACCCTCGACATCTGCGCCATCAAGAAGCTGCTGCCGCACCGCTATCCGCTGCTGCTGGTGGACCGCGTGCTGACCTGGGAAGCGAACAAGTCGATCACCGCGATCAAGAACGTCACCGCCAACGAAGAATTCTTCAACGGCCACTTCCCGCACAAGCCGGTGATGCCGGGCGTGCTGATGATCGAAGCGCTGGCGCAGACCGCGGCGATCCTGTCGTTCCTGACGATGGGCGTGACGCCCGACGAGAACTCGGTGGTGTATTTCGTCGGCATCGACAATGCGCGCTTCAAGCGCCCGGTCGGCCCCGGCGACCAGCTGAAGATGGATGTCGAGATCCTGCGCGTGTCGCGCGGCATCTGGAAGTACAAGGCGGTCGGCACGGTCGACGGCGCCGTCGCGCTGGAAGCGGAATTGATGTGCACCATTCGCGCCACCGACGACGCGAGCAAGGCGGCGGGACAGTAACATGGCATTGATTCATCCAAGCGCGATCGTCGATCCGAAGGCGCAACTCGACAGCACGGTGGAAGTCGGCCCGTATTCCATTATCGGCCCGGACGTGCGCATCGGCGCGCGCACCGTGATCGGCCCGCACGTCGTCGTCGAAGGCCACACCACCATCGGCGAAGACAACAAGTTCTTCCAGTTCTCGTCGATCGGCGCCGCGCCGCAGGACAAGAAGTGGTCCGGCGAGCCGACCCGCCTCGAAGTGGGCGACCGCAACACGGTGCGCGAATTCTGCACCTTCAACCTCGGCACCGCGCAGGACGCCGGCGTGACCCGGCTCGGCAACGACAACTGGATCTCGGCCTACGTCCACCTGGCGCACGACTGCCAGGTCGGCAGCAACACGATCTTCTCGAACAACGCCCAGCTGGCCGGCCACGTCATCGTCGGCGACTGGGCGATCCTGTCGGGCTACGCCGGCGTGCACCAGTTCTGCAAGATCGGCGCGCACGCCTTCGTCGGCATGTACACCAGCCTGACCCAGGATGTGCCGCCGTTCGTGCTCGTCTCCGGCAACCCGGCCGGCGCGCGCGGCGTCAACATCGAAGGCATCAAGCGGCGCGGCTTCACGCGGCCGCAGATCGATGCCATCCGCGCCGCCTACAAGACGGTGTACCGATCCGGCCTGACGCTGGAAGAAGCCAAGGCCCGGCTGGCCGAGCAGGAAGCGGAAGACGCCGACGGCGCGCCGCAAGTGCAGGCCTTCCGCGAGTTCCTCGGAACCGCGAGCCGTGGCATCGTCCGCTGACATCGCCGTAGCGCTGGTCGCCGGCGAGGTGTCCGGCGACATGCTTGCCGGCCGCCTGCTGGCCGGCCTGCGCCCGCACTTGCCGCAAGCGCGCTTCCACGGCATCGGCGGCCCGCGCATGGCCGAGCAGGGCTTCGTCTCGGACCTGCCGATGGACAAGCTCACCGTGCGCGGCCTGTTCGAAGTGATCCCGCGCTACCGCGAGATCAAGCGCATCCAGAACGAGCTGCGCGACCGCCTGCTGGCCGAACGGCCGGCGGTGTTCATCGGCGCCGACTATCCCGGCTTTAACCTTGGCCTCGAGATGCAGCTGAAGGCGGCCGGCATCCCGACCGTGCACTTCGTCAGCCCGCAGATCTGGGCCTGGCGCGGCGGGCGCATCAAGAAGATCCAGAAAGCGGTGTCGCACATGCTGGTGATCTTCCCGTTCGAGGAAGAGATCTACAAACAGGCCGGCGTGCCGGTCACCTACATCGGCCATCCGCTGGCCGAGATGATCCCCATGCAGCCCGACCAGGCCGCGGCGCGCCGCGCGCTCGGCGTCGATGTCGATGCGCGCGTGGTCACCGTCATGCCCGGCAGCCGCATGGGCGAACTGAAATACCTGGCCGCGCCGTTCGTCGGCGCCGTCAAGCTGCTGGCCGCGCGCGACCCGGGCCTGAAATTCATCGTGCCGATGGCGGGCGAACGCCAGCGCGCCTACTTCACCGAACTGGTGGCGAAGGCGGGCCTCGGCGACGTCGAGATCGCGCTGGTCGACAATTCGCACCAGGCGATCTGCGCGGCCGACGCGGTGCTGGTCGCATCGGGCACCGCGACGCTCGAAGTGGCGCTGTTCAAGAAACCGATGGTAATCGCCTACAAGGTGATGGCCGCGTCGTGGCAGATCATGCGCCACATGGGCTACCAGCCGTGGATCGGCCTGCCGAACATCCTGGCGCGCGAATTCCTCGTGCCCGAACTGCTGCAGAACGCCGCCACGCCGCAAGCGATGGCCGACGCCGTCTGGCAGCAGCTGAACGACGCGCCGGGCCGCCTGCGGCTGGTCCAGCGCTTCACCGACATGCATCACAGCCTGCTGCGCAACAGCGCGCAGGAAAGCGCCGCTGCCGTCATGCGCATCATTCAAGCACCACCCTCCCCATGACGAAAAAGAAAATCAATTTTTATCCGGGCCTGAAGAAGTCCCAGTACCCGTTCACCGAATTCGACATCGTCTGCGGCGTCGACGAGGCAGGGCGCGGGCCGCTGGCCGGCCCGGTGTTCGCCGCCGCCGTGATCCTCGACCCGCGCCGCCCGATCGACGGCCTGCGCGACTCGAAGAAGCTGACCGCCGAGCGGCGCGACGAGCTGGCGCCGCAGATCAAGCAGTTCGCTCTGGCGTGGGCCATCGCCGAGTGCTCGCACGAAGAGATCGACGCCATCAACATCCTGCAGGCGACCATGCTGGCAATGAAGCGCGCGGTCGAGGCGCTGCAGACCATCCCGACCATCGCCCTGATCGATGGCAACCGCAGCCCGGTGATGACGATCCGCTGCCATCCGATCATCGAAGGCGACGACAAGGTCCACTCGATTTCGGCGGCCTCGATCCTGGCCAAGACGGCGCGCGACGCCGCGCTGGTGTCGCTGCACCAGCTGTATCCGCAGTACGGTTTCGACCAGCACAAGGGCTACAGCACGCGCATGCACATGGAGCGCCTGCGCGAGTTCGGCGCCTGCCCGGTGCACCGCCGCTCGTTCGCGCCGGTGCGCCTGGCGATCGCCGGCGAGATCAACCTCGACACGCTGCCGCTCGACTTCGACCCGGAGGCCGAAGAATGAAGACGATCACCTCGCGCGACAACCCGCTCTACAAGGACCTCAAGCAGCTGGCCGGCAGTTCGCAGGCGCGCCGCAAGGCCGGCCGCACGCTGCTCGACGGCGTGCACCTGTGCCAGGGCTACCTGCAACTGCGCGGCGCGCCGCTGCACTGCATCGTCGGCGAAGGCGCGCTGGCGAACCCGGAAGTGGCCGACATCGTGCAGCGCTGCGAAGAGGCGCGCGCCAACGTCACCGCGCTGCCGGACGCGCTGTACAACGCGCTCAGCCAGGTCGAGCACGGCGTCGGCCTGATGTTCCTCATCGATACGCCGGAGCGGGCCATCGCCGGCCCGCTGGCCGAATCGGCGGTCCTGCTCGACAACCTGCAGGACCCGGGCAACGTCGGCTCGATCCTGCGCAGCGCGGCGGCGGCCGGCATCGGCCAGGTCTACTGCAGCGCCGGCACCGCGTTCTGCTGGTCGCCGAAGGTACTGCGGGCGGCGATGGGCGCCCATTTCGTGCTGGAGATTTTCGAAAACGTCGATCTGGCCGCGCTGGTGTCGGGCGCCAAGGTGATGGTGCTGGCCACCAGCGGCTACGCCGAGCAGCGCCTGTACGACATTGACCTGCGTCAACCAGTGGCGTGGCTGCTGGGACACGAAGGGCAGGGCGTCGCCGACGACCTGCTGGCCCTGGCGACCCACCAGGTAGTGATTCCGCACCGCGGCCAGATCGAATCGCTGAACGTGGCCGCCTGCGCCGCTGTGTGCTTTTTTGAACAACTGCGCCAAAATCAGTCATAGACGAAGTCGTTGCTTCCGGTTAATCTTTCATCTGGAATCAAGTTGGAGTAATGATGGACATCGCGCATTTGCACTTTCTGGTCGCTGAAGCAGATTCGGCGCAGCGCCTGGCGCTGGTAGAGATGCTGGGCAGCCTCGGCGCCAGCCAGGTCACCGAAGTCCCGGATGGCCACACCGCCTTGCGCTGTTTCCAGGATTCGTTCACGCCGACCGTCAACGTGGCGATCATCGACCTCGCGCTGCCCGGCATGGATGGCCTCGAATTGATCCGCACGCTGGCCGGCATGAATTGCCGCGCGCGCCTGATCGTCATCGGCGCCCAGCCCAACAACCTGATGTTCTCGGTCGAGACGATGGCGCAGGCCTATGGATTCGACCTGCTCGGCGCGATCAGCAAGCCGGTATCCGCGGCGCGGCTCGAATCGCTGCTGGAAAACTACGCGCCGCCGGCCAGGCCGCACGGCGACGCCAAGGGACCGAGCTTCACTTTTTCCGAAGTCGGCATCGGCATGCAGGCGCGCCAGTTCGAGCCGTTCTTCCAGCCGAAGATCGAGCTCGAGACCGGCCAGGTCAAGGGNNGCGCTCGAGCAGAACAACCGCATCGACTTCCTCGACTGGAGCATGATCGAAAAGTCGGTCGAGCGCTGCCGCGAGTTCCATGACAAGGGCATCCCGATCTCGATCTCGATCAACCTGGCGGCCGAGACGCTGGCGCATCCGGCCTTCATGCAGCAGATCGCCGCCTGCGTCGGGCGGCACCGCATCATGCCCGACTACATCACGTTCGAGATGCCCGAGTCGTCGGTGCTGACGACCGACCCGAGTTTTGTCGAGCGGCTGGTGCGGCTGCGCATGGCGGGGTACGGGCTGGCGATCGACGACTACGGCACCGGGCGCTCGAACCTGCAACTGCTGGCGCGCATTCCGTTCTCGGAGCTGAAGATCGACCGCAGTTTCGTCGACGGCGCCTCGAAAAAGCGTGCGCTGGGCACGGTGCTCAGTTCGTGCCTGGGCCTCGCGCGCAGCCTGGACCGCATGTCGGTCGCGGTCGGCGTCGAGACCAAGCAGGACTGGGACTTCCTGCAGGGGCTCGGCTGCACGTACGCGCAGGGCTACCACATCGCCTCGCCGATGGCGGCCGAGGCGTTCCCCGGCTGGCTGGAAGACTGGCGTCAGTTCTTCTGACGGCACCTGGTGAGCGCGCCGATGCCGATATGCCGGCCGCCTCGCTGGCACGCCAGATGGTCGCGCGCGGCGGGCGGCGCAACGCCGGCATTAGGTGGCCACTTCGACCGCGCCAAATGTTTTCTCTTCTCCAGCATTCGTACGCGGACAAAGGTTCGGTCAATTCACTACTACGGCATTTNNTAGCCGATCCAAAAGCGCGCGATCAGCTTCGTCAATTTCTTGTTACCAAGCGCCCTAGCGAGTTATTGACTCGCCAGGCCGTCTCCGGTCAGTTTGAAATTCGTCGTAGCAGCGGGGCCACAGTCAAGGTATCGTTCGTTCCAAAAGCCAAAGCGGCGTGACCCGCCCTTTTGATGAACGTAGCTCTCCCTGCGCTCATCGTATTCTTACTTCTTCTTCCCGGCTTTATTTTTCGCACACGCCTCAAAAGGGCGGAGCGCGCGTCCCTTGATTTCTCGCCGTTCGGCCAAGTAGTAGCTGAGGCCGTGTTGTGGGCCCTCTTTGTGCATTTGTTCTGGATTGCGGCTTCATATCTTGTTTTCGGCCACCGCTTCGAACCAGTGGTGCTGATGAAGCTCTTATCCTCCGCTCCGGCGAGCCAAATCGAGGCGACAGGGGCCGTGGCCATGGATTTCGAATGGATATCGGCGTATTTCGTGACCTTGCTTTTTGCTTCGTTTGCGATCCCTAAACTTGTACGCACTTTAATTTCGAAGTTCCGTCTCGACCGCAGCGCCGCTCGCTTTGGGAGCGTCTTCCCAATCCAGGGATGGAACGACGAACGATATTGACCGGTTTTATGAAGCCGATGGTGACTCGTTCGTGCTGCGCTATAGCGAGGCAATCACGCTCAATGTGAAGTATGTCAAGCTGACAACAGGAGAAGCTTCAGGCGCTCCCGATGACGGCGCCATCCAATAGCAGGACTGCTTGCCAATTAGCGATGAAAAGCTGATGTCAATCCCTCGTTTTGGGGACCTTCAAGCCTTTCAACATGCCGAACATCCAAATATCAGAGAAGCCTCTTAGCAGCCGGCAGCGATTAATAATCGCGGCGGTCGGGCTTGATCTCCTGCAGGATCGTCGTCGCAATCTCCTCGATCGACTTGGTGGTCGACGACAGCCAGCGGATTCCCTCGCGCTTCATCATCAGCTCCGCTTCGTTGACCTCGTAGCGGCAGTTCTCGATCGACGCGTATTTACTGCCGGCGCGCCGCTCGTGGCGAATCTCCGACAAACGCTCCGGCGTGATGCTCAGTCCGAAAATCTTCTCGCGGAACTGCGGCAGCGACGATGGCAGCTTGCCGCGCTCGAAGTCGTCCGGGATCAAGGGATAGTTCGCCGCCTTGATCCCGTACTGCATCGCCAGGTACAGGCTGGTCGGCGTCTTGCCCGAGCGCGACACCCCCACCAATATCACATCAGCCGACGACAGGTTCTTGTGCGACTGGCCATCGTCGTGCGCCAGCGAGAAATTGATCGCCTCGATGCGCGCCTTGTACTCCTGGCTGTCGACGATGTTGTGCGAGCGGCCAATGGTGTGGGTCGACTTGACCCCCAGCTCCTGCTCGAGCGGCGCGACGAAAGTCTGGATCAGGTCCATGTGCATGCCGCTGGCGGTGCGGATCACCGCCGACAGGTCGGGCTTCACCAGGGTCGAAAACACGATCGGGCGCTGGCCGTCATGGGCGAAGGTCTCGTTGATCTTGCGGGCGGCGTCGCGCGCCTTGTCGACCGTGTCGATGAACGGCAGGCGCACCTGGCGAAAGCGCATGTCGAACTGCGACAGCACCGCGTGGCCGAACGTCTCCGCGGTGATCCCGGTGCCGTCGGAGACGAAAAACACGGTGTTCGACGAAGCGGGCATTGCGGGACGGGTTTCATTACTCATAGTGATAGGTCTATAGCTGAAATAGTTTCAAGATTGTGCACTGTAAATTGCCAGCGTACGCTGTAAAATGCTCGGCAACGGATTCAATTGTGCTGCACGAGGCCCAGAATAACAAGAAAACCCGAGGCAGCCAGCCATACGCGAAGATTTCTATCATCAGTAAGGGTGTTTATTATGACAAGCTTGTCTAACGCAGCAATGAAGGAGCCCGACCAGGCAACTGGCGGGGAGGCGGTGTATGTCGCCTCGTTCGAGACCTTGCGCATGACCGATGTCGAATCGGTCGGCGGCAAGAACGCCTCGCTCGGGGAGATGATCAGCCAGCTCGCCGAAGCCGGCGTGCGCGTGCCGGGCGGCTTCGCCACCACGGCGCAGGCGTTCCGCGACTTCCTCGATCACGCCATCGACGGCGGCGCATCGCTGGGCGACCGCATCGCCACCCGCCTCGAAGGGCTGAACATCGACGACGTGCGCTCGCTCGCCGTCGCCGGCGCCGAGATCCGCAAGTGGATCGTCGAGACCCCGTTCCAGCCACGCCTGCAAAAAGAAATCGAAGAATACTACGACCGCCTGGTGGCCGATTCGACCACCGAGATGTCGTTTGCCGTGCGCTCCTCCGCCACTGCCGAAGACTTGCCGGATGCGTCGTTCGCCGGCCAGCAGGAGTCGTTCCTCAACGTGGTCGGCATCGACAACGTGCTCGAAGCGATGAAGCACGTGTTCGCCTCGCTGTACAACGACCGCGCGATTTCGTACCGCGTCCACAAGGGCTTCACCCACGCCGAGGTGGCCTTGTCGGCCGGCGTCCAGCGCATGGTCCGTTCCGACCTCGGCGCCGCCGGCGTGATGTTCACCATCGACACCGAGTCCGGCTTCAAGGACGTGGTGTTCGTCACCTCGAGCTACGGCCTGGGCGAGACGGTGGTGCAGGGCGCGGTCAACCCGGACGAATTCTACGTCCACAAGCCGATGCTCAAGCTGGGCAAGTCGCCGGTCATCCGCCGCAATATCGGCTCCAAGCTGATCAAGATGGAATTCACCAACGAGGCGAAAGCCGGCCGTTCGGTCAAGACCGTCGACGTGCCGATCGAGCAGCGCAACCGCTATTCGCTGACCGATGCCGAAGTGGTGGAGCTGGCCAAGTATGCGGTCATCATCGAAGACCACTACCAGCGCCCGATGGACATCGAGTGGGGCAAGGACGGCCGCGACGGCAAGATCTACATCCTGCAGGCGCGCCCGGAAACGGTGAAGTCGCAGCAGAAGTCGACCGACGCCCAGCAGCGCTTCAAGCTCAAAGGCAAAGGCACCGTGCTGACCTCCGGCCGCGCCATCGGCCAGAAAATCGGCGCCGGTCCTGTGCGCGTGATCACCGATCCGTCCGAGATGGACCGCGTCCAGCCGGGCGACGTGCTGGTAGCCGACATGACCGACCCTAACTGGGAGCCGGTCATGAAGCGCGCAGCGGCAATCGTCACCAACCGTGGCGGCCGTACCTGCCACGCGGCGATCATCGCGCGCGAACTGGGTGTGCCGGCGGTAGTCGGCTGCGGCAACGCGACCGAGCTGCTGAAGGACGGCACCTTCGTCACCGTGTCCTGCGCCGAAGGCGACGAGGGCATGATCTACGACGGCCTGCTCGAGACGGAAATCTCGGAAGTGGCGCGCGGCGAACTGCCGCCGATCGACGTCAAGATCACCATGAACATCGGTAATCCGCAGCTGGCGTTCGACTTCCAGTCGATCCCGAATGCGGGCGTCGGCCTGGCCCGTCTCGAGTTCATCATCAACAACAACATCGGCGTGCACCCGAAGGCGATCCTCGAGTACCCGAACATCGACGCCGACCTGAAGAAGGCGGTCGAGTCGGTCGCGCGCGGCCACGCTTCACCGCGTGCGTTCTACGTCGACAAGCTGGCCGAAGGCATCGCCACCATCGGCGCGGCGTTCTGGCCGAAGCCGGTGATCGTGCGCCTGTCCGACTTCAAGTCGAACGAGTACAAGAAGCTGATCGGCGGTTCGCGCTACGAGCCGGACGAAGAGAACCCGATGCTCGGCTTCCGCGGCGCCGCACGCTACCTGGCGGAAGACTTTGCCGGCGCGTTCGAAATGGAATGCGCGGCGATGAAGCGCGTGCGTAACGACATGGGCCTGACCAACGTCGAGATCATGGTGCCGTTCGTACGTACCCTCGGCCAGGCCGAGAAGGTCATCAACCTGCTGGCGGCGAATGGCCTCGAGCGCGGCAAGGACGGCCTGCGCATCATCATGATGTGCGAAGTGCCTTCGAACGCGATCCTGGCCGAAGAGTTCCTCGAGTTCTTCGACGGCTTCTCGATCGGCTCGAACGACCTGACCCAGCTGACGCTGGGCCTGGACCGCGACTCCGGCATTGCGCTGCTGGCAGCCGACTTCGACGAGCGCGACCCGGCCGTCAAGGCGATGCTGTCGCGCGCCATCAAGGCCTGCCGCGCTGCCGGCAAGTACGTCGGCATCTGCGGCCAGGGGCCGTCGGACCATCCCGACTTCGCCGCCTGGCTGGTCGAGCAGGGCATCGAGTCGATGTCGCTCAACCCGGACTCGGTGATCGACACCTGGCAGAAGCTGGCCGCGCTGAAAAGCCCGGCCGCATAGGGCGAAAATGAAAAGGTTGACTCTCTGCCAAAACAAGCTAGACTGACACTATCGGATTGTTTGACAGAATAGCCATCAAAAATTTACACATCGCCGCACAAACCCTCGTCGCC
>CXWL01009398.1_pt1 | contig 21514 bp, 21 predicted proteins | sample 590931 | NCBI WGS metagenome assembly CXWL01 (sample SAMEA3498368, study PRJEB10139) | groundwater metagenome | biome: water well; material: biofilm material | place: Germany | collected 2015-04-27 | reverse complement strand
CGTGTTTGGCATCTGGGCTGTCGTGCTTGGCGCAGCCATCGTCTGGTTCAAGGGGCTCGCTTCCGCGATCCACTACATCGGACGCACGGTCAACTACACGGAGCCGATGTTCGTTGTGATCATCATGGCGCTGGCCTCGACGCGACCGGTCATGCGTCTGGCCGAGCAGAGTCTCCGGCTGGTGGCATCGCTGGGTGGCGGCCGGCCGATCGCCTGGTGGTTTTCCATCCTGACGATAGCGCCCTTGCTGGGCTCCTTCATCACGGAGCCGGCGGCGATGACCATCGCCGCCTTGTTGCTGGCCAAGCAGTTTTTTGCCCTCAAGCCGGGCCCAAGACTGATGTATGCGACCATCGGCCTGCTGTTCGTCAACATTTCGATTGGCGGCACGCTGACNNGGGGACCGTGGAGAATGACGAACCCGTGCCCGCCTGGGTGACAGTCGTGCACCTCGGATTTCTCGGCTTCACGGTCTGGATGGCGCATGAGCCGGTGCTGTTCATCGGCGGATTCCTGTTCTTCCTCGCGTTCGCCCAGGCCACGGCGCACCACCAGAACAAGGTGGACTTGCTGCGTGGTCCATTATTGGTCGGTTTCTTTCTCGCCGGCCTCGTGATTCACGGCGGCCTGCAAGGTTGGTGGATCCAGCCGGTGCTCGGGAGCCTCGGCGCGGTGCCGTTGTTTGCCGGGGCCACGATTCTCACCGCGTTCAACGACAACGCGCTCATCACTTATCTCGCCACGCTCGTGCCGGGCTTTACCGAGGAGCTGAAATTCGCCGTCGTCTCCGGCGCCGTCACGGGCGGCGGGCTCACCGTGATCGCCAACGCGCCCAATCCGGCGGGACAGTCGATCCTGCAGCGTTATTTCCCGGATGGCGTGTCACCATTGGGGTTGTTCCTCGGCGCGCTGGTTCCGACGCTGCTGGTGGCGTTTTCCTTTATGGTGCTGTAAGGGATATCCGGTCCTGCCGGAGGGAAAACTTGCGCGTCACGCTCGGGGCTGCAAGCGTGACTAGGAACGCCGACCACTCATGGCTCCCTCCGACTCTGAATTTGAAGAATTGCGCGCCCGCGTCAGCCGTCTGGAATCCGAGGTTCGGGCGATCCGGGAGACCGGCAGCGGGCCAGTGACCCGCCCTGACTCCGCGCGGGCGGAGCCGCCTCTTTTGCCGCCGTTGTTACCCGCGGCTTCACTGCCGCCGCCCCGCGCCACGAAGTCGTCGCGCGAAACACCCTCCACCGTCTGGATTGCCGGGGTCGGCGCGGTGATCTTTCTGATCGGCGCCATCTACGGGCTGACCGTTTCCATCCAACGCGGGTGGATCTCGCCGCCGGTGCGGATCGGGATCGGACTCGGGGTCGGACTGGCGTTGAGCGCCGGGGCGGGGCGACAATTGCTGCGGGGCCATCGCGGCCTGGGGGTGGCATTGCTCGCGGCGGGTGCGGGCACCTGGACCTTTGCCTTGTATTTTGGCGCACACAGCGCCCGGTTGCTGTCGCCGACGGTCGGATTGGCGGGTGCGGCCACAGCGACGCTGGCGGCCGGCTGGCTGGCGGCGCGCGCGCGGAACGATGGGGCCATGGCCGTGGGACTGGTCACGGGACTGGCCGCCCCTTTGGCATTTTCCGACGGTTCCGGCAGCGTGCCCGGACTGCTGATTTACCTGCTGGCTCTGGGCGGCTCGCAGTTGTTGACATATTACCTCACGGCCACGGGTGCCCGGTGGGGCTGGTCACGGACGATTGGCGCGGGCGGCGTGTGGCTGGTGACCCTCGCCGGTTTGGAGTCCGGCCGTCTGGATTCCACCATCGTCGTGGGGGCTCTCCTGACCGTTTTGGCGGTGACAGGACTGATGCTGGCCTGGTTGCCGCGGCAGGACGAAATCCCCCGCTGGCCCGGGATGATGACCGTGCTGACGCTGCTGGGACTGGCGGTCGCCACCTGGCAGTTGTGGGACCGGTGTGGTTTCCCGCGCGAGAACTTTGCCGTCGTGTTGGTTTTGCTGGCGGGCTTCAGTGCAGGGCTGGCGCCGCTGGCCCGGCAACGCACCGGGAGCGAAACGGACAACCTGCCGTTGTGGCTGCTGGCGCTGGGCTTCGGACTCGTGGCGGTGCCCGTCGCCTTCGACTGGAAATGGGTCGTTCTGGCGTGGGGCGCGGTGGCCGCATTGCTGGCCTGGGCCGCCCGGTTGGCCGGGCAGGGAGCGCGCCCGAGAAGCGAAGCGCTGCAAGTGCTCGCGTTTCTGGCGGCGACAGCGGCCTCGCTGGTCTGGCTGATCCTGGTCTTCGAGCAGCGGCGGAGTGATATAATTTTCCTGAACCGGGTCTTTGCGGGTGGGTTGCTGGCTTCGCTCGCCTGGGGGATCTTGTGGGTGACACCCGGCCGCCTGCGCTGGCTGGCCTTCTGCGGATTGCAGGCCGTGGCGGTCAATGCGCTGGCTTGGGAGCTGGCGCGGGCCGTTCCGGTGATGCGCAGCGAGAACACGACGCTGGCCGCCGGTCCGCTGCTGGCGACGCTTACCTATGCGGTGGTGGGTGCGGGACTGTGGCTGCGCGGCCAGTCCACGGACGAAGCGGGTGCACAGAAGGCGTTCCGGCTCTGCGGTTATGGCTGGCTGGCGGTGGCCGGCGTAAAACTGCTGGCCAGCGATCTGGCGCGGGCGGACCTGTTGTTTCGCGCGGTAGCCGCGCTGGGGGTCGGCGCCATTCTCATCGCGGCGGCATGGTGGGCCAGCCGGCGGCGCCCAGAGTAAAGGGTCGCGGCGGGCGGACCGCGCTCACGGGAACAACCCGCGCATGGCCTTGGCTTCGGAGACGCGCGAGATGCCGAGCACGAGGGCGGCGGTGCGGCGGCTGCAATTGTATTTCTTCTGGGTCTCGTCGACCGAGGCCTTGGCCTTGGCGAGCATGCGGTGCAGTTTGTCGAAGACCTCGTTTTTCGTCCAATAGTAGTTTTGCAGGTTTTGCAGCCACTCAAAATAGGAGACGATCACGCCGCCGGAGTTGCAGAGCACATCGGGGATGATCTGGATGTCGCCGCGTTCGCTGAGGATTTTGTCGGCCTCGTTGGTGGTGGGGCCGTTGGCCCCCTCGGCAAGCAACCGGCATTTGAGTTTGGCGGCGTTCTGGCCGGTGATGACGCGCTCGAGGGCGGCGGGGATCAGCACGGTGCAGGGTTGCTCAAGGAGCTGCTCGTTGCTCAGGGACTCGCCACCGGGGAATCCCTTGAGCGATTTGTTCTGCGCGGTGTAGGCGAGTGCGGCCTTGAGATCGATGCCCTTGGGGTTGTGGATGCCGCCGGTGAAGTCGGAGATGCCGGTGATCTCGGCGCCCCAATGATAGAGCGCGCGGGCGGCCTCGCTGCCGACATTGCCGAACCCCTGGACGATCACCGTGGTCTTTTCCGCCGCGATGCCCATGTCCTCCAGATAGGCCTTCACGAACCAGGCCACACCTTCGCCGGTGGCCTCCGTGCGGCCGAGCGAGCCGCCGAGGGAGATGGGCTTGCCGGTGATGACGCCGGGTTCGTAGAAGCCCTGGTGGTTGGAATACGTGTCCATCATCCACGCCATGACTTGCGCGTTGGTGCCGACGTCGGGCGCGGGAATGTCGACTTTGGGTCCGATGAAGGGCGTGATTTCCTGCATGTAGCGGCGGGAAAGGCGCTCAAGTTCAGTGGTGGACATGTCGCGGGCATTGACGATCACGCCGCCCTTGGCCCCGCCGTAAGGCAGGCCGACCAGCGAGCATTTCCAACTCATCCACATGGCCAGCGCGGCGACTTCGCCCAGGGTCACATCCTGGTGGAAACGGATGCCGCCCTTGGCCGGGCCGGTCGAGAGATTGTGCTGCACGCGGTAACCCTCGTAGATCTCGACTTTGCCGCTGTCCATGCGGACGGGCATCGAGACAACGACGCAGCGGCGGGGACGTTTGGTGCGCTCGCGGAGTCCGACCTCCATGCCAATGATGTCGGCGGCGGCGTCGAATTGGTGGCAAGCCTGCTGGAACACCGGAGAGGTGTAGATGGTTTGGTGAAGGGCCATGGGGAAGTGGGGCGGTGAGGTCTGGTTTTTGTGGCCCGCAGATTGGGCCATCCGCAGGCGTTTAGCAATGGGCTTCCGGCAGTTTGCAACCCAATCACCCCAGCTTATCCCGCCCTAAGCCGGGATGATGAATGACCCCCAAAGCCGGCTCGCAAACCAACCGTCGGTGACGGGCGGCCTCTTTCGGCCGGACGTTGGCGGACATGTGCTCGCCAGGTTGCCTTCCGGCAGGCAATCTGCGCCAACCCAGCCCATGCCTCTTTTCAAACTGCATTCGGACTACCAGCCGACCGGTGACCAGCCGGCTGCGATCGCGCAGTTGGTGGCCTCGTTTCGGGCCGGGAACCGCGCCCAGACCCTGCTGGGGGTGACTGGCTCGGGCAAGACGTTCACCATGGCCAATGTCATCGCGCAGCTCGACCGCCCGGTGCTTGTCGTCTCGCACAACAAGACGCTCGCGGCGCAGCTTTATTCGGAGTTCAAGGGGTTCTTCCCGGAGAACGCCGTGGAATATTTCGTCAGTTACTACGACTACTACCAGCCCGAGGCCTATGTGCCGTCGAGCGACACCTTCATCGAGAAGGATTCGTCGATCAACGAGGACATCGAACGCCTGCGCATCGCCACCACCAGCTCGCTCGTCAGCCGGCGCGACGTGCTCGTGGTGGCGAGCGTCTCGTGCATCTACGGGCTCGGCTCGCCCGAGGATTTCGCCGCCATGCGCATCACCCTGCGGCGGGGCGGCAGTTTCCATCGCAACAAATTTCTCGAGCGCCTCGTGGACAACCTCTACGAGCGAAACGACTATGAGTTGAAACGCGGAGCCTTCCGGGTGCGGGGCGACACAGTGGACGTGATGCCGGCCTACCTGGAGCACGGCCTGCGGGTGGAGTTTTTTGGCGATGATATCGAGGCGCTGACGGAATTCGAGCCCGTCAGCGGCGCCGTGCTGCGGAAGCTCGAGCAGTTTGATCTCTATCCCGCCAACCAATACGTGACGAGCAAGGGCCGCCTCGACAGCGCGATCGCCAGCATCAAGGCCGAGCTGGACGATCGGGTGGCCTTTTTTGAGAAGAACCGGCAATACCTCGAGGCCCAACGCATCCGGATGCGCACGAATTACGATCTGGAGATGCTCCAAGAGATGGGGTTTTGCAGCGGCATAGAGAACTACTCGGCGCACCTCACCGGGCGGAAGCCAGGCGACCGCCCGTTCTGCCTGATCGATTTCTTTGCCAAGGATTTTCTGCTGTTCGCGGACGAGAGCCACGTGACCATTCCGCAGATCGGCGGCATGTATAACGGTGACATTGCCCGCAAGAAGACACTGGTGAACTTCGGCTTCCGGCTGCCGTCGGCCCTGGACAATCGTCCGCAAAGTTTTGCCGAGTTCGACCAAATCACCGGACAGACCCTTTATGTGTCGGCCACCCCGGCCCCGTTCGAACTGGAGAAGTCCGCGGTGATCGCCGAGCAGGTCATACGTCCCACCGGTCTGCTGGACCCGGAGATCGGGTTGCGGCCGACCCGAGGCCAGGTGGAGGATCTGATCGGCGAGTGTCGCCGGGCGGCGGAGCAGGGCGAGCGCGTGCTGGTGACCACGCTCACCAAACGACTCGCCGAAGACCTGACCACGCACATGCGCGAGTCGAGGATCCGGGTCGAATACCTGCACTCCGATATCGACGCCTTGGAGCGCGTGGAGATTCTGCGCAATTTGCGGCAGGGGAATTTCGACGTGCTCATCGGCATCAATCTGCTGCGCGAAGGCCTCGATCTGCCCGAGGTGGCGCTGGTGGCGGTGCTGGACGCCGACAAGGAGGGCTTTCTCCGGAGTGCCACCAGCCTCATGCAGACGGCCGGTCGCGCCGCCCGCCACGAGAAGGGGCGCGTCATTTTCTATGCCGATGTCGTCACCGAGTCCATCCGCCGGACCGTTGACGAGGTGACCCGCCGCCGGATGAAGCAACTGACCTATAACTCGGCGCACGCGATCACGCCGCGCAGCGTGAAGCGCGGCGCCCAAGCCAGCCTTCGCACCTATGACGGCAGCGGAGAGGAGGAGACCCTGGCCGTGGCGGAATCGTCGGCTGACGTGGCGGCCGTCATCGCCGAGTTGGAGGACGAGATGCAGGAAGCGGCCAACAAGCTGGAATTCGAGCGCGCCGCGTTGCTGCGGGACCAGATCAACTCCCTGAAGTCGGGCGACTACAAGCGCACCGGCAAGCCGGCTTCCTACCGGCAGAAGCCCGCAAAAGGGCGGAAGTGACTTTTTCTGGAGGCGGGGTGAGGGCACCCCGCTTCCGATCCGTTACTCCGGCAACGAATCGTCCGCGTCCTCGCTCTGGCGGCATTCGTTCATGACGCGCAGCCAGATTTCGCGCAGGTCAAACAGTCGCGGCAGGGCGTAGTTGCGGTAGCGCAGGGCCAGCGGGGTCGCGGCCACATCGGCCTGGCTGAGGCGGGCGAGCGTGAGATTGAGTTCGCGCAGCGCTCGTTTGAAAAAGCAAACGGCGAGCGTGTAGTCGCCCATCTCGAGGGCTTGGACGGCCTGCAGGGCCTGTTCATTGCCCCGATAGAGGAGGGCTTGGAGCGAGATACCAAGTGCCACGGGCACGCGGTCCGGCTGGATGGCAATGCGCTCCCAGTGTGCCAGCAGGCTGACATAAAGGGCGCGGGTGGAAATATAAACCGGGTTGCGGTGCAGCGTGTAGGGATCCCAGTCGCCGTCGAACACATCCTCGGCCGCCGCCGCGTTTGCCTCCTCGTCGTCCTTGTCAGCTTCCGCCATATCCCAGCCCATGCGGCGGGCGGCCTCATCCACCCGGTCAATGGCCGAGGGAATCTGGTCGTAATGCTTGATGTAGGCGTGGACAGCGACCTCCTGCGTCCCCAGGTATTTTTGCCAATCCAGTTCGGTCCAGGCGAGTTCGCCGCGGTCTTCCCAGTCGTTATCGAACAACCCGTCGGAATCAGAATTGGTCATGTAAGGAAGACGCCACGCGGCGTCAGCTGCGACAGTGCTGAGACCGTGCCAGCTGGCAAATATAATTCCGCGCCTCCGGGCCGGAGGTTGGTGTTGAATCGCGCCGGGCGGCAGCTTTCCTGACGGCATGGCGGAAGTGCATCATGCTACGGTCTTTTTCAGCGGTCATGTGCAGGGCGTGGGTTTCCGCTACCTGGCCCTGCATGTGGCCCGGGGATATGACGTGGCAGGGTTTGTGCAAAACCTGCCCGACGGCCGGGTGCACCTCGAGGTGGAGGGCGCGGCGGACGAAGTCCACCAATTCATCGCTGCCGTGCAGGAACGGATGGAGGGATACATCCGCAAAACCGAGCAGACCGGCGAACTCCGCGCGCCACAATTCGCGGGCTTCAACATCCGATGAACCCGGCGACGATTGATATTGCCGCGGTCGAGCTGCGCGGTTTCGGGAAAAGCTACCGCCTCGGTTGGAGCGGCGGGCTGGTCCATGCGGTGCAGGCGCTCTCGCTGCGGCTGATGCCGGGGCAAGTGCTCGGGTTGCTGGGCCCCAACGGTTCCGGCAAGAGCACCACCCTCAAGGCCCTGGCCGGACTGCTGGCCCCGACCACCGGTGACTGCCGGGTCTTTGGCCGGGTCGCGGGGAGTGATGAAGCGCGCGAGCTGGTCGGCTATCTGCCCGAGTCGCCCCGCTTCGCGCCCCACCTGACCGGACGCGAGTTTTTGCTCTACTGCGCAAGGTTGAGTTCGCTCACGGGCCTGTTCGCCGCCCAACGCGTGGGAGAGGTGCTGGCGTGGAGCGGACTGACTGCCATGGCGGAGCGGCGGCTGGGGACTTATTCCAAGGGCATGATGCAGCGCATCGGGCTGGCGCAGGCCATCCTGCATGATCCTGCCCTGGTGTTGCTGGATGAACCCGCCAGCGGACTCGATCCGCAGGGTCGGCTGGAACTTGGCGGGTTGATCCGTGATCTGGCGCTGCGGGGCAAGACGGTGATCTTCAGTTCGCACTTGCTCGACGACGCCGCGGCGCTGTGCGACCGGCTCGCGTTGCTGGGGGAAGGCCGGCTGCTGGCGGCAGGGGCAACGGCGGAATTGCTCGGGTCAGCGCCGGCGCCGCGGCCAACACCGCTGGAAAAACTGTATCTCGAAAAAATCCACCCGCGTGACTGAACCCAGGCACAACGGCGTATCCGCTTCCTTTGACCGGATCAGGCTATTGGCCGGGCACTCGCTCGGCGCGGCTCTGCGGATGAGGCTGACGCTCCTGCTTGCGGTAGCGGCCGCCATGATGGTGCTGGGCGCGGGCTGGCTGCGCGCCTTCAACTTTGGCCCGCCGGAACTGAAACTCATCGGGGATTTGGGCCTCGGTGCGATGGGCTTGCTGGGCACGCTGCTGTCCGCCCTCGCCACGGCGCAGTTATTTTTCAGCGATCTCGCAAACGGCGCCGCCGCGTGTGTGCTGACGCGGCCAGCGCGGCGATGGGAGTATGTCACGGGCCAGCTGGCGGGCGTGGCTGCCCTGCTGGCGCTGTTCACGGTGGCGCTGGGGGCGTTGCTGGCAGGTTTGCTGCTTTGGCGGAGCGGCCAGCTGGGCGTTGGGCCCGTGGCGCTGCCATCGCTGCTCAGTGCCTGCGCCCTGCAATGGATGAAATTCACGGTGGTCGGCGCCATGACGCTTTTCATCTGCACCTACGCGGGCACGGCGCTGTTTGCGAGTTGCGGCGGACTGTTGTGCGCCGTGATCGGGCATTTGCGGCCTTTTGCCCACCGGGGCGCGCTGGACTGGTTGCGGTTTTGGCCGAACCTCGCGTTGTTCGATGCGGAAGCCCTGTTGGCGTCGGGACTGCCGCTCACGGGTTCCGCCTTGCTCGGCCTGGCCGGCTACTGGGCGGTGTGCCTGCTCGTTTTCTGTGTCCTGGCTTCCTATGTCTTCAAGCACCGTGAGTTTTAAGCCTTTGCGCGCAGGGCTGCCGGTGCTGGCGGTGCTTGCGAGTGGCTTGTTGCTGCGCTCGATGGAGCAGCGGCTGCCACAGTCTGCCGTCTGGCGCGGTGAGCAAATGGTGGCCCTGACCGGCCGGGGAGGTTTGACGTCGGTGCTCGGGGGCTTGCGGGCCGCGGTGGCCGGCGGCTACTGGCTGCGGGCCAACCTCGCCTGGGAACGGAGGGAATCCGCCGCCTTGGAGATGCTCATCGGACTGACGGTGGCGGCCGACGAGCGGCCGCTTTATTTCTGGCTGAACGGCGCGCGGATGCTCGCCTACGATGTGCCGGCGTGGCAGCCCCGCGATACGCCGCCTGTGATGGCACGGCACCTTGGCGGGGAGCAGGCGCAGCGGGCGCTGCGGCTGTTGGAACACGGACTCAGCTGGCACGGAGCCGATGCCGAATTGTATATTGAAATGGCCAACATCCATCTGCGCCGGTTGCACGATCTGGAAAGCGCCGCGCGGTGCTACCGGCTTGCGGCGGAGCAGTCCGGGGCGCCGTATTACGCCGCACGAATCCATGCCGAACTGCTGCGCGAACTGGGCCGCCCCCAAGAGGCGTTGACGTGGCTGAAGCAGATCCTACCCGGCCTGCCGGCGGAAGATCCTGCCGCGCGCCGGGAGGTGGTGATGCAAAGGATCAAGGAACTTGAATCGGCCACGGCCGCAAAGTAGGACTGCGCCTCATGTCGTCCCCATCCTCATGGCGTCACTGGGCCGAGGCGGCGCGCCCCAAGACGCTGCCGGCCGCGGTCATCCCCGTCATGGTCGGCACGGCGCTGGCGGCGGCGCACCGCTCGGCCGACTTCGGCAAAGCGACGATCTGCCTGCTGTTCGCGCTGTTGGTGCAGGTCGGATCCAACTTCGCCAACGACTATTTCGATTTCGTCAAGGGCGCCGACACGGCCGGACGCGTCGGCCCGCGCCGCGCGGTGGCGGCGGGCTTGATTGCGCCAAGGACCATGCTGCGCGCCACGGGGCTGGTGCTGGGTGTGGCTTTCGCGGTCGGTTTGCTGCTGGTGCGCGAGGGTGGTTGGATTCTGCTGCCCATCGGCGTCGGGAGCATTCTCTGCGCCTTGGCCTACACCGGCGGACCGTTCCCCCTCGGCTACCACGGCCTGGGCGATGTGTTTGTCTTCATCTTCTTTGGTCTCGTGGCGGTGGACACCACTTTCTATGTGCAGGCCGGCGGGCTGGCTCCGGATGCAACTTCCTGCGCCGCGGCGATCGGCTTGCTGGCGGCCAACATCCTGGTCGCGAACAATTATCGCGACGCCGAGACTGATGCCCTGGCGGGCAAGAAAACCCTGGTGGTCCGTTTCGGACGCAGGTTTGCCGTATGGCAATACGGCCTGTCGCACGTCGTGGCGCTGCTGTGTCCGGCGGCGCTGGTCATCTACGGCTATCACTGGCCGGTGTTGCTGCCGCTGGTCTTGGCCCCGTGGGCCGCGCGGCTGACCCAACGGCTGGCGGTTTCCCGGGAGCCGGCGGAGCAGATCGCCCTGCTCGGAGCGACGGCGGGTTATCTGGCGGCGTTTGGCGTTCTGCTGAGCGCCGGGCTGGTTTTCGGACGCTGAAGGTGGTCTTGCCCAAGCGAGCTGTTTTGCGCCGGCTGATGTCAACTATTGGTTGACATCAGCGCCATGGCTGGGAGCGCAAAACGAGAGGTCGGAAATAAAACGGCGCTCATAGAGCGCCGCTACAGGAGGACTGCCGCCGGACTCAGATTTTCCCGGCGAGCTTCGCCTTGAGCGAGGCCTTGTCCATCATGCCGACGAACTGCTCGGCCAGCTGGCCGCCCTTGAAGAGCAGCATGGTCGGGATGGCCCGGACCCCGTATCGGGCGGCGAGCTCGCCGTTGTCGTCGACGTTGACCTTGGCAATCCTCAGTTTGCCGTCTAACTCGGTGGCCAGTTCATCGAGGATGGGGGCGATGGCCTTGCACGGGCCGCACCACGGGGCCCAGAAGTCAACCAAGGTGGGGGTGGCGCCGGCGACGGCGGCGGCAAATGTGGCGTTGTCGAGATGGGCGATTTTGTCGGACATGGGCGCGAGTTAAAGAGGTGGCCGGAAAAAGGCAAGCGGGGGCGGTCAGCGCGGAGTTGACCGGTGAATGATCTCGGCCAGCTCCTGGGGCTCGACGGCCTGGAGTGGCTTGCCGCGGGTCTTCAGCTCCTCGAAGGTCTTGACGACGGTCTCGGTCATCTTGGCGTGGGTCTCATCGGAGCCGCCGACGATGGTGAACTGTTCGGCCGAGGTCAGGCGCTTGTGGCCGTCGTCGTTGTCGAGACCGAGGCCCAGCAGGTGGGCGGACTTAGCTTTGCGGCGCCGGGTGACTTTCTTCATCTTGGGCGGTAACCGTGGTCGGGTCGGCGGGAGTTTCAAGCGGGTTTTCCTCCACTGCGGTGCAGAGGATGTCGCTGAAGGCCTCGGTCTGCTCCAGGCGCAGTTTCTTCAGCCGGGTCAATTCCAGCACGGCGAGAAAGGTGGCCACGAGCCGGCGCAGGGAGATTTTACCCGGGAAGAGAGCGGAGAAGACGAAGGACTTCGCGGTCTTGATCCGGTCGAGGATGTATTCCATCTGGTCCGAGACCGTCACCTGCTCGGCGTGAATGTCGCCGACCACCAGTTTCTCGGCCAGACGGCGGAGGACGAGATTGAAGGAATTCCAGAGGTCGATCCGGTCCACTGGCCTCAAGGGGCGTTCCGAGGCGGGGGCGAAGGCCGAGCCCACGCGACCATGCTGATTTTGGGCGTCGAGGGACATCTGGCCGAGGTTGCCGGCGGCCTCCTTGAACTTCTTGTATTGGAGGAGCTGGTGGACGAGCTCCCAGCGCGGGTCGAGGTCGTCCTCCTCGGCGTTGGGATCGACGGCCTGCTGGTGCTTGGGCAGGAGCATCCGGCTTTTGATCTCCATGAGCGTCGCCGCCATGACGAAAAACTCACCCGCCACCTCGACCTGCAGCTCCTTCAGCGCGTAGATGACCTCGAGGTATTGCTTCGTGACCGTGGAGATCGGGATGTCGTAGATATCCAGCTCGTTCTTCCGGAGCAGGAAGAGGAGGAGGTCGAGGGGACCCTCAAACACGGGAAGTTTGATGCGATATTCAGCTTCGGCAACCACGGGGCCAGTCGAGGGACGCGCCGGGCGGCGTGCAACGGAAAAACAAGCGCCTGTGCTCGCCCTCTTGCCTCGCCGAAGCCAATTCGTGGCGAAGGCGGGTTGGTCCTCAGCAGGACTCTTTTCTTTGCCTAACGTTTGAGGTCAGCCACGGGCCAGCAGGCCCGTTGGCTGTAGCGACTGGTTGGGCGTTTTCTTCAGGTCGCAAAGAACGCGGATGATCGCATCAGCTTCCGAATAGTCGCGAAAAACATGCTGAAGCCCTAATTCCCGCAACCGATCGATGCGTCGACCAATTCCGATCATGGGAACGCCAAGAATGCCGCTCACTCGAACATCCCAGGGCGCATCGCCAAAATAAACGACCGAAGAAATGGGGAAGCCTGCTCGGCCCGCTGCGAGCGGAATGATATCCCTTCTGCGTGGTGTATCGCTTGAAGTGGCGTGCGGGAAATCTTCGAGGGTGATACCGCAGCACCTGAGCTTAAACCTCGCGCTGGTATCGAAGCATCCGGTGGCGATCGCGACTGAGCAAATGCGCTCATTTTTCAGGCGGGTGATGAACTGCACTGCGCCCGCCAGAGGCGTGAAATCGCCGGGAAACATCGGACGCTCCTGCTCCAGCAGCCGAACAAACTCGTGCTTGATTTCTTCTTCTTTTTCGAGCGCAGCCGGATCGTCTGCGAGAAGATCACGGACGATCGCGCTACTGGTGGGCTCTTCGTAGGTCGTCCAATCCAGCGTCGAAAGAGATCGGCCCGTGACATGCTCAATCGCTTTCGAATAGCACTTCCCCTCGACCTCCTGCGTGTCACAAATCGTCCCGTCGTTATCGAATATTGCGAGTAGGTTCATTCTTTGCCCAACAGTATATTCACCTCAACTGAGTTGAGCTTTGCAAGGTTGGTGTCACGAGCGGATATGAACAGATAAAGTCTTGGAAATCAAACTCTCCGTCTTCCGGGTTGAGCTATTGCCGGTTGAAATTAAACAGGGGAAAAGCTCAACCCAAATGTCTCGTCTCTTCAGCACTTGCGGAGAAGGGCGACGTAGAAGCCATCAGTGTTGTGCGTGCCCGGCAACAGGGTGGTGCCGAGGCCGTCGAATTCGCTGCCGTGGTTTTTGACTGGAGCTTCGGCCTTGAATTGCGGGTGGGCGGAGAGGAATGCAACGACGACATCGTGGTTCTCCTGGCAGCTGAGCGAGCAGGTGGCGTAGAGGAGCAGGCCGCCGGGCTTCACGCGCGGGGCGTTGGCGGTCAGGATTTCCAGCTGGGTCTTGGCGAAGGCCGCGATCGTCGCGGGTTGCACATACCACTTGAGGTGCGGTTGGCGGCGCCACGTGCCGGAGCCCGAGCACGGGGCGTCCACGAGGATGCCATCGTAGGTGTCGACGGGAATGTTCGTAATACGAACATTGTCGAGGCGCGCGCGCTGCGCGCGGTCGCGGAGTTCATCGAGGATATCGGGGCGGATATCGGTGGCGTCGACGTGGCCAGCGGAGCCGAGCAGCCGGGCCAGCTGGAGGGTCTTCCCGCCGGCGCCGGCGCAGGCGTCGAGCCAGCGGCCCGTCAGCGGCAGCGGGGCATGGGCGAGGACCAGCTGCGAGCCGAGGTCCTGGATTTCGACAAAGCCGCGCCGGTAGGCGTCGGACGTGGCGACCTCGGCGTTGGGCGGCAGACAGAGGGCGTCGGGAAAGTCGGCGGGCTGCTCGACCGACCAGCCTTTGGCGCGGAACTCGTCGAGGACGAGATTGCGGTCATTGCACTGGATGCGGACCCAGACATTGGCGCGGCTGTTGAGGGCGTCGAGGTGGGGGGACTCGAAGGCGGAGGGACAGTGGTCTTTGAACCACGCCGGAAGCAAGGCTTCCGGCAGTAAGCGGTGAGCGGTGAGCAGTGGGCCGAGCGCAGTCGCCTTTTCCGCAAGGCTGCCGGGCACCGGCGGCCAGTCGCCGCAGTGGGCGGCGCGATAGGCGGATGTGGGTTTCAATTCAGGAGCGAGCCAGGCGGTGATTTTGGCGGCAAGAGCTGGATCTGTGTCGAGCAGAGCCGGGTGCTCGTCGCGCGCCCCGAGGGCACCCGCGCTCCTCGCCCCTCCGGCCTCCGAACCGGCCGTCGGGGCCAAGCCTGCGGCTTGACCATCTCCGCGCTGCCGCGCTCCGTCAATCCAAGGCAGATAGCGGAGGTAGGTGTAGACGAGTTCGCGGTAGAGCTTGCGGTCGCGGGAGCCGATGGCGCGGTAACGGGCGAAAAGCTCCTTGATGCGGCGGGGCAGGGAACTGTCGCGGCGGACGTGCGGGCGCAACTCGGCCAGAAACGCGAGGAACAGCCGCTGCTGGTTGGCGGCGATGTTGGGGTTCATGAAAAACTCCAACCAAACAGTTTAACCACGGATTTCACGGATGAACACGGATGGAGAAGCAGAGAAGGCGGCTTGGCCACAATAAGTCACTCCAAGACACAAAAGAATCAACCAAGCACCCAAGGCACAGTGCGAATTCACCGAACTGAACGGTTTGCATCCGTGTCAATTCGTGCAATCCGTGGTCAAATATCTGCTTAGAATTTCAGCAGCTGGACCTCGAGGTTGAAGGCGAAGGAGCTTTCGCGGCGGGGGCCGTTGAACCAGGAGACCTCATACTTGACGGCCCAGGTCTGCCCGAGGCGTTGCCAGACACCATAGCTCTGCTCGTTGAGACGGCTGTGGCGGGCGTCGTAGCGCCAAAGGGCGGTGACGTCGTAGACCTCGTTGAGGCGCTGGCGGTATTCGAGGTAGTATTCCTCGTAGTTTCCCTTGAGGAAATGGGTGGCGAGGCGGAGCGACCACCACTCCTGGTCCACGAGCTCGAGGGCGGTGTTGAGCTCCTGTTGGCTGAGGGCATGCGGGTCGAAGCGGTGAAAGACCTCCCATCGCAGCCATGGCGCCGGAGTGACCGCGAATTCGGTGTAGAGGTCCGAGAGGTGCCGGCGGCCGGGTTTTTGGTCGAAGCGGTAATCGGCGGCGAGGTTGAGCGTGGCGAGATTGCGCGAACCGTAGCGGCGGCCGCGGGTCTGGAGCGTGTTGTTGAGTGAAAGCCGGAGAGTATTGAGGGCGGTGAGGTCGTCGAGGTTGCGCGCGTCCCCGAGCGAAAGCGGCTGGAGGTAGGTGGAGAAGACGCGACGGTCGATCGGCGGGATGTAGGCGCGGCCATTGGCGGCCTCNNTGTCCTTGCCGCCGAGGGCGTCGGTGTAGTGGGTCACGCGGCCGCCGGCGACCGGGGTGAAAGTAAACCAGGGTGTCAGCGCGAAGGGTCGCTCGAGTCCGTAGTAGGCGTCGAGGCGGTTGGTGCGAAGCGCGGGATCCAGGCCGAAGGCATCCGACTCCAACACGGTGGCGCCGGCGCCACCGCGTTGATAAACGCCGAGAGCCAGACCGGAGGGCAGCAGGTCAAAGCGCACCTCGGGGAGCCGCTCCTGGACGCGGTGGTATTGGTTGGGGTGAACGCGGGCGAAGGCGCTGAGCGAGAAGTCAGTGCCGGTGAAGGCGGCTTCGAGAAACGAATCCGGCTGCTGAACCCGGTCGAACTCCTTGTGGCGAAAGTCGCGGAGCACCTCGGAGTCGCTCCAGTAGTTGAACTGGCCGTCGAGCGTGAAGTGTTCCCGCGCCCGTTGGCGGTGCTCCCAGGTGAAATAGGAGCGGTCGCGCGGCACAGCCCGGCCGAGGACGTCGGTCTTGCGGTCACCACTGTCACTGATGTAACCCGAGCGGAAGAAGCCTCGCACGGGGCTGGCGTCGGGGCCGATATGGTAGCTCCCGGACGGGCCGATCATGACACCGCGCGAGGCGTAGAAACCAGCGTCAGCTCCGATCTGGACACCGGGGGCGAGGGGCAGGTGCAGGCCGAGCAGGGCAAAGGCGCCGAGGTTGCCCCGATAGCCGAGGCTGGCGCTGATGTAGGAAACGAAGTCCACGTCGAGCGCCTGTTCGAAGTGCGGCAGGGAAATGAAATGTCCGCCGAGCAATCCGAGGCTCAGGCCTTTGGCACGGACGATCTTGCCTTGGGCATAGGTGAGCTGCTTCGCCTTGATTGAGGGTGTATAGCCGGCGTTCTCCCGGAAAAAGATCGTGGCGTTGGTGAAGACCAGCTCGTCCGGCGTCCCGGTGACATTATCGCCCGAGACATAGACGGGGAACTCGCCGACGCGGAGGTGGCGGACGTTGATCTCGCGGGTGGAGAGGTTGTAGGTGCCTTCGTCGGCCACCAGCCGGCGGCGGCCGGAGGTGAGGACAAAGTGGCCGGTGGCGGTCGCCCTGCCGGTGACGGTGTTGTAACGGATGGCATCGGCGGTCAGGGTCGTGTCGCCGTTGACCAGCCGGGCGTTGCCGGTGAGCAAGGTCTCCTTGGTCGTGTCGTCGTAAACGGTCCGCTCGCCGGTAACCTCAAGCTGCGCCGGCTGGGCGTGCGTCAGCCCGGCCAGCAGGCACAACGTGCCGAGCGAGATGGGGAGGCGGCGGGCAAAGGGCATGGTGCTGAAGTGGCGGGCGGAAGGGGCGGGCGCAAATAGATTTCCCGGTCATAACCCGGCGCCGGCGGCATTGTTCCGCACTCTTTCAGCTAGACGCCGGAAACGGGGCCGGCAGTGTAAGAACAGCATTCCGTGATCATACCAACCAAAGAGCTGGAGGCGTTTCTGGGCAATCATCAGGCCAACCCGCACGGCTGGCTCGGCATGCATCCGTTAACCCACCGGGGCAAAGCCGGGGTGGTGGTGCGGGCGTTCGTGCGCGCGGCGGTCAACTGCGCGGTGGTGGAGCTCGATGCGCCGGGTGCGCCGGCCCATCCCATGACCCGGATCGCACCGGAGGGATTCTTTGAGCTGTTTATCCCCGGTCCGAATGTCTTCCGCTACCAACTGCGCTATGAGACCGCGTGGGGCGACATCCACCAGGTGCACAATGCCTACTCCTTCCTCCCGTCGCTGACGGAGCAGGATCTCTATCTGTTCAACGAGGGCAACGAGCACCGCATCTACGAAAAACTCGGGGCGCACGAGCGCAAGATGGGCGACGTGCCCGGCGTGGCGTTCGCCGTCTGGGCGCCGGCGGCCTCGCGGGTGTCCTTGGTCGGCAATTTCAACAGTTGGGACGCACGCTACCACCCCATGCGGCCGCTCGGCGGTTCCGGCGTGTGGGAACTGTTCGTGCCCGGCGTCGGCCAGGGAGAACTCTACAAGTTCGCCATCTGGGACCANNCGCAACCTGGCGGAGGCGAACCGTCCCTATAATTATCGCGAGCTGGCGCCGCTGCTGGCGGATTATGTCAGTGAGATGGGCTTCACGCACATCGAGGTGCTGCCGGTCACCGAGTTTCCGTTCACCGGCTCGTGGGGCTACCAAGTCACGGGTTTCTTCGCGCCGACGCACCGGTGGGGCACGCCGGAGGATTTCCAGTTTTTCGTGGATCATCTCCACCAGCGCGGCATCGGCATCATCGTGGACTGGGTGCCAGCGCATTTTCCCCGCGACAGTTTCGCGCTGGCACAGTTTGACGGCACCCACCTCTACGAACATGCCGACCCGCGGCTGGGCGCCCACCAGGACTGGGGCACGCTGATCTTCAACTACGGCCGGCACGAGGTGAGGTGTTTCCTGATCGCCAGCGCGCTGTCCTGGATGGAACGCTACCACATCGACGGCCTGCGGGTCGACGCGGTCGCCTCGATGCTCTATCTCGACTACTCCCGCAAGGCCGGCGAGTGGATCCCCAACCGGCATGGGGGGCGGGAAAACCTCGAGGCCATCGGCTTCCTGCGGCAGGTGAACGATCTCGTGCACCAGTATTATCCCGGCGTGATCACGATCGCGGAGGAATCCACGGCGTTCCCGATGGTCAGCCGGCCGACGATGGACGGCGGGCTCGGCTTCGACTACAAGTGGAACATGGGCATGATGCATGACACGCTGGCCTATTTTCAGAAGGACCCCATCCACCGCAAGTGGCTGCACGACAAACTGACCTTCGGGATGATCTACCAGTATTCGGAGAATTTCATCTCGGTCTATTCCCACGACGAGGTGGTGCACCTGAAGGCGTCCATGCTCGGCAAGATGGCCGCNNGAATTCGGCCAGCGCGGCGAGTGGAACCACGAGGCGGGGCTCGACTGGCCGTTGCTGCAGGAGCCGGAGCACGCGGGCCTGCGGGCGTTGGTGCGCGACCTGAACAAGCTCTACACCGGCGATCCGGTGCTGAGCGCGAATGACTACCGCCCCGGTGCGTTCCGCTGGGTGAATTGCAACGACGGCGACCACAGCGTCATCAGCTTCCTGCGCCTGGATGAGGCGCAGAAGACCGCCTATCTGGTGGTCGGCAACTTCACGCCGGTGACCCGCGCGCGCTACCAGGTCGGCGTGCCCTACCGCGGATATTGGAAAGAGGTGCTGAACACGAACTCGACCTATTACGGCGGCACAGGTTTCGGCAACCACGGTGGCAAGCAGGCCTCGACGGCCCTGGCCAACGGCTATGAGCAGTCGCTGAGCCTGACGCTGCCGGGAGTGTCCACGCTGGTCTTCAAGTGGACGGCGAAAGAATAGCCGTTATTTTTTGCCTTCCTTCCTGGCCAGCAGGTAGGTGGGCATGGGCGACGAGTTCTTGATCTCGATGACCCCGACGGGGGTGAACTCGTATTTGTCCTCGAGGAGTTTCTTGGTCGCCTCGGAGACCTGGATTTTGCCCGGCTGGCCGTGGGATTCCATACGGCTGGCGATGTTCACCGTGTCGCCCCACAGGTCGTAGGAGAATTTCTTGGTGCCGATGATGCCGGCCACGACCGGGCCGCTGTTCATGCCGACGCGGATAGCCCACTCGAGCTGGTGGCGGCGATTAAAGACCCGCACGGCCTCGATGAACTCGAAGGCGGCCTCGGCGCAGGCCTCGGCGTGGTCGGCCCGCATGACCGGCACGCCGCTGGCCAGCATATAGGCGTCGCCGATGGTCTTGACCTTCTCCAGCTCGCGCTGCTCGGCGATGCGGTCGAAACCTGAGAACAGCTCGTTGAGCAGCTGCACCGTGCGGTGCGGCGACTGCCGGGCGGCAATGCGGGTGAAGCCGACGATGTCCGCGAACAGCACGGTGGAGTCGATGAAACTGTCGACAATGGTGCGCTGGCCGGCCTTGAGGCGCTCGGCGATGGCCTTGGGCAGCACGTTGAGGAGGAGGCGCTCGGACTTGGAGCGCTCGATCTGGAGCTGGGCCAGGAAGGCCTGTTCCTGGTCCCGCAGGCGTTTTTTTTCGAGGGAAGCGGTGATGCGGGCGCGGAGCACCGTCGGGTTGAAGGGCTTCGGCACGTAATCCTCCGCGCCGGCCTCGATGCAGCGCACGGTGCTGGCGACGTCGTCGAGCGCGGTGAGCATGATAACGGGAACGTGGCGCAAACGGGGGTCGGCCTTGATGAACTCAAGGGTCTGGAAGCCGTCGAGGTCGGGCATGAGGATATCGAGCAGCACGAGGTCGAAATTGCCGTCCTTGAGCTTCTGCAACGCCTCGCGCCCTGTGCCCGCATCAGTGATATCGTAGCCGAGTTTTTCCAACCGGCGCGAAATCATGTCCCGGTTCATCGGGTCGTCGTCCACGGCCAGAATCCTGGCGTTCGGCATGGGCTGGGCGGACATGCCGAAATCCTCGGGAGTTATCGAGGGGGCGATGGCCGCAGCGAGCGGGCCGGGGTCGGTGAATCCCGCGGCGGGCGCGGGCACGCTGCTGACGATCAGCTCCTCGGCATAGACCTCGCTTTGGAAAAGTTTGTCGAGGTTCTGCGCGGCGGTGAGAATCTTCTCCAAATCCTTGACGAGCTCGTCGTGCCCGCTGGCGCGCGAACTTCCCAGGCAGAGTTCCGCCTGGGATACCACGGCGGCCAGTGGCACGCGCATGGCCTGGCGCATGCCGGGGAAGTCGATCTTGCCGGTGTCGATCTTCCAGGGGGCGAGGGCGTCGTTGATCACCGCCAGGAGCTGGCCGCCGGAGGAGTGGATGCGCTTGAGATCGGGGAGTATGCCCTGGGCGTTGTTCTCCTCGGCCGACTCCATGAGCATCTCGCTGTAACCGATGATCTGGTTGAGCGGAGTGCGGAGGGCGTGCCGCAGTTTGGAGAGCGTCTCCAGGTCGCCCGCCTTCAGCGCCTTCAGGAAAGGCGTGAGCGACGGCGCCGCTGATCCGGCCGGACTGGGGGTGGGATCGCTCATGCCTTGGGCGGAAATTTCTTCAACAGCTCCTCGATCTTAACGAGCAGGCGGGCGAGTTCGACGGGCTTGGTGTCAAAGTCGTCACAGCCGGCCTCAAGCGCCTTCTGGCGGTCGCTCTCCATGGCGTGCGCGGTCAGGGCGATGACCGGGATGCCCTTGGTGACCGGATCGGCCTTGATCTGCCGGGTGGCATCCCAGCCATCGAGCACGGGCAGGCTCATGTCCATCAGGATGAGGTCGGGCAGTTCGCTCTTGGCCAGTGCGACCCCCTGGCCGCCGTCGACGGCGAGGGTGAGGCTGTAGCCGCGTTTTTCCAGGCGACGGGAAAGCATGTCGCGGTTCATTTCGTTGTCTTCGACCAGGAGTAGCTTGGGCATGGCGGGTGGGGATTGAACAAGTTAAGTCACGTCACGGCAAGCGCGCAGGCTTCGACGGCGGGACGGATGATGGCCGCAAGTTGTTCGCGGGTGAACTGGCCTTTGCGCAGGATGCCGAGCGTGCGCGGGGTGAGAATATCCCGCATCTCCTGGGTGAGGTCCATCGACGTGACGACGACAACGGGTATTTTCGTCCAGGTGGGGTTCTTCGCAAGCTCTTCAAGGAATTCGAGACCGCTCATGCCCGGCATCTTCAGATCGAGCACGATCATGGCCGGCAGGCACTTCCTGATTGTGCGCAGGGCGGCCTGGCCGCTGATGGCCGCGCGAGCCGGCCAACCCTCGCGTTCGAGATGGCGGGTGATGAGGTTGCGGGAATCGCCGTCGTCATCGATGTGCAAGACGTAACATTTGGGCAACGGACTGAGATGGGTGGCGATCTCGGCCGTAAGCCGTCCGGCATCGACCGGCTTGAGCAGCACGCTGGCCGCGCCGAGAGACATGGCCATCTCCATGTCGCCCGCCGCGCTGAGGACGATGACCGGGACATCGGTGAGTTTGGGGTTGTCCTGAAGCTTGGTGAGGACAGTCCAGCCGCCGTTGCCGGCCATCATGATGTCCAGCAGGATGAGATGGGGGATAAAGCGGCTGGCGTGGTCGAGACCCTGTTGGCCCGAGGCGGCTTCAACGACATCATAACCGCTCGTGCTGAGCACCTCGGTGACGACGGAGCGGATATCCTTGTCTTCATCGATGACGAGGATCTTGGGCCGG
>CXWL01005111.1_pt1 | contig 21514 bp, 23 predicted proteins | sample 590931 | NCBI WGS metagenome assembly CXWL01 (sample SAMEA3498368, study PRJEB10139) | groundwater metagenome | biome: water well; material: biofilm material | place: Germany | collected 2015-04-27 | reverse complement strand
CGGGATGGTGATCGGGACGGCTCTCGGATGGAGCAACTGGCCGACGGTGGCGCTCGCCGTGGCTCTCGCGTTTCTGATCGGCTACGGGATGACGCTCTGGCCGCTGCGTCGGGCGGGGATGGCTTGGAGCGCGGCGCTCGGCCTGGCCCTGGCCTCCGATACCCTCTCCATGGGGACGATGGAGTTGGTGGATAATGTGATCATGCTCGTGATTCCCGGCGCGATGGACGCCGGATTATCCGACGCTCTGTTCTGGGGGAGCTTGATCTTTTCCTTGATCCTGGCAGGAGCGGCAGCCTTTCCGGTGAATCGCTGGTTGATCGCGCGAGGCAAAGGCCACGCGCTGGTGCATGGGCATCACTGCCACTGAGAGGGCTTCTGTCACAATCTTCTGCGGAGAACCTGTGCCGCAACGCGGTAAGCAGAAATTCCCCATCCACCAGCGTGGAGAGGGGCGGGGAAACCCGTTCCTCTCTACGCCAGGTGCTACCGCACTCCCGTTTTCGCTTGCAGGCTCTGGATGTAGTTGGCGATGGAATGGTCCGGGACCTGCTGGTTGCCGAGGGTGTTCCAGAACGAGATCACGGAGAAGCGCTCCGCCTGGACGTTGTCGAAGTAGGCGTAGTTGGTCCCGTCTTTCAACACCACTTCGGGGCCGAAGTGCTTGTATGGGCCTTCGTCGAGAATCGTGGAGATATCGAGCGGCGGCATAAGCGGCACCGGATCCTTATCGTTCACGAAGCGCAGGAGCGGCAGCCCGCGATACTTCTCGACGCCTGCGCGGTTCGTCACCTTCGGCTGGCCGAACGTCATTGCCTGGCCGAGCTTCACGTCATCTTCCTTGAAGAGCATCAGTACGATCGCCGCCGCCGCGCCGCCCAGGCTGTGGCCGGTCACACGCACCTCATAACCCGGTCGGAGCAGCGGCTTCGCAAAGGCATAGACCTGCAGCGCCGTGTCGGCGAAACCTTTGTGCAGCGGGATCTGTAGTCGCCCGTCTACTACTTTGTTGTAGTCCACATCCAGCTTCACATTCTCCAGGGTCGAGGTGCCCCGTACGGCAACCCACTGAATCTTTTTCGCATCGTCCGTTTCGATGTAGGCCTTCACACCCTTGGGTGATTCCACCATGAAGGAGACCGTCGTGCCGGCCGGCGATTTCTGTTTGATGGCCGCATCGGTCTCATAGACCAGGGCTGCCCGTTGCGCATACTGCAACGCGAGCGCGAAATCGATGGGCGCAGGCGGCTGAGTGGGAGTCGGTTTTGGCAGGATGCCCTTGGCGCAACCTGTTGAAGCGGCGATGAGACCGGAGAGTGTCAGGATCACAGCAAGCGTGCGGAACGGCTTGGTATCGAGCGATGCGATCATGGGCAGAGAGTCCTGGTTAAGGTGAAATCCTCAGAGGCTTGTACCCGCCTTGCCGGAGCAAGTCAAGGCGAGGAGTCGGGTGGCGGGATGAGTATCTCTAGGACTTCGATGGTCGATCCAGCAATCCGGGGCAAGGTTCAGTTGAGAAGCTTTACGTTCAATGATAAAGTAAAGCCACATTGGGAGGGCATCATGGCCATTCAGAAGCTCAGCAGCAAGAATCAGATCGTCATTCCCAAGGAAGCGCGACAGGCGATGGGCGTCAAGGGCGGCGATGAATTGCTCGTAGTCGTGAAGGACGATCTCACGCTGGTCATGCCCAAGCCGAAGCGGTATGTGCGCACGTTGCAAGGGCTGGCCAAAGGGGCCTACCCGCCAGGCTACCTGAAACGGGAGCGCCGCTCGTGGTAGAGGGCGTCGCTGATCGAGGCCTTCCAGACGACCGTCAAGGCATCGGTCTTGATACCAACCTGTTCATCTATTTTCTTGAGGATCATCCGCGGTACGGTGCCTGGTGTGCGTCCCTGTTTGATCGCATCGAGCGTGGCCGTAATCCTGCTGTGACGTCGACTGTCACGCTCCTGGAATTATTGGTCCAGCCGTATCGCGATCACAAAGAGGAATTGGCTCAGAAAATCTTTGCCCTCACCAGCACCTATCCAAAGATCCAGTGGGTTCCGGTGACATTGGATGTCGCTGATCGGGCGGCGGAGTTGCGCGCACGGTATCGGCTCAGTACGCCGGATGCGATTCAACTGGCTACGGCGATCAGCCATAAGGAGACACGTTTCTATGGAAACGATAAGGCGCTACGCCGGGTCAAAGAAATTGAGTGTGTCATCCTGGACGACCTGTTGTAGGCATGGGCTGATTTGTTCCCACGCGACTCACGCCAGACTATCCCAACAGTGCTGTGGCTAGAGAGGGCAGCCAGGGGAGCAGGGCCACGCCGAGGCAGATCGAGAGCGCCACGATCGAGGCGACGAGGTCTTCATCTAATCCGGTTTCCGTCGCGAAGATGACCGCCGTCACCGCCGAGGGCATCGCGGCGATCAGGATTACCACCGCTCGTTCCATTCCACTCAGATCCAGCAGCCAGGCTGCGGCGACTCCTAACAACAGCCCGCCGAGCATCCGCATCGCCACGCCCAGACAGGTGAGCTGCCAGGTTCGTTGCAACGCCGCGAAGCTGATCGAGAGGCCGAGTACGAGACTCGCCAGCGGCGTCGTCATGAGATGCACCGGCGTCAAGATGGTATGGAGCCAGGACGGCAGATGGAGTCCGGTAGCTTTCATCGCCAGCATGAGGGTTAAGGCCCAAAAGGGAGGCGAGGTGAGCAACCGGGTGAGCGCCGAGCGCGCCGACGGTGCGGCGGTACCGTGCCACACGGCCAGGGCATAGAGCGCCGTGAGGGTGAGCGCGGTTTGGCCGAGGTCGAAGAGGATCGCCTGGGCGAGGCCTTCATCACCGAACGTCGCCAGCGCGACGGGATAGGCAAAGTACACGGAGTTGATGCAGCCGACGGCAAGGAGAAATCCGCCTTGTGTCGGGCGGGCGAGATGCAGTACTCGCGCGAGCGGCCAGGAGGCGAGCACCAGCGGGAGCGACACGAGGCAGGCAGCCAGCGGCAGCTTCCAGGCCGTCGGTGCGAAGGCCACCCGATCCAACGACACGAGAATCGTCGCCGGCAGCGTAACGGAAAAGACGAACAGCCCCAGTCGTTCCGCATGCGGTTTCCCGAGTAGGCCGGACAGACGGAGCGATGCGCCGACGACGAAAAGGATCAGAAAAGCTTGGAGGGCCGGGGGCATGGGGGAGGAGAGTAGCAGAAAATTCTGAGCGGGTCTTTTGGGAAGTGCGTGCCGCTATCGGGTTGTATCACTATCCTGCTAAGGGCAGGCCAGCCATTGTTCGACGTCGGGTCTCACCGATCGTTCAATCGCAATCCCATTCGGAAACGTCCCGAGCGTCCCTTGGCGGGCGACGATGCCGAAATAGTTTTTGCTGCGATCCCAGAAGGGATAGGCGCCGTAGGCGCCGGGGCTGGAGACTCTGGTGCCCGCCGTGCAATTGAACGTGGCGCTCTGACATTCGTGCCAGAGGCCGAGCCCGTAGTGCCAGTCTTCGCCTGCGCCGACCAGGGCCGGTGAATAGGTCATCACAGCGGAGGCGGTGTGATCCGCCAGCAGTTGGCCCATCGAGGTGCTGTTCAGCAGCGAACCGTTTTTCAGCGCCTTGAGAAAGGCCATGTATTCGTCGCCGGTCCAGTGCATGCCGCCGGCCAGGCGGGGATTCGTGGTAGAGGGTAAATCATAAGTCGCAGTCGGGAACAGCCCGGTCTGCGTTTTGAATTCCGTGAAGACATCCTGCCAGGTGGCAACGCCCCGCGCCTTGATCGCCATGAGCCCCGCCACTTGCAGGTGGGTGCTGGCGTAGTAGAACTGTTGTCCTGGAGTAATGCCGTTTCCGGCGTTGGTCGTCGCGATGCTGTTCACGCAGCTTTCAAAACTTGATCCTCCGAAGTTCTGACAAGGCGGCTCGGTCGTCAGGCCGGAGGTGAAGCTCAGCAACTGCTCGAGTGTCATAGTGAAGAGCGAATCGGTGCTCACGAGAGGCCAGGTCGTAATGTAGCGTTGCGGTTTGTCTGCCAGGCTCAGGTACCCCTGTTCCACCAGCCGCAGAATGATGACCGCCGAGACCATTTTTGACGTCGAGGCCGATTCATGGGAGGTCAGCAGCGTGGAGCCTCCCCGGTTGTAGGTATAGCTGCGGCCATCCTGCCGTTCGACCGAGAATGAAAAGTCCACGTCCGACGAAGTCTGTGCTAGCGTGCTATCCATCGCCCCTTCAAGCTGCGTGACTGAACAGGACGGGCCGGCGACAGGGCCGGGTGCAGGAGGAGTATCCGATCCGCTGCTACTGCAGCCAACAAGGAGACTGAGGGCAAAAGAAAGGCAGATGGTCAGGAAAGGTGTGTGTCGCATGCCGTGTGTAACGTGGAACCCGAAGATCCGTTGACCTGCCATAAACCCAAGCCTGGCAAGCCTTACACGGAAAGTGAGGGAGCCAGCAGGAGCGGAATTGTAGCAGGCAGAAGAACGGAAAAGACAGCCATCTTTAGGGGGTATTTCAGCACCCGGCACTCAGAACTTCACTTCGCAATGGTGATGCTGGGGATGCCCACGCGCGGGACTTCGCTCACGGTCATCTGGAAGAGGAGATAGAGTAACTGGAAACCCTCGCGGTTCCAACGGGCCAGCGGCCCGGTCGTGCTCACCGCGTAATGCTTGCCATGGAACTTGATCGACAGGTCGGCGTCAGACGGGGAACTGTCCGATAGCACGAGTTCCATCGCATGGATAGGATTCTCATGTACAGGCGGCGTCCGCGGATCCTTCTCCACATTGTATTCGGGGTCTTCTTCCAGTCCGCGCCCGAGGAAGTTGAGAATCGTGTTGAAACTTCGCAGCCGGAAATCCCCCTTCAGCGGATAGTCCCCGCCGAAATGTCCGGGACGAATGTCGAATGAGACATCGTTCTGGTGCCCGTCCTCCGTCTCGTCGATCAATCGCGCCCGTTCGTCGGCTGAGAGGGTGTCAGGGTCATAGTTGGTGATGAGAATGCGCCCCGTGATCTGCTTTTTGAGTGTGTAGGTATTGTCCTTCTGGTTGTAGGCGACGAGATATTCCTTTTGCAGCGACTGAAAGCCCTCGGCGGTGACCGAGTTGGCGGGAATCGTCCAGGTGCGATGGGAGACGAGCGGCTCGGCATAGAGCTGGTTCTGGTCCTGAATGGCCGAGATGTGCGTGACCACGCGGCGGAACATTTCATAGCCTCGCTTATCGGCCGGCGTATTGCGGTAAGAGACTTCCCGGCCGTCCTGCTTGATCCGCAGTTCCTGCGCCATCAGCCGGAGCAGCAGGTCGATGTCGAAGCGCTGCCGGAGCAGGAGTGTGAACTTGGTTTCTTGAAAGGGGGTCAGCAGCCGCTTGGTAAACTCCTCCCCTTCGATCGGCACGATGCTGATCGTCGGATTCTCCGCCACGCTGCCGCCGAAGACCGGCATAAGCGTCTTGCTGGCGTCGCCTGTCAGCGCCGGGGTCGCTCCGGCATTCACACGAAAGTCGAACGTCGCGGCGATGTTCGAGACGCCGGTGAAGTGGATGGGTTGATGGCGATGGGCGCGGGCAATGTTGATGAGCAGTTGCTTGGAGACCGCATCCGTCACCGCTTCATCGTACGAGGTCACGGCGCGATTCAGCGTGATCGGCGACAAACAGCCCGACAGCGTCAGGCTACAGAAAGCCCCGGCCAACGTGAGCCGCGCAAAGGATGTGAAGCGGAGAGTCGTAGTCATAAGGGCACCCACCGAAAAGCCCACCATTATAGAGCGGGTTTGTAGCATACCTGGGAGGGGATGTCAGCGGAGAGGGGGAGGGGTGCAGCCTGGTCGTCCTCTTGCTCGCGGAACGCGAGGGGCGGGAGCAGCCAGACGGTCCTTCTTGCTCGCTGAGGCCGCACGATCGGAATGTGCTCCCTCAATGCGCGCAGTGAAGGACCATCTGGCCGCTCCCATTGGGAAAAGGAGAGAAAGGTGAAAGGGGATTATGCCGCGCGCAGTTGAGGATCGACCAGGCCGCACTGGTGGAGAGAATGAACGAGAGTGGATTAGTTAGTAGAGCGCTGTTTGAAGTGTGTCACAGAGAGAAAAGACTCCCGACACCTTTTCTCGTTCCGAGTATATCGCGTTGCTAGTCAGCATGACTCTATATGCCGAGCTTCTTGAAGAATATCTGGTTCCGCATCTTCGCGTCCCTGAGCACTTTATCCCAACTGATTACTTCAATGTACAAGTTGATATTATCAAGCCACGAGAACCATCCTAAGCGATCTGGCATCGGCTTAAAGTTTTTTTCTCGCTCGATCCAATTTTTAACCTTAGGCGTCGCATCGCAGACAACATACCCATAGAAAGGGGTGTTTTCTGCAATGAGCATCTGCCGCCCCTCAGGAGTCGTGTACTGGCCATCCCGAATGTTATTAACGTACCGTACAATTTGCTGGACGGGGTCTTCGTGTGATGATGGATTGACGAAGTCATCTCTTTGCGGCTTCTTGAACTCGAATATTGTAATGGGATTACTTGCCTCATTGTCGCCACGGAAAAGAACCCGATGGTCATATACTAATAAGTCTGGGCGCCCTTTGTTTTGTCCGCTGAGTGGCTCATCGGAGGAAATAAAGTTAGTGAAATTTAGGCGTTCATCAATGATCCAGAGGTTATGATCCTTGAACGAAGTGATATCTGTATTCCCTTTTCTTGGGAAAACGATATCATGCACAACGCCCTCAGAGGTGTAAGCGCCGGTTTCGTCTGTCTGTAGACTTTTCTCCAAGATGGCTAAAATATTCTTTCGAAGCGCAATGTAGTGGATAAGATCGTTCTTGCTGGTCCCGGATATTTTGCGAATAATTTCAGGTACATTTCCTTTCAGGCTCTCTAAGTTGCTGTCGGTGAGCAGCTTAGTGACATCCCTTTTTATCTGAGCTTCTTGGGTAAATTTTTCTTGTTGCAGGCGGCTCTCAATCTCTTCGCTGGAGGGATTGTAAGGCATTCCCGTTAGGTCGACCTTGTCTAGTATGTCTTTGTGCCAGGGCGCTTCTTGGTCAATGTATGAACGAACGCGTTCTCTTTTTTTCTGCTGGCGAGCCGAGATATCCGAACCTACCGCGGTTTTGGCGATATCTGCGGACTTTGATTCAATTTCAATCTGCGATATCCCGAGCAGGATGTCCTGTTCCATCTCAAACTCGAACCCGCCTCGCTCAAGTGAAACGTTTTGGTCCAAGTACGAGCTGAAGACGTAGGCTTTAACGATATAATTCTTTTCTGGATTGCCTTCCCCACTATCGTCCTTTTCGTAAAAGTCATCACTGAATTCTGGAATGTAGTTGTGAATTGCTGAACCGGTGACTTCTCGCTTATGTGCGACAAGACTTATCTTGCTTTTCTGGGATTTCGGGTAATACAGCTTGAAAACTCGGACGTGGAACGTTTCCTCACTCTCGCCTTGGCTCCTCTTTTTTAGAGTGAAAGTATTGGGCGAGACGGAAATTTCCTTGATGACTGCAGATAGTTCGTTGCTGCAATAGTCGTTGAGTTGGATGGCCCCAGATCCATCATTCTCAGATAAAATTATTTTGGGGCAGATGTAGTCCTTGGTAATAAAGTACGGAAGAAGCTTCTCTACAAGATTTCGGGCAATTGTGCTGAGCTTTTTGTCGATCGTTTTCCCTTTTTTTAGAGCGATTAGATGAATGACGGTCCTTGATTTATTTTCTGCGGACTCCGATATTTTCTCATTGACTATAATGTCATTGTCCTTACCCATTGAAAACTTGCGTTGTTTAAAGCCGCCCTTGTCCTGATAGACACTCTCTACATGTAAGTTCTCGAAATATTTGAGGCAAGTGAATCGACCAAAGCCCTTACCGCCCTCGCCAATCTTGAGGTCGGTATATAGCGTGTCGAAGGATTGACGGTTTTCAATGGTGAAGCCAATGCCATTGTCTTTAATCTCAAAACTGTGAACGTCAGGTAGCCCACCATCCATTTCAAGCTGCGCGGCCCGGTGGACACGAATGGTTATTTCCCCGTCAGCTACACCTCCGCTTTCAATCGCTTGAATTGCATTGACCACTACTTCGACAATTGGGGTGTAAACCGTCGTGTTTGCTCGGATGTTTTCGACGGCTCTTCTGATGTTGACATTGCTCATAGTGCGCCAATTACTCCCAACCGAAGTCGACTTTGTGAGGGCTGAAACAGGAACATTCTACACTTCTGATTGCCTCGTCCGCGCGTGCAGGCTCGCTACTTTCTGCGGCTGCCCAGGAACGTGACGACGTGGCCTCGTAGGGCGGCCACGAAACGCTGAAAGTTCAGGTCTTCAGCTGGTTGCGTGATTTTTGTTTTTGGTGAGTTGGTGGCCATCATGAAACAGGCTGAGCTATAGAGCCGCTCTAGTACCAGACGGCGACACAAGAGTTCGTAGCGCTTGCTGTAGGAGACTCCTTTGTACCGTCGGAGGGCTGCTGTATCCTTGAAATGTGCTTCGCCACGGAACTCGGGGTCTACCTGGAAGTATGGTTCTTTGTTGGCAACGGGGATTTTGACATTGTCACGATCTTCTAAGAGGAACAGATAGCCGAGGAATGGAGGAGGCACTTGACCAAAGCGGCCTTCTCGGAAGGCCGTCCAGATATCTTTGGCGCTGCCCACCGCTTCTTCCGAACGATTGTTTACATTGTTGCCGATCGATTTGCCGGCTTGGGACTTAAACTCCATTGCCAAGACCAATGCGCCGTTAGAGACCACGATGAGATCCCACTTTTTCGTGGCTCTGAAGTAACCGGGAAGCTCAAGCGCCGTTCTTGTGCGGATATCGACTTTCTTCAATCCGGCTTCGCAGAGAATGTCAGAAACCAAGACCTCCAGGGCACCCATCTGAGTGCCTCCTGTGACCTCACCTCTGGTTCCGGCATCGATCTTCCCTGACTGAACCTGCTTCTCTTTATTTTTCCTGCGGGCGTTCCAGTAGCTTTGGACGGCGGCTTGCAACCTCTTGTCAATGTTCAAGCGCGGCCTCCAACGTGCGAGAGGTGATTCCGTAAAGATCCAACGCTGCCTGAGTTGCGCGGGCTCTATCACGCAGACGGAAGGCGTCTCTCAATTCATGTGCCTGGATCTTGGACAAGGACTTGGGTTCAGGGACTCGAATTCGGCGCAGGTACTGCGCTTGGAAACGCAAGTAGCCGCCTCGCATGCGGACTCCATAGGATTCGACAAAGAACTGCCCGACCTTCGACAGCAGGAGGCCACCGAGTACTTCCAGATCCCACTCATCCGACTGAATGAAGTACAGATTGTGGTGAGGGTATGTTTCGCCACGATCTAAGACCGGTTCGAGGGTGTTCTTGATGTCCGGAATATATAGTTTGTGTGTGTGTGTGAGCGTGTGGTTGACGCGGTCAATCGTCTTGTACCATTTGTCGGCGCTCTTCTCCGCGGTGTGGCGTTTCTTCAGGGCTTCGGCATGCCGCTCGTAGTAGGCCTGCAACTTCGGATAGGCTTTCAGATTGACCAATCCATCGTGGTTCCATGGGTTCACGAGATAGTGCCCGGACCATCGCACCGTTCCATCCGCCAGATCTTTCGCAAGTGCGAGTTTCAGGAGGCGGGAAGGCTCTACCAGGTCTGCCTCTGTCGTGATGTAGACGCGATCGTTCCCAGTGGCTACGCCGATTCCTACCTTGGCATTCAATTCAAGAGGAGAGAACTGATCTTCCAGTCGCCGAAGGAGCGCTAACTGTTCCGGCGAATGACAGGGCCAGGGGTCTGAGCCTTTGAACCATATGTGTACTTCGGCTCGATGGATGCCTTGGGGCAGGATGTCGCGGCTGTCTGTCTGGAGCGTTGCTGCCAATTGGCTTGGCTGAACGTGTTCAGCATCCTGATCGGCGCTCGCGACAATGGTTGATCGCTGTTTTGTGCGCCGAATCACTGTGATGGCCGGATAGGCGTCCACGTCATCATCGAAGGCATTGGCGTGGTGCATACTGAGGAGCATTTCAACGCTGTACGCCGAACTAATCAGTTGGCGCAGCTCAGCTCCATATTGGTTACGCATCCATCGATCAGCGCAGATAAAGGCGCATACCCCGTCCGCTTTCAACTGTCGAAGGGCGGCTTCGAAAAACGCCACATAGAGGTCTGCTCGTCCACGCATTGTTGGATACGCACTTCTGTAAACCGAGGCCGTTTCTTCTGGAATATCTTCAAGGCGTATATATGGAGGATTTCCGATAATGAAATTGGCTTGTCTCGTGTCGGTATCCAGAAGGTAATCCCCGTGTACTACCCAGGCTTCAGCCAGTTTTTTTGCAAGTGGGGTCTTCGCCCCGTGAACCACTAGAAGATCTTGGACGACAGTGCGCGCACGAACCGCACTCTTCTCGTCCAGCTCATAGGCGATTAGGGAATTGTGGCATTCCGATAACGGTCGACCCAGCTTCCGGCACGATTCCACTAAGCGCTCAATCATGGGACCGAGAAACGCGCCATCCCCGGCCGCTGGTTCGACTGCCAGGCTGTCCACCAGATTCTTATCCGGGCTGTAGCCGCTCAGATCGAGGAGTAGTTCAACGACCCATCGCTTTGTATATACGACGCCTTTCGGTTCAACTGATGTAATAGGAAGTGGCTGTCGGAGGGGCGCAATTAGCGGAAGCTGTATACCTCGTGTTGCGACTGATGGACTGAATTGGTTGTCTGCCACGAGGGCCTCGAATTCTCCGGAGCGGGCTAGGGGGTAAGGGGCGGTTGATAGTAACTTGTCTGCGGTTCTCGTTCAAGATTCATTCGGTAGCAAGAGACCATGAGGCAGTTGAGATGGTGCGGCGCGGAAACATGATCGAGGCCATCTCCTTCCGTGCCTGATTGACAGCGCTTTATCTGCTCGCCACAATCCTGCCTCGTTCAGATTTCGATGAAACGGCCACTTTGAAGAACTCGTGAGGGTCTGTCGTGATTCCACCTGATACGCAGGGGTATGCGCTGAGGCGCGGCTGGCGTGCAGGTGAGCGAATCCTACTTGCTGATTGAAATGATCCATCCGCCGAAGGGATATCGCTATGGCTCAACGATACGACGAACTTTCTGACACGCATATCCAATTCATCGGCAAGCAGAAGATCTTCTTTGTTGGCACCGCGACGGCGGAGAGTCGGGTGAATGTGTCGCCCAAGGGGATGGATTCGTTGCGCGTGCTCAGTCCCCGGCGGGTGGTGTGGCTCAATGTCACCGGGAGCGGGAATGAAACCTCGGCCCATGTCCAACATCACCCCCGCATGACGCTGATGTTCTGCGCCTTTGAGGGGCCGCCGGTCATTCTGCGGCTCTACGGCACCGCGACCGTCGTTCACCAGGGTGACGCGGAATGGCGTCAGCTTGTCTCGTTGTTCCCTCCGCTGCCTGGTGCGCGGCAGATCTTCGACGTGACGCTCGATCTCGTGCAAACCTCCTGCGGGATGGCGGTGCCCTATCTTTCTTACACCGGTGACCGCGAGTTGCTGAACGAGTGGGCGGCCAAGAAAGGCGAGGAGGGGTTGCGGCAGTATTGGAAGGAGAAAAATCAGCTCAGCCTCGACGGCCTTCCCACGAACATTCTCGATCGTGAGAGGGAGAATCCGTGAACGAACCAAGGAGGGCTGGAGTCCATGCATGATGCCGGCGATTCATGGATCGATCAGTTTCGCGTAGGTGGGCCTCGCCGCCATCAGTAGCCTCGCCTGTGTGTGAATTCTGATCCGGTTCCGTTCTCTGCTTGAAGCCCGCCGATGTATTTCTAGCGATTCCCTCAACGATACCAACAATCGTTCCCTCTCTCGAACGGTCTGGAAGGATGTGGATCCGCATTAGGCTTTCCAGTAGACTTCCCTTGTAGTGAATGGCGTTTGGTGTGGTGCCATACGGCAGCGGTCGGGCGCGATGCGAGCGGTGGTTTCTTCGAGCGGAGTGGTGCGGCATAACAGGAGGGCTTAGATGAACGAGCAAGACACGCAACGGGCGGTTGGGATTCTCAACAAGATCATGGAGCATGAGCTGGCGGGCGTCGTCCGCTATATGCACTATTCTCTTATGATCTATGGTTATAACCGCATTCCGATCGTGTCGTGGCTGAAGGGGAATGCCGACGAGAGCCTGGCCCATGCGCATAAGGCCGGGGAGTTGGTCACGTTATTGGGCGGGCACCCGTCGCTGAAAATCGGGACGCTCTTGGAGACCGAGAAGCATGATGTGGGGGATATCCTGCGGGAAAGTCTGGAGCACGAAAAGGGCGCTGTCGCCGCCTATTACGAACTGCTGAAAGTTGCCGAAGGCAAGTCCGTCTTGTTGGAAGAATATGCGCGGGAGATGATCGTTGGCGAAGAGCTGCATCTTGACGAGGTGAATAAGATGCTACGCAAGTCAGGTGACACACAGCCGTTTCGTTCCTAACGGTCCACGGAGCGGGAACGTTATAGGCTGGGCTGAAGCTCAGCGACCAACGCTTTGAGGATGTCTCGCCAGCTCAGGATGCCTTCCAGGCGATGCTCGTCCGAGGTGACGGGCAGGCAGGAGACTTTCTTTTCCAGCATGAGCGCGGCGGCGGCGGTGAGCGGCGTGGTGGGGCGCACGGAGACGGGGTCGCGCGTCATGACTTGATGCGCGCGTTTGTTGAGGGTGGCTCGATCGCGATCCGTTTCGGACATCGTGCCGATGTTCGGGCTGAGGGCTTTCAACAGGTCGCGATCGGAAATGATGCCGACGAGCGCGCGGTCCTCGACGACCAGCAGATGATGGAAGCGGTGTTCCTTGAAGAGTTGCTGGACGGTGGCCAGGGTGTCGTCCATTGTGACGGTCACGAGGCGCCGGGACATGATCGCGCCGGCGGCCGGCTGGGTTGTGGAGGGTTGTACGTTCGGTTCCATCGTTTGTCGTGCCTGGTTGTTTCAGGTGCTGTGGCGTACGCGGTGTTTGCCTTCCTATCGGCAGAATGGGCGGGATTCTGAAGCGGCCCTGGGCGCCGGGCGGAGTGGGGATCGTCGCACATGGCCTCTCCCGTTCAGGTCGCCTGTTCAGAACATCTTCTTGATAAGGGCTGTGAAGGAACTGTGGCAATCAACACAGGTACCTTGTGAATTGCCTACCGGATGCGAGTGGCGTACCCTCGTGAGATGACGCTCGAGCTCAAGATTCCTCCGGTGGCGGTCGCCCTGGTCGCAGGCGCATGTATGCGGCTTGCGGCCTGGGCCGTTCCGGGGTTTGCTTTTCCCTTTCCCAGACACGTTGTCGTTTCTGGCATGGTGGCGGTGCTGGGTGGGTTTATTGCTCTGTCAGGTGTGGTCGCATTCAGCCGGGCAGGCACAACCGTCAATCCCATGAAACCCGGGTCTTCGTCAGCGTTGGTTGAAGCCGGAATCTATTCCGTCACGCGCAACCCGATGTATCTGGGGTTGCTCCTGTTGTTGCTTGCCTGGGCGATCTATTTGGCCAATGTCCTGAGCGTCCTCCTTCTCCCGGCATTCGTGTGGTACATGGGCCGGTATCAGATCGAACCGGAAGAACGAGCGCTGATTGCATTGTTCGGGCCGAAGTTCACCGCCTATGCCGCTCGGGTGCGCCGATGGATGTGACATGCGTCAACGCGGTTGCTGTGTGAAGTACGCGCGAACGTCGAAGGATAAGGAATCCGGTTGGTCATTCCATAACTACAGGAGGTCCCATGCAACGAAAAGGCTCGGCTATCTGGCAAGGCGACTTGAAGTCCGGCAAAGGTACGGTGTCGACGGACAGCGGAGTGTTGTCGCAGACGCAATACTCCTTTTCGACGAGATTCGAAAGCGGCAAGGGCACCAACCCGGAAGAGCTGATCGCCGCCGCGCATGCGGGCTGCTTCACGATGGCGCTGTCCGGGCAATTGGGCGCTGCCGGTCTGATCGCTGAGAAACTGGAGACGACGGCCACGGTGACGTTCGAGAAGCTTGAAGCCGGATGGACCGTGACGGGCATTTTGCTGGACGTCAAAGGCACAGTGCCCAAGGCGGATCAGGCCGCGTGGGAGAAGGCGACGCAGGCGGCCAAAGCCGGCTGCCCGATCTCGCGCCTGCTCAACACGACGATCACGATGCAGGCCAGGCTGGAAGGATAATGCGGTGGTGGCCGGTTCCGGGGCGGAGCCAAGGGGCCAGGCTACTCAAATCATAAGGCCTGCATGGTTGGAGGACCGTTCGTATGACACAAGAACCAACTCAGTCGTCCACTCTTTCCAACGCGGCAGTCGAGATGCTGTGGCGGGGAGATGTGATTGCGGCGATTAAGGTCGTGCGTGCAGAGCGGAATCTTGGTTTGAAAGAGGCGAAAGATTTAGTGGACGCCTACATCCGCTCTCAACCATCATTGCGACAGAAGATGGAGCAGGTTCAAGCGGAGATGTGGCAGAAGCTGAAGCGCGGGCTGCTCGTCGCGCTGATCTTTGCCGCCGCCGCGGCGTATTTCTTCTTCCAGAGCCGGTAAACGAACTGAAACTCTGGATGTTTTCGCGAGGCCTATTGCCTCTCCACTGTGCTGGGCGTGCTCAACCAGTTGTATGCAGGGAGAACGACTTGTTACGCCGGGATCTCGATGTATTCGACTTGGCTGCTCGGCGGAGGGATGGGCAGACTGTCGGCCCGGAGGCCTTCCAGGTGGAATTCGATGGCTTCACGGATCATGCTTTCGGTTTCCTGAATCGTAGCGCCGGTGGCGATACACCCAGGCAGATCCGGCACATAGGCCGCGTAGTTGGTCGCGGATTTTTCAATGACGACGGCGTAGCGCATGGTGTACTCCCGCTTCCTACTTCTTCCAACCAGCCTGCTTGTAGATACTATTCAAAGTGCCTGGTGGTAACTCGTCGCCTGGTCTGCCTGCAACGGTGACTCGACCGGGTTTAATTGGGTGCTTGAATTGGCGATGACTTCCCTTTGTGGCAACCAGGTACCAACTATCTTCTCGTAATCGTTCAAGCACCTGACTAACTTTCACGATTCCAGCATACCTCAGTAGGTGTGAGAATCCAAGGCGAGATAGAGATTGTCCGGTTGTATTATGAGAAAGATAGTCCCATCAGCGCCCGCATTTCTTTGAATTCATCTCGTATCTCGCCTCGTTGCTCCTGTAACTCATGCCGGATCGTGGCGTGGCCTTCAGTGACCTGTCGGATATCGCTCCTGAGTGATTCGGCAACCACGTCAAAATGACACCTAAGCTCTTTCATCTGCTCGGCATTCATGGGCGTGTATTTAGACCGGACTAGTCAAAAATGCAACGGCGAGTTCCTCTGAAGCGGAAGGATTGGTTGCATTGATGAGCCGGGAAAATCGCGGGTTGCTTGTTGCGCTGATCTTTGCCGCCGCCGCGGCGTATGTCTTCTTTCAGAGCCGGTAAACGAACTGAAACTGTGACCGCACCACGCCACGTCTCCCTGGTGGCTTCCAAAGGGCAGGTGACATGGGTGCGGCTGTAGCGAGCGGTGCTCAGTCGTGCATGTGGGATGCGGGATCGACTGTCCTTCGAGTTTTTGACCACAGACAGCGAGCTGGACTCCTGCACGGGCATGGCGCCGGTGTCGGACGACTGCGACGGGAGTCAGTTCTGTGCGGCTTCTGAGTCCGGGGGTTCCCAGATATCCAGGTGCTTACCTTCGACCCGGAACACCTGCTGCGCTCCGAAGATGTGTTCCACTTCATCGGGAGAGGACATTTGCACCACCCCGACGAAAAACCCTCGCGCATCCCGCAGGACTTGCACCGACTCCACCTTCCCGAAGGGGACGAAGATCTGGCGGAGCTGTCCCTGGGTATACGAGGGAGGAAACCCGCTGATGTAGATTTTTGACGCCATGCCTGCACCTCCTTGTGAGAGGTAGGCATTGTCTTGGTGAGCAACGAGCCGAACAACAAGCCCAAGAGGGAGGCCCGACACAAGGCGTGTTCCCAGCTCTTGCGCAAGGCAATGTCTGCCTTCTGTGTGAGTACGTAGTTGTAGTGTATCAGCCAGATGCCAGACACGCCACTAGGTGAATCCCTTGGTGCATGCTTTCGATCGGGACGCGGCGGGCTCTTCCTTGTTCTCATCCCCATCCTCAGCCGCCTCGGATATGAAATAGGCGACGGTGACTGGATCGGAATCAGTTGCCCCGCCTGCTCAAGCTGCTTGCTCTATCGTCCCATCGGAATTTCGATCACGAGGCCTCCCATGGCCTCATTCAACTTGAAATCTTTCTTGGCGCTCTGGGGGTGGGTGTTGTGGCATCCCACGCAGGACTGACTCACGGCACGGTCGGCATAGATGGCTTGAAAGTAGGTCTCGTTTCCCTGGGTGACCGTTCCGGTCACGACCCGTTCGGGGTGTGTGCGCAGCGACTCCAGGCCGGCCTTCTCTGCGGCGCTCCGTGGCACATTGAGAGGATTGATCGGCCAGAGGCTGATGAGCCGGTAACGGACCGGTGTGCCGGTCATCGCTGAGAGTGCGCTGGATTCCATGAGGAACTGGGCCGGCAGGGGGAGGGTATTCTTCGTTGCCCGCCAGTTTTCGGCTGCCGTAGCTCCTCCACCTTTTTGCATCCGTTCGACCACGTGGATGGTGTAGAACGTCCGATCCGCTTCGATCACCGCATGGAGGTAGTTCGCGACGGTCTCCGGCGGGATGCCGGTCTGTTCGCCGGCCGGCGCTGTGGTGGGAATCGGCAGGCCCAGAAGCACAATGAGGAGTGCAACGGAGCTGATACGTCTCATGGCGGCACCTCCCTAAATAAAGGCGGGGACCGGCCCGACAGTTTCAGCATAATCCTCTGCGCAGACGGATACAAACGCGTAGTCCGGAAGATGCCCTGCCCTAGTTTCCCTCTGGAATCGGCTGTTCATGGGGACTAGGATATAAGCATCTGCTTTGTCTGTCCCGCCCTGCCAAGGAGGTCGCTATGCGAATTCTTTTGGCTGTCGACGAGTCTGAGAACTCCCGTCGCGTTGCCCGGTATGTCGGTGCTCTCCTGTGCCGAACTCCCGATGTCGCCCTTACGCTTTTTCATGTGCTCAAGCCCATGCCCCGGGAACTGCTGGAGCATGGCGGATCGGAGGATCCCGCCACCGAGGCGCAATTGGGGGTGCAGTTGCGCGATGAGCAGGAGGCCTGGATCCGGAAGGAGGGGGAAGCCGAGTGTCACATCCTGAAGCAGGCATGCGAGACGCTGCACCAATCAGGCTTCGACCCCAGCCGCGTGACGTTGACGTATGGCCATGAGGACGATATCGCCCGAAACATTCTCGAAGAGGCGCGAATCGGACGCCACGAAACCATCGTCGTGGGGCGGCATGGGACGTCCCGGGTCAAGCGGGTCTTCGGCGGCGTGACGGATCAACTCCTGCGCGACGCCAAGGGTTTTGTGATCTGGGTGGTGGAATGACGCGGCCGGGGTTCTCTGTGTGAGCGGCGAAGCCGACACGGGGGGCGCTTCTCCCTCACGGAGTGCGCTCTCGCGTTGACAGCTTCCACTGCGGGCAGTAGCCTGCCGCGTGGGAGGAAATCTTGAACGGGTTTTCTTTCGCTCTCTCCTCTCTGCATCCGGCGTGGTCTGGGGAGGACCTATGACAGGCAGGGTCTCAGTGCAATGCTGCATCGCCGGTGGCGGTCCGGCCGGCATGATGCTCGGGCTGCTGCTGGCGCGCGCCGGGGTCGACGTGCTGGTGCTGGAGAAACATGCCGACTTTTTGCGCGACTTCCGCGGCGACACGATCCATCCTTCCGCTCTGGAAATCATCCATGAACTCGGACTGCTGGAGCAGCTCTTGGCCTTGCCGCATCAGAAAGCGCCGGAGATCAACGCCCAGTTCGGCGATCTGGCCCTGACGGTTGCGGATTTCTCGACCTTGCCGACCCGCTGCGGATTCATTGCCTTCATGCCCCAATGGGATTTTCTGAACTTCTTGGCCGAGCAGGGCTCGCGCTATCCCACCTTTCGCGTACTGATGGAAGCGGAGGTGACGGATCTCGTCAAGCTGGCGGGGACGATTGTGGGGATTCGAGCGACGACGCCGAAGGGGCCGCTGGAGGTGCGCGCGGATCTTGTGGTGGGCGCGGACGGACGGCACTCGGTCGTTCGGGACAAGGCCGGCTTGCCGGTGGAGGAGTTCGGGGCGCCGATGGATGTGCTGTGGTTCGGGCTTTCTCGTCGCGCGAAGGATCCGGAGAGTCCGGTCGGCCGTTTCGATCGGGGCCGCATTTTCATCATGCTGAATCGCGGGGGCTATTGGCAGTGCGGCTTTGTGATTCCCAAAGGGTCGCGTGCGCAACTGGAAGCGCAGGGCCTGCCGGCGTTTCGCGAGACAGTCGGGAGACTGGCGCCTTTTCTGGCGGATCGTGTCGACGAAATCCAAAGCTGGGAGCCGATCAAACTCCTGACGGTGCAGGTGGATCGGTTGCGGGACTGGTGTCGTCCGGGGCTGCTCTGCATCGGCGATGCGGCCCATGCGATGTCGCCGATCGGCGGGGTCGGGATCAATCTGGCGATTCAGGATGCCGTGGCTGCGGCGAATCTGTTGGCGGGCCGGTTACGGCGAGGGGCGGTGACGCCTGCGGATCTCCGGCTGGTGCAGGAGCGGCGCGCCTGGCCGACGCACATGACGCAGCGGATGCAGCTCCTCCTTCAGGATAGGGTGATCAAGGCCGTGCTCGCCGGCGCCGGGCCGCTCATGCCGCCCTGGCCGCTCCGGCTCATCGCCCGCTTTCCCATTCTCCGACGCATTCCCGCCCGCCTGATCGGCATGGGTTTCCGCCCGGAACATGTCTGGACCTCAGCGGTGCGCTAGGTCGGATGAAGTAGAACCAGCGAACAGGGACATGCTCATTTTCGGATCGCTCCGTCGCGTTGCCAGGCTTCTTCGCGGATCGTACTCTCTCGTGGCCGGGCTCTCCCTCGGTCGCGTCAAGGAACGTCCAGAGGTCGCCTTTTTGAAGCTTGGTGCCATGCTCCAGCTGGGTGATCTGAATCGGGTCAGTCGGCTTCATGGCGCGGAGAGATGAGGTTGGGGGGTATTGAAGATTCAATGGCAGCCGACGCGAGGATGATGACTGTAGCTTGGCTGACGGCACGATCCCTGTCGGCACCATGCGTGACCTCGGAATGCCGAGTTGTCTTGACGCCTCGAAGGGGCGTAGTCTACGCTCGAATTTAAGCGCCGGTTCTTCCAGAACTTGGGGAGACGACCGAGTGCAACTCAGGCCGCAACCTAACGTCGTGAGGGTGATTGATGACCTATTGTGTTGGCGTGATCATGGATTCCGGCTTGGTTCTCGCGTCAGATTCACGAACCAATGCGGGGGTGGATCAGATCGGTAACTTTCGTAAAATGACGGTATTCGAACGTCCCGGTGATCGGGTGATTGTGATGCTCAGTTCAGGCAACCTTGCCGTGACCCAGGGTGTGGTGGCCTTGCTGGAACAGCGCGCTCAGATGCTCCAGCAGAACATCTGGAACAGCGCGTCCATGTACGATATCGCCTGCCTCGTCGGGGAGACATTGCGTGAAGTGCAGAAACGGGACGGGCCCTATCTCGTGCAACACAATATTGATGCCAACGCATCCTTCATCGTGGGCGGGCAGATCCAGGGTGAGCGGCACCGGCTCTTCAATATATACACGGAAGGCAATTTCATCGAAGCGACCCCGGACACGCCCTATTGCCAGAATGGAGAAATCAAGTACGGGAAGCCCATCATCGACCGGGTGATCAGCTACTCCACGGGTCTGATGGAGGCGGCGAAATGCATTCTGATCTCGTTCGATTCGACGATGCGCAGCAATATTTCAGTCGGTCCGCCGATCGACTTGTTGTGTTACGAACGGGACAGCCTGAAAGTCGGGCTCCAACGGCGCCTGGGAGAGCAAGACTCGTATTTTGACGATGTGCGCCGGCGGTGGGGGGCGGGGTTGAAGAGGCTGTTCACCGACCTGCCCGATCCACATTGGGACGATTGACCTATGAGCATTCGGGTCGCGCTGAACCACAAGACCCACTATCGTTTTGATCGGCGGGTGAGCCTCTCCCCCCATGAAGTCCGGCTGCGCCCCGCCCCCCATTGCCGGACTCGCATTCAGAGCTATTCACTTCGCGTTCGACCGGCGAATCATTTCATCAATTGGCAGCAGGACCCCTACGGCAATTACGTGGCGCGCCTCGTCTTTCCGGAGCCGGCCACCGAACTTGAGGTCGTGGTGGATGTGGTGGCCGATATGACCGTGATCAACCCGTTCGATTTCTTCGTCGAGCCGTCCGCCGAACGATTTCCGTTTATCTATTCCACGCAGCTGACGAAAGAGCTGGTGCCGTTCCTTGAAGCCGAGCCCTGCGGGCCGTTGCTGGCAGCCTGGGTGGAACGGTTTAAGGATGCCGACCGCGGAGAGCCAACCTTCACGAACGACTTTCTGGTTCGCCTCAATCAACGGCTGCAAAAGGATATCGACTATATTGTCCGGCTGGAACCGGGCGTTCAAACCTGCGAGCAGACACTGCAATCGCGACAGGGCTCGTGTCGCGACAGCAGCTGGTTGCTGGTGCAGATTCTACGGAACTTCGGNNCCGACGTCGGGCCTGCTCGCGGGAGAAGGACACATCCCCTTGGCCTGCACGGCCTCTCCGTCCAGTGCCGCGCCGGTGATCGGCTGTACCGGTGTGTGCGAATCCGAGCTGGATGTCAGCATGTCGGTCGAGCGGATTCACGAAGATCCGCGCGTCACAAAGCCCTATACCGACGAGCAATGGGGCGCCATCGAACAGCTGGGGCGGCAGGTCGATGCCGATTTGCTGGCGGGCGATGTGCGCCTTACGATGGGAGGCGAACCGACGTTTGTCTCGATCGACGACATGGAGGGCGCCGAGTGGAATACCGATGCGCTCGGTCCCACCAAGCGCACACTCGCCGGCGATGTGCTCGCGCGCCTCAAGGATCGCTTTGCGCCGGGCGGGTTGCTGCACTATGGCCAGGGCAAATGGTACCCGGGAGAATCGTTGCCGCGTTGGGCGTTGGGATGCTATTGGCGGCTGGACGGCGAACCGGTGTGGCATGATCCGGGATTGGTCGCCGATGAAGCAGTCTCCTACGGCTATTCGGCTGATCATGCGCAGACGTTTGTGACCAGGCTGGCCGAGCGACTGAATCTGAATCCGGCGTTTGCCATCCCTGCCTACGAAGATGTCTGGCATTACCTGATGGAGGAACAGAAGCTGCCGGTCAATGTGGACCCGCTGCAACAGAACCTCAAGGATCCGGAGCAGCGCCGCACCTTGGCTCGCTTGCTGGATCGCGGGCTGGGGGAAGCGGCCGGCTATGTCTTGCCGCTGAGAGCCGCGGCGTCGCCGGCGCTCCCCCGCTCGTGGCCGTACAAATCCCAATGGGTTTCCGGTCCCTGGCCGCTGAAGCGGGGACGGCTGTATCTGTTACCGGGAGATTCACCGATGGGCTATCGACTGCCCTTGACGGCGCTCCCGTGGGCAGCTCCGGA
>CXWL01061525.1_pt1 | contig 21532 bp, 21 predicted proteins | sample 590931 | NCBI WGS metagenome assembly CXWL01 (sample SAMEA3498368, study PRJEB10139) | groundwater metagenome | biome: water well; material: biofilm material | place: Germany | collected 2015-04-27 | reverse complement strand
AGGTTGTTACGCGCGCCAACTCCAACGCCTTCTTTTCGAGTTTCTATAAGGTTGAGGATCGAGTAGAATCCATCGTTGACGCCGCGGGAATCTACACCTGGCGATTCGAAAAGAACCTGCGCGAAGGAGGATACCGCGCCGATCGACAGTACACGTTTGATCAATTCTCCCATGTCGTGCATTACGACAAAGATACTATTCCCGTTGAACCGTTTGTGCATGACGCTTTGTCGGCCCTGTATTACGTACGAACGCAGCCTCTCGAAGCAGGCACGTCACTATTTCTCGATAATTTCGTTGACGGGAAGAAATACAAACTTGAAGTGCGGGTTCATCGGCGCGAACGCATCAAGGTTGCAGCCGGGACGTTTGACTGTGTCGTGGTCGAGCCGCTGTCACAGGCTGTCGGTGTTTTCAAACACGAAGGGACTCTGACCGTTTGGCTGACTGACGACCGTCTGAGATTACCTGTTCTGATGAAATCTCGGATCCTTGTCGGATCTGTGTCGGCGGAGCTGACCGACTACAAGCTTGGCGAAATCAGGAGTTTTTGACCCATGCCCGCAGTTCGTAAACGGGTGCAGCCTATCGACCTGACCAGGACCACACGCTATCCCATCGCCGAGCGAGCGAACAAGACTCTCATCGATATGATGGGGTCACCGCACGCGAAACCGGGCGCGCTTCCCTTCTTACGCTCCCTCCCTCGCGCTCTGAAGGCGAAGGACCTGCGTGACTTCATCGCTCATGTGCATGACGCCCGCAAGCGCGGTTATCCGTTTCACCTGCTGCTCGGTGCGCACACGATCAAAGTGGGGCTGTCGCCGATTATCATCGATCTGATGAAACGGGGGATCGTGTCCGGTCTGTCGTTTAGCGGCGCAGGCTTGGTGCACGATCTGGAATTGGCCTATTTCGGCGGAACCTCCGAGGATGTTCAGGCTGGCCTGAACGACGGTTCATTCGGTATGGCACAGGAAACCGGAGACCTCTTCGCTGATGTGGCCAGATTTGCTGACTCGGAAGAGATTGGACTTGGAGAGGCGGGGGGAAATCTGATCGAAAAAAACAGAGCACAGTACCGGAGGTTATCGGTCTTTGCTTCCGCGTACCGATTCGGAGTTCCCGTTACGGTGCACGTAGGTATCGGGACCGACATTGTCAGCCAGCATCCTGTGTTCGACGCCGCTCAGGTGGCGTTTGCCTCACACCGTGACTTCCGCATTCTGGCAACGATATGCGCTGATCTCGACCGTGGTGGCGTTGTCGCTAATGTCGGTTCGGCGGTCATCCTGCCCGAAGTGTTCCTGAAGGCTCTGACCGTTGCGCGGAATATAAACGGACACAAAGGGCATCTGACAACAGCGAACTTTGACATGATTGAGCATTATCGACCTCTGGTCAACGTGGTGACGCGTCCGACCCAGAAGACAGGTCGCGGATACAGCTTCATCGGGCATCACGAGATCATGATACCGCTCCTTGCCTGGGGACTGAAAGCCGATTGGAAGAAATGAGAATGTCCGGGAGTAATTGAATGGCAAAGCTGGTTGAATGTGTACCAAATTTCTCTGAAGGACGTCGTCCGGAAGTGCTCGACGCCATCTGCAGCGCGATTACATCGGTCGCAGGAGTGAGCCTGCTGGATCGCGAGATGGATGCCGATCACAATCGAGCGGTGGTGACTTTTGTCTGTCATCCCGACGTAGCGGTTGAGGCCGCGTTTCTGGGATATCGGAAGGCCGCTGACCTGATCGACATGCGGACGCACAAAGGGGAGCACCCACGGATGGGGGCGTGCGACGTGTGTCCGTTCATACCTCTGCAGGATATGGGAATCGACGAGGCTATCGAACTCGCGCAGAAACTCGGGAAGCGGGTAGGGACCGAACTTGATATCCCTGTGTATCTTTACGAGGATGCTGCCACGAGCACAAAGCGCAGGAATTTAGCCAATGTGCGCTCGGGGGAGTATGAAGGGATTCGCGATAGCATTGAAACCGACCCAGAGCGCCGACCGGACTTTGGGCCGTCCAGGATGAATCTCAAGGCGGGATCGACAGCCATTGGCGTACGATTCCCGCTCGTCGCGTTCAACGTCTACTTGAACACGAACAAGAAATGGATCGCTGACAACATTGCGGACGCGGTGCGAGCGATCAAGGGGGGCTACAAATTCGTCAAGGCGCTTGGTTTTGAGATCAAGGAGCGGGATCAAGTTCAGATTTCGATGAACCTTGTAAACTACACAAAGACGCCGATCTTCCGCGTCTTCGAGACCATCAAACGGGAGGCCGCACGTTACGGAGTGACCGTGACCTCATCGGAAGTGATCGGTTTGGTACCCAACGACGCCATCATCGATGTCGCCGATTTCTATCTACAGCTCGAGAACTTCTCCAAGCAGCAGATTCTTGAAGAAAAGCTGAAGCTCGCAGGGGCCGTTGGAGACAGAAGCGAAGAGGATTTCTATGATGAGGTTGCCTCGTCGGCCCCGGCACCGGGAGGCGGGTCGGTCGCAGCCTCGTGTGGCGCTCTTGCAGCGGCTCTGACTGCTATGGTCTGTCGCTTAACAGTTAGCAAGAAGAAGTACGCGTTGGTCATGGACGAATTGTCGCAGGTTCGCGATCAAGCCGACCTTTTGCGGGTGGAACTCGCGGGACATATCGACGAGGACAAGCTGGCCTTCAATGCGGTCATGGCGGCATTCAAGCTACCGAAGAACAGTGATGATGAAATGCGCGCCCGCGATCAGGCTGTGCAGGAGGCAACAAAGAAAGCGGCCTTGGTGCCTCTGACAGTCATGAAGAAGTCACGCGAGGCACTTACCTTAGCCTTAGTAGTGGCTCAAAAGGGAAACAGTAATTCCATCAGCGATGCCGGAGTCGCCGGTCTGGTCGGGTACGCCGCAATCGAGGGGGCGGGCTATAATGTGCGCATCAACGTGAAATCGATCACGGACGAGACATTTGTCAAGACTATCGCCTCGGAAGTAGAAACCATCAGGACCCTCGGCCGGCAGCTTGCAGAAGAGATCCGTCAGACAGTCGAGAGTAAACTGTAGTCTATGGCGGACCGAATCGACCTGCACATGCACACGAATCATTCTGATGGCGTCAGCAGTTCATCGGAAGTTCTGGAACGGGTTCGCAAGAGTCGGATTGCCGCCTTTGCAGTAACCGACCACGATACTCTCGCCGGCTATCGAGAGATCAAGTCGATGACAACATCCTCCGACCCGGAACTTGTCCCGGGAGTTGAACTATCGGTACAGGTGAACGATGTCGATGTCCATCTGCTGGCATACCTGTTTAATCCGGATCATGAGCGACTAAACCAGGCGCTCATCGACTTTCAGTTTCGGCGGAGTCAGCGGGGAAAGCAGATCGTCGAGAAGCTCAATCGACTGGGAGCCGCAATTCCCTTCGAGGCGGTCAGGGAGAAAGCCACCGGTTCCGTGATCGGGCGTCCGCACATCGCTGAGACCATGCACAGCTTGAAGATTGTGGGCAGTTACCAGGAGGCCTTTGATCGCTACATAAGCAAGTCCGGTCCTGCGTATGTTCCCAAGGTCNNCCCCAAGGTCAGCCTGCCACCCGAAGCGGCAATACGGCTTGTTCACGAGGCCGGTGGCGTGGTAGTTCTTGCTCACCCATTTGTGGATGATGCCGCACGACACATCGACATTCTGCTGCATATGGGGCTTGACGGTATCGAGGTGTACCATTCCTCGCACACGCCGCAGGAGACGGCACGGTTGATCAAGATCGCGGAGAGGCACCAATTGCTGAAGTCCGGCGGGTCAGATTATCACGGTCGGGAGGGCCGGTTCGGCATGATCGGCGCTCTTGGCGTACCAGCCCAATACCTGGCAGCATTGAAAAACAGAGCTTTGACATACGGGGCGTGAGTTGAGAACGTCTATTCTGGTTATTGCGGTCATTTTGCTTTCGGCGGTTGCCTCTGCGCAGACCGATCGCTTATCTCGGGAGGAGCAGATACAGATCATTGCCGACTATCTTCATGCCACCGGTCGCGAAGCACGGGACCCTGGTATGCTGGCGTCGTCTTTGGTTCGCGGAGATGACATCCCTCATAAGTGCGGCACTTCAGCCGTCGCCGACTTTGTCGCAGCCCGCTCCACAATGGACAAGGACCTTCTGCTGGCGCTCGGAGAAGCGGCTCTGGTCGATCGCCCCATACTTGATCTGTCGTGCCTAAGCCCAACCGGCAGATTCAAAGTGCATTACACGAAGACCGGCGCCGATGCCGTTTATAAGTCGAGTACTGATGTGAACCAGAATGGCGTGCCGGATTATGTCGATAAGGTGGCCGATATCGCCGACTCTGTGTACACTTTCATTATCGATAGCCTCGGATACCCGCCTCCCCCGTCCGACTCCTTCTACTCCCCGACAGGAGAGGGTCAGTACGATATCTACCTACTCTCGCTGGGCTACTACGGCCTTGCGTACACCGACTCAGCTTCGATTGACACGAGCCGAGCAGGATTGATCAGCGCGACGTCGTTCATCGAGCTGGACAATGATTACCACAATGTCAACCGTGGTGAATACAAGGATCGTCCTCTCGACGCGGTGCGAGTCACCCTGGCCCACGAGTACTTCCACGCGGTTCAGTTCGGCATGAACTACACTGATGCCGAGCCGTCCAGCCGACGCTACTGGATGGAAATGTCGGCGGTCTGGATGGAGGAAGAACAATACACGAACATCAACGATTACTATAACTACCTCACGTATTTCTTCAACTTCCCGGCTCGATCATTGCAGGACTTCGACAGGGGGGATCGCGGGATACACTCATACGCCTCCGTTGTCTTTCCTCTGTACCTTTCGACTGTCTACGACCGCGACATAATCAAAGCTATTTGGGAGAAGAGTCACTCGCTCGGCTTGGAGCGCGGACCCGGTCCCCGCTTTCTTACCGCCGTCCAGCATGTCATTGACTCCGCAAGTAACCACACTGAAAATCTATCCAGTACCTACCGCGATTTCGCTCTCTGGAACTACTTTACCGGGGAGAGGGCCGACGCGGCCCCTACCGGCGTGGGGTACGCGGAACGCAGCTTTTATCCGTCCATTCCAGACAGCGCGATGATTTCGTCTGACCGGTATCCGTTGCTCGTCTTCAATATGACCAAGTTCTGGCCAGAGTTGAACGCAGCCACGTACTTACGCTTCTATGGGATTCAGGCGATCGAGCGACGCTTTTTCGCGTGTGGTCAGATCGAGCCCGACAGCCTCTGCACGGTTCGTTTTGTTGACACGATATGCGCGGACCGAACGATTATCCCCGACAGTGTCGTGACTCGATCGGCGCAATGCACGGACTACCATCCCCCAACCGAGTGCCATCTTCGTTCGGGATGTGCAGATACCACGCTGCTCTATTACGGTCCTTCGTTTCTGGTTGGGATTCAGGTGGACACGGTGCGGCCGGGATGGGGCCTGACTGTCCTGAATCACCCGGTCACCGACCCGACTCGCCCGATCGTGGACTCGAAGGCGCTTCTCCCCGCGGACACGGTTTCGACGTACGGCGTGGATCTCAAGCGACCGGGTGAAACCGATGCCATCACCCTCATTCTCTCCACCGGCTCATCCGATCTGACGCTCTATCGTCCCAGAGTCGGGCGGTATGTCGCGTGGTACGTCAACGACACTACTCAGCCGCTCCCCAAGAACGCGCCCGTCATGCTTCTGGATCCGTATCCAAACCCGGCCGTCGAGAATGAGAGTGTATGGTTCCGGTTTCAGGTTCCGACGAACGACACCGCAGCCCAGTTGTGCGCGCGCCAGCAGACCTGGATGGAGGTCGATCTGTATACCGTCGCAGGAGACAGAGTGTTCACGATCCAGAAGTGGGCGACACTGCAGAATCTGGGAAGCAAGATGAATGAGTACCGAGTTTCCTGGGATATGACTAATTCGTACGGGCAAGCAGTCAGCTCTGGTGTCTATCTGGCGGTCGCGCGACTAAGGTGCGGAGGAGACGGGGGAACATTGCTGGGAGTTGGGAAGACCAAGGTCGCTGTTATCCGATGAAGCCACGGCCTCGGCTGCTGGCGCGAATAGCGCTCTTTTCCGCCCTGATCTATGTCCTGTCGTGGGCAACGGTATATGTTCCCAATCTGAATCTCATCTTCTTTATCGTCTTCTCAGCCGGGTTTCTCTGGGGCAGTTTAGCGGGCGCTCTGGTCGGCGCAGTTGGAATGGGGTTGTGGACAACGTTCAATCCCTATGGCCCAGCTGACATCCCAGTGATGTTCGCGCAGGTTATCGGAGCAACATGTGGCGGACCGATCGGAGCAATCGCCGCTCGATATGAATTGCAGTCGCGCTCTGCGCTCGCGCGATCTTCTTTGATGGCTGCGTGCGGAATCGCCTGCACCGTGCTTTTCTATCTCCCTGTAAACAGCGTCGACGCGTGGGTCTACCAACCGTTCTTGCCCCGCTTCGTAGTTGGCCTCGCATGGGCGAGCATTGCGGTCGGTGCAAACGCAGTCATTTTCCCTTTACTATTCGGAGCCCTCCGCTTTCTATACGAAAAGGAAAGTCGCAGAAATGGGTAGACTCACACTCCTGGCATGTAGCCTCACGCTCCTTCCGTGCTCGTTGTTTGCGCAGGAGGTCGATAGTTCCCGGGTTGTTGTCCCGCCTGTTGCCGATACTTCGCAACAGCGCGACTCGACCACGATCCCCGATACGCTCACTGCCGCTCAAAAACTGAAGAGTTTCGAGCAGCGATACATGGAAACGAAACGAGCACGGGCAACAATCGGACAACTTTCCTTCTTTGACTCACTTGTCGCGCGATTTACCCCAGAACGATTGAGTGTGACGGAAGCGGTTGGGCAGTCATTCTGCCATGACGCGGGGGATTACTTTCGCTCTCACCCCGGTTTCTTCACGCTTGATTATCAAGGTGTTCCGATGCGCAAGATTGTCAAACCGTACGGTCTTGCGGGAAACCGGCTGGGTGTCTTGAATGATGATTTCGGGCTGGAACCGTTTGAGCATAGCGTCGAACCTGACGGCTCGCTTGACATGAACGACATCCCGACAGCCCTTGACCGTGAAGTCTATGTCCTTCCCGGACCTCTCGGCATGATCTTTGGAGCCGGGAATTCCGTGGCTACGCTGTTCTCACACCCATACTTTGCGCCCACCGGAGATGCGCTCACCGCCCTGCTCGTCGATAAGAGCGGATTCGGTTACTCACGAACGCGAGGACGATATACGCGGCAGGTCAGCAGCGGGCGACGAGTTGCATTGGCGATGGACTACCGCAGGTTGAATACCTTTGAGTTTCCAAATAGCGACGATACCTACAACTATGACGGCGACTATTACTCTCCCCTGGGTTCAGCGATGGGGTTCCGTGCGGTCGGTCATTTGTACAGCCGTAAGGGGACGATTATCATCAATCCTATCAACGGCGGCTCGACAATTGTACGACATCGTTACGATCGAAACGCGCGACTGAGCTGGATGATCCAGAATCAGCCGCATACCGTGAAATACGAGTTCGGCTACAAATATCGCAAACAGCAATCTCATCTCGACTCGCGCTATGTCGGGCGGTTCGATCTGCGAGGGAAGGGGTTATTTGCAGCCCGAGAGTGGGTGGCGGGGAAGTCGACAACTATGAAGCTTGACGTGGAAATTGAGAAACTCCAGTACCTAGACGGGCTCACGACGCACTCGCGAGCGGTCAGCGATCTATCGTATTCGCTGGTGCGGTCACTCAGCGACAGCAGTCGTTTCGCTTTGAATCTAGGACAGCGATCTGCAGATCGATTCGGTTCGATCCCGCGTCTGAATGTTGCGCATATTCGAGAATCGGAGCGGTTCTTCCTGCTTGCCTCAGCCGGGTATAGTGGGCGCGAACCGTCGCAGGATGAGCTTTTTTCACCCCACACCATAGGAGCCTCCCTCTATAGTGGCAGCCTGCATTATGTCGATGAGGGGAACCCGGGACTCAAGCTGGAACGTCAGTTGGTTGCGAGCGTTGACGTTGAATTCGGAGAGCCCGACCGGGCACTAGCGCTTAGCGTCGCTACCGGGAAGCTCTTTAACGCGATTCACTGGTACCCGCGAAAGACAGGTGATTCCCTCCGATTTACGCCGATCAACAGAAATGAGAGTTTTGCCACGGTGACCATACGAAAGAAAGTGTGTCTGGCCGACGTTCTCCGATTCAACGGGGGAGCAAGCTATCACTTCGTAGGAAAGCACCAAAGTGACACCTCCTTCTATCAGCCGGATTATCAGCTCTTTTCCGGTCTGGAGCTACACTTATACTGGCCGCAAAGACTTCTCCATCTGTCCGGTTATGGAGAAGTGATGTATGTCGGTCCTTACCAGGGATATCAGAAGGAGGTCGGCAATTATGCTGTTGCTAACCTCAAGCTCTCATTTCAGATGGGGCATTTTCATTTCTACTATATCTTCCAGAACCTGACCGGCGTGACGTTTGAACCAAGGGATAACGTCGTCAATTCGGGCCAGATACGCACGTGGGGTTTCAACTGGAACTTTCTGAATTAGGAACCCCGGCTTGACAGTCTCTCGGTACGATTGCTTATTTCGGACAATATGAACCTACGATTATCGCGTGCCACGGCCTACGTTCTTGTCGAAGAGAAGATTGGCGTCAACAATCTGCTCAAACATATTCTCGCCGTCGAGGCGGGGATGCGGCAACTCGCGGAGCATTTCAACGAGGATGTCGAATATTGGGGACTTGCGGGTTTGATCCATGACCTCGACTACAACGAGACCAAGGAGGATGCGACGCGCCACACGTTTCTCACGCGGGAGTGGCTCGAGCCCTACGCACTTCCGGAAGAGATGTGGCATGCGATCCATGCCCACCCCGGGCATCTGCCCTGCGCTTCGCGACTCGACTGGGCTCTCTACGCCGTCGATCCATCCACCGGTTTTCTCGTCGCCTGTGCGCTTATGCATCCGCAGAAGAGACTATCCGTGATCGATGCCGATTTCATGACCCGCCGCTTCAAGGAAAAGCGATTCGCAGCGGGAGCAGCTCGTGAGAATATGGCGGCCTGTCGTGAATTAGGGCTGGAACTTGATCAATTCCTTCTGTTGGTTCGCGAGGGTATGATGAAAATCTCGGATCAGCTGGGCATGTAATCCATGGAGAAGGATACAATCTGGAAGAGAGACGTCGTGTCCTGGACGCTCTACGATTTCGCCAACACGATCTACTCAATGAACATCGTGTCGCTGTATCTGAAGCGATACATTGTCGAGGACCTTCACTACGACGATCGTTACTTCGATATCCCTTTTGCAGTTTCCATGATTATCGCTGCCGCTCTCTTGCCTGCACTCGGCGCGATCTCGGATGTCTCGGCGCGCAAGAAGATCTTCCTCGTCCTGTTCACGGTCACGAGCTGTCTTGCGGTGGGACTTCTGGCGCTCGTTCCGGCTGGCATGATCATTCTCCTCATGTTCCTATTTGTCATCGCCAACTTTGCGTATGAAGCGGGGCTCCCATTCTACAACGCCTTACTCTACTCGGTTGCTGAAGGCGTACAGGCGCGCTTTGTTTCGGGTGTCGGGGTTGCCCTGGGTTATGTGGGGTCAATTGCCGGGATGGTCATGGTGCTTCCGTTCGTGAGCGGGTCGCTCTTCGGAATCGACATCCCGTTTGTGACCGGAACAGGGAAGACCGGAGCGTTCGTTCCTTCTGCAGTTCTGTTCCTTCTCTTTTCGCTCCCTCTCTTCTTCTGGGTGAGAGAAAAGGGAGTCCATGCCTCACACCACAACAGTTTGCGGAAGGCTTACCGCGATGTCTATTCCTGCTTGCGCGACACCCACAGGTATCCGGGCGTCCTCCGCTTTCTCATTGCCGATTACTTCTTCGAGGATGCCGTAGCGACTGTCATCATTAATATCGGCCTGTATTGTTCAATCGTTCTCGGCATGGCTGACCGGGAGATCACCATGTTCCTGATCGTGTCAACGGTGAGCGCTGTTGCGGGGTCTTATGTCATTGGCCTGCTTGCACGCAATCACTCGCTGAAGAACCTCCTGTCAACGATCATGTTTGGCTGGGTGGCCGCTCTCATGCTTTTCACTTTCAACGATAATCCAACGGTCGTCTGGATACTTGGTTCACTCGTAGGGATCCTTCTCGGAGGGCTCTGGACGACGTCGCGCCCGCTGCTGGCAGAACTTGTTCCGCGTGAGGAGCTCGGGCGATTCTTCGGGGTGTTCTCCTTGTCCGGTCGAGCGGCCGCGGTTATCGGTCCACTCGTCTGGACCTCCGTCGTGTATTTGCTGCGCCCCGAACGCCCCATCGGTCAGTGGTTGTCGTCGACCCTCAATCTGAACTCTGCGGACGCAGGTAAACTCCCGTACCGGGCGGCCGTTCTGTCCCTGAGCCTCATGGTTTGCGTGGGGCTGTTCATCTTTCGTAGAGTGCCACACACAAGGGTTACTGTTCATGGGTAAACGCGTTGGCGATTGGTATCACTACGGTGGCGTGATACATGTGCACACGACCGAGTCCGACGGCACCAAGTCCCTCGAAGAGGTGGCGGCAATCGGTCAGTCAGTGGGATTGGATTTCATGATGTTCACCGACCACATGACGCTCTCGAACCGCGAGGCAGGTAAGGAAGGGTTCTACGGCAGCACACTCGTAAGCATCGGTTACGAACACAATGATCCCGAGGATAACAATCACTATCTGATCTTCGGTTCTCCGAAAGTGTATCCGGCCGAAATGCCCGTTACGGAGTATGTCGCCGCCTCTGCCGCGGACAGGACACTCGGGATCATCGCGCACCCCGATGAAATCCGCGACCGGCTCGGGAAGTACCCTCCTTTTCCCTGGACTGACTGGTCAGCGGTCGGATATGATGGTATTGAACTGTGGAACCAGATGTCGGAGTGGATGGAACGCCTGGGACCGTACAATCAACTGGCAATGGCGTTCTCCCCCCGGAAGTCAATGGTGGGGCCGACCGATCGGCTGCTCAAGCAGTGGGATGAAATCAGTCTCAACCGGAAGTGTGTTGGATTAGCAAGTGTCGATGCCCACGCGTTTCCAATTAAAGTAGGGCCGTTCACCGTTGAGATTTTCCCTTACAAAGTCCATTTTCGATCGCTCCGGAGCTACGTTGTGCTTGATAAGCCGCTTTCGGCCGACTTTGTCGAAGCCAGAACAGAGATCTATCAGGCGATGCGTCACTGCCGCGCGTACTTCGGGAACATGCGCTGGGGGGATCCCCTCGGACTTACCTTCTACGCCGACAACGGGCGTGAACGGGTCCCGTCGGGCGGAACACTGCCGATGTCGGCCAATCTCCGCCTTGTGATGAAGCTGCCGTCAAAGGCAGTCATGACGCTTATCCGAAACGGCGAGCAGGTGATGAATATCGCTTCAAGCGAAGCTACCTATGAAGTATCGAAGCCGGGTCTCTATCGCCTTGAGGCACGCAAGCACGGCAAGGGTTGGATCTTTACGAACCACATTCGCATCGAGTAGAGAAGCAGCGGAGCAAAATGCGTATTGACGTCATAAATCTCTCGGCCGCAGGGGATGATCCCCTCACGAACCAGATCACGGCAGGCAGACTCCAGGGAAAATTCGTCATCATACGAGGACCGAGCCTCATTGCCATCGTGTTTGGGAGTATTGAAGATTTTCCGTATCACGCTAATCTGACGGAGAGATTCTGCGAAGGCAGGAAGCTCTCGTGCCAATGGCAAACTCACCCAGACAAAGTCAGTATCAAGGAGGAGGGGTACAGCATCGACGGCGGGGGGACTGTCGAACTTGACAATCGGAGGAAGACCGTGAAGTTTTCCGGCGCTTCAAAGGCTTACGGACCATTCAGCATTGAGAATCTGAAGGCTGTAGTCGATGAGCATCCACAATTCCTGGACTTTCAGGTCAGTATCATCGCCTGAATCAGGTCGGGAGAATGTGACAACGTTAGCAATCTTGCAGCGATCGGCGGGAACCATCTCCTGATATCAGCATTCTAATTAATTAAATGGCAATAGCATGTTGCTAAGCGAAACGCTCATATTCCAAGTCCTGAGGAAGGAAGAATGGATAATACCTTGCCAAAAACAAGTTGACTTTGGTTGCAGATGTAGCTAAAGTACTCGGGATTTTTTTGGGTTCGTGCAGCGTAAATTGGAGTGGTGATGTTTGAGACCTTTTATCCGATTCTCTTTCTGCTTGTCTTCGCGCTCTTTCTCGCCCTGGTGCTGACGTTTTTGTCGGTGTATATCGGTCGCCGAACCAAACTCGGGCGAAAGGGACAGGCGTACGAATGCGGTATGGAACCCGTGGGGACGACACGCGAGCCGGTGCCGGTTAAGTTCTTCCTTGTCGCCATCTCATTCATCTTGTTCGACATAGAGGTTATCTTCCTTCTCCCGTGGGCGGTTGTGGCGCGAGACCTGGGAATGTTTGGTTTTGTGTCCATTCTCGCCTTCGCCGGGTTAATTCTAATCGGCTATATCTACGAACTTAGCCGAGGGGCATTAAAGTGGGATTAGAAGACAGAATTCCAGATTCGATAATCCTGACTACCCTCGATAAGATGGTCAACTGGGCGCACAAACGCTCGATGTGGCCGCTCGGGTTCGGGCTGGCGTGTTGCGCGATTGAGATGATCTCGACGTTCGCGTCGCATTTTGATCTGGCCCGCTACGGCATGGAAGTGATGCGGCCGTCTCCTCGCCAGGCGGATCTCATGATCGTCGCCGGGCGGGTTTCTATGAAGATGGCCCCCGTGGTTCGCACCCTCTACGAGCAGATGCCAAATCCGAAGTGGGTGATCTCGATGGGAGCTTGCGCTTCGTGCGGCGGAGTGTTCAACAACTACGCCGTGCTTCAAGGAGTGGATCGCATCATACCAGTGGATGTGTATGTACCGGGTTGCCCGCCCCGTCCGGAACAGCTCATGGATGGCATTCTCAAGTTGCAGGAGAAGATCGCAAAAGAGTCAGTGAGAGACAAACGAGAAGAGTGGGGCAGAGTCACAGCCTGACAATCTCATTCAATCATGTCGTCAGTCTTTCGGTCAGGTTTGGATTGTGATTTTTTGAACAAAACATGAATTTTCAAGATCAAATACGGGATTTCCTGACATCCCAGTTTCCCGACGCGCTGATCCGAGAGGAGAATTTCCGTGCCCAGCAGTCGTTCATTGTGAGGCCGGAGAGGATCCTCGATCTCGGCATGGCGCTTTGGCAACAGACCGATCTCGATGTTAAGTACCTGTCGGACATTACTTCTGTTGACTGGCTCGGACATGAAGCTGAGATGGGCGGTCGCTTTGAAATCGTGTACAATCTGTACTCGCTCTCACATCAGTCGCGATTCTTCCTGAAAGCATTCCTTCCCGGTAGCAATCCCATGGTGCCGAGCCTCACGCCGATCTGGAACGGAGCCAACTGGATGGAGCGCGAGGTCTGGGACTTGATGGGGATATCGTTCGTCGGGCACCCGGACTTAACCAAGATTCTCACGCCCGATGATCTTGAAGGGCATCCCCTTCGCAGGGACTATCCGCTGACCTATGAGCAGCCGGTCTTCACGTGGAATAAGGATGACCCACCGGAGGTGATCAGGTAATGGCGGAGAGCAAAACGGTCACCATCAACATGGGACCCCAGCACCCGTCAACGCACGGCGTGCTGCGCGTTGAGCTGGAGCTTGACGGAGAGACGGTGGTGAGGGCTCGTCCGATCGTCGGTTACCTCCATACCGGAATCGAGAAGACCATGGAATCGAAGTTGTACTACAAGGCCCTTCCCTGTACTGATCGCATGGACTATCTCGCCCCGATGTCGAACAACCTCGGATTCTGTCTTACTGTGGAAAAACTGATGGACATAGAAGTGCCGGAGAAAGTGAAGTGGGCGCGAGTCTGCCTGGCAGAACTGACGCGAATCAATTCGCACCTGGTGTGGCTGGGAACTCACGCTCTTGATCTTGGCGCAATGTCCATGTTGCTCTATGCTTTTCGAGAACGAGAACTCATCGTAGACGTCTATGAAGCCTGCGGCGGACAGCGCATGATGACCAGCTACATCCGAATCGGAGGACTTGCGCATGAACTCCCCAAGGATTTCGACAAGAAGATCCGTCACATTCTCAAGGCCATACCGCAGGGGTTGAAGGACTACGAGACCCTGTTGACCGACAATGAGATTTTCATCAGTCGCACCAAGGGCGTGGCGGTCATCTCCGCCGCGGATGCCATCAATTGGTCGCTCTCGGGACCGATGCTGCGCGGAAGCGGTGTCAAGCATGACCTGAGGAAGGCAAACCCGTACAGCGCCTACGAAAAATTCGATTTCGACATTGCCTTTGGCACCCATGGCGACGCCTTCGATCGTTATAAGCTTCGTCTCGAAGAAATCCGCCAGTCCCTCAGAATAATTCAGCAGGCAGTAGACGGCATGCCAGAGGGACCATATCGAGCGCATGTGCCAGGGGTCGTGTTACCTCCCAAAGAGGACGTTTTGCACAAAATGGAAGCCATGATCTTTCACTTCAAGATCATTACCGAGGGGTTCAAGTCCCCAAAAGGGGCCGTGTACCAGGCAATCGAGTCTCCCAAGGGGGAACTCGGATTCTACATTTCATCCGACGGAACCAATCGACCGAATCGGATTCGTGTCCGCCCGCCATCGTTCATCAATCTCGCGTCACTTCCGGCGCTGTGCGAGGGGCGTCTGTTCGCTGATGTAGTCTGCAGCATTGGCTCAATCGACATCGTACTTGGAGAGGTCGACCGATGATATTAAGCGCTGACTCGGTTGCCCGTATCAAAGAGAAGGCGACGCAGTATCCCCGCCGCAAGTCGGCGATTCTTCCGGCGTTGACAATCGCTTATCGCCAGGTTGGTCATCTTAACCAAGGCATCTATCGTGAGATTTCGAAGGCGTTGATGCTGCCGTATGTCGAAGTCGCAGAAGCAGCATCATTCTACACGATGTTCCCCAAGCAGCCCGTAGGGAAGAACCTCATTCAGGTTTGTCACAATATCTCGTGTGCCTTGCTCGGCGCTGACAGTCTGATCGGGTATCTTGAGCAGAAACTGGGCATCAAGAAAGGGGAGACCACCAAGGACAATCTCTTTACCTTGATATCGGTGGAGTGTCTTGGTTCATGCGCCACGGCTCCAATGATGCAGATCAACCATGATTTCTACGAGAATCTCACGCAGGAGAAAGTCGATGTCATTCTTCAGGAGCTGAGGGCAAAGGGATGAGCTTCTATTCGCCCGTTGTCACAAACGCCCAAACAGTGGCCAAGAGTGATCGCCTGCATCTGTTCCGGTATGTTGAGGATGAGAGTCAGCGACAGATCGAGACTTTTCTCTCGCACGGCGGCTATCAGTCTTTGCGGAAGGTTCTGCTCGGTATGCAACCCGACGAAGTAATTTCCGAGGTGAAGAATTCCGGGCTAAGGGGAAGAGGAGGAGCCGGTTTTCCGACGGGCATGAAGTGGAGCTTTATCCCCAAAGACTCGCCCAAGCCGAGATATCTCATCTGCAACGCCGATGAATCAGAGCCGGGCACCTGCAAAGATCGCGTGATCATGGAACGTGACCCGCACGCCATGATCGAAGGGATGGCGATTGCCGCCTATGCCATCAGAAGCCATCTCATGTTTGTCTATATCAGAGGCGAGTTTGGACATTGTATCGACGTCGTGGAGCAGGCTCGAAAGGAAGCGTACGAAAAAGGGCATTTGGGGAAGAATATCTATGGCTCCGGTTATGACCTGGATTTCGTCGTCCATAGCGGGGGTGGCGCCTACATATGCGGTGAAGAGACTNNCCGCCGTTTCCCGCTGTCGAAGGACTCTACGCCTGCCCGACTATTGTCAATAATGTCGAAACACTGACGACTGTCCCGCATATTATTCGCAACGGGGCGCAGTGGTATCGAACCATGGGGACCGAGAAGTCACCGGGAAGCAAGATTTTCAGCCTGTCGGGGCATGTCAATCGCCCGGGCAATTATGAAGTTGAGCTCGGTTTCAACCTAAAGAAGCTCATTTACGATTCTGCCTACGGCAGCGGAATCCGCGACGGCCATAAGCTCAAGGGGGTCATCCCCGGTGGGGCATCGACCCCGTTCCTGACTCCCGACATGATCGATGTCGGGCTTGATTTTGAATCGATGGCAGCGGCCGGTTCGATGCTTGGGTCAGGGGCAGTTATCGTCTTTGACGAAAACACGTGCATTGTCTGGACAATTCTGAAGTTGATTCATTTCTTCAAGCATGAGTCGTGCGGGAAATGCACTCCCTGTCGTGACGGTACCGGGTGGCTGGAACAGATCATCCGGAACATCGAGCATGGTCATGGACATGCCGGGGACATTGAGAAGATCGAGGATATCTGCGGCAACATCCTGGGGCGGACGATCTGCCCTCTGGGTGACGCGGCCGTCATGCCCATTCAGTCCGCGATCAAGCTCTGGCGCGACGAATGGCAATACCACATCGAACACAAGCGGTGTGTGGTGAAATCTCAGTTCGAGTTCAAGTGAGTTAGTGCACATGACCGATGCCATCAAGACCGTCATCCCCAGCGCTGTCAAGACCGTGACGCTTACTATCAACGGACAGGCGACTACAGTTTCTAAAGGGACGACGGTATTAGAGGCCGCCGCGGCCATGGGCATTCACATCCCGACGTTCTGCTGGCACCCGAAGCTGAAACCGGTCGGAGCCTGCCGCATGTGTTACGTCGAAATAGAGAAGATGCCCAAGCTGCAGGTCTCCTGCGCGACGGAGGCCATGGACGGCATGGTTGTTCAGACTGAATCTGAGCAGGTCAGACGGGGTCGAAAAGCCGTAATCGAGTTCATACTCATCAATCACCCACTCGACTGCCCGACCTGCGACAAGGGAGGCGAGTGCGATCTTCAGAATCTGACCTTCGCGCATGGCTACGACGACAGCCGATTCGACTTCCAGAAGAAGAGGAAACTGGGGGGCGGGGTCACGACAACGTTCGATGACAAAAGGATCGGCCCAGAAATCGTCCTGAACCGCAACCGATGCATTTTGTGCTACAAGTGTGTCCGATCGAACAAGGAAGCATTCGGTGAATATGATCTTGGCGCGTTTGAACGGGGGAATTCGACAGAGATCGACGCTGCTCCCGGCGAACAGGTCGCTAATCCGTTTTCTGGAAACCTCGTTGAGATATGCCCAGTCGGTGCCCTGACTAATTCCGACTGGCGTTATAAGATGCGTGTATGGTTGACTAAGACAGCCCCATCAGTCTGCAACTTCACCTCCTCCGGAACCAATATCTCGTTCTACAAAGAAGAGAACCGCCGTCTCCTGCGCGTGACTTCACGCCGCAATGACGAAATCGATGATGGCTGGCTGTCCGATGTCACGCGCTACGGGTACCAGATCGCGCACTCGCCCGACCGCATCCAGACTCCGTTGATCAAGAAGGATGGTCGCCAGGTTCCCTCCACATGGGACGATGCCATCGCACTTATCGCCAAACGGCTCAAGGAAATCAGAAGTTCAAAGGGCGCGGTCTGCATCGGCGCTCTGGCCGCGGCCAATCTCGATAACGCGACCTTGCACAGCCTTTCCAAGCTCATGCGAGTTGTGATCGGGTCCAACAACATCGATTTCCGCACGGACTACAAGGCGTTGCCAACTGCGACGGACAGTTCGTATTCAATCCTCGCGTCGCAGCCGTTTTCCATCGCCGACATCGACCGCTCGGACCTGATCGTAAGTTTCGGAAGCGATCTGATCAAGGAGCGTGCCAACGAGTATCTGCGCATTCGCAAGGCGTACAACTTCACGCACCCAAAGATTTTGGCGATCAACGCGTACTCTGTCAAGTCTTCTGATATTGCGGATGTCGAAATCATTCACATGGCAGGAACAGAAGAACAGCTCATCGCCGGAGTGTGTCTCGCGGCAATTGACGAAAACATTGTCGGCAGCACTCTTGGCGCCGAGATCAAGGCGAAGATCGCGCCAGCTACGGTAGCGGAGGCCTCTCGTGCGTGCGGTGTTCCAGTTCCGGACATCAAACTGATCGCGCGTTTCCTTGCCGATGCGAAGAGAGTAACCTTTCTGGTTGGAGAACAGGTCACGCAGTCACGAGACCGAGACAGCATTTCATCGGCGCTCTGCAATCTTAACTACGTCTTCGGGATTAGTGCAAAAGGGCAAATCGCGGCACTCGCTCGCCACGCCAACTCCGTTGGAGCGCAGAGGCTTGGGATTGTTCCGGTACCGTCGACGGCGATCAGGAACTCCCTTTCGACTGCGTGGGGCACGTTCCCTGATGCTCCCCCCCACACGACCGATCAGATGTTCTCGTTGATGAAATCAGAGGAACTGGATGCGCTACTGGTAGTGGGCTCCAACCCGATCATGCTCTACCCCGATCGAGAGTTTGCGCAGGAAGCGCTTGAGAAACTCGACTTCCTCGTTGCCTGTGATCTCGTCGAAACTGAAACCACAGCCATGGCCGACGTTGTCCTGCCCCTGTCAAGCTGGGCAGAGTATTCCGGCACATATCTCAATCTGGAAGGACGCGCTCAGCGGACGAGTGTGAGTATTCGACCGCAACACAAGTCTCTCCCCGGATACGAATTACTGAATCTTCTGGCGGGCAAGATGGGCAATCCGCTATTCTCGTCTGAATCGGAGCGCGACGCCGAGATCGAGCGGGTTCTGAGCGCGTACAAGACCCCGTCTTTGCCGACTTCATTGGTCGAAGTAAAACCGCCGACCCCAGAGCAGGAGTCAGATTTTCCCCACGTCCTGATCGTTGGAGACGATCCACACCATAAAGGTCATCTAACTGAGAAGAGCGGTTCCCTTGTGAGCTTTTGTGGGGATGCATACGTTGAGATTTCACCCGATGTTGCCGCGAAACATGGGATCGAGGACGGGAACTCTGTTCGCGTTGAATCCAGGGTCGGCAAGGTAATTGCCAGAGCGAAGATCTCCAGTGACATCGAAAACGATGTAGTGTTTATGCCCCGCAATTTCGTGGCCGCTAGAGTGAATTCTCTGCGGTCGCGGAAGAAACGATTGGATCATGTGCGGCTGAGCAAACTGTCAGGTTGACCAATAGATGTTTGAAGTAGTGCTTCTGTCCTCAGTGAAAGTGATCGTCGTGATCGTGGCGGTTCTTACCGGTTGCGCCTATGCCACGTATCTCGAGCGGAAAGTTGTGGCCTACATGCAGCATCGAATTGGCCCGTCATATGCGGGGCCGTACGGGCTCCTTCAGCCAATCGCAGATGCCATCAAGATGGCCTTCAAAGAGGACATTGTCCCGGACCGGGTCGAGCGGGTGACCTACGCCCTCGCCCCGATCGTGGCCTTTGTGCCCGCTATGTTGTCGTTTGCAGTAGTACCGTTTTCTGCCGACCTCAGTTTCGCCGGACGCAACGTGACCGGCGTAATTTCCGATCTGAACATCGGCGTCCTGTTCATTTTTGCCGTTACGTCACTCGGCGTGTATGGCATCATTCTCGCCGGTTGGTCGTCGGGTTCGAAGTACTCCCTCATGGGCGGGATTCGATCATCGGCCCAGATGATCTCCTACGAGATCAGCTACGGTCTGTCGATAATCGGTGTCATTCTGATCGCAAACACGCTTTCCATGCGCGAACTGGTCGCCCAGCAGGCGACTATTGCCGACTGGTTCATCTGGAAGCAACCGCTCGGTTTCCTGTTGTATCTTACCTGCGCCATTGCCGAAACGAACCGCGCCCCGTTTGACCTGCCCGAAGCGGAATCTGAGCTCGTCGCAGGGTATCACACGGAGTACTCCTCGTTCAGATTCGGGATGTTTTTCGTCGGGGAGTATGGGAACATGCTTGCCGTCTCCAGTGTGGCTACGACACTTTTCCTCGGAGGCTGGCAAGGGCCGTTTCTGCCCCCAGCGCTCTCGATTGTCTGGTTTGTAGTCAAGGTCTTTCTGTTCATGTTCTTCTACATTTGGCTTCGCGCCACTCTTCCGCGTTTGAGGTATGATCAGTTGATGAATTTTGGCTGGAAAGTGCTCTTTCCGCTCTCGCTTTTGAATATCATTGTCACCGGATTTGTCGTTCTTTGGAAATAGCTCATGCGACGAGAAACGAGTTTGTTGTGAAGGAATTGTTGAAATCGGTAGGGCATGTGTTCCTGAAGATGCCTTTGGGGTTTATCGTAACCCTGAAGCATCTTTTCAAGAAGCCGATTTCGCTCGATTATCCACGGGTCAAGCAGCCGATGAGCCCGCGCTATCGGGGACGACACTATCTCGAGCGCTATGATGACGGTACCGAGCGCTGTGTCTGCTGCGGGTTGTGTGCGGCAGCCTGCCCGGCTGACGCTATCTACATGGAACCGGAAGAGACACCGAATGGTGAGCGCAAAGCGAAAGTCTATGAGATTAACCTCTTACGGTGCATCTTCTGCGGTTTTTGCGAAGAAGCTTGTCCGGAGGAAGCGGTTTTCCTTGGACAAGAATACGAATTCTCTGCCTATGATCGCAATTCGTTCATTTGGACCAAGACAGATATGCTAGTGCCGCACCCGAGGAAGGATAATCCAGTGAAGCGGATCATTCGCCGAGTCAGGCGCGTCTATGGCGTCACGGATGCTCATCGATGAACGTTGACTCTTTCATTTTCGTGTTTTCTGCGGTCGTCGCTGTATTTAGCGCCACGATGATGATTTCGCAGCGCAACCCTGTGGCATCTGTGCTGTACTTGATCGTGTCGCTTGTAGCTCAGGCGGTTCTGTACGTGCAGCTGGGCGCGCTCTTCCTCGGCGCTCTCCTGATCATCGTCTACGCCGGGGCCATCATGGTTCTGTTCCTGTTTGTCATCATGCTGCTCAACCTACGGGGAGGCGAGGATCTCGGCGAAAACTCGCATCCGGTGAGCCGGGTGGTCAAGTATTCAGTCACCGCGCTTCTCCTTGTCGAATTGGTTCAGCTTATGCGCGGTATACATGTGACAGCCGTTGCTCCCGGGATTATGGCCGCACCGACCGACGACTTTGGTTCCGTCAGGGCCGTGGCGATGCTACTCTTCACCAAGTATCTCTATCCCTTTGAACTTACCGGCGTCTTGCTGCTTGTCGCAGTCGTGGGAGCCGTTGTCATTTCGCGGAAAGAACGACCTGATGAGCAGTCGAACACTGAAGAAACGACCCGTGGTCCGGAGCTGACTCAGGATCAACGGGATAAGGTAGTGCGCTGAGATGATCCCCATCTGGTCTTACCTGATCGTGGCTGCCACTCTTTTTGGAATTGGGGCGCTCGGTGTGATGATTACGCGGAATATGATCGTGCTCTTCATGTCCATTGAACTGATGCTGAATGCAGCCAATCTTGCGCTTATCGCCTTTTCTCGCGCTCTGAGTGTTATGGATGGTCACGTGATAGTCTTTCTTGTCTTGACAGTGGCGGCTGCTGAGGCCGCTGTCGGGTTAGCGATGATCGTCATGATCT
>CXWL01004979.1_pt1 | contig 21532 bp, 33 predicted proteins | sample 590931 | NCBI WGS metagenome assembly CXWL01 (sample SAMEA3498368, study PRJEB10139) | groundwater metagenome | biome: water well; material: biofilm material | place: Germany | collected 2015-04-27 | reverse complement strand
CCACAAGTGCGGCATCGACTCCGTCACCGGATGTCCCAGACATAAGTCCAACTACATGCATGTATGACGTCCTCCAATGGCTATCGAGCAGGCACTACAAAAAGCCTACGCTAATGGAACTGTTCGGTGGGGTCAAGCAGACACACGATTCTCAGGCTAGCAGGCTGCGAAATAGTCACTGTGCACGGCAAAATCCCAATGGCCTACATGCCGGAACAAGAAGAAACCTGTCTGCGCGAAGCCGCTTCGGCGAAGGAAAGAACGAAACTGGCGTATTTTTTCAGCATCCTGCTAGACAGGCGCAATGCCCAACCGTATGATGGCCGACGCTACACAAAGACCACTTTCCAAGGATCGCATGACTGCGCGGGACCTCATCGAGACATGGGCACTTCGGCTTGAAGCCGAGCAGAAACGGGTGGGCACCTCAACGCTTGACCAGCCGATTGCTCAGGTAGCAGGCCGACTGCTGCATACCATCGGCACGCTGCACCTCTACGAGCTGACGCTCCCGCATGGTTCGTCCATCGCGCATGATACGCCCCTCTCCATTATCCCTTCTGACGATATGGAACCAACAGAAGGCATCGTACTTGGCGGGCAAGGTAACGTAATCCTTGTGCAGACGTTCGATACGATCGGACAGTCCTGCGCCAACACAACTGTGGTTCCTGATCGTGCCGGGCTTCTCGCTACGTCGGCCAAGCGATTGCGCGACATGCTCGCACAACCGGACTCCTATCGGCTCGGTCCGGCAGACCGATTGGCTCCCCTCCTCGAGACGACGACTGAAGCAGGAGAACTGTCCGGAACAGGGCCTGGCTCCTCAATTCTCATGACCATTTGGTCAGACGAGCTTTCGGTACGACGGCAGCGATTGGCTGTCCTCGTCATCGAACTGATTCGTGCGAATAAGCGTATCCTGCTGGTCTGTTCCGATCACCAGGCGGCGGATGCACTCGCCGGAACCATCGCGCGGGCCATGAAAGCCGTCGGACTCACGTATAAGACCTGGATCAGTCGCTATGAAATGACCTTGGCCCACCAGGCCGAGGGTATCGGGATTCAGGAACTGGGGTTCGAAGCCCAGATGCACCAGTTCTATGCCAAGTCTCGCGCAGACAAGGCCGCGCTCCGGCGCAAATACGAGCGGTTTCGAGAGTTGACCCCTGTGTTGGCCTACAAGGGGCAGAAACAAAAAGATCTCGATGAAGTGCGCCTGCTGGAATGGCGGCTGCTCACGCAGCTCACCGACATACAGAACAAGATCAAAGACGTGACTGCCACGCTGGCTGAATACGAGAACCTCCCGCTCTTTCGACGGCTCAGCCTGCAGGCCGTCGGGAAAAACGTCGAAACTCTGCATCAATATCTCGAACTGTATGAGAGTCAATGCGCTGAATTGAAGGGGGAGCTCGATGTCGCCAAGGTGCGAATCGACGAACTCGTGCCGGAGGCCGCTGTACCGAAAGACATGCGGCCGGAATTTGACGAACTCAAAGAAGACATCGTCCATCTGGGCGGGACGAAAAAGATCCGGGAATTGCTCGCGGCCGAGGAAGATACCAACCGCCAGGCCTTCATCCAAAATCGGCGTCTCGTGGTCACCACCGCATCGCGGGTGCTGAGCGATCCCCTGTTCAGCCGGGTCCGGTTCGATGTCTTGATCGCCGATGAGGCGCCCTGGATCGCGGCAGCCCCCTTGCTCAGCGCAGCCGGGCTTGTCCGCGAGCGGATCGTGATCAGTGGAGACACCAGGGACATCGGGAAGGCCAGCCTCTGGGCCTCGCGAGCAGCGCAAGCGAAGTAACTCAAGCCCCTTGCTTGACGGGGACCTCAATAATTCAGGATAATCCCCTTCCACCTCGATGTGCCGAAGTGGCGAAACTGGCAGACGCACTAGATTCAGGGTCTAGCGCCCGCAAGGGTGTGCGGGTTCAAATCCCGCCTTCGGCACCAACTCTTCTCTTCTCCTGAAGTTTCAACTACTTCTCTGTCACGTATTGCCCCACCGCTCACGGATGGCTAACCGCCCATTGAAAATGGCTGTAGAGATTACCGGCTGTGGTGCAATGGTACCGCGCATATTTCCAGGGATCGTCTTCGCGTTTATCGACAAGGAGGAAAGTCATCTCCCCTTTCGCCTCGTCGATGATGGGCCCGGGCTCGATGCTCTTTGGCAAGTTCTGAGGCAGGAACTCCACGAGGAAGATACGATTGATCGGCGGGGCAATCACGGCCACCAAGAATGCGATGTCCGGCTCTTCGAGCGTGGGGACGTAATAGATCTTCAGGTGATGCTGGTTTTGATCGACCTGGCCCTCGCGCCACTGCCAGGAAGGAGCTTCTTCACGCATAAGCCTCAGTCTGCCTGCTCTAAGCTAGCAGGATCAACCATGGAGCAGCCGGCCGAGTTTGACGGCCGCTTCCTGCTGCATGCTCGGTAAGGCGTGTGCATAAACGTTGAGCGTGATCTCGATCCGCTTATGGCCGAGCCGTTCGGACACCACTTTGACCGGAACCCCGGCTTGAAGCAAGAGCGTGGCGCACGTGTGGCGGAGTCCATGGAAGGTGATCCGTCTGACCTTGGCGGATTCGATCAGCCGGGCGAATTCCCGCTCCCCCAGATTGTTCATTGTGAGCGGCCGCCCAAAGTCCCGGGCGAAGATCAGCCCATGGTCCTGATAGGACGTGCCGAGTAATAGCCGCTGAGCCGCTTGCTGGGCCCTATGCCGGCGGAGCAGCTCGACCGTCCGCTCATCCAAATCGATCGAGCGGGACTTTCCATTCTTGGGTGGCCCAAAGACTGGCGCCTGGTCCACTTTCCCCACCTTCACCAGTTGACGGACGATCGACAGCGTCTTCTTCTCTACGTCCAGATCCGGCCACTTCAGCCCGCAGAGCTCCGCCTTCCGTGCCCCGGCATCGATCGCCAGAGAGTAGAACGCGGCCTGCTGGATGGTGCCAGCCTTGGCCGTATCGAGGAAGCGCTTGGCCTCTTCGGCCTCCCAACAGTTCTGTGTGAGGGTTTCGTGCCCTTCTCGTTGGCGAGGTTTACCGATGACCAACGAGGCTGCGTTACGCGGGATGAGGTCCTGCATGACAGCCGACTTCAAGGCGTGGTGGAGAATGGCCTGATGCTGTTGCAACGTCGCCGGGGCAAGTGTGGAGCTCTGGTAGTAGGCTTGAATATGGCTCGCGCGAAGATCTGACAGCCGGTAGTGTCCCAAGGCCGGCGTGAGTCGTTGCGTGATCACGCTATGGTAGGTTTCGTAGGTCCGTAGCCGTTTGTGGGGCTTGATTGCCGAGTTCAACCACTCGACCAGCCACTCGGCGAGGGTCATCTTCGACGGGCTGATGACCTGGCCACGGTTCAAGTTGTGGAGCATCGTGGCGAGCTCGGCCTGTGCCTCTTTCTTGGTCCCCCGGATGGTCTTCCACTTCTGCACGCGCTTCGTGCGACCGGTGAGCGGATCCACGATCCGGCCGACGTCCAAGACGATCGTCCAACTGCCCGGGTACCGCTGAAAGAGATGACCGCGCATGACGCCTCCCTATGCTGCCGTTATTTCACTGGGTTCAGCACGGCGCCGCGCGAATTCGTACTGATGGCCTTGGGCGATCAGCTGCTCCATATGGCGAATGACGGCCGCCAAGAGCAGGCCCTGATCGATCACTCGCTTGATCACCCTGTCGCGATCGTGATCCCATCCTTCCTCATCCGTCAGCGTGTCGCGCACCCGACGGAGTGCGCCGCACGAGTGATCGAGATCGTTCAGCACGTCGCTCAGTTCCTGAATCGGTACATCAAGGGCAAGCATGTCCATGGAAGACTCCTTTGGTTGGTTGAGTTGGGTTAACGCGGGCCTGTCCAGCACCGCCGCGTTGCAATTGTTCGGGCACGTCCGCGGCTGCCGACCCTCAGACGGCTCGCCAGCGAGCCAGACTTGCCCGCATTCGACGCACTGGCGCACCCGTGGCTCAGTGTGATGGTTGATCATCGAGGCCTCCTTGAATCAGCCGCAGAGTCGGCCGGGCCGTGGGACCATGGGCCGCAGCACCATTAGCGATGTCAAATTCATCGAACGCCGTAATCCCCATTCGCTTGAGGAGGCACAGGTCGGGCCGCATCAAGCCCATCGCCATCCTGAGCATGCATTTCGTCTGGCGCGTCAACGGTGTCCGATGCTCGCGTTCACTGGAGGCATTCAGTGCGGCATACAGGGCTTGATCCTCCGGTGAATCGCTAAAGTGCAGCCTGATTGTGTGGGCCTTGGGGAGAGTCGCTGCTGTGTCAGTGCTCAGGTGGGTTTTCATCGCTCCACCGTCCTTTCTGTGCGTCAGGCTGGCGCGTGTAGGTGATCTGAGCGAGATAGACCTCCAGATCGCGCGTGCGTATTTCCCGGAGCTCGGCCAGGGCTTCGCGTTTGCTGGGTGTCATGGTGGCCCCCACGGGATTAAAGGGGCCGCCGTTCTCGCTGTTGCAGACCTGATAAAGGGTGAGTGCGGGCTGTCGAGTCGATCGCTTCATCATGGCCTCCCTTTCTTCGAGATCGGCGGGAGCTTCGGAATTCTCGCGCTCTCAAAGATATTTTGTGCCGAGCGTTCGATCAGAGTGAGCTTGTACTCAATCATCCTGAGCGCCCCGACAGCCACAGAGGATTCATCCGCTTCGGTCAATGTCTCAATGGCCACGTCGACGACCGTTTTGACATCCCGCAACTCAGCGTTCAGATCGTCGGACTCCATCACAATGGTCTTGAACCAATTCTCTGCCGCTGCCTGCGCGCGCGTGTCATCGATGGACTCCTTGATCGGTACTATCTTGGGCATGGAAGGCTCCTTTCGTGTGGGCCGATCGACCCGGTTGAACTATGCGGCCGGTTTCCGCCGCTCCTGCTTGAAATGCTGTTCGAGCAGATGCCGAATTAGGCCGCTGGCCGTGGTGCCAGCGCGCCGCTCAGCTTCCAGCTTTGCTTTGAGAGAAATAGGAATAGAGACATTCATCCGAAACATCTTCATAGGACCTCCTTGCTGATATGATGTAATTACATCATATGATGTATATGTGTCAAGTGGTGTTGAAGGATGTAAATGGCTTTGCTAGAGTGCCGCCCATGGCAAAGGGAAAAGAACAGGAAGAAGCGGGGGTCTGGAACTTTCGCGAGGTGCCGCGTGATGCGATCGTGAAAGCGAAGATCGGGGCAGCCCTAGAAGGCCTTTCGGTCAAGGCTTATCTCATCAGCCTTGTGGAAGCCCACTGGATGGAGTTGGAGAAGAAGGGGATATTGCCGAAGGGGAAGTAACCGATGGCGCTGGTCCAGTGCCAGGAATGCGGAAAAGATGTCTCCTCCGAGGCGGTGGGGTGTCCGCACTGCGGCTATGCGCTGGTACGGCCAAAAAAGAATGGTAAGGCTGGATGTGGCTTCTGGATCCTGTTAGGCGTGATTGGGATCTTCTTTGGACTCTTCATTCTGTATTCCATCGGTAACAATATGCAGTCTGAACGGGCCACGAAGATGCGCGCCGCGTGCGACCCCGTGAAAGCGGATGTATTTGTTCGACACATGCTTGAGGACGTAGGGGCCCTCTATAAGATCGAAGAGAGAGGGGGCTTCCCACGCATCTACGTCAAGGATATCTGGTATCGCCTCTCGATCGATGTGAAGACATCGCACGATGCCATCCTGCAATGTCACTTCACGCGGGGAATCGGAGACCCGATCTTGGGCGTATATCGAGATTACCGCTCAGGCAAAGAGGTCGCGACGACTGGCGGGGCCTCTGGATTTGAGATGAAATGACCACCCTCTGCTTCCGCTCTCTCCATTCTCGGCCAGGACTCAGACCATCGCGTTTGCGGTTCGTATAGCACGGAGGCCCACTCCTCGCCGTCCTCCTGTCAATTCACGCACTTCTGGCCGTGGTCTCCGAATACGATATTCTTCACGCCGTCCACGTCTTCAGCACCCGCACCCCCCCACCGGACAACCCGGATAATCGCCCGGAATGAGTACGACCTCCATCAATTCCCCGGCGCCGATGAGATGCCGCTGCATCATGGGGCGAGATCCTCCGTCGTAATGCCCGCACTGATCACCGCTGAGCCGACGCGCATCCTCCCATAGCCGACCGGCACCGGATGGCCTTGCGCCGTCGTGTTCACCACGCCGTTAAAGAGGAACGAGGGGCGGTTCGCTTCTTTCTCTGAGATCCCTGGCGCCTGCGGCGTCCCGGCCAGCAGTTGCGAGATCCCGCCCACGGCGAGCCCTGCCCCGATAGAACCCGCCATCATCGCCACTGACAACGGGATAAATTCGTATTGGAACGTGACCACCGCCGCGATCAGAATCAAGGCCCCCACGATAATCTGTACGGTCGGATCTTTCGCCGCGCCCGCGAGCACCGGGACGATCTTGATGGCCTGCCGGCCGATGGGATCGCCGAGTCGGTCTGCTCCGCGGACGGGATACGCCCCCACGAAGACCTGATAGCCTGGGGCACTGTGCTGGATCATGTAGGCGTGGAAGTCCGGACGGTTCGCGATGATCGCCCGCACCGCTTCGGCGGGACTGCTCACGTCGAGCGACCAGCGATGGCCGAACTTGCGACCGAGATGCCCATAGAGATAGACGGTCGTCATAATAGGTCCTCCTTCATAGTGTTGAACTGTGCATGGAACTGGCGGACAGATTCATCAAAAAGACCCTGCTCCGCAATTTGGGTGAGAGCGTCAATATGCTGCTCTATCGTCTCGCGATACCCGTTCAGCTTCTCGAGTAACTGGACTACTGCATCTTGGGCCGCCACCACCCTGGCGACATCATGGAGGTCCGGAGTCTCGCCGCGCTCCTCGGCCTGTACGAATCCGGCGACCTGTTGCGCCAGACTGGCACCATCCGCTATAGCTGCATTGATCGCTTTTTCCAGCAGACCTATCGTTCTCTTCACCTCCTGCCAATGAGCCCGCTGGTACTCGATCATGTCGTCATATGGTTTGCCGTTGGTGTGCTCGTCGGGCATGGCGACTGCCTTCTTTCGTGTATCTTCAAGTGGTTACGGGGTACTGGTGTCGAACCCTGTCTTCGCCTCACGGCACCTTGGTCAAGAGATTCATCTTCAGCGTCACCTCCTCGACCGAGAGGACGACCATGCCTTTCGGCGCTTGTTGGCTGTGCCCCTCTTCCAGCTTCACGATGTACGGCAGGTTATTGGTGATCCAGATCGGTTCAGTGAGCCCGCGTTCCGTCAGTGTGGCGAGGGCTGCGCCAGCTTTCGCGACGGCGGCCACCTCGTTCATAACCGGCTGCTGTCCTTCAGGCGCCACAGTGAGGTCTGGCTTTCCGATCGAGATATTCCAGGACGCCCGGGCGCGGCCGGTATCGACCGGCGTTCTCCGCACGATCCGACCGAATATATCGAAGGCCACGCGCTTCACCACCTTCGTGTAATCGATCCCCACTTGCTTAGCAAAGGCGTCGAGATTCCCATCGAACTCGATGATGATGTTGCCCATTACGCTCTCCCTGCCGCGAGCAAGCCGCCGGGGCGCTGCTCCTCGATCAATTTGGCCTCGACCAACTTGCTGAGATCGCGCGCAAGCTGTGCGAAGTTCGGTGCCGCGTTGGCGCCCGACTGCTGGCGCTCGTTCGCCCCCGTGGGATGCACATCGATCGCAATGTTGATGGTGTTCATGGTCGGTCCTCCGCCGGCCACCTGACCGGTCGGCATGGCGCCCGCAAACTTCATCGTGACAGGAATCGTGCGGCCATCCGGGAGCGGGACGAACGCTTCGCTCTGCGCGCCCTCGCCGAAGATCGCCATTTGGGGCCGCGAGGTGATCCCCCCGCTGGCATAGCGCTCCATCGGCATGATGCCGCCGAAGCGCATTTCAGGCGCGGGACCTCTGGCCGTAGTGGAGATGTCGAGGCCACTCCCGCCGCCGCCTCCCGCAATTGCCGAAATCCCCCTAATGATCCCCGTCGCCACCATCTGCGCCGTCATTTGGGCAATGATCTGCTTGGTGAAATCGAGCACGCCGACGAGCACGTCCTTGAACGTCTTGATCTTGCCGTCGAAGGCATCGAAGAAGAACTTCTGAAACCCCTGCTCCATGGCCTGCGCCGTCCGGCGCGCCATATCGGACGACATGCCGAAGGCGCTGTCGCGGTCCTGGGCGTACTTCTGCAGGCCGCGCGACCATCCGGCAAAGAAGTTGCCGTTGGCCCGTTCTGCGGCGAGGATATCTTTGGCGTTGAACGATTCAACGGTGCCTTCGACGTAATTTTTGTTCAGCGTGGGGTCACCACGGACTGCAATGTCACGCGCGCCTTCAATGTCACCAGCCTTCCGGAGGAAGAGAACCCTATCCGCTTCCTCATGCGTCAGTCGCAGCTTGAAGGCCAATTGATCACGCAATAGCACGCGCTCCTTCACGGCCATGTCTTGGTCACTCGCATATCGCGCGACCCCCATATCGACCTCGCCCTGGTAGTAGGTCTGGAGCCCGTCCAGGTCCTGCTTCCGGAGGGATTCCTGAATGTCATAGTTCGATTTGTATTGATCCACGAGGCGCTGACCGAGCCGTGCTTGTGCCGCCCCGCGGGCGAGGGCATTCTCCTCGGTGCTCTGCGTTGAAGAAATTCCGAATGCCTGAGTGTTGCTCTTGATCGCTTGATTGATGTCGAATACCTTGCTCTTATAGCGCTCTTCTTCCTCGATCCGATCCTCTGTCGATTTGAAACCGATCTCGACACGTTGGGCGTGGAACTGGTCTTCCAGCTCCTTTTCGCGGCTGAGCATCTGCCCCGTGGCGGCCAGCTCTCGCAGCCGGAGTGTCCCCTTCATGCTGACGAGATCTTCCTGGGTGACGAGTTGCCGTTGCGCATCGAGCTCGAACAGCCGGCCAGCGGCATCGAGCCCGGTCTTGGTCCGGTCAAGATCCGCCTGCATTCCCTTTTCACGTCGCTCCCGTTGGGCGTCCAGCTGTTTGCCTCGGAAGTCTGGCGCTAAGGTAGCCCCTAAACTCGGATCGAAACGCGGATCTTTGTCGATGACTGCCTTGTCGATTCCGGGAGGCGCCGGCAGAATGCGGAGGTTCCGGCTTTCCCCCTCTCGACGGATGACGCCGATCTCCGGGGGATCGACTTTGTTGGGCATCATGAAGTTGGCTGCGGCTCTCCCGCCGGCCACGAGGTCTTCGATGATTTTCTGCAGAATGTCGCTCGTCGCCGTGAGCTTGGGAATGAGGGCCGTCCCAATGTCGGTACCGAGCCCGCTGAGCGTTTCTTTCAAGCGAGCCGTGCTTTTGTTCCATGCGTCCGTTTGGGCCACAACCTTGCTGTCGAGCGTGATGCCGAGCCGTTCAGCTTCCTTCGTCTGCGAGAGCAAGGCATCTTTTCCGGCGCGTGCCATGTCCTGCATCTGATCGCCAAGGAGCTTGCTGATAACCGTGCTCTTGGCCCCGTCGTCGTTGAACATCTGTAAGCGGTCGACAACGTCCAGGAACACGTCACCCGTGCTCCGGAGATGGCCGCCTGTATCGGTCACCGACACTCCCAGCGCCTTGAACAGCCGTGCCCCATCCCCGGTTCCGCTAATTGCCTCGACCATATTCTTGTTGAGGGTTGAGAGCCCACCGCTCAAGCCCTGCACCGAGGTGTCGTTCAATCTCGCAGCATAGGCAAACGCCGACGCCTCCCGCGTGGCGAGACTCGAATGTTGGGACAGGTTCTTGATCTCTCCCACGTACTTCGCGGTAGAATTGGCGGTATCGAGCAGCGCCTTCCCCACGACGCCAAGGCCTCCCACGATGCCACCCGCGAGAATGGCCCGGGCACTGAAGGTTTCCAGGAAATCGGTATTGAGACCATGGGCACCCCCTCGGATGTCATCGATCGCCTTCTTCACGACCGCGGCCCCGCGTTCAGCGCCGGCCGGGTCGATTTTGACGCCTAGAACAGTTTCCATTCCCATCGGCTACGCCCTCCTTCGCTCTGGCCCTCTGACAATTACTCCAACTCTCCATCGGCCCGCATCTTCCGAGACGGCCAGTCAATCTTCTGCAAGGTGTGTCGCTTCACGAGCTCGTTCATATACCTTGGGTCAGTGATTCGTTCGGTGATCGCATTGAGAAAGGCGCGTCTTAGGTCCGCCGGAGACCATTCAGCATACTGAAAACCCAGTGACCCGATGTCTTGGATTTGAATCGCGCGTTGTTTGTGCCCCAGGCCTTCTTTGGCCTTGATCGTTTCCACGATGGTGTCAATCGCCTCACAGAGAAGCTCTGTGAGGTTGTGTTGTTGCTCCACCAGCTCGTTGTACCGATCGGCATGACAGGCGATCGTGGCCGCCCTCAGCTCGGCGCTCGCCAGCTCCAAGTCGCGATCGATGCCAGGGCACATCCTGGCCAGGTCTTCAATCGTTTGCTGATGCTCTGTGCGTTGCTGACGTAGCGCGGCCAAGGTCTTGGCATCCGCGCCGGCCCGCTCGGCTGTGACGATCTCCTGATGGAGGCGCTCGATGGCGGCCTCTGCATCCTGCTTGCGCGTGGGGATCTGCGCCCGCTGAGTCTCAAGTTTTTTCAAGCATGCGGCCGCCGTCGCCTTTCGTGCTTCTGCTGATGTTCCCTCGATCGTTTCTGTGGTCACAAATCCTCCGTGTTTGATTTGATTTCGGTGAGCGTGCGTCCTAAGTCCTTGTTTCCATGGCCTGCCTGAGCTGGTGTTGAACAGATCATTCGGATCCTCATATCGCTGGCGCCTTTGGCGTTGCCGGTAGGTAGTTAGCCACTTTTCGAAACGCCTCCTCCCACTCCTTTGCTTCGAAGACCCTCACAAAAGGCTTGCCGTCAGGGCCGGACACTTCATGTTTATCCGTGAAGAGCTTGAGACGGCGGCCAGCCATGCTGAGGGCCTCCGTCTTGCTATAAAACCGGATCGTGTATCCCCGCCTTCTCACCGTTCCATTGCGAGACTTCTGCTCGATCACTTCCATCTTGACGAGGGCGGCGACTGTGCCGTTGTCGATCTCCTTGAGGGGCCGAAGTGCACCGGTCGAGGTGAAGAGCTTCCGAATGTCGCTGAAGGCGAGGCGGGCGATCTCTTGAACGGCCCGTTCTGCGGTTAATTCACTTTTTCTCTCGAGCCGATCGATCTGCAGTTCGAGAGCTTCGAGAATGTTAGCTTTTGTCATATTTTGCCGGCCGATCTCTCGGGCGGTTCTCCGAGAATAGCCCGCGCGAATGGCAGCCTGTGTCGCATTGAAGTCGAGGACGTATTCCTCAATAAACCGCTGCTGCTTCCGTCTCAGCGCCATAGTCAGCCCCCAGGTCCCCGCATGGACCCATACTTGTTCTTCCAGACCTCAGCGGTCGTCGGGGCCCCAATGCAGAGGATTCCCCCGGTGACGTTCGCATCGATCTTGATGTTGTCGCGGTACTTCTTCGGCCGACGGGCCTTCAGGAGAGCGATCAGTAGCGCATCAGAGAACTCGCGGATTGAGCCCACGCGTCGACCCTGCTGGTAGACCGGCTTGAGTACACCTTGAAAAGCCCGGCGCACGGCTTCGTCTTCCAGGGCATCCGTCCCCAGCTCAATTGCTTTCTCCCAGGCAGTCGCGAATCCCTCATCCTGGCTGCGCCAGTTGTAGACCGTTCGTCGCGGGATCCGCGCGATCTGGCACGCGCGCGAGATCGAGGCTAACCGGCCTAAGGCGTCCAGAAATACGGCCTTTTTTGTGCCATCTGTGCCAAGGCCCTCTGATGTCGGCAATTTGCCTTTCATAGCCCCTCCTCGTCTGCCGCTCTCTGCGCTGGGGCGGAGAAGCCCCCCGGACCTCTCCGCCTCGCCTGAGCCACGGCTATATGACGTTCCTCGTCTCATCGTGGGTCAGGCCTTCTTGTTTCCGCCAAAGATGGACGGAAAGTCGTGCTCGATTTGCGCGAGCGAATCCTTGCCATCGGGCCGATACGTCTTGCCGTGTGCCTTGATGAATGCTCGATCAACGAGCTCCTCCGTCTCCTCGTCGGTCAAAATGCGCGGTTCGTTGCTCATCGGCCGCCCACCAAGTGATGCCCGTCTTTGATCACGACGTGCGTGGGAAACTTGCTCACATCCTGGCCATAGCTGCCCAGCCAGCCTTGCAGCATGGAGGCGATCGCGCGGAGTTCTAGCCGCAGCACGTCGAGGGATTGGAGCCGCAGAGATTCTTTCGGCTTAGTCTGCTCGATGTGCTCCCGATCGACTCGTTCGATAATCTCCAAGGGAACCAGGGGCCGGGCGGGCGCCCGTTTGACCGCGCGGATGGTTTCCATCTCGCCTTGCTCCACGGCCAGCATGTAGACCTTCATGCATTCCGGCTGGGGCAGGCTTCGCAGCCAGGTCCGGAGTTCTTGTTCACGCAACGCGAGCTCAAGCTCGCTGAACCCTTTCGGCGCATCAGGCAGCGCGAACAGTATCGCGCGCAGTCGGGTGTAGGCGGACTCCGCATCGTCAGCCTTGGAGAACAACCAGGCAAATTCCTTGAGCGTGGTCTTCGCGAGTTCCACGATCTTCAGCGCCATCCCTTGTTCTGAAAGTGCGGCATTCGTCCGAATCGCATCGACCGCCTTCTCCATGGCGTCCAGGATCTCGATGGCTTTGCGTAACGTGGTTTCGTACCCCTCGCGGATGCCGTCGTCCTGGATCTTGGCGACAAACTGCTGCCACTGAAGCAACATCGCTTTTCGTTGAGGAACGGGATTTTCAATTGCAGATATCGCTATCACGGGAACCTCCTTGTTGAGTTGAGGGCACGTTGTCTTTTTTTAGGTGTCCGGTTTGTCCGCTCATCTCCCCACCTCAGCGAGGTGAGGTTTTCTTTTCCTGAGTTCCTGTTCTTTCCGCCACTCTTCATCTCCTCCATTTGGAGATAAACAAATCCCCGATCCTGCTTCTCCGTCGCCGTTGAGGCGAGGTAGAGATTGAGGTTCTGTTTTAGGTTTAGTAGGAGGTTCAGATGGGAGATTAAGAGGGACTGACGCTTCAATGAACGGTCTGCCAAACCGTTCCTCTAACGCTTTCTCAAGCCGTGTATAGAACCGTTGGGCCTCTCCAGGCGCACCTTTTCTAAAACAGTGCTGCTGCGCCAGATGCAAGAACTCACCAAACAGCGTGTTATTGGGAAGATCTTTGATCCTTCGCAAGACGGGCATGCCCTGGTTCTCGTTTTCGATCATTTGATATCGAAGGCTGTTTCTGATCAGGATGACGCTCGCCATTTGGTCATACGATACGAAGCGCTGTTCGATCAGAAACGCGAGGCCGCTCTCGACTTTTTTGGGTTTCCAGTGGAGGTCTGCGCAGATGTAGGGGGCTGGAAGAACAAAAATTCCTTCTACGTGTCGATGGGGACTCGTCAGCACATACAAGCTCAAGAGTTTCCAGTCCTCAGGCCAGGCCATGACCTTCTCATCTGACCAGAAGCGCGGTGACACTCTGAAATAGCGAGGGACGTCCGGTCGGCTCATCAGGCGCTCACTAACCCCTTGAATGAGGTCGTAACCTCTGGCCGTAAGGCTTCCTTGGGAACGCGAAACAGCCGGCCGAACCGCTTGTAGGGCAGTACCCCGCGATGGCAGAGAGCGTATATCGTGGTGACGCCGGAGTTCAGATATAGGGCAGCCTGGGCAGGCGGAACCCAGTCAGGCAGTTCATCAAAGTTGATCGGATGACCGATCGGACGGGTTCTCCGTGTACCTCTTCTCTTCGTGTCGTTCATACTTCCTCCTTGTGAAACAGCTCGCGCAGTTCATTTCATAAGGAAGGTATGCCACGGCTCTGCATTCGGCACTAATACCGTTAGTGCAGGAATCGGTCATGAAATGGGACAGAGAATGGGAATGGAGGAAACGCTGGACTCGAACCTAGGAGTTGAGGAGCTTCAGGACCATTTCATCAGAGGGAATGCCATGAAGCTTAGCCAGGATAGCCGGGATAAGTTCACCGGGGTTTGAGTATATAGACAGATCATCCAAGACGGACTTATGCGGAGGTTTCGTCAGATTATTAATATAGTCATAGCTGCAACGACAGGGCACTGGCTGCAGCCGAGCCATGAAATTGTTCCAGTTGTCTTGAAGCCACTTCCTTCTTTGCTCTTCGAGGGAATACATCCGATAGCGTGGGTCGAGCACGTCAATCAGTAGTCGACGCTGCATTCGCAAGGCCTCTGGATTGTGCGCATTCAGCTTCCTCGGAGCTCGCCCCCGCTCAATAACGGATAGTCGTACACGATAGATTTCTTCGAAGAAATCCTTACATGCGGCTTGATCGTCTGGCAGCATCGAGTGGAATAAATTCTCAATGCCGGTCAGATCCTCAACCCGCTCCTTTAGCCATGCTCTTTCAGTTGCACTTTTTATGGAGCGACGCTTCAATAAGGCTTCGACACAACGACGAGAGAGATGTGATTCTCGCGGTATATACTTTCCGTGCACCAAAATTTGATAATCCCACATCTCTTCTCGTGTCATGGGACGTATTTTCAGGACCCTCGGCATCGTTCTTACCACCAGGTTTGGCAAACCAGGCGCTAACGTGACACGCGCAATTTAAACTCATTCGCATGCACACAACTAGACTGGATGTATGGAAAGTGTAGACTAGAAGCGGTCAAAACGCACTAAGTAAAATTGGAGAAAGGTTGTGTTTGCATCCCGCCTTCGGCACCAACCACTCTATAGTGCAGCGATTCCAGGGACTTGGCGTGCGGCGTTCTCATGCCGTGTTATTAGCGTGTTCATGCGAGTCATGGCAGCGTCTAAATTCTCTGCCTTGATCGTGCGATAGCGGAGAAACATTTCCACCGAGGAATGGCCGACGATCTTCATAATCGTTTCGGTATCGACCCCTGAGTCTGCTAGGTTCGTCACTGCACAGTGGCGGAGGTCGTGGAACACAAAGTCCTCAATCTTCTGCTCCACACATAACCGCTTCACTTCTCGATAGGTATGACTCAACTTCCCCCCGTTCTTGTGGAAGACAAGCCCCTGAATCCGTAACACCCCATCCTGTACTCTGAGCCGCTGAAACTCCTGCCGTAGGGGTAACGTGAGAGGCACAAGGCGTTCCTGCCCCGTCTTGGTGAGATGGCCTGGCAAGAAAACACGGCCCTTCTCCAAGTCCACACGGTCCCACGTCAGGGTGAGAATCTCTTCCAACCGCATTCCCGTATGGTAGCCCGTCAGCAACACAGGCTGAAACCAGGCTGACGCAGCCCCATAAAGTCTCGACCATTCCCCAGGCTCTAGCACGCGACTCCGTGCGTTCTTGGGCTTTGGAGCCGACACCAAGGACGCCACATTGCGCGTCACAAGATCCCGCCTCATGGCCTGTTTCAGCATATGCTTGAAATAACTATGGTCGACATTGACCGTTGCCACGGCTCGACTTTTCCCCTGCTCCTGCCGAAAGGCTTCCACATCCTTTGCGGTTAGATCCTGGAGGAGTCGGTTGCTCCCAAAGAACGGAACAATCACCTTGTCGATCCGTTGACACCGTTCCTTGTAGGATCGGAGCCGTGATACTTCCTCAATGGCCTTGTACTCCTCGGCCCATTGTCCCAACGTCATGACGGTGTCTTGGACGCGCTCACTCGGCATAGCCCCCGCCAACAGCTTGGTCTTAATGATGGCCTCTTGCTGTTGGGCAATCGTCTTGTTGGCGCATCCGACTTTCCACCGCGTGAGCTTCGCACCGTGGACACCGGATGCCAGTGAGAGCGTCTTGCCGTCATCCAAGACACGGAACTCGACATAGTAGCCGTCCTTCCGCTTCGTGAGTCCCATAGACTCAGCCCCCTTTCTTCTTAAAGGACTGTTCCCCGATCAACTCTGCCACGGTGACGTTGAGCGCCTTCGCCAGCTTCCGCAACGTGCTCAATTGCGGGTCTCCTTGGCCTGCTTCAAACCGTGCCAATGAGGACACCGCGACCCCGGACGCTTTCTTGAGCGCCCGTAAGCTCACCCCCTTTCCTTCTCGAATTTCACGTAACCGTAGCATCGGGAGCATGTTCCTCTATAACGGAACGGTCTGTCAAGTAGTACTCAGGCCCGTTTCGACGGCATCGGCATCACACTATGCTGCTTGATCCATTCATCAAGCCGCCCCGTGTCAAACTTCGTCAGCCTCCCAACCTTGACATAGGGGATTCGGCGTTGGCTTACCATCGTGTACAGCGTGTAGGGGGAAAGGTTGAGATACCGCGCCGCCTCCTGAACCGAAATCAAACGCGGCAGCCATTCACCCTTCGTCATACGACACCCCCAGGCTCAATAGGAGTATGAGAGGTGGGCTCCTGAACCTCCACCCGCGCCAGAATCCACCCGTCAATCAACGTGGTGCTCGTGAGCCACCGGCCCTCAGGGGTGAGGGTGGCAGGGAAACGGTGGTGAGCCGTCCAGCGGTAGAACGTCGCAGGGCCGATGTGAAGGTATCGGCAGATACTTCTCACGCCACTGAGCACTTCAACGGCTCTATCGAGGGTGTGTAGAGGGGGGATCGGGGTCATTTCTGGTTGCATGGTGTTCCTCAAGGCGTTTCCTCCACTCATCTCAGCGTCATTAGTTTCAAGACTGAATTGCTAACTGATTGATTGCACTGGGCTTAGAGTTCAGCCCATCCCCTTTTTATGTCACACGGAACCTGCCAGGGCTTTCTTCTGGGGATTCGCTGCTTGAGGGAATCTAACAATTTCGCTGGCTTCGGCTTCGCTGCCTTCATCCTTCGCGTCTCCCGTCGTAGCCATGTTCACGCACAGTCCAGGCTGCAACAATCCGCCCCACGTCATCGGTCTGCCCCACCGACCGAATGATCGACAAAGGCAGTCGTTGCCCGTCCATGAGGTGAACGGTCCACCCCTTCTCCTCCCACTGGCAATCGTCCACCGTTCCGCGCTGCCGGTCATCACATCCACCACACAAGACCCCCTGTCGGTCTCGGTAGACCACAAGCCAGCCAGGTTGAAGGGGCGGGTTCTCGTCAGAAGGGGTAATTTTGGCTGAAACCCCTATGACACGAACTGACATTCCCGACATTGTGCCCATCTCCCCTACAGTGTCGGCTTTGTCAGTTCGTGACTCTGGTATATAGGCGGAAAATTTCGCCAGCCACTTTCCCATTACTGCCTCACCTTCGGGTTGAGAAGGTATTCCGTTTTGCTTTTTTGCCCTTGCGCGGGAGGGGTGACCTGTTCACGCAACCAGCCGAGACTCACGAGTTCCTCACAGGCATTTCTGGCCGCCGCTTCGTTACCCAAGAGACTCCATTCCTTCCGGTACACATCCCGTACCGTAAAGAGCTGAGGGAGTTTACCCTGCTTTAACTTCTTGGCTAATTGGGCCGCCGCCTGTGCGGTCGCGTTCGTGATAAGGCCATAGATTCGTCGAGCATGGGTTTCCAGGTATTCGCACCAAGCCGCCGCTTGAACCGCGCATGCTTTCGTCACCTGGCTCGTGTTCGCGCTGGGGGCGTCTGCGAGGTTGAGGAGATGGAATTGAAGCGCGAGCGAGGGCATGAGGGAGCGGTACTTTCCAAGATGCTCTTGAAGCACAGGCTCTTCATCGGCCCGAAGTTTCGCTTCAAGCTCGGTCAGCCACTCGTTAAAGACTTCCTGTGCATCGTCGGCAAACCGGAAATACGGGGTCTGGCCTTCTTCTGCGTAGGCTCCGACCTGTCGGAAGTCCATCGTCGCAAGGCGTTCCACCGCCTGAAACGCGGCCCGTTTCGCAGGTGTATCAATAGGGCGGTCTACCAGCGTCCATGTTGGCAGTTCATCGGGATAGACCAGCACTTGCAGCCGCTGCACCAGGCCATCATTATTCAGGCCCCGCATGGCGGCATAGAGATAGTTCGTTAATTTCGCCGGTTGAATGCCTCCAAATAGTGAGACGCACAAGTTTTGAACGTGCGTGGTTCCTCGCCCAATCCGGTCCGAGGTATGCGACCGATCCCCATTCCAGCCTTCCATATAGAAAGTTCGATCGGCTTCGTGTCCGTCCTTGTCCCAGGTCGCAAACAGTCCAACCAGTTCATCCCTAAACAGTAGTAGGCCACGTGGGTTGCTGGCCTGAAGCTCGGCCATCTTCTCAATCGTCGCATCGTTCGTGACATACCGCCGCCACACAGGGGGCTTGGGTTCTTCAAGGTTGGCAAAGTCATTCTTCAGGCAATCCATCGAGGGAGTCTTAGCCTCTTTATCCTTCGCGGCCTGTCGCATCGCGCCTTGAATGGCTTCACGCTGCGCTTTGAAGGCTTCCACCTCGGCCAGATGTTCCTTGATCACTAGGTCAAAGTCCTGCTTTGCCGCCGTGCTCAGGGCGTCCATCGGCTTCATCGCTTCGCCAATTGCAGGCGTTTTCATCATCGAGGGGCGTCCCACCACGCCGCCCCACAGGTTCGGAATCACCGTCCAGTCATCGTTTTTCTTCGGGCGAATCGCACACCCAGCTCCAATGATGGAACTAGTCATCACCAACATCGCCGCTGCCACAAAGTCAGGAGGGCATTGCATGCGGTCCGAAACGTCCTTGATCCAGGCGCGAAACGGGGCCGGGATGATGCTGAGCGGTAGCGGTTCAACCGGCAACAACTCAGTTTTGATCAGTTCCGGTTCCAGCCATTCTCTTAGATCAGGCGCTGACAAAGCCGACACTGTGCCCGCCTCGCCCAAGATTGGCTGACTCAGGGTAGGAACCATGCGACGGCGAGAACCGGGATACAACCTCGAATAGACTTCATCATTTGTCGTCATTGTTGAAACTCCCCCTGAGAAGGTCGCATCGTCGAATCAACCAGGAATGCGGCTTTGGGTCCAACAAGAGACGCAGTCGTGCCCGTTCCCAATCCCGGCGACGGTCCAGCTCGCTCATCGCCACGATATCGTCATGAAAATATCTTTCGTCGGCAGGCCCTTCGTCTGGAACGAGATAGATAAGATCTAAATAAATCCCACGTAATGCATGATGGCGGTTCATTTCTTGATACTCGGTGCCGCAGTCACTCGGAGACTCTTTCGTATCCCTGCCTTGATAAACTCTTCGAGGGCAGACTCCCGAAACACGACTCGCCTTCCCAGGCGTACGGATTCGATTTTGAGGTCTCGTGCCCACCTTCGTAGCGTTGACGGTTGCACGGCCAACCGCGTGGCAGCTTCATCGAGTCCCAGACATTTCATACAGTCTCCTTGGTTGTGTGAGTATCCTTCCGCACTCTCTATATTGCCCAAAGTACCCCTATGTGTTAGGGTTCTCATTATCTGTGACAACTGTGACACCTCAGAAGAAGCGGTTTTCCAACCAAGGACCTATTCAAGCAACATGGTTGGTAGCCCCCTGTAAGCTGTACACGCTAATGGGCTATCGACTGGTCCGTAGTTCCAACTTCATGGAATACAGCTTTGAGAAAGCTGTTAGCGGAAAAGTGGAGATGGTGCGATGGGCACCACGTGGGCAGCCTCGCCAGGTTGATGCTATGGGAGGATCATGCAGCCTTCCATCGCTAGGCAGTTTGGCTGGGAACGATGTCCCAACAGAGAAACTGGTCGAGTGGGTGTCGAAGCACGGCCTTTTGGGCTTTCGCAATGAAGGGAGTGAGGCGGCCCAGCCGTTGGGATTGATGGACTGGATCATTCCAGGTGACGATCGATTCCATGGCCCAGAACTCCAAGTTGGCTTTGCCTATGAACCGTTGGAGCTGATTCGCGAGGCCGCGAAAGTAGCGGCAGCCACATCGGCCTTATGGGCGGCGCTTCAGAAGGGAGATAGAAATACGCGAAAGGTCGAGATTGAAAACCTGATTAAAATGGATCGTAACACTACGATAGACAACCAGGAGGAAATGAGCGTCCTTGGCGTTCCCATCAGGGGCTTCCTCAGAAAACCAGCAGATACATCCGTACAATGGACGGCGCTGGGCTTCGAGGCGCTGTCAGGTCTGACAGATCAATATCTCGGCGACGAGTTCCGGCTGTATTGGTCTGGGCCTAGAGGACTAAATCGTAACATCACCAGTGGGTGGAAGGTTCGCTCTCTCTTGGGTGCGCTGTTCTTGAAAATGGCTAGTCACGCACGTAAAACCCGTTACTGTGCGGTCTGCAGCGATCTCTTAGGCAGTCATGCGCGGAGTGATGCAAGAACCTGTAGTTCTAGGTGTCGGAAAAGATTGGAACGTTATCCAGAGAAATATGTTTGATCGTAAGCCTCGTAGCAGCGGACGGAAACTTCCCATACTTGAGCCACGTAGCTTTTTTACTCGATAGACATACATGCTGCGACGTGTGGGGCAATTCGGCGCGAAGTTTTCTCACGACAAAGAATATTCCCCACGGACGGCCTAGCCTTTCTCTCCTCCCATCGTGTGGATTGTCAGGCGTGCAGGTTCGGCGTATCGTGCGGACAATAAGCAAGGGACAACCGATGACAACACGTATTCTGCTTATTGTTTTTCTGGCAATCGTGTGGGCTGCGCCTGGGTGGGCAGGGTTGGATGAGGGTGTTGCGGCCTATGAACGAGGAGACTACGCCACGGCTCTGACGGCGTTTCTGGCCCTCGCCGAACAAAGCGATGCAGACGCTCAGTACAACCTTGGATTAATGTATTACGAAGGCAAAGGTGTTTCGCAGGACTTTCAGCAGGCGGTGTCGTGGTATCGCAAGGCGGCTGAGCAAGGACAACCTCTAGCCCAGGCTGAACTTGGAGCATCGTACTTTCTCGGCCATGGCGTCAAATCCGACGAAGAAGAAGCCGCAAGGTGGTATAGGCAGGCGGCTGAAAAGGGAGTGCCAAAGGCGCAGGTTCTACTTGGAGATATGTACTATGCAGGGTGGGGAGGTCTGGCTAAGAATTATGTTGAGGCATTTAAGTGGCAAATGTTAGCAGCTAAACAAGGGATTGCGAGTGCACAGTATGACGTGGGCGGTATGTATCTTGATGGGAGAGGAGTGCCACAGAATTTTGTTCTTGCAGGTGAATGGTTTCGATTAGTGGCAGAGCACGGTGGCCGCCAAGGTCTCAGCGGGCCGCAGGACTTTGTCCAGGCCCATACGTGGGGCGACTTATTTGTGCGAGGCAACGCATGCCGAGAGCTGGGGAAATTGTATGAGAATGGGAAGGGCGTGCCGCAGGACTATGCGCAAGCCCATATGTGGTTTAACCTCGCCGCAGCTAACGACACGAATGACGCAGCTAGATTGAGAGACAAACTCGCTCAAAAGATGACGCCCGCCCAGATTACCGAAGCGCAAAAGCTGGCGCGGGATTGGAAGCCGAAAGACAAATGAGCACTAACCATCCCAAGCGCGAAACCATGTCCCTCGAAGAAGCCACGATCTCCAATAATATGAGGACAATTGCTTTACTTCTAATTGGTTTTCTTAGCTTGTCAGGCTGCGGACTTGTCAGAGAGCAAATGGCTCAATCAGAGTATGATCGCGTGATAAAAGAGAAGGCCCTTGCCGTAGAGTCAAGCAGGGACCTTGATCCCATTCGTGAAAAGG
>CXWL01110861.1_pt1 | contig 21546 bp, 20 predicted proteins | sample 590931 | NCBI WGS metagenome assembly CXWL01 (sample SAMEA3498368, study PRJEB10139) | groundwater metagenome | biome: water well; material: biofilm material | place: Germany | collected 2015-04-27 | reverse complement strand
GCGGCGATCGGCGCCGGCCTGCCGGTGTCGGATGCCACCGGCTCGATGGTGGTCGACATCGGCGGCGGCACCACCGAAGTGGGCATCATTTCGCTCGGCGGCATGGTCTACAAAGGCTCGGTGCGCGTCGGCGGCGACAAGTTCGACGAAGCGATCGTCAACTACATCCGCCGCAACTACGGCATGCTGATCGGCGAGCAGACCGCCGAAGCGATCAAGAAGGCGATCGGCTCGGCGTTCCCGGGTTCGGAAGTGAAAGAGATGGAAGTCAAGGGCCGCAACCTGTCCGAAGGCATCCCGCGCTCGTTTACCATTTCGTCGAACGAGATCCTCGAGGCGCTCACCGACCCGCTCAACAACATCGTCTCGGCCGTCAAGAACGCCCTCGAGCAGACTCCGCCGGAACTGGGCGCGGACATCGCCGAAAAAGGCATGATGCTGACCGGCGGCGGCGCCTTGTTGCGCGATCTCGATCGCCTGCTGATGGAAGAAACCGGCCTGCCAGTGCTGGTGGCGGAAGATCCGCTCACCTGCGTGGTGCGCGGCTCCGGCATGGCGCTCGAGCGCATGGACAAACTCGGCTCGATCTTCTCGTACGAGTAAGATGCGGCGCGCGGCCCTTCGCGAGGGGCCGTTAGCGCTGTGTGACGCGGTGCCCTTGCGCCGCGCTGTCATTATTGGAAGTCATGGAATACAGTCCTCCGCCACTCTTTAAGCAAGGCGCCCCAGCGCGGGTCAAGGTGACGGTTTTCGCATTCATTTCGATCGCTCTGCTGATGATGGATGCGCGCGTGCATGTGCTGGCGACGATCCGCCAGGCCGCCGGCACCGTGCTGTATCCCTTCCAGATGGCCGCCCTGATGCCGCGCGACGCGCTGGCCAACATGGGCAGCTATTTCTCCACCCTGTCGACCCTGCAAAAAGAAGTGCGCGAGCTGAAAAGCCAGCAGGTCGCGGCCGCCCAGGCGATGCAGCAGGCCCAGCTCCAGATGGCCGAGAACGTCCAGTTGCGCAAGCTGATGGGCGCGCGCGAGCACTTGCCGGTCAAATCCATGATGAGCGAAATCCTCTACGACGCGCGCGATCCGTCGACCCGCAAGGTGGTGCTCGACCGCGGCATCCGCCAGGGCGTGCAGCTTGGCCTGCCGGTGATCGACAACGCCGGCGTGGTCGGCCAGGTCACCCGCGTGTTCCCGTTTACCTCCGAAGTGACGCTGCTGACCGACAAGGAACAGGCGATTCCCGTGCAGGTGCTGCGCAACGGCTTGCGCAGCGTGGCGTACGGGCGCGGCCAATCCGGCCTGCTCGACTTGCGCTTCATGGCGCCGAACGCCGACATCCTGGTCGGCGACGTGCTGATCACCTCCGGCATGGACGGCGTCTATCCGGCCGGGCTGGCGGTGGCCAAGGTGGTGCAGGTCGAGAACAGCGCCGCGGGCGCGTTCGGCCGCGTGGTGTGCCAGCCGCTCGCCGGCATCGACCGCAACCGCCAGCTGCTGATCCTGATGTCGCCGCCCGACTTGCTGCCGCGTCCCGCGGAGGAGCCGGCCAAGGTGGTCAGCAAGAAGCAAGGCCTGCCGAAAATGACGCCGCTGAACGTGCCGCCGCTGGCGCCGTCGACCGGCCAGCCGAAGGTCACGCCGTCGGCCTCGCCGGCCGGCTCGCCAGTCGCCGGCGTCAAAGCTGCGCCGCCGGCCGCGCCGCCGCCGGTTGCGCCGGCCGCGGCTCCCAACAAAGGAGCGGCCCAATGAACCGACCCCACTACATCCTGCAGCCGGTCAGCCCGCTGTTCATCACGGTCAGCCTGACCGCTGCCTTCATGCTCAACCTGCTGCCGTGGGGCCGCTGGATCGGCGCTCCCGATTTCGTCGCGCTGGTGCTGGTGTTCTGGGGCATCCACCAGCCGCGCAAGGTCGGCATCGGCATCGCCTTCTTCATGGGCCTGATGATGGACGTGCACGATTCCACGCTGCTCGGCGAGAACGCGCTGGCTTACACCTTGCTGTCCTACCTGGCGATCATGATCCACCGCCGGGTGCTGTGGTTCCCGGTCATGACGCAGGCGATCCACGTGTTCCCGCTGCTGCTGTTTACCCAGGCGATCCAGGTGCTGGTGCGCTTCATCGTCTCCGGCCGCTTCCCCGGCTGGCTGCAGTTCATCGAAAGCGCCGTGGCGATCGCGCTGTGGCCGGTGGTGACCTGGCTGCTGCTGGCGCCGCAGCGGCGCGCGGTCGACCGCGACCATACGCGGCCGATCTGACCCCGGCCCCTGTTCAATGACTGAAATCAAAGACAACGACCGCGAAATCCATTTGTTCCGGATGCGCCTGACGGCGGTCGTCATTTTCGTGTTCGTCTGCTTCGGCACGCTGGTCGCGCGCTTCGTCTGGCTGCAGGTCGTCAAGCACAGCCAATATATGGCGCAGGCCGAAGGCAACCGCATCGCGATCGTGCCGATCGTGCCGAACCGCGGCCTGATCGTCGACCGCAACGGCGTGGTCCTGGCGCGTAACTATTCCGCCTACACGCTCGAGATCACGCCGTCCAAGCTCGAAGCGAACCTCGACTCGGTGATCGACGAACTGGCCAAGCTGGTCGAGATCGAGCCGAAGGACCGCAAGCGCTTCAAGCGCCTGCTGGAGGAGTCGAAGAGCTTTTCCGGCGTGCCGCTGCGTTCGCGCCTGACCGACGACGAAGTGGCGCGCTTTTCGGCACAGCGCTTCCGCTTTCCCGGCGTCGAAGTGCAGGCGCGCCTGTTCCGCCAGTATCCGCTGGGCGAAGTCGCCTCGCACGTGATCGGCTACATCGGCCGCATCAACACGGCCGAGGCGAGCCTGCTCGAAGCGGGCGACGACGCCGCCAACTACAGCGGCACCGACCATCTCGGCAAGGAAGGGCTGGAGAAAAGCTACGAGCGCCAGCTGCACGGCCAGACCGGCTACGAGCAGGTCGAGCGCTCGGCCGGCGGGCGCGCGATCCGCACGCTGTCGCGCACCCCGGCGGTCCCCGGCAGCAACCTGATCCTGTCGATCGACATCGAACTGCAGAAAGTGATCGAAGAATCGTTCGGCGATTTCCGCGGCGCGCTGGTGGCGATCGAGCCGGAGACCGGCGACGTGCTCGCCTACGTGTCGCGTCCCGGATTCGACCCCAACCTGTTCGTCGACGGCATCGACAGCCAAAGCTGGAACGAATTGAACACCTCGCTTGACCGGCCGCTGATGAACCGGCCGCTGTCGGGCATCTATCCGCCCGGCTCGACCTTCAAGCCCTACATGGCGCTGGCCGCGCTGGAACTGGGCAAGCGCCGCCCCGAGTGGGGCTTCGGCGACCCCGGTTTCTTCACGCTGGGCGGGCACCGCTTCAACGACGACAAGAAGGGCGGCCACGGCTTCATCGACATGTACCGTTCTATCGTGGTGTCGTGCGACACCTACTACTACCAGCTCGGCAACGAGATGGGGATCGACGCGATCCACGATTTCATGAAGCCGTTCGGCTTCGGCCAGCTGACCGGGATCGACCTCGACCACGAAAAGATCGGCATCCTGCCGTCGCAGGAGTGGAAGCGCGAGCGCTTCAAGAAGAACCGCGCGGCGCAGAAGTGGGTCGGCGGCGACACCATTTCGATCAGCATCGGCAATGGTTTCAACAGCTTTACGCCGCTGCAGATGGCGCATGCGATCGCCAACCTGGCCAACAATGGCGTGGTGATGAAGCCGCACCTGGTGAAGATCCTCGAAGACGGCGGCACCCACGCGCGCACGCTGACGGTGGCCAAGGCGAGCGGGCGCATTCCGCTCAAGCAGGCGAACATCGACATCATCAAGCGCGCCATGGTGGGCGTGACGAGCGACCAGAGCGGCACCGGCTACATCGCGTTCCGCAATGCCGGCTACACGGTCGGCGGCAAGACCGGCACGGCGCAGGTGGTCGGCCTGCGCGGCGGCAAATACAACGCCGCGGCGACGCCCGAGCGGCTGCGCGACAATGCGCTGTTTACCGCCTTCGCGCCGGCCGACAAGCCGCGCATCGCGATCGCCGTGGTGGTCGAAAACGCCGGCTTCGGCGCCACCATCGCCGCGCCGATCGTGCGCAAGGCGCTCGACTACTACCTGCTCGGCAAACGACCCGGCGAGAAGACCAAGGTGGCGGTGCCGCAAGAGGACGCCGACGTCCTGCCGGTCGAATCGCCGGCCGGCGTCACCACCGAATTCAAGCCGGGCGGCGAAACCCCCGGCAACAAGGAGTAAGGCATGGTCCGCATCCACGAACGCCGCTCGCTGCGCCGGCGCTTGCGCCCCTATTTCACGGTGTTCGACGCGCCGCTGGCGATGATCCTGTTCCTGTTGCTGGCCACCGGGCTGGTCACGCTCAGCTCCGCCGGCATGGACTTCCCGGGCCGCGTCGAAGGACAGATCCGCAACATCATCATCGCGTTCGTGATCATGTGGATGGCGGCCAATGTGCCGCCGCAGACACTGATGCGGTTTGCCGTGCCGATCTACACCGTCGGGGTCGGCCTGCTGGTGGCGGTGTTCCTGTTCGGCGTGGTCAAGAAAGGCGCGCGCCGCTGGCTGCACATCGGTTTCGACATCCAGCCATCCGAGATCATGAAGATCGCCATGCCGCTGATGCTGGCCTGGTACTTCCAGCAGCGCTCGGGCATGCTGCGCTGGCATTCGTTCCTGCTCGCCGCGGTCCTGCTGTTCATCCCGGTCGGGCTGATCGCCAAGCAGCCCGACCTCGGCACCGCCTTGCTGGTGCTGGCGTCCGGCTTCTATGTGATCTTCCTGGCCGGGCTGTCCTGGAAGGCGCTGCTCGGGCTGGTGGTGGCGGTCGCGGCCAGCCTGCCGGTGGGCTGGTCGATGATGCACGACTACCAGCGCGAGCGCGTCATGACGCTGATCGACCCGACTTCCGACCCGCTCGGCAAGGGCTTCCACATCATCCAGTCGACCATCGCGATCGGCTCGGGCGGCGTGATGGGCAAGGGCTACCACAAGGGCACCCAGGCCTACCTCGAATTCATCCCCGAGCGCACCACCGACTTCATCTTTTCGGTCTACTCCGAAGAGTATGGCCTGATCGGCATCCTGTTCCTGCTGTTCCTGTACCTGCTGCTGATCGGGCGCGGCCTGATGATCGCGGCGAATGCGCCGACGCTGTTCACGCGCCTGCTGGCCGGCGCCATCACGATGATCTTTTTCACTTACGCGTTCGTCAACATGGGCATGGTCAGCGGCATCCTGCCGGTGGTCGGCGTGCCGCTGCCGTTCATGAGCTACGGCGGCACCGCGCTGTTCACGCTGGGGCTCGGCGCCGGCATCCTGATGAGCATCCAGCGCCACCGCAAGCTGGTGCAGACGTGAAGCGCCTGATCCTGGCGGCGCTGCCGGCGGCGCTGCTGCTGGCCGGCTGCGGCACCACGCAAACGGCGACCGCACCGCTGGCGAAGCTGGCGGCGGCTGTCAAAGGCGTCATCCATCCGAAGGTCGATCCGAGCCTGCCGGCGCTGCCGGCCGCCGGCTCGGGGCGCGGTGGCTACTATCTCGACGACGGCCCCGGCGAGCATCCGCCGGCCGGCTTGCAAGAGGTGCCCGACGCCATCGTCAGGGCGGAGCCGATGTCCAGGTATGCCAACCGGCCATACGTCGTGTTCGGCAAGACCTACACGCCGATGGCGGCCGATGCGGCGTTCTCGCAGCGCGGCATGGCCAGCTGGTATGGCAAAAAATTTCACGGCCAGCGCACCTCGTCCGGCGAGATCTACGACATGTACAAGATGAGCGCGGCCCATCCGACCCTGCCGATCCCGTCGTATGCGCGGATCACCAGCCTGTCGAGCGGCCAGCAGGTAATCGTGCGGATCAACGACCGCGGCCCGTTCCATGCGAGCCGCATCGTCGACGTGTCGTACACCGCGGCGCTGAAACTCGGCCTGCTGGGCAAAGGCAGCCACGAGGTCGAGCTCGAGCGCCTGCTGCCGGGCGATCCGGTGCGCGTCGCCGCCGTAACGCCGCCGGTGACGACGCAGCCGGTCGTCGCGCCGATGCTGGAAGACCGCACCAGCGCCGCCGTCGACGCGCCGGCCGTGGTGACGCCGGTCGCGAAAGCGACGGATGGCTACTATCTCCAGCTGGGCGCCTACAGCCGGTCCGACAGGGCGGCAGAAGTGCGCGACAAGCTGCTCGGGACAGGTGCGCTGGAGATGGTCGAAGTGGTGCAGTCGGGTTTCGTGCACCGGCTGTACGGCGGCCCGTTCGCCAGCCGCGAAGCGGCGCTGAAGGTGGCGAAGGCGCTGCCCGCCGCGCTGGTGATCAAGCCAATCGTGGTGCGCCGCAGCGACTGATTATTTGCAGGCGCGCGTCTCGAGCGCGGGAAAGCTGCCGGCGATGTCGTCGAGCTTCGATTTCGTCGCCGCATCGATGGCGCGGAACTGGAATGCCAGCTTCGTGGACGGCGAGCCGCGCGGCGCGACGCGGGCGCTGTGCACGCCCTGCTTGGCGAGCGATGCCAGCAAGGACTCGGCCGCCGCTTCCGACTTGAACACCCCCAGCGAAATACCCCACTTCATCGCCGAATTGTCGGACATGATGAAGTAGTTGGTCACGCCCAGGGCTTTCAATTCGCCGGCCTTGCGCTCGGCTGCTTCCTTGCTGCCCTGCGGCGGAATGTAGACGATGTGGCTGGTCACGTCGGTCGAGGCGACGCTGATGCGCGCCTGGCGCTCGCCCAGTTCAAGCGGCGCCACGCGCGCCTCGAAGCGGCGCGCTTCGGCCGGGCCGAAATTGCCGACTTCGAGGCAGGCGGTGAGGTCGGCCGGTGGCGCCGCCGCGGGGACGGCGGCGACCGCGCGCGCGGCCGGCACCAGCAGCAGCTTGTCGGTGTTGAGCTGGTTCTTCATGCGCGCCGGTTCGCGCTCGTTGCCCTTGAAGTTCCCGAGCACGCCCTGGCTGTACGCGAGCAGCACGCCGTTGACGGCCAGCAGGGACCAGAAGATAAATTTCAGCACGTGCTATTTCCTCGAAGTTGCGGCGGCGTGCAGGCCGACCAGGACAATATTCTCGACCATCCGGTACGGCGCCGACAGCGCCGGCGCGATGTAGCGCGCGGCGCCGCCCGACAGGATGCACAGGCTGTCGCCGAGCAGGCCGCGCGCGCGTTCGATCGCGCCCGCCTGCGCCGACAGGCAGCCGGACAGGATGGCGTCGTCGGTGTTGTCGGCAAAGCCGGCGGGGATCGCGCCGCTGGCGGCGATCTGCGGCAGCTGGGCCGTGTTGCGCGCCAGCGAACTGGCCATCAGGCCGAGGCCGGGCAGGATCATGCCGCCGATGAATTCGCCCTCGGCGGAGAGCGCGTCGATCGTGGTGGCGGTGCCGCAGGTGGCCACCACCAGCGCCTTGCCCGGTTCCAGCGCGTGCGCGCCGATCGCCGCGGCGAAGCGGTCGCAGCCCAGCTGGGCGGGGTTGCGGTAGCCGTTGCGCACGCCCGCCAGTTCGGGGACCGATGCAAACCAGTCGATCGCGGTGGTCGGCACCATCAATTGCAGCTGGTCGCGCACCTTCACGCCGGCGACGTTGGAGACGATCGCGCGCGTCACGCGATACTGCCGCCAGCTGGCAGGCAGGTGATTCAGTTCGGCGTGGGTGACGGCGCCGGAGGCCGACCACTGGCCGAGCGGCGCGTCGTCGGCGGCCAGCGCCCATTTGATGCGGGTATTGCCGGCGTCGATCAGCAGCAGCATCTCACGCCTCCCTCAGTCGCAGCGACACGTCGCCGGCGAGCACCGCGACACGGCCGGCATGGGTGTCGAGCAGCAGGCGGCCAGTGTCGTCGACGCCGGCGGCCACGCCCTGCTGCAGGACGGTTCCCTGGTCGATGATCGACACCTGCTGGCCGCGATACGCATGCAGGCCGTCCCAGCGCGCGCGGAAGGCGCCGAAGCCGGCTTGCTCGAACTGTTCCATCGCCGCCGCCAGCGCGTCCAGCAGCGCGGCCACCAGCACCTCGCGCTCCATCCGCGCCAGCCAGGGCGCGCTGGCGACGGCGCGGCCGATGCGCTCTTCGAGCTGGTCCGGCATGACCAGGTTCAGGCCGATGCCGATCACCGCCCAGGTGCCGCCATCGGCCGCGCCCTGGGTTTCGATCAGGATGCCGGCCAGCTTGCTGCCGTCCTTGAGCAGGTCGTTCGGCCACTTCAGCTGCACCGGCACGTCGAGCGCGGCGAGCGTTTCGGCCAGCGCGACGCCGACCGCCAGCGGCAGGCCGAGCAGGCGCTGCGGCGAACCGGCGAACTTCCAGGCCAGCGAGAACGTGAGCGAATCGCCGGCGGCAGACAGCCAGCTGCGGCCGGCTCGTCCGCGCCCGGCGGTCTGGTGCTCGGCAACGAGCAGGGTAGGGCGAGGCAATTGCGGCGCGCGCGCCATCAGGTCGGCGTTGGTGGAGCCGGTTTCGGCCACCACCTCGACGTCGACGGCGGCGCGCACCAGTGCGGCGATGGCGGCCGCGTTCATGCTTCGCTCCCTCTCGGCTTGCGCGGCGCGCCCACGAACGCCAGGTCGTAGATGGAGTTCGGCAGCACGCGCAGCAGCTTGGCGACCACGCCCATCTGCCACGGGATCACGCGGTAGCTGTCGCCGGCGGCAATCGCGGCGGCGGCTTTTTGGGCGAAGCGCGCGGCCGGCATCAGGAACGGCATCGGATAAGGATTGTGTCGCGTCATCGGCGTGTCGATGTAGCCCGGAGCGATGGTGACGACGCGGATGCCGTGCGGCTTGAGTTCGAGCCGCAGCGATTCGCAGTAGCTCAGCACCGCCGCCTTGGAAGCGCTGTAGGCGCCGGCGCCGGGCAGGCCGCGGATGCCGGCGACGCTGCCGATGCCGACCAGCGTCGGCGCGCCGCCCTGCGCCTTCATGCTGGCGATGAAGGGCGCGAAGGTGGCGACCGTGGCGGCGACGTTGGTGGCGAAGACAATCTCGAATACGGCCAGGTCTTCCGCGTGTTCGGTCAGCGTGCCGCGCGAGACGCCGGCGTTGGCGATGACGATGTCGGCGCCGCCGGCGGCAGCGATGAAATCGGCCGCTGCGGCCGCCAGTGCCGCATGGTCGGTCACGTCGACGGCATAGACTTTGTGAAGCGAAGGATTGGGCAGGCTGGCGGCGAGCTGTTCGAGCGCGTCGCGGCGGCGCGCCAGCAGGCCGACGGTGGCGCCTTGCGCCGCGTACTCGCGCGCCAGCGCGGCGCCGATCCCGCTCGAGGCGCCGGTAATGAAGACGCGGTTCATGGCGCGCGCGCCGGCGTGATGTGCACTATTTCTTTTCCGCTTTCGCTTTCGCGACCAGGAAGTCCATTACCTGCAGTGCCGATTGCTGCAGCTGCTCTTCGGTTTGCGGCGCCTTGCCGCCTTCGCCGGCCAGGGTCGGCGACGTCAGGAAGCGGCCGTCGATGGCGACCATCGGCCACTGGTCGATGCGGTACTCGCCCATCATGCGGTCGGCGCGGCGCAGCTTGGCCTGCACGCCGAACGAGCTCCAGGCGCCGGCAAATTTCGCGCGGTCGATGCCCGCCTTGTCGGCCCAGTCGAACACCGCCTGGTCGTTCGACAGCCGCAGCCGCTCGACGTGCATGGCGTCGAACACTTTCTGGTGGTATTGCGGGACCTGGCCGAGCGCTTCGAGCGTGTAGAACAGGTGCTGCTGCGGCAGCACGGACGGGCCGCCCGACACGTGCACGCGCTTGAAGACGATGTTGGCGCCCTGTTTCTGCACCCACGCCGCCAGCAAAGGCTCGAAGCGGTTGCAGTGCGGGCAGTAATAGGCGAAGAATTCGGTGACCTCGACCTTGCTGCCGGCGTCGGTGTTCTGCGCTTCGGGCAGCGTCAGGTACTCGGCGCCGTTCTTCGGATCGGCGCCGGCAGCGGAGGCCGTCGCGCTCAAGCCGATGGCGGCAGCGCACAACAAGGTACGGATCAATCGCATCAATGGCTCCTGGCTTATTTCTGATTGCGCACGATGGCGACGTCGATGCCGCCGTCGATCAGTTTGGCGCGCGCCTTGTTCATCGCTTCGACCTGGTTAAACGGGCCGATGCGCACGCGGTGCAGCACGCCGGCGTCGCTGGCGCGGTCGCTGATGGCCGCTTCGAAGCCGAGCAGGGCCAGCTTGGCGCGGACGTTTTCGGCGTCCGCCACTTCGCGGAAGGCACCGGCCTGCAGGAAGTAGACGACCTTGTCGTCGCCGGCGGCATCGGCGCGCGCGACCGCCACCCGGGCCAGTTCGTGCGGCGCCGGCGCTTCGGCGGCAGCCGCCCTGGCTTCCTTCGCTTCCGCCTTCAAATCGGCTGGATCCTTCAGGCCCGCGATCACCTTCGCCAGCGGATCGGCGTCGGGCGCATCCGCTTTCGGCTTGTCGGCGAAATGCTTGTTCGCTTCGCGCGCCGCTTCCTTGCTGCCGTACAGCGGCTTGTTCGGATCGGTCACCTGGCCGGCGGTCGGCTCGGCCGGCTTGCCGGTCTTGGTCTTGTCGGTGAACGGCGTCGAGCCCTTGGTGATCGCCAGCGCCACCACGACTGCGATGGCCAGTCCGACGATCAGGCCGATGATCATGCCGGTGAGGGTATTGCCTTGTTGGCGGTGTGTGTGGAGCATTGGTGCCTTCAGGGTTGGATGATTCGGGTGCCGCTTACATCTTGTTCGGCGCCGACACGCCGATCAGCGCCAGGCCGTTGCGCAGCACCTGGCGGGTGGCGACCATCAGCGCCAGGCGCGCCATCTTGGTGGCCTCGTCATCGACCAGCACGCGCTCGGCATTGTAGTAGCCGTGCAGCTCGCCGGCCAGGTCGCGCAGGTAGAACGCCACCTGGTGCGGGCCCAGTTCGGCCAGCGCGCGCGCCAGCGCTTCCGGGTAGTCCGCCAAGGTCGCCAGCAGGGTCGCTTCGCGCGGCGCCACCAGCGGCGCCAGGTCGACGCCGGCCAGGGACGCTTCGTCGCCGCCCCATTGCGCCAGCACCGAGCAGATGCGCGCATGGGCGTACTGCACGTAGTAGACCGGGTTCTCGTCCGAGTGCTTGAGCGCGACGTCGACGTCGAACACGAATTCGGTGTCGGCCTTGCGCGAGATGAGGAAGAAGCGCACCGCGTCGCGGCCGCGCGCGATGTCGCCGTTGCCGGACCATTCGATCAGGTCGCGCACGGTGACGTACGAGCCGGCGCGCTTGGAGATCTTGACCTCTTCGCCGTCCTTCATCACGGTGACCATCTTGTGCAGCACGTAGTCCGGGTAGCCCTGCGGGATGCCCATGGCGACCGCCTGCAGGCCGGCGCGCACGCGCGCGATGGTGCCGTGGTGGTCGCTGCCCTGGATGTTGATGGCCTGGACGAAGCCGCGCTGCCACTTGACGATGTGGTAGGCGACGTCGGGTACGAAGTAGGTGTAGGTACCGTCGGATTTTTTCATCACGCGGTCCTTGTCGTCGCCGTAGTCGGTGGTGCGCAGCCACAGCGCGCCGCCTTCCTCGAACGTCTTGCCGGCCGCGACCAGCGCGTCGACCGCCTTGTGCACCTTGCCGTCGGCGTACAGCGACGACTCGAGGAAGTAGTTGTCGAACTTGACGCCGAACGCCTGCATGTCGATGTCCTGCTCGTTGCGCAGGTAGGTCACGGCGAAGGCGCGGATCGATTCGATGTCGTCGACGTGGGTGCTGGCGGTGGCCGGCATGCCGTCGCTCGCTTCGACCGTCTTGCCGGCCTTGAAGTCTTCGGCGATGTCGGCGATGTAGTCGCCGTTGTAGGCCGACTCGGGCCACTGCAGGTCGCCCGGGCGGAAGCCTTTCAGGCGCGCCTGCACCGAGTTGGCCAGGGTGGCAATCTGCACGCCGGCATCGTTGTAATAGAACTCGCGCGTGACGGCGTAGCCTTGCGACTCGAACAGCGACGACAGCGCGTCACCGAGCGCGGCCTGGCGGCCGTGGCCGACGTGCAGCGGGCCGGTCGGGTTGGCCGAGACGAATTCGATCACCACTTGCTTGCCGGCGCCGGCATCGCTGCGTCCGTACTGCGTGCCGTCCGTGAGGATGGTATGCACCACCGACTGCTTGGCGCTGGCGGCGACGCGCAGGTTGATGAAGCCGGGGCCGGCGACGTCGGCCGCTTCGATGATGCCTTTGGCGGCCGGGTCGGCCAGCAGCGCGGCGACCAGTTTGGTGGCCAGCTCGCGCGGGTTCATCTTGAGCTGCTTGGCCAGCTGCATCGCGATATTGCAGGCGATGTCGCCGTGCGCGGGGTCGCGCGGGCGCTCGAGCACAACGGCGGGCTGGAGATCGGTGCCGGCGGTCAGCGGGACGAGGGCGGCCTGGAACAGGGCAACGATTTCAAGTTTTTGTTGGGCGAGCATGTGCTGGTATTCTGTCAGAGTGAAAAAAGCGGTGGCCGGGCCACGGGCAAACAGTAGCAATTATACTGGTTCGGCGCTGCCAGGAATATGTTGCCTGTCACACAGAGTAGCCCCGATTTGTTGTGAAAATGGTCTGTTTTGGCGTGTTGCAAGGCTAAACCGTTACAATTGGCGCCTTTATCGCGCCGCCGATGCGCGCATTTCCTCGCCATCGCCGCGCCAATCACGCCTTACGCAAAGATCACCATGACCGCCAAGCGCCCCACGCTCTCCATCAAACCCGCCGCGCCGAAGGCCGCGCAGCCGGCGCCGCGCCTTCGCGCCAGCTATGAAGTCAAGCCGGTGCTGCAGCCGGGCTACCTGCCGCGCCTGAAACCCGATTCGCTGGCGCTGTGCCTGCTGGGGGCGGCCAACGCGGTGGCGCAGGTGCGATCGGGCGCGGCGCTGCCGCAGGCCCTGACCACGGCGTTCGGCGTGACCCAGGCGTCGGCGCAGGCGCGCGGCGCGATCCAGGACATTTCCTACCGCACCATGCGCCAGCTCGGCCGCAGCGAGGTGCTGCTCAGCCTGATGACGTCGAAGGCGCCGGAACCGCCGATGCTGGCAAGCCTGCTGTACTGCGCGCTGTCGCTGATCGACACGCCCGACGGCGCCACGGCGCCGTATGAAGAATTCACCGTGGTCGACCAGGCCGTCACGGTGGCCACCTCGCATCCCGACATGGCGCACGCCAAAGGCATGGTCAACGCGGTGCTGCGGCGCTTCCTGCGCGAGCGCGAGTCGCTGGTCAAGACGGCGCTGCAGGACCCGGTGGCAAAGTGGAATTACCCGCAGTGGTGGATCGACACCGCCAAGGCCGCGTACCCGCGCGACTGGCAGGCGATCCTCGCGGCCGGCAACGCGCAGCCGCCGCTGACCTTGCGCGTCAACCTGCGCAAGACGACGGTCGAGGCGTATTTACGGATGCTGGCCGACGCCGGCATCGGCGCGGCGCGCATCGGGCCATCGGCGGTGCGGCTCGACAAGCCGATCGGCGTGACCCTGATCCCCGGCTTCGAACAGGGCCTGTGCTCGGTGCAGGATGCCGGCGCCCAGCTGGCCGCGCCGCTGCTCGACGTCCAGAACGGCATGCGCGTGCTCGACGCCTGCGCCGCACCGGGCGGCAAGACCGGCCACATTCTCGAACTGGCCGACGTCGACCTGACGGCGGTCGATTCCGACCCGAAGCGGCTGGTGCGGATCGAGGAAAACCTGCAGCGCCTTGGCCTGTCGGCGACGCTGAAGGCGTTCGAGGCGCAGACCTCGGTATGGTGGGACGGCCAGCAATTCGACCGCATCCTGGCCGACGTGCCATGCACCGCCTCGGGCATCGTGCGGCGCCACCCGGACATCCGCTGGCTGCGGCGCAAGGGCGACGCGCTCCAACTTGCAACACTTTCGGCCAAAATTCTCGACAACCTTTGGCAGATGCTGCGACCCAATGGTAAATTGCTGTTCGTGACATGTTCGCTATGGCCCCAGGAATCGGAGGCGCAAGCGGCCGCCTTCGCGGCGCGCCACGGCGCGACCCGGCTCGAGGCGCCCGGCCAGCTGCTTCCCACCGGGGGTGCATTCGAGGATCACGATGGATTGTTCTACGCCCTGTTTCAAAAGAACGCGGCGTAACGGGTCTTTGACTATGCGATGGTTTTTTAAGGTTCCGACCCACTTGTGACAACCCGATTTTTTCGACTCCTCGCCTGCCAGCTGCTGCTGATGTTCGCGTGCGCGCAGGCGCAGGCGGCCGACGGCGTCGAGATCACGCACGCCCACATCGAGTCGAGCGATGACGGCTACAAGCTCGATGCGAAATACACCTTCGAGCTCAATCACGACCTCGAAGACGCCATCCAGCACGGCGTGCAGCTGTACTTCACTACCGAGATCGAACTGACCCGGCCGCGCTGGTGGTGGTACGACGACAAGGCTGTCTCGTCGCGCCAGACAATGCGCATCTCCTACAACGTCCTGACGCGCCAGTACCATGTGTCGGTGGTCGGCAGCGTGCAGCAAAGCTTTCCGACGCTGGAAGACGCGCTGTTCATGATCCGCCGCCCGGCGCGCTGGCTGATCGCGCCGAAAGGCACGCTCAAGCCGGGCGAAACGTACAACGTCACGCTGCGCATGTTCATGGACCGCCAGTTCCTCCAGAAGCCACTCCAGGTCAACGCGTTCAACAACGCCGGCTGGCAGCTCGGCTCCAACAAAAAAACCTTCACCTACCGGGCGGAGTAGGCGGTGCCTCAGGCCTTGCGGTATGGGGTGATCGTCGGCGGGGGCATCGTCAGCATCCTGCTGTTCCTGCTCGCTTCGGCCTCCGACAACTCCGGCTTCTTCGACCGCTATTACTCCTGGCTGCTGGGCCTGAACGCGGCGGTGGCGGGGGCGCTGCTGATCTTCGTGGTGGTGGCGCTGGGGCGCCTGTACGTGCGCTTCAAGAGCGGCAAGTTCGGCTCGCGCCTGATGGCGCGGCTGGTGCTGCTGTTCGCCGGCATCGGCATCCTGCCAGGCCTGGTGATCTTCCTGGTGTCGGTGCAGTTCGTGTCGCACTCGATCGAATCCTGGTTCGACGTCAAGATCGAGGCCGCGCTCAAGTCGGGACTCGACCTCGGCGTGGCCGCGCTCGACCAGGCGCTGGCCGAACTGGGCTCCTCGGCCGGGGTGTCGTCGGCCACGCTGGCCGGGCAGGATGCCGCCGCCACCCAGAACATCCTCAACCGCATCGTCGCCGAGCAGGACGGCGTGCTCAGCGCGATGGTGGTCGACGCCGGCGGCAAGCTGCTGGCGTCTGCCGCCGAAGACAAGAAGGCCAGCCTGACGGCCGACCTGCCGACGCCGGCCATGCTCAAGCAGGCGTCGATGCCGGGCGGGTACACCCAGTCCGAGGGCGGCATCGAACGCGACTTCAAGGACGGCGCCGCCAACCAGCCCAACGCGCCCGATGCGCTCGACGCCGCCACCGGATTGCGCCTGCGGGTGGTGATGGCGGTGCCGGAGCCGCCCGGCACCGCGCCGCGCTTCCTGCAGCTGGTGCAGGCGGTTCCGGTCAACCTGGCCACCAACGCCGAGGTGCTGCGCAGCGCCTACAGCGAATACCGCCTGCGCTTCGTGGCGCGGGTCGGGCTGCGCAAGATGTACATCGAGACGCTCACGCTGACGCTGCTGCTGGCCATTTTCGGCGCCGTCGCCAGCGCCTTCCTGATCGCGTCGAACCTGGCGCAGCCGCTGCTGGTGCTGGCCGAAGGCACGCGCGCGGTGGCCGAGGGCGACCTGTCGCCGCGGCCGATCGTCACCACCTCCGACGAGCTGGGCACGCTGACGCAGTCGTTCAACACCATGACCGGCCAGCTGTTCGAAGCGCGCAGCGCGGTCGAGCGCAACCGCGCCGCGCTGCAAAGCGCCAAGGCCCACCTCGAATCGGTGCTCGGCAACATGTCGGCGGGGGTGATCGTGTTCGACGCCGACTTCAATGTCGTCAACTCGAACGAGGCGGTCGACCGCATCCTGCTCAACGACGTCAGCGCCCAGCTGGGCAAGGCGCTGTCCGAAATCGAAGGCCTCGAGGTATTCGCCGGCGCGGTGACGCGGGCGTTTTCGGCGCAGAGCGCGCAGTCGGCCGCCGGCAGCGCGCGCCAGCGCACCCACTGGCAGCAGGAGATCGAGATCCCGCGCCGGCTCGGCACCGCGGACGACCATGACATCACGCTGCTGGCGCGCGGCTCGCGCCTGCCGGTCGGCGCCGGCAGCGGCTACATCGTGGTGTTCGACGATATCTCCGACGTGATCTCGGCGCAGCGCTCGGTGGCGTGGGGCGAGGTGGCGCGCCGGCTGGCGCACGAAATCAAGAACCCGCTGACGCCGATCCAGCTGTCGGCCGAGCGGCTGCAGATGAAGCTCGAGGGACACCTGTCGCCGGCCGACGCCGCGCTGCTCAACCGCAGCACCAGCACCATCGTCAACCAGGTCGACGCGATGAAGCGCATGGTCGACGACTTCCGCGACTATGCCAAGGCGCCGCCGGCGGTGCTGCTGCCGCTCGACCTGAATGGCCTGATCCGCCAGATCCTCGACCTCTACCTGGCCGGCGACGACAGCGACATCATCCACGCCGCGCTGGCGCCGGACCTGCCGGCGGTGATGGGCGACGCCACCCAGTTGCGCCAGGTGATCCACAACCTGCTGGCCAACGCCCAGGACGCGATGAGCGAGCGCGGGGAGGGCGCGCCGGCGCCGCGCATCGACGTCACCACCGAGGCGATCCACTATGAAAACGCCGAAGGCGGCAAGGGCACCGCGGTGCGCCTGGCGATCATCGACAACGGCCCCGGTTTCGCCCCGCGCATCCTGTCGCGCGCGTTCGAGCCGTACGTCACGTCGAAGGCGCGCGGCACCGGCCTGGGCCTGCCGATGGTGAAGAAAATCGTCGACGAGCACGGCGGCCGGATCGACATCCAGAACCGGCAGGACGGAACTGGCGCGTCGGTCCTGATTTTGCTGTTAAAGTTAGCACCTGAGGTTGCAAATTTGGCGCAAATGCCGGATCAACCATACAATCGCACTTAGAATACGGCTATCGACGGGCGAACACGCCCACTTGAAGCGGGTGATATCAGAGAAGAAGGCAAATATACAGATGGCGAACATTCTCGTAGTTGATGATGAAATGGGCATCCGCGAGCTACTCTCGGAGATTCTTGGCGACGAAGGCCATGCGATCCAGCTGGCCGAAAACGCCCAGCAGGCGCGCGACGCGCGCGCCGCCGGCGCGCCCGACCTGGTGCTGCTCGATATCTGGATGCCCGATACCGACGGCGTCACCCTGCTCAAGGAATGGCAGCGCGACGGCCTGCTGACGATGCCTGTGATCATGATGTCGGGCCACGCGACGATCGACACCGCCGTCGAGGCGACCCGCATCGGCGCGCTGAACTTCCTCGAAAAGCCGATCGCGCTGCAAAAGCTGCTCAAGGCGGTCCAGCAAGGGCTGACGCGGGCGCAGGAGACGGTGCGCGCGCCGGCGCCGGCGGCGCGCCCGATGCTGGCGCCGCAGCCCGAGGAGAGCGGCGTGGCCGCATCGGCCATGTTCGCCTCGCAGTCGCTGCAGTCGGCCGGCATCGCGCCGCGCATGGGCATCCAGACGATCGGCGAACCGCAAGGCTACAACCTGTCGTTCGACCTGCCGCTGCGCGAGGCGCGCGACGCCTTCGAGCGCATGTATTTCGAACACCACCTGGGCCGCGAAGGCGGCAGCATGACGCGGGTGGCGGAGAAGACCGGCCTCGAGCGCACCCACCTGTACCGCAAGCTCAAGCAGCTCGGCGTCGAGCCGGGCAAGCTGGCCAAAAAGGGGGGATGACCAGCTCGCTGGTCCCGGCCCGCGTGACCACCAGCCTGGTCACCGGCGCCACCGCCGGCGCCCGCGAACGGCTGATCGCCGCCGTGACCAGCGCGCTGGTCACGGCGCCCCAAGCGCCCGCCGCGGCCTGCGCGGTACTGCTCGAGGGCTTGCCCGACGGCCACACCAGCCTCGCCCCATCCCCCACTGTCCTGATCGAACGCATCGCGCCCGGTTGCCTGTGCTGCACCGGCAATCTCGTTTTACGTGTAACATTAAATCGTCTCCTGCGGCGGCGGCCCGACCGACTCTATATCGGGCTGGCAACAACGGAGCACCTTGATCAGTTGAGATCGTGGCTGCAGAACCCGCCATACGATCAGCTGTTGGAACTGACGCCGGACCTGCGCACTTGAAATCGGACCGGCCAGCCCCACCTCGGAGTTGAGGCGGGAGCGAATGTCAGCCTGCATAACCGTCTGATCGAGCGAAGGAGTCACCATGAACATGATCTACAACAGCGAGCAGTACAGTGTCGTCGAATTCGGCGTCGATCATAACCTCGAGGCCCTGCGCTTCGGCGGCTACGAGATTGTCGACAAGTCCGGCCGGCGCGAAGCGTTCATCGGCGGCAAGCTCGCGCAGTCGTTCCGGCGCGACGTCAACAACCTGATCGCCAGCGAACCGACGATGGAAGAGATCGACGACTTCCTCGGTTCCTACGATTCCCTGATGAGCCAGCCGGTTCTGCTGCACTGATTCGCTGTACCATACCGGCACACCCGGGTCTGTCCCGCCGGGACAGACCCACTCGCTCCACACCATGTGCCAACTACTCGGAATGAACTGCAATGTCCCGACCGACATTGTCTTTAGCTTTACCGGCTTCGCCATGCGCGGCGGCCACACCGATACCCACCACGACGGCTGGGGCATCGCGTTTTTCGAAGGCGCCGGCGTGCGCCATTTCGTCGATCACCAGGCGGCGGTCGCCTCGCCGGTCGCCGAGCTGATCAAACGCTATCCGATCAAATCGAAGAACGTCATCGCGCACATCCGCAAGGCCACGCAAGGCCATGTCGCGCTCGAGAACTGCCATCCTTTCGTGCGCGAGCTGTGGGGCCGCTACTGGGTGTTTGCCCACAACGGCGACCTCAAGGAATTCAGCCCCGTGCTGAACGGCGCGTTCCGCCCGGTCGGCACCACCGACAGCGAACTGGCGTTCTGCTACCTGCTGCAGGAATTGCGCGCGCGCTTCGGCGACGAGGCGCCGGCGCTGCCGCTGTTGCGCGCCGCGCTGGCCGAGCTGCTGCGCGGGATCGCCGCGCACGGCACTTTCAACATGATGCTGTCGGACGGCTCGGCGCTGTTCGCCCACTGTTCGACCCGGCTGTGCTACGTGGTGCGCCAGTACCCGTTCCTGGTCGCCCAGCTCTCCGACGAAGACGTCAGCGTCGATTTTTCGCAGGTCACCACGCCGCAGGACCGGGTCGCCATCATCGTCACCGAGCCGCTGACCAGCAACGAACACTGGACCGAATTTGGCCCCGGCGAGCTCAAAGTGTTCGTCGACGGCATGCCGTTGCCACAAAATGAAGGCATTTAGATGACAAAAATTCACTGCCGCAACAGAATGCGGTAAAGTAGTTGCATTCTCCCGTCCGGAACGACACGCGATGACCGACTACGCCAGCTTCCCCCTCGCCACCAAGGATTTCGGCGTACGCGATTTCTACCTGGGGCGCCAGCCGATCGTCGACCGCAACCAGGCGCTGTTCGGCTACGAGCTGCTGTTTCGCCGCGCGCCGGCCGGCGCGGCGCAGATCGACAGCGGCCTGTCGGCCACCGCCGCGGTGATCGCACACGCCGGCCAGCTCGGGCTCGAAAAGGTCATCGGCGACGCGCAGGGCTTCATCAATGCCGACGCCGACGTCATCATGAGCGACATCTTCGTGTTCCTGCCGCGCGAGAAGGTGGTGCTGGAAGTGGTCGAGACGGTCGAGGCGAGCGGTCCGCTGCTGGCGCGCATGGCCGAACTGGCGTGCCACGGTTTCCGCTTCGCGCTCGACGACGTCGACACCATCACGCCGAACGTCGAGCGCATGCTGCCGATGATCGACTTCGTCAAATTCGACATGCGCGAGATGACGCCGTCGACCCTGCTGAACCTGGCGCCGCGCCTCAAGCGCGACGACAAGAAGCTGATGGCGCAAAAGGTCGAGACGCGCGCCGAATACGACACCTGCCGCGAGCTCGGTTTCGATTACTTCCAGGGCTACTACTTCGCCAAGCCGGTGGTGATCGGCGGGCGCAAGCTGACGCCGTCGCAGCTGGCCATCATGGAGCTGATGAAACTGGTGACCTCGGACGCCGAGAACATCGCCATCGAGCGCGCGGTCAAGCGCGATGTGACGCTGGCGCTGAACCTGCTGCGGCTGGTGAACACGCCGGCGGTCGGCATGCGCCAGCGGATCGATTCGGTGAGCCAGGCGCTGATCGTGCTGGGCCGGCGCCAGCTGCAGCGCTGGCTGCAGATCATGTTGTATGCCGACCCGGTGCAGCAAGGGCACAGCGCTTCGCCGCTGCTGATGCTCGCCACCACGCGCGGTCGCTTGCTCGAGCTGCTCGCCAAGCGGCTGCGGCCTAGCCAGCGCAACGTCGCCGACATCGCCTTCACGGTCGGCATCATGTCGCTGATGGACGCCTTGTTCGGCATTCCGATGTCCGAGATCGTCACCCAGATTCCGGTGATCGACGAAGTGGCGGTGGCGCTGACGCACCGCAGCGGCTTCTTCGGCGAGCTGCTGCGGCTGGCCGAATCGATCGAGCAGATGGAAGGCGCCGACGACATGGTGATGCCGACCCTCAAGCAGCTGGCCATCTCCACCGACGAACTGGTCGAGTTCGAGGTGGAAGCATTCGCCTGGAGCGACACGGTGGTGCGCTACTCGATCTGAGGATGGCGGTCCCGGTAAAGTCGTGACAAATGTAATGGGCCAAGCCGCGCGCGGCCCGTTACACTTGCCGTCATTGAAACGCTGATGACTTTCACGGGAATGCCGCCATGGCCTCTGTCTTACTCAAGGTATCCAAGCTCACCAAATCGTACGGCGCCCGGCGCGTGGTCGATGACGTTTCGTTCCAGGTGCAGGCCGGCCAGACGGTCGGGCTGATCGGCCCGAACGGCGCCGGCAAATCGAGCACCGTCAGCATGATCTGCGGACTGCTGCGGGCCGACGCCGGCAGCATCGAACTCGATGGCGAGGCGGTCACGCAGGGGCTGTCCGGCGCCAAGCGCAAGATCGGCTTCGTGCCGCAGGACCTGGCGCTGTACGACGACCTGTCGGCGCGCGAGAACCTCAAGCTGTTTGCCGCGCTGTACGGCATTCGCGGGGGCGCGGTCAGGCAGCGCTGCGACGACGTGCTGGCGCTGGTGAACCTGTCCGACCGCGCGGGCGACAAACCCGCCACTTTTTCGGGCGGGATGAAGCGGCGCCTGAACATCGCCGCCGCGCTGATGCACGATCCCCAGCTGCTGATCCTCGACGAGCCGACGGTAGGCGTCGACCCGCAAAGCCGCAACGCCATCTTCGACACGCTCGAACAGCTCAAGGCGATGGGGCGCTCGTTGATCTACACGAGCCACTACATGGAAGAAGTCGAGCGGCTGGCCGACCATATCGTGATCATCGACCACGGCAAGGTGCTGGCCGACGAGAGCCCGGCCGCGCTGCATCGGCGCCTGCCGGCGCAGGCCGCGCTGCGCATCGAACTCGCTGC
>CXWL01071091.1_pt1 | contig 21548 bp, 22 predicted proteins | sample 590931 | NCBI WGS metagenome assembly CXWL01 (sample SAMEA3498368, study PRJEB10139) | groundwater metagenome | biome: water well; material: biofilm material | place: Germany | collected 2015-04-27 | reverse complement strand
GTTAATACGCATAAGCTCTTCATACCAGCCGAGGTCAGCGACTTCTTCGAACAGCGCATGCGCGGAGCGTCCCGCGTTATTGATCAATACATCGATGCGGCCAAAACGTTCCACCGCCTTCGCGCTCAGTTGAATGCACTGGTCCTGCACCGTCACGTCGGTCGGCACCACCAGCGCCTGTGCGCCAAGCGCCTCGCACTGGCCCGCCACTTCCGCCAGCATCTGCGCGTTGCGTGCAGCCAGCACCAGCGCGATACCCCCAGCATGCGCGTGCGCCAGCTGGCGCGCCATCTCGGCCCCGATGCCGTCGGAAGCGCCGGTGATGATGACGACTTTCATGTCAGANNGGCACGATGATCGAGTTATTGGTCTTCGCCAGGTTCTCGAACGCGTGCACGTACTGCTCCGCCACCTTCAGGTTGACAGCCTCGGTGCCGCCCGGCTCGCGGATCGCCGCACCGATCTGGCGCAGCGCATCGGCGTTCGCCTCTGCCAGCGCGACGATCGCCTTGGCCTGGCCTTCGGCGCGGTTGATCGATGCCTGCTTTTCGCCTTCGGAGCGCGCGATCGCGGCTTCGCGTTCGCCGCTCGCGATGTTGACCTGCTCCTGCTGGCGACCCTCGGACGCCGCGATCAGCGCGCGCTTTCCGCGNNCAGCTGGGTAATCGCGGCCAGATAGTTCGACGAGCCGTACGAGGCGCGCATCGCGTCGGTGACCTGGAAGTACAAAATACCGTCGACGTGCAGCTGCGTGTTATCGCGCGTGATGCAAACCTGCGGCGGCACGTCGAGCGGGATCTCCTTGAGCGAGTGCTTGTAGGCGATCCGGTCGATGAACGGGATGACGATGTTCAGGCCAGGCGCCAGCGTCGCATGGTACTTGCCGAGCCGTTCGACCACCCATGCATGCTGCTGCGGCACCACGTTGATGGTCTTGAATACGAATACCAGTGCGACGATGAACAAGACCGTCGCTACGCTGCCAAAGAACTCCATGTTTGATCCTCTTTCAGTTTGATTATTATGAATTCGCGACGATCAGCCGGCTGCCCTGCACCTCGACGATCTTGAAACTTCCCGCTTCCGCGATAGCACCCTGCCCCAGCTCGACATCCCACAACGCGCCGCGGTACATCACGCGCGCCCTGCCGCCCTGCCACTCGTCGACGGTCAGGCGCTGGCCGATATCGATGTTCATGTTCGGATCACGCGCCACATTGTGCTTGGCCGGACGGCCGAAACGGCTGCGGTGCAAAATTCCCGTTGCGATAACGCCGACCACTGCGGCGACAATCGTCTGCACCGGCACCGACATGCCGAACAACGCAGCGAGTGCGCCGAAGCCAAGGCCGACCGCGATCATCATGAGGTAGAAGGTGCCGGTGAACATCTCGAGCACCACCAGCACACCGGCCATGATCAGCCATAAGACCCAGTCGTTCATCACATCCTCCCTCGATAACGCAGATTCAAAATACAAAAACCCCCGAAGCCTGTGAAGACTGCGAGGGTTTCTGACGCGATGGTATAAGTTTTTATAATGTCTGAATTCGCTGGATTGACACCTGTAGTGTATCGAGTTTTAGCGAAGAGTCAACATCATCGTTTTACTTACATGGCCGCGAGCTTCTGCCAGGTTTCGATCACCGAGTCCGGGTTCAGCGACATCGACTCGATCCCTTCGGCCATCAGCCAGGCGGCGAAGTCAGGATGGTCCGATGGTCCCTGGCCGCAGATGCCGATGTACTTGCCCTGCGCGCGGCAGGCCTTGATCGCCATCGACAGCATCGCCTTGACGGCAGGGTCGCGTTCGTCGAAGTCGGCAGCCAGCAGCGCCATGCCGGAATCGCGGTCCAGGCCCAGGGTCAGCTGGGTCAGGTCGTTCGAACCGATCGAGAAGCCGTCGAAGTGCTTGAGGAATTCGTCGGCCAAAATGGCGTTCGAAGGTACCTCGCACATCATGATCAGGCGCAGGCCGTTCTCGCCGCGCTTCAGGCCATTCTTGCCCAGCAGGTCGACGACCTTCTCGGCCTGGCCGACGGTGCGCACGAACGGAACCATGATCTCGACGTTGGTCAGGCCCATGTCGTTACGCACGCGCTTCATCGCAGCGCATTCCATTTCGAACGCACCGGCAAAGTCGGCCGCCAGGTAGCGCGCCGCGCCGCGGAAGCCCAGCATTGGGTTCTCTTCGTCCGGCTCGTAGCGCGAACCGCCGATCAGCTTCTTGTACTCGTTCGACTTGAAGTCCGACAGGCGCACGATAACCGGCTTTGGCCAGAACGCCGCGGCGATGGTGGCGATGCCTTCGGCGAGCTTGTCGACGTAGAAGGCCTTTGGCGACGCGTGGCCGCGTGCGACCGACTCGACAGCCTTCTTCAGGTCCGCATCGATGTTCGGGTACTCGAGGATGGCCCTCGGGTGCACGCCGATGTTGTTGTTGATGATGAACTCGAGCCGTGCGAGGCCGACACCAGCATTCGGCACCGACTGGAAGTCGAAGGCCAGTTGTGGATTGCCGACGTTGAGCATGATCTTGGTTTTGATCGGTGGCAGTTCGCCGCGCGCCACTTCCGACACTTCGGTCTCGAGCAAGCCGTCGTAGATGCGGCCTTCGTCGCCTTCTGCGCACGACACCGTCACCAGCGTGCCGTCCTTGAGGATATCGGTCGCGTTGCCGCAGCCTACAACTGCGGGCACGCCCAGCTCACGTGCGATGATCGCCGCGTGGCAGGTACGGCCGCCGCGGTTGGTCACAATGGCCGATGCGCGCTTCATGACCGGTTCCCAGTTAGGGTCGGTCATGTCGGCAACCAGCACGTCGCCCGGCTGCACACGTTCCATTTCGGATGGGTCGTTGATGACGCGGACCGGGCCTGCGCCAATCTTCTGGCCGATTGCGCGGCCCGAGGTCAGCACGGTGCCGCTGCCTTTGAGCTTGAAGCGCTGCTGCGCATCGGTCGCCTTCTGCTGCGACTTCACCGTCTCCGGGCGCGCCTGCAGGATGTACAGCTTGCCGTCGCGGCCATCCTTGCCCCACTCGATGTCCATCGCGCGGCCATAGTGGTTCTCGATGATGACGGCGTACTTCGCCAGCTCGACGACTTCAGCGTCGTTCAGCGAATAGCGGTTACGCATTTCGATAGGCACATCGACGGTCTTGACCGAGCGACCGGCCTTTGCTTCGTCAGTGAATTCCATCTTGATCAGTTTCGAACCGATATTGCGACGGATGACCGGCAGCTTGCCCAGTTCAAGCATCGGCTTGTGGACGTAGAATTCGTCCGGATTGACCGCGCCCTGCACCACCGTCTCNNCCGGCCGCGCCGAGGTCCGAACGGACCATGCGCTGCACGCCGGCCGACAGCGCGACTTCAGCGTGGGTAAAGCCCTTGTGCACGCGGTACGAGATCGCACGGTCGTTGTACAGCGATGCGAACACGTGCTTCATCGCTTCGAGCACGTTGTCGATGCCGACGACGTTGAGGAAGGTCTCCTGCTGGCCCGCGAAGGATGCATCCGGCAGGTCTTCGGCGGTAGCCGAGGAACGCACCGCGAACGACATCTCGGTGCTCGAGTCGGCGACCAGGCGGTCGTAGAAAGCGTGAATCTCTTTTTCGAGACGCGGCTGGAACGGCGTTTCGACGATCCACTGGCGGATTTCGGCGCCGGCCTGGGCCAGCGAACGCACGTCGTCGATGTTCAGGCCTTCGAGGCGCGTCGCAATGCGATCGCCCAGCGATGGACCGCCGTCGATACCGTGATCGAGGAAGTCGCGGAACGCCTGCGCGGTCGTGGCAAAGCCGCCAGGCACACGCACGCCGGCATGCGCCAGCTGGCTGATCATCTCCCCAAGGGAAGCGTTCTTGCCGCCGACGGATTCGACATCCGTCATGCGCAATTCCTCAAATGAAGCGACATACACGCTTGAATCGGCCTGGTCGGGCTCCTTCCGTGCAGCGTTAGACAAGTTGGTCATGGTAAATACCCTTACTGATGATAGAAATCTTCGCGTGAGGCAGTGCTACCCAACTCCGGGCCGCCCGGTATTCTTGTTATTCTTGGCGTCGTGCAGCACAATTGAATCCGTTGCAGAGCATTTTACAGCCTGTGCGGGTAATTTACATCGCACAACCTTGAACATTGGCAGCATCGAATGCAGATTACATAATGACATTAGAAACCCGTTCCCCCTTGCCGACCTCGGCGCGCACCGTTTTCTTCGTCTCGGATGGCACCGGCATCACGGCCGAGACGTTCGGCCACGCCGTCCTGACGCAGTTCGAGATGCGGTTCCGCCAGGTTCGCCTGCCGTTCATCGACACCCTCGACAAGGCCTACGACGCCAAGCGCAAGATTAACGAAGCCGTCAACACCGATGGGCAGCGTCCGATCGTGTTCTCGACTTTGGTCAAGCATGACCTGTCGCAGGTAATCCGCCAGGCCGACGGCATGCACATGGACCTGATCCAGACCTTCGTGGCGCCGCTGGAGCAGGAGCTTGGGCTCAAGTCGACCCACACGGTAGGGCGTTCGCACAACATCGTCGACAGCGAGGAATACAAGAACCGCATTGAGGCGATCAACTTCTCGCTCGCGCACGATGACGGACAATCGCACAAGAACCTGTCGGACGCGGATGTGATCCTGGTGGGTGTGTCGCGGTCGGGCAAGACGCCGACCAGCCTTTACCTGGCGATGCAGTATGGGATCAAGGCGGCCAACTACCCGCTGATTCCCGACGATTTCGAGCGCGGCAAGCTGCCGTCGTCGCTGCCGCCGTTCCGGCACAAGATCTTCGGATTGAGCATCACGCCCGAGCGCTTGTCGGAGATCCGCCACGAGCGCCGCGCGGGCAGCAAGTACGCATCGATTGAGAACTGCCGCTATGAGGTGAACGAGGCGGAGCTGATGATGAAGCGCGAGGGGATCAGGTGGCTGTCCTCGACGACCAAGTCGATCGAGGAGATNNCCCCCATCCGCCGAATATCAGAAGAAATGCCGCCAATCCTCCAGCCACCCCGGGAACGCATCGGCTTCCATCGGCTTGGCGATATGGTAGCCCTGTGCGTACGTGCACCCGAGCCCCTGCAGGAAATCCCAATCCTGCTTGGTCTCGACGCCCACCGCCACCGACATCCGGTCCAGGCTGCGCGCCAGCCCAAGGCATGAACTCAGCACCGTCCCCAGCGCCCTCTTCTTCGACGCGCCATCGACAAAGCTGCGGTCGATTTTCAGCTCCGAGAACGGCACCCGCGCCAGCAACTGCAGGTTCGACCTGCCGGTACCGTAATCGTCAATCGCCAGCCCGAACCCCATCATCCTCAGGCGCACCAGACGCTCCAGGAAGGTCGGGTCAGTGGTCAGCACCGACGATTCCGGCATTTCAAACGTTATATAGTCCGGCATCACGCGATGCCGCTGCACGCACGCCGTGATCTGCTGGATGAACCCCGCATGCGCCAGCGTCTCCGGCGCGAGGTTGATCGAGATCGGAATCGGCGTGCCCTTGTCCTGGAACTCGCGGCAGCGCTCGACCGACTTTTCAATCATCGTCCAGTCGAGGAAGTCGATGCGGTTGTGCTGCTCGAGCGCGTCGATGAAGGCGGCCGGTCCGAGCACGCCATGCTCCGGGTGCACCCAGCGCGCAAACGCTTCCAGCCCCTTGACCTGGCCCGTGGCCAGTTCGATCTTCGGCTGGAAGTGAGGCTCGAACTGGCGCGCCTGCAGGCCGATGCCGATATCGGAGAACGAGAAAGTCGGGCCGCGCGGACGCTCGCAGCGCGGCGGCGGCGGTACGTAATGTTCAATCAGCGCCTGCAAACGGGCGACTGTCACCGGCTTGGCGATGGTGCCCAGAAGGTCGAGGCCGTACGCCTGCGCCATCGTTTCGACTGAAAACAACAGGCTCGATGGCTGCGCACCGACGACGATCACGCGCGTGCGGCAGTTCATGCCGGCCAGCGTGCGGATCAGCTCCAGTCCGTCCATCCCCGGCAACGACAGGTCAACGATGGCGATATCCACGGCCGGGGCGAACGATTCGTTCAGGAAGCGCAGGGTCGAATGACCGTCGGGTACTTCGGAAACCTGGCTGGCGCCCAGCTTGCCAAGCATGTCCACGACCGCAAGACGCTGGCTCTGGTCCGCTTCGGCTACCAAAAAATGCAAATGGGCGATGTCCACTCTTTACTCCACTGTTGCTCTAGCCCAAGAGGTTACCCTCAGTTCAGGCTGTCGTCTACGCCTGAATCTGCCGGACCTGCTCAAAGAAGCAAACTGCTGCGCAAGCCGCAACATTTAGCGACTCAACCTGGCCTATATGGGGGATCACTACCTGCTGGGTGGCCATGGACAGCAGGTCGTCGGCGACGCCCTGCCCTTCGTGGCCGAAGATCCAGGCGACCGGCTGGCGCAGGTCGGCGTCATACACGCGCTGGGTGGCGTAGCCGCTGGTGGCGAGAACGGCAATCCTGGACGGCGCGATCAGGGACGCCAGGTCGACGTTCTCGTAGATCTCCACCACGAAGTGGGCGCCCATCGCCGCGCGCAGCACTTTGGGCGACCAGCAGAACGCGGTGCCGCTGCTGCAAAATACCTGGGTGATGCCGGCCGCGGCCGCGCTGCGCAGGATCGAACCGACGTTGCCGGGATCTTGCACGTTATCGAGCAGGACCGCGTTGACGGTCAGGCTGGCCGGCAGCTCGCTGGCCGGCGTCTCGATCAGGAACATCAGGCCGACGCCGTGTTCGACCTGGCTGACGGCGCTGTACAGCGCGTCCGGCAGCGCGGTGACGTGCGCGTGCAGGTTTTCGCAGCGCATGACGATCCCCGCCACTTCCGGGTTGGCCAGCGCGCTTTCGCTGACGATGCATTGCAGCGGCGCGCCGCGCATGTCGAGCCAGGCCTGGCTCAGGTGCACGCCGTCGAGCAAGGTGCGGCCGGTCTTGCGCCGCGCCTGCGAGCTCGTTGCGAGGTGCTTGAGTTCCTTGTATAGCGGGTTGTCGCGCGAAGTGATGGTCTTCATGCGTCAGTCCTCTTCCGCTGCGAAATCGAAGGGGATGGTTTCACCCGTCAGCGCGCCGACCAGCGCCGCGCGCACCGGCGCGAACGAACGGCGGTGCACCGGGCAAGGCCCGTGCTCGCGCAGCCGCTCCATGTGCATCACGGTGCTATAGCCTTTGTGCTGGTCGAAGCCGTACTGCGGGTATTGCTGGTGCAGCGTCACCAGCGCTGCGTCGCGCGCCGTCTTGGCCAGGATCGACGCCGCCGAAATCGCGTGCACCTTGTCGTCGCCTTCGATGATCGCATGGCAGCGGATCGTCATCACCGGGCTGCGGTTGCCGTCGATAAGGGCGATGGTCGGCAAGGTCGACAAGGCTTCCACCGCGCGGCGCATGGCCAGCATGGTCGCTTGCAGGATGTTGATGGCATCGATCTCTTCATGCGAGCACTCGGCGATCGCCCACGCCAGCGCATTGGCCTTGATCAGCGGCGCCAGCTCGTCGCGCCGTTCGGCGGTCAGCTTCTTGGAGTCGCGCAGGCCGAGGATCGGGCGGTCCGGGTGCAGTATCACCGCGGCCGCGAATACCGGGCCGGCCAGCGGGCCGCGTCCGGCCTCGTCGACGCCGCAGACGATATCTTCAGGCGTGAACGGCAGCGCGTTCTTCTTCAGCCCGGGGTAAAAATTGACTTTCCTGGTTCTCATGATGCCTTGGACGATTGTATGACGCGCATGACGGCGGCGGCGCCCTCTTCCGCGCTGTTGCGCAGCAGGCTGTGGTGCATGTCGGTGAAGCGCTGGACCAGCTTCAGGCGGCCCGGTATATCTTCCAGCTGCCGCCACACCGCGTCGGCAAGCGCTTCCGGCGTGGCCGCCTGTTGCAAGAACTCCGGCACCAGGAATTCACGCGCCAGGATATTCGGCAGGCCGATCCACGGCTGGTAACCCATGTGGCGCATGATCTCCCACGATGCGCGCATGACCTTGTAGGCGATGACCATCGGCTTCTTGAACAGCGCCACTTCCAGCGTTGCCGTGCCCGATGCCACCAGCACCGCGTCGGCCGCGGCGATCGCCGTATGCGACTGGCCATCGACCAGGTCGATCTGCACATCCGACAGGCCAGCCTCGCGGACCAGCTGGGTGAAGTACTGGCGCTGGCGCTCGCCGGCCATCGGCACCACAAAGCGCAGGCGCGGGTCGCGCTTGGCCAGCAGGCTGACAGCGGCCACGAAGGGCGCGGCCAGGTATTTAAGTTCGCCCATGCGGCTGCCCGGCATCACCGTCACCACCCGCGCGGACTCAGGAATGCCGAGCGCGCGGCGCGCCGCCAGTTCATCGGGTTCCATCGGGATCATCTCGGCCAGCGGATGGCCGACATAGGTCACCGGCACGCCGGCCTGCTTGTAGATCTCTTCCTCGAACGGGAAGATCACCAGCATGTGCGACACAGCCTTCTTGATCTTCTTGATGCGCCCGCCGCGCCAGGCCCAGATCTGCGGACTGACGAAATGCATGGTCGGGATGCCAGCCTCGCGCAGCTGCATCTCGAGCCCGAGGTTAAAGCCTGGATAGTCGGCGCCGATGAACACGTCCGGCCGCTCGGCGATCAGGCGGTCTCGCAAGGCATTCTGGATGCCTTTGATCTCGCGGTAGCGCGGGATGATCTCGAACAGGCCGCGCACCGTCAGGGTATCCATCGGAACGTCCGACACGAAGCCCTGTTCGGCCATGCGCGGGCCGCCAATGCCGTGGAAGCGTGCTTCGGGAAGATGCGGGCGCAGGCCGGCCAGGAGGCGGCCCGCGAGCATGTCGCCGGACACCTCGCCGGCGACGACGGCGACCGTTATGTCAGCGGACGATGCCACGGGTAGCGTTACCCAGGAAGTCCAGCATGGCGCCAACCTGTGACGCTGCTTCGGGCATCTCGCCCTGCAGCTTCGCCAGTTCGGCCTTGGCCTCGTCCAGCGTGAGGTTGTTACGGTAGATAAGCTTGTAGGCTGCGCGGATGCCGTCGATCTGCGGCCGCGTAAACCCGCGGCGCTTCAGGCCTTCGATGTTCACGCCGCGCGCGCCGGCCGGGTTGCCCGACACCAGCACGAATGGCGGAACGTCCTGCGTCAGGCTGGTGTACATGCCGACGAACGCGTGCGCGCCGATTTTGCAGAACTGGTGCACGCCCGCGTAGCCGGACAGGATCGCCCAGTCGCCCACTTCAACGTGGCCGGCCAGCTGCGCATTGTTCGAGAAGATCGTGTTGCTGCCGACCTGGCAGTCGTGCGCCAGGTGGACATAGGCCGAGATCCAGTTGTCGTTGCCCAGGCGCGTGACGCCCTTGTCCTGGGTGGTGCCCAGGTTAAAGGTGCAGAACTCGCGCACCGTGTTGCGATCGCCGACCTCGAGCCGGGTCGGTTCGCCCGCCCACTTCTTGTCCTGGGGCGCGGCGCCGATCGATGAAAACTGGAAGAACTTGTTGTCTTCGCCGATCGTCGTGTGGCCTTCGATAACCACGTGCGGGCCAACCACGGTGCGCGCACCGACCGACACGTTCGGGCCGATGATCGAATACGGGCCAATTTCGACGGTGCTGTCGAGCTGCGCCTTCGGATCAACGATGGCGGTTGGGTGAATCATCGTCATTACTGCCCCGCTGGCTGGCTCGCGTCGTTGGTGGCGCGAATCGTGCACATCAGTTCAGCTTCGAGCGCCACGGCGCCGTCAACGCTGCCTACTGCCTTGTATTTCCAGATGCCGCGCGATACGCGCAGGATCTCGACGTCCATCTTCAGCTGGTCGCCAGGACCAACCGGGCGCTTGAAGCGCGCGTTGTCGATGCCGACGAAGTAGACCACCGAGTTCTCGTCCGGCTTGACGCCCATGGTCAGGAACGACAGCAGCGCGGCGGTCTGCGCCAGCGCTTCGATCATCAGCACGCCAGGCATGACCGGCTTGTGCGGGAAGTGGCCGTTGAAGAATTCTTCGTTGACGGTGACGTTCTTGATCGCGGTGATCGACTTGTTCGCTTCCCAGGTCAGCACGCGGTCAACCAGCAGCAGCGGATAACGGTGCGGCAGCAGCGCCTTGATCTGGCATATGTCGAGGGTCTTGTTTTCGGTAGTTGTCATTTTTGTTCTGTCAGGGTTTTAATTGTTTTTTCCAGCGCGCGGATTTTATCGCGCATCGTGTCCAGGTTGCGAACGATCGCCGCGGTTTTTTCCCAGTCGGCGTTTTTGGCGAGCGGATAGAAGCCGGTGTACTGGCCAGGTTCGGCGATCGAGCGCGAAACCATGCTGCCCGATGAGATATGTACGTGGTCGGCAATCGTCAGGTGGCCAAGCACCATCGCGGCGCCGCCGAAGGTGCAGTACTTGCCGATCCTTGCGCTGCCGGCCACGCCGACGCAGCCCGCCATCGCGGTGTGCGCGCCGATATGGCAGTTGTGGCCGATCTGGATCTGGTTGTCCAGCTTGACGCCGTCTTCGATGATGGTATCGGCCAGCGCGCCGCGGTCGATCGTGGTGTTGGCGCCGATGTCGACATCGTCGCCGATGACCACACGGCCGGTCTGCGGAATCTTGATATACACGCCGCCTTCATTGGCGAAGCCGAAGCCGTCGGTGCCGATCACCGCGCCTGAATGGACGATACCGCGCGCGCCAATCTGGCAGCCCGCATGGAAGGTCACATTGGCGAACAGTCTGGTATCGGCGCCGATGACGGCGTTGCGGCCCACGAAGCAGCCGGCGCCGATCACGGCGCCCGCGCCGATGATTGCGCCCTCTTCCACCGTGGCGTTCGGCCCGACGTGGGCGCTGGCGTCAACACCAGCGCCATCGGCGACGTACGCGGTGGCGTGGACGCCGGGCGCAGGCACGAACGCCGTCAGCGCGTCGAAATACTGCGCGGCGCGGGCAAAGTAGGCGTACGGATTTTTTGTGACGATGCGCGCACCCGGGTAGGTGGCGCCGACCGTTTCGCTGTCGGCCGGCGACAGGATCAGGGCCGCAGCCCCGCTTTGCGCGGCTTGTGCGCGCAGCTTGCTATTGCTTAGGAAGCTGATGTGCGAAGCGCCCGCGTCGGCAAGCGGCGCGATGCCCGTGACTTCGATATTCGGGTCACCCGCCAGCTCACCGCCCAAGCGTTCGACCAATTCACCCAGTCGAGTGCCCATCTGGTAGTTCCTGTTTCTGTTATTTGTCGAGTTGCTTCAAGATCTTGTCGGTGATGTCGATCCGTGGATTGAACCAGCCGGCTTCGTAGATGACCACATCGAGCTGTTCCTGCTCTGCGATCTGTTCGATGATCTTGTAAGCCTTTTGCGCGATGTTCGCGCGCTCTTCGTTCTTGCGCTGCATGAGGTCTTCACGGTACTCGCGCTGCTTTCGCTGCACGTCTTTCTCCATGTCGATCAGCTCGCGCGTGCGGCGCGTGCGGTCCAGCTCAGTCAACTTCGGCGCTTCGCGCTCGAACCTCTCGGCCAGTGCGCGCACGCTTCCGATCTGTTCGTTGATCGACTTGTCGCGCTTCGAGAATTCCGCTTCGATGCGCTCGTCGGCCTTCTTGGCCAGCCGCGATTCGGTCATCAGGCGTTCGGTCGCGACGTAAGCGATGCGGCTGCCGGCCATCTGCGCCTGCGCGTGGGCGATCGGTACGGCGCACAGCGCGAACAGCAGCAGCTGTTTCGACATTGAGGTAAAGGCAGTTTTCAACTTATTCTCCGCAATCTGGATTGAAACGTCGCTGTCGCAATGGCGGACCATTGCATCAGAACCCGGTACCCATCTGGAACTGGAAGCGCTCCAGGCGGTCGCCCGGCTTTGCGTTCAAAGGCTTAGCATAACTCAACTTCAGCGGACCCACCGGCGAAATCCAGCTGATACCAAGGCCGGTCGAGAACCGCAACTCGTTGGCGCGGATCGTCTGGCCTTCCTGGTAGACCTGGCCACCGTCGAGGAAGCCGAACCAGCGCAGGCTGCGGTCAGGTCCGCCGCCGGGGAATGGCATCTGCAGTTCGGCGTTACCGATCACGCGCACCGCGCCGCCCAGGGCGTCGTAGGTGTTCGGGTCGACGATACCGAGCGAGGAGCTGACGTAACCGCGCACCGAACCGATGCCGCCGCCGTAGAAGTTCTTGAAGACCGGGTACTTGTTGCCGCGCAGGCCATGACCGTAGTCGAGCTCGCCCTTGAGCGCGAGCGTGATCATGCGCGTGAGCGGCCGGTAGTACTGCTGCTCGTACACCGCGCGGTAGTACTTGGCGTCGCCGATCACGTCGATCTCGAGGTTGGCGCGCTGGTAGCGGCCGATGGTCGGGGTGATCGCGCTGTCGCGGCTGTCGCGGCCCCACGCAGCGGTCAGCGGGAAGGCGTTGGTGGTGGCGGTACCGATGCCGTCGGCGGAGTTGCCGAAGTCGCGTACGTATTCCTTGAAACGGGTCGGGCTGGTCACGTCGGTTTCGATCTCGGTGCGTTCCAGGCCCGCACCGAAGTACACGGTATCGTATTCCGAGAACGGCACGCCGAACGACAGGCGCCCGCCGGTCTGCTTGACGGTGTAGCTGCCGATGTTCAGTGCGGGCGGGCGCATCGTGCGCAGGTACAGTTCGAACGAGCGCGACACGCCGTCGTCCGTGAAGTACGGATTGGTGTGCGAGAACGCGATCGTGCGCAGGTAGCGGCTGGTGTTCAGCTCAAGGCCGACGGTGTTGCCGCTGCCGGCGAAGTTAGCCTGCTGGATCGATGCGGTGAAGGTGAACTTCTCGGACTGCGAGAACGCGCCGCCGATCATGAAGTTACCGGTCGGCTTTTCAACCACGGTCAGGTTGACGTCAACCTGGTCGGAGGTGCCCTGCGCTTCCGGCGTGTCGATCGTCACGTCCTTGAAGTAGCCAAGGCGGTCGACGCGGTCGCGCGACATCTTGATCTTGTTCGCGTCGTACCACGAACCTTCGAACTGGCGGAACTCGCGGCGGATGACTTCATCGCGGGTGACGGTGTTACCGGCGATGTTCATGTGGCGCACGTAGGCGCGCTTGCCCGGATCGACGAAGAAGGTAAATGCGACTTCGCGCTTCTCGCGGTTCAGTTCCGGGTTGGCGTTCACGTTGGCGAACGCGTAGCCGAAGGTGCCCATCCGGTCGGCGATCAGCTTGTTGCTTGCGGTGAGCAGCTCGCCCGAGTATGCCCTGCCCGGCCTGAGCAGGATCAGCGACTTGATTTCGTCTTCGCGGCCGAACATCTCGCCTTCGACCTTCACGTCCGAGACGGTGTACTTCTCGCCTTCGGTGATGTTGACGGTCAGGTAGATGTCTTTCTTGTCCGGCGTGATCGACACCTGGGTCGATTCGACGTTCGCCTCCAGGTAGCCGCGGTTCAGGTAGAAGGACTTGATCGCCTCGATGTCGCCGGTCAGCTTGGTCTTCGAATACTGGTCGGCCTTGCTGTACCAGGTGAACCAGCCGCTCGTGTCCAGCTGCAGCAGCTGGCGCAGTTCCTTGTCCGGGAAGGCCTTGTTACCGACGATGTTGATCTGCTTGATGCGCGCGACGTCGCCTTCGTCAATATTGAACATGACGGTGACGCGGTTACGTTCGATCGGGGTAATGGTGGTCGTGATCTTCACGCCATACAGGCCGTGCGACAGGTACTGGCGCTTGAGCTCCTGCTCCGCGCGGTCGACCGAAGCCTTGTCGAAGATCTTCGCTTCGCCGACGCCGATTTCCTTCAGCGCCTTGACCAGGATGTCTTCTTCGAATTCCTTGGCGCCGGTGAAGTCGACCTTGGCGATCGCCGGGCGTTCTTCAACCAGCACGACCAGCACGCCGTTTTCTTCTTCCAGGCGCACGTCCTTGAAGAAGCCGGTGGCATACAGCGCCTTGATCGCGGCAATGCTCTTGTCGTCGTTGAACGTCTCGCCCACGCGAACCGGCAGGTAGCTGAAGACAGTACCGGCTTCGGTGCGCTGGATACCTTCAACGCGAATGTCCTTGACCACGAATGGGGAAACTGCGAAAGCAGGTCCGGCGCAAAGCGCCACGACGGCGGCGCCGATCAGGCTGCGGCGAAAGAAAGGCAATGCGGAACGATCAGATTGTAATTTCATCGGCTAAATCAAAGGGTCGATCAATAGGCACAATACGTTATTCGGGACTGCAGGCACGGGCATTACAGCAGCCGCGCCACGTCGTTGAAGACAGCTAGCGCCATCAGCATCACCAGCATGGCGACACCAGCGCGCTGCGCAAACTCGGCGATCCGCTCCGGCAAGGGGCGGCCGGTCAAAACTTCCAGCGAATAATACAGCAAAAGGCCACCATCCAGAACCGGAATTGGTAACAGATTCATCACGCCAAGACTGATGCTGATGGAGGCGATGAAGATCAGGAAGGTCACCACGCCCATGCGCGCGGTCTGCCCTGCATAGTCGGCAATCGTGATCGGGCCGGTGACGTTCTTCAGCGAGACTTCGCCGGTGATCATCTTGCCGATCATCTTGATCGTCAGTGCGCTGGTGTCCCAGGTCTTGCCGACAGCCTTTCCGAGCGCTTCCAGCGGCCCTGACGAAACGGTCACCATGTCAGGCATCAGCGCCACTTCGGCCTTGATGCGGCCATATCCAGTTGCAGGATCGCGCTCCGGCGTCACCGGAATCGTGATCAGCCGCCCGCCGCGGTTCACATCGACCTGCAAGGCGCGCCCGCCGGCCTGGCGCAGCGCCTCGATGAAGGCGATGCCGTCCGGGACTGGCTTGCCGTCGATCGAAACAACCAGGTCCCCGGTCTCGAGGCCCGCGCGTTCGGCCGCGCCGCCGGGCAGGATCCGGCCCAGCACCGGCGCGGGCCGGGCGACGCCGATGCCGACCGCGCCAAGCAGGTCGGCGTCGGCGTCGAGTCCTTCGAACGAGGCTGCAGGCAGCTCCAGTTCGACCCGGCCGTGCGACTCGCGCTCGACTTCCAGGCGCACGTCGCGCTTGTCCAGCGCCGCCGAAATGACTTCCCAATTGAGTTCCGACCAGGCGCCGACCGGCTCGCCGTTGACCGCGACGATCTGGTCGCCGCCGCGCAGGCCGGCCTGCCAGGCGGCGGTGGTTTCCGGCATGAAGCGGATGCGGGTGCCAGGTTCGGCGATGCCATGCATGAAAAGACCCGCGAACACCACGATGGCGAGTATGAAGTTGGCGATCGGGCCGGCGGCCACGATGGCGATGCGGCGCCACACGCTCTTGCGGGTGAATTCGTGCTGCTCGTCGCCAGGCGCCAACGGCGGCGCGTCCGGGTCGCGGCTGTCGAGCATCTTGACGTAGCCGCCCAGCGGCAGCATCGACACGGCCCATTCGGTCTGGTCCTTGCCGAAACGGCGCGACCACACCACCTTGCCCATGCCGACCGAGAAGCGCAGCACCTTCACGCCGCACAGCCGCGCGACCGCGTAGTGGCCGAGTTCATGGAAGATGATCAGCGGTCCCAGTGCCAGCAGGAAAGCAAGCACCGTCTGGATGAGGTTCATCGCGGTATGCCTGCGACGATCGCTTCGGCCGCGCTGCGCGCCCTGGCGTCCTGCGCCATGACCGCTTCGATGCTGCTGGCGGCGCCGTGATCGTTCTCGTGCATCACGCGCGCGATCACGCGGTCGATGTCGCGAAAGCCAATGCGGTGGTCGAGGAAGGCCTGCACTGCCACCTCATTGGCGGCATTGAGCAGGGCCGGCGCGGTGCCGCCCGCCTCGAGCGCTTCAAATGCGAGCGCCAGGCATGGGAAGCGCTGGTAGTCGGGCTTTTCAAATTGCAGCGTGCCGACGGCGGTCAGGTCCAGCTGCCCTACGCCGGACGCGATCCGCTCCGGGAACGCCAGCGCATTGGCGATCGGCGTACGCATATCGGGGTTGCCCAGCTCCGCGATCACCGAGCCGTCGATATACGAAACCATCGAATGGATCACGCTTTGCGGGTGGATGACGACCTCGATCATGCTGGCGGGCGCGCCGAACAGCCAGTGCGCCTCGATCACTTCGAGGCCCTTGTTCATCATGGTGGCCGAATCGACCGATATCTTGCGGCCCATGACCCAGTTCGGGTGCTTGCAGGCCTGCTCCGGGGTGACGGTTTCCAGCGTTTCGACAGCGCGCGCCAGGAACGGGCCGCCGGAGGCGGTCAGCAGGATCTTCGCGACACCAGCGCCGCGCGGCGAACGCGCGTACGACTGGGGCAGCGACTGGAAGATCGCATTGTGTTCGCTGTCGATCGGCAGCAGCGTCGCGCCGTTTTCCGCGACCGCGTCCATGAAAAGCTGGCCGGACATCACCAGCGCCTCCTTGTTCGCCAACAGGATCTTCTTGCCGGCGCGGGCCGCGGCCAGGGCTGGCGCGAGGCCGGCGGCGCCGACGATGGCGGCCATCACGGTGTCGGTATTCGGGCTGGAGGCGACTGCGCACAGCGCCTCCTCGCCATAAGCCACTTCGGTACGCAGGCCTTTGCCGCGCAGTCGCTGCGAGAGCTTCTGCGCAGCTTCGGCGGTCCCGACCACTGCATGCGCAGGCCGGAACTGCTCGCACTGCGCGGCCAGCTCTTCAACCCTGGCATGCGCGGTCAGCGCGAAGACTTTGTATTTATCAGGATGACGTGCGAGCACGTCCAGGGTCGACACGCCGATCGAGCCGGTCGCGCCAAGGATTGTGATGCTTTGCATAGTGCGCCTTTTCAGAGCCAGGCGTCGATCAGCGCGGCGAATGGCAGGACCGGGACCAGTGCGTCGATCCGGTCAAGCACGCCGCCGTGGCCAGGCAGCAGATTGCTGCTGTCCTTGACGCCGGCGCGGCGCTTGAGCATCGATTCGAACAGGTCGCCGACCACGCTGGCGGCCACGATCACGGCCAGGATCGCCATGGCGGCAAGCCAGCCACGCGACGATTGAAGTTTAACCACGAAGGTGTCGGCCACCATCGGGTTATCGGAAACGATGAGCGCGGTGGAGAACAGCAGCACGGCGATGCCGCCGCCGATTGCGCCTTCCCACGATTTGCCCGGCGAGATCGACGGCGCCAGCTTGCGCTTGCCGAATGCCTTGCCCGAGAAGTAGGCGCCGATGTCGGCCACCCATACCAGGGCCATCACCGACAGCAGGTAGATCGGCGAGTGCTGGTAGAACACCACCATCGCGGCGAAGCAGCCCACCAGCGACAGGCCGTACACGGTGCCGAGCAGGGTATTGCCGATGCCTTGCGGCGGCGGCAGGCCGTGGCCGAGCGCAGGCACGAAGCGCACCAGCCAGATGGCTGCGCACAGCGCAAACCAGAACTGGGTTGACTGGTTGGTCTGGAACAGGAAGGTGTACGCAAACGCGGCGCCCCAGAACAGCGCAATCGCGAAAGCCTGCTTCCTGGACGAGCCAAACAGCTGGAATGCTTCCCACACCGCGGCGACCAGGAACAGCACGATGGCCGCCCCGAACAACGGATAACTGCCGCCGAACAGGATCCCCAGCAGCGCGACGAGCAGGATGACGGCAGTAATGACGCGGGTCTTGAGCATTATGCGTTCTCTCCCGACAGCTGGTCGCCGGTGCGGCCGAAGCGCCGTTCGCGCGATTGGTAGGACGCGATGGCGGTGTCGAGCGCGTCGACGCCGAAGTCAGGCCAGTAGGTATCGGTGAAGTACAGCTCCGAATACGCGAGCTGCCAGAGCAGGAAGTTGGAAATGCGTTCTTCGCCGCCGGTGCGGATGAACAGGTCGGGCTCGGGCGCGTAGGACATCGCCAGGTGCTCGGCCAGCTGTTCTTCGGTGAATTCGGTGACGCCAGGGTGGGCGGCGACCATCTTGCCGGTGGCCTGCATGATGTCCCAGCGGCCGCCGTAGTTGGCGCAAACGGTGACGGTCAGGCGGGTGTTGTTGGCGGTGCGGCGCTCGGCTGCGGCGATCATTTCCCGCAGCTTGGCGTCGAAGCGCGACAGGTCGCCCACGACCTTGAGGCGGATGTTATTGGCATGCATCTTCGACACTTCGCGCTCGAGGGCGGTCACGAACAGGCGCATCAGCAGCGACACTTCCTCTGCGGGACGGCGCCAGTTCTCGGACGAGAAGGCGAACAGGGTCAGGTACTCGATGCCGCGCAGCGCACACGCTTCCACGACGCCGCGCACGGCCTCGACGCCCTTGACGTGGCCAGCCACGCGCGGCATGAAACGTTTGGTCGCCCAGCGGCCATTGCCGTCCATGATGATGGCAACGTGGCGCGGCATTGTCGCCACTTCAGGGACTGCTGTCGTCGAACTCTTGAAAATCATAGATCCTGGCTTTGAAAACGTAGGGCGGAAGAGCGTGGCTGCCGCCGAGGCCGTCCGCCGATGCGAGAGCCGCCGTCGGCGCAAGCACGGCGGATGTCGCGCTTCGCGCTCGTCCGCCCTACGTACCGCCAACATGCAATTATTACACGGTCAGGACTTCTTTCTCTTTTTCGGCGACGACCTTCTCGATGTCGAGCACGAACTTGTCGGTCAGCTTCTGGATCTCGTCCGATGCGCGGCGCTCTTCGTCTTCCGAGATGGCCTTGTCCTTGACCAGCTTCTTGAGCGACTCGTTGGCGTCGCGGCGGATGTTACGCACGGCGATTTTCGCGTCTTCGGCTTCGCCCTTGCACAGCTTGACCATCTCCTTGCGGCGTTCTTCGGTCAGCGCCGGCGTCGGCACGCGGATCATCTCGCCCTGCGACGATGGGTTCAGGCCCAGGTCGGAGTCGCGGATCGCTTTCTCGATGGTGCTCAGCATCTTCTTTTCGAACGGCTGCACGCCGATCGTGCGGGCGTCGACCAGGGTCACGTTGGCGACCTGGGTCAGCGCGGTCGGCGAACCGTAGTACTCAACGATGATGTGATCGAGGATACCGGTGTGGGCACGGCCGGTACGGACCTTGGCCAGGTCGGCCTTGAGGGTCTCGATCGACTTGTTCATGCGCTCTTGCGCGCTCTTCTTAACGTCAGCGATAGTCATGCTGCTCTCCTGTGTTCGGTGATTATTGTTGGTGGTTCTTAAACGTGGACCAGCGTGCCTTCGTCTTCACCCATCACGACGCGCATCAGCGCGCCCGGCTTGATGATCGAGAACACCTTGATCGGCAGCTTCTGGTCGCGGCACAGCGCGAACGCGGTGGCGTCCATCACCTGCAGGTGCTTGGCGATGGCCTCGTCGAAGTTGATCGACTCGTAACGGGTGGCGCTCGGATCCTTCTTCGGATCGGCAGTATATACGCCGTCGACCTTGGTTGCCTTGAGGACGATCTCGGCGCCGATCTCGGAGCCGCGCAGTGCGGCGGCGGTATCGGTGGTGAAGAACGGGTTGCCGGTGCCGGCGGCGAAGATGACGACCTTGCCCTCTTCCAGGTACTGCAGCGCCTTCGGGCGCACGTACGGCTCGACGACCTGCTCGATGCCGATGGCCGACATCACGCGCGCGACGATGCCAACGTGGCGCATCGCGTCGGCCAGTGCCAGCGCGTTCATCACGGTGGCCAGCATGCCCATGTAGTCGGCGGTGGCGCGGTCCATGCCTTGCGCGCCAGGCGCAACGCCGCGGAAGATGTTGCCGCCGCCGATGACCACTGCCAGTTCCACGCCCGCCTTCGCCACTTCCGCCACGTCGGCGACCATGCGCTCGATCGTCGCGCGGTTGATGCCGTAGGCATCATCACCCATCAGAGCTTCGCCAGACAGTTTCAGGAGTACGCGTTTGTAGGCTGGTTTTGACATGTGTGGGCTCCTAAAATGACGGTTGTATTCGGGTCCGGACAGCGTGCGGCTTGTGGCCGCCCGCCAGCCCTCACCGGCCAGTGCTGGCCGGTGGCATGAGTTAAAAAAACGGGCCTTCCGGCCCGCTTTTCTAACTTACTGCTTCGAAGCAGCCATTTGCGCAGCAACTTCTGCTGCGAAATCGTCTTGCTTCTTTTCAATACCTTCACCAACAACATACATCGTGAATGCTTTCACGGTGGTGTTCTTTTCTTTCAGCATCTGTTCGATCGACTGCTTGTCGTTCTTGACGAACGCCTGGTTCAGCAACGAAACTTCTTTCAGGAATTTCTGTACCGAGCCTTCGAGGCGCTTGGCCAGGATTTCCGGCGACTGGGCTGGCTTGCCTGCGGCAGCAGCTGCGTCCGCGTCTTCCTGTGCTTTCAGTGCAGCAACCGAGCGCTCTTTTTCGATCAGGTCAGCCGGCACTTCGTTCGACGACAGTGCGACTGGCTTCATTGCGGCGATGTGCATGGCGACGTCCTTGCCAACCTGCTCGTCCGAACCGTCGAACTCTACCATGACGCCGATACGGGTGCCGTGCAGGTACGACGCCAGCTTGCCGGTGGTGTCGAAACGCTGGAAGCGGCGGATCGACATGTTTTCGCCGATTTTGCCGATCAGTGCAGCGCGCACTTCGTCCAGGGTCTTGCCGTCCAGCGGCAGTGCCAGCAGGGCCGCCACGTCAGCAGGGTTGTTTTCGGCGACCAGGCGGGCCGCGTTTGCTGCCAGCGCCAGGAAGTCGTCGTTCTTGGCAACGAAGTCGGTCTCGCTGTTGACTTCGACCAGGGCGCCAACATTGCCACTGATGTAAGATGCTACCACGCCTTCAGCGGTGATACGTGCCGATGCCTTCGATGCCTTGCCGCCCAGTTTGACGCGCAGGATCTCTTCCGCACGATCCATGTCGCCTTCGGCTTCGGTCAGTGCTTTTTTGCATTCCATCATCGGCGCATCGGTCTTGGCGCGCAGTTCGCCAACCATTGCCGCAGTAATCGCTGCCATAAGAATTCTCCTAAGTTGCTGTTTCGTATTCTGTTTAAAAAAAAGGGGGAGCAGATGCCACCCCTTTTTCTGCTTGATCGGCAGGTTGCCCTGCCGCCAGCTTATGCCTGCTCGGAAACTTCGACGAACTCGTCCGACGACTTGGCCATCTGAACGACTTCATTGGTCGCGTTAGCGCGGCCTTCGAGGATTGCGTCAGCGACGCCGCGGGCGTACAGCGTGATCGCCTTCGAGGAGTCATCGTTACCTGGGATAACGTGGGTCACGCCTTCTGGCGAGTGGTTGGTATCAACCACGCCGATGACTGGGATGCCCAGCTTGCCAGCTTCGGTGATCGCGCCCTTGTGGTAGCCGACGTCAACGACGAAGATAGCGTCAGGAACGCCGCCCATGTCCTTGATACCGCCGATTGCCTTCTGCAGCTTGATCATCTCGCGCTGGAACATCAGGTTTTCTTTCTTCGACAGCTTCTCGGCCGAACCGTCTTCGATTGCAGCTTCCATTTCCTTCAGGCGCTTGATCGAGGTCTTGATCGTCTTGAAGTTGGTCAGCATGCCGCCCAGCCAGCGCTGGTCAACGAAAGGAACGCCGGCACGAGCAGCTTCAGCGGCGATAATGTCGCGCGCCTGGCGCTTGGTACCAACCATCAGGATCGTGCCGCGGTTAGCGGAGATCTGCTTGATGGTCTTCATTGCTTCTTGATACATGCTCATCGTCTTTTCCAAGTTGATGATATGGATCTTGTTGCGGTGGCCGAAGATGAAAGG
>CXWL01046868.1_pt1 | contig 21552 bp, 23 predicted proteins | sample 590931 | NCBI WGS metagenome assembly CXWL01 (sample SAMEA3498368, study PRJEB10139) | groundwater metagenome | biome: water well; material: biofilm material | place: Germany | collected 2015-04-27 | reverse complement strand
ACTGTTTTCTAGTCGATTGCGGATTCCGGCATACAATGCCTGACCATTCAACGAAAGCGTCGTCAATGAAACTCACTTCCTTCATCAGCGAGAACATGGACAAAATCCTGTCGGAATGGGAAGCTTTTGCGCGCACGCTCGAACCGGCAGCGAGCCAGATGTCGAACCTCGCTTTGCGCGACCACGCGAAAGGCATCCTGCAAGCGGTCGCGCTCGACATCAGGACGCGCCAGAATCCCGAAGAGCAGTTGCAGAAATCGCAAGGCCTGGCGCCGGACGACGGCGGCGCCGAGAGCGCCGCGTCGATCCACGGCGCGCTGCGGCACGACAGCAATTTCTCGCTGATTCAACTGAGTGGAGAATTTCGCGCCCTGCGCGCGACCGTGTTGCGCCTGTGGTTGCCGCAGGTCAGCGCGATGTCGCCCACCACGACCGATGAGATGGTGCGCTTCAACGAAGCGATCGACCAGGCCCTGGCCGAATCGGTGGTCACCTATTCGGCCCGCGCCGACCTGACGCGCGACCTGTTCCTCGCCGTACTCGGGCACGACCTGCGCGCGCCGCTGTCGACGCTGTCGATGGCCGGCCAGCTGCTGATGAGCGACAAGACCGGAGCCGCGCAGGTCGGGCCGATCGGCGTGCGGGTGCAGCGCGCGGCGCGCACGATGAGCATCATGGTCGACGACCTGATCGGCTATACCCGCACCCAGCTGGGCGCCGGCATGCCGACCACGCTGAGCGCTACCGATCTGCGCGAGGTGTGCGGGGCGGCGCTGGAGGATGCCAGCGCCACCCATCCGGGCTGCAAGTTCGAGATCGACCTTGCCGGCGAGCTGGACGGCCAGTTCGACACGGTGCGCCTGCACCAGTTGCTCACCAACCTGCTGATCAACGCGGCCCAGTACGGCGGCAGGGCAGCGCCGGTGCTGTTGCGGGCGCGCGCCGATGCGCAGTCGGTGACGCTGGAGGTGACCAACCAGGGCAGCGCCATTCCAGCCGCATCGCTGCAGGCGATCTTTCGTCCGCTGATCCAGTTGCCCGGCGAAGGCGACGACGAACGTCCCCGAACCAGCCTGGGCCTCGGCCTGTTCATCGCGCGCGAGATTGCAGTGGCGCACGGCGGCACCATCGTCGTCAGTTCCAGCGAGTCGACCGGCACGACCTTCACGGTCCGGTTGCCGCGCAATTACTAAAGCATAGGATCGGCAAGATTGCCTGATGGGAACACATGTCGGAGAAGGCCCGCAGCCGCACGGGAAGTGTTGGGCCCGCTATGTGGGCTAGCGGACAGATCGGCGTACAATAAAAGCGGATAACGTAAGCGTACAGGCGAGTTTGCCTGGTTTTGGAGTGCGCCCATGAAATCATCCGTGTTTGCCTTCGCCCTGCTTGGCGCAAGCATCGGCGGCGCTTCGGCCCAAAGTTCGGTCGAGGTATACGGCTTGCTCGACGCCGGCGTCGTCAGCGAACGCGGCTGCAACGGCTGCAAGGCGCGGATCGACAGCGGCATCGCGTCGGAGTCGCGCATCGGTGTGCGGGGCAAGGAATTGCTGACCGACAGCCTCTCGGCCGTGTACGCGCTGGAAGCCGGCCTGCTGCTCGACACCGGCCGTTCCGACCAGGGCGGCGTGCTGTTCGGCCGCCAGGCGTATGTCGGCCTGACAGGCAAGGGCGGCACCGTCACCGTGGGGCGGCAGCTCAATCTCGAATACGTCGCGCTGACCGATGTCGGCGACCCGTTCAAGGGCGGCATGGCCGGCAGCGCCACCAACCTGATCGGCAATGCCGGACGTCGCATCGACAACAGCATCCAGTATTACAGCGGCGAAGTGAACGGAATGTCGGCGGCCGCTTCGTACGGCGCAGGGGAAATCGCCGGCGACCGTTCGGCCAACCGCGCCTGGGGCATCTCGGTCGGGTTCGAACGGGGACCGCTGACGATCCGCGCCGCGCACCAGAACCGCAACGTGGCCAAGGTCGCCCCGGCTACGCCGATGGGCAACAACATGGATGCCAAGAATACGATCCTGGCGGCCAACGTGCGGGTCGGCATCGCCACCGCCTATGCGGCCTACAGCGCCAACCGCGGCTGGGGCGCCTCGCCATTGTGGAACCCCGACAATCCGTACGGCGCGGCGATCGCTTCGACCGCGTCCACCGACAGCCGCGACGTGCTGGTCGGCCTGGCGCTGCCGGTCGGCGCCACCACCTTCCTCGCTTCGTACATCCGCAAGAACGACCGCGACCTGGCCAACCGCGACGCCAACCAGCTCGCCTTCGGCGCAAGCTACGCCATGTCGCGCCGCACCGATTTCTATGCGGCCTATTCGCGCATCACCAACCGCAACGGCGCCGGCTACACGGTCGGCAACGCATCCGCGCAGGGCAAGGGGACCTCGGCGCTGAACCTGGGGATGCGCCATGCATTCTGATTCACCGTGCGCTGCGTGCGGTACCGAACGGATCTCAATTCCAATTTGCAATATATTGGGAACTTGAGCAAGGCGCCGTGTTACCCTGTGCGCCCCCACATGTAGTTTTTCACTGGAAGCAGGTGTCTTGAATGTCCAGTAAGCAAGACCCGAATCACAATCACCTCCTGGCAGCCCTGCTCGACGCCGAATTCGACCGTCTTTCCCCGCACCTTGAATTGATTCCCATGAAGCTTGGCGACGTGCTCTATGAGTCCGGCGCCAAGCTGCAGTACGTGCATTTCCCGACCAGTGCGATCATTTCGCTGCACTATTTGTTGGAAAACGGCGGCTCGTCCGAGATTGCCGGCGTCGGCAACGAAGGCGTGCTCGGGGTTTCCCTGTTCATGGGCGGCGACAGCACCCCGAGCCGCGCCGTGGTGCAGACCGGCGGCTTCGGCTACCGCTTGCCGGCCCACGTCCTGATGGAAGAATTCAACCGGGCCGGCCCGGTCATGCGATTGTTGCTGCGCTACACCCAGGCACTGCTGACCCAGATGTCGCAAACCGCCGTCTGCAACCGCCACCACACGGTGGAGCAGCAACTGTGCCGCTGGCTGCTGCTCACGCTCGACCGCCTGTCGTCGAACGAATTGACGATGACGCAGGAACTGATCGCCAACATGCTCGGCGTGCGGCGCGAAGGCGTCACCGAGGCGGCCGGGCGCTTGCAGNNATGCACATTATTAAAAACTCATCGGTCGAACGGCTGATGGCGATCGGCTTCTGCGCCACCTTTGCGGTGCTGCTGCTGGTCGGCGCCATCGCGCTCAGCTACGCGGTCGAATCGCCCGGCGCCGTCAACCTGATCCAGGCCAGCATCATCTTGCTGTCGCTGTTCCTGGCGCTGCTGTTCGTCAATGTGCAGCGCGCCATTCGGCTGCGCTCGGAACAGCAGGCGGCGATGATGGAGGTTCCGCTGCTCAAGTCGGGCGCGCTGCAGGACGCCATTTTCAACAGCGCCAATTTTTCCAGCATCGCCACCGACGCCCAGGGCGTGATCCAGATCTTCAACGTCGGCGCCGCACGCATGCTCGGCTACTCCGCCGCCGACGTGGTCGACAAGCTGACCCCGGCCAACATCTCCGACGAGCAGGAGCTGGTGGCGCGCGCCGCCGCGCTCAGCGCCGAATTCGGCACCCCGATCCTGCCCGGCTTCGAAGCGCTGGTCTACAAAGCCTCGCGCGGCATCGAAGACATCTACGAACTGACCTACATCCGGGCCGACAAGACGCGCTTCCCGGCGCTGGTGTCGGTCACCGCGCTGCGCGACGCGGTCGGCAAGGTGATCGGCTACCTGCTGATCGGCACCGACAACACGGCGCGCAAGGAGGTCGAGGCCGAGCAGGCCCGGATGGACCAGCGCCTGCGCGACCAGCAGTTCTATACCCGCTCGCTGATCGAATCGAATATCGATGCGCTGATCACGACCGACCAGCGCGGCATCATCAGCGACGTCAACAGCCAGATGGAACTGCTGACCGGGCGCACCCGCGACGAGCTGATCGGCGCACCGTTCAAGACCTGTTTCACCGAGCCGGAGCGGGCCGATGAAGCGATCACCCGGGTGCTGCGCGAGAGCAAGGTCACCAACTACGAACTGACCGCGCTGGCGCGCGACGGCCGCGAAACCGTGGTGTCGTACAACGCCACTACCTTCCACGACCGCGACCGCAAGCTGCAGGGCGTGGTCGCGGTGGCGCGCGACGTGACCGAGCGCAAGCAGTTCGAGGATGCGTTGCAGGAGACCAATACCGAGCTCGAAGCGGCCAAGGCCGGCGCCGAAAAGGCCAACCGCGCCAAGTCGGAATTCCTCTCGAGCATGAGCCATGAATTGCGCACGCCGCTCAACGCGGTGCTCGGCTTTGCCCAACTGATGGCATCGGAAGTGCCGGCGCCGGCGCCCCACCAGCAGCGCTCGATCGATCAGATCCTCAAGGGCGGCTGGTACCTGCTGCGCCTGATCAATGAAATCCTCGACCTGGCGATGATCGAATCGGGCAAGGTCACCATGTCGCAGGAATCGATGGCGCTGACCGACGTGCTGCAAGATTGTAAGGGCATGATCGAGCCGCAGGCGGCCAAGCGCGGCATCTCGCTGACGTTCCCGAAGTTCGACCACCAGTTCTACGTCCATGCCGACCGCACCCGGGTCAAGCAGGTGATGATCAACCTGCTGTCGAACGCCATCAAGTACAACACCACAGGCGGCTCGGTGATCGTGCATTGCGCGCTCAGCGGCAAGGACCGGGTGCGCATCAGCGTCAAGGATACCGGCGCCGGCCTGGCGCCGGCCCAGCTCGACCAGTTGTTCCAGCCGTTCAACCGGATCGGCCAGGAACACAGCGTGGAGGAGGGCACCGGCATCGGCCTGGTGGTCACCAAGCAACTGGTCGAGCTGATGGGCGGACAGATCGGGGTGGAAAGCAGCGTCGGCATCGGCACGGTGTTCTGGGTCGAGTTCGACGCGGCCAGCGCGCCGAGACTGGCGCTGGACAATATCGATCAGCAGACGCTGGAACGGCGCACCCGCGCACGCGTCGCGGGCGACCAGCCGACCTTGCTGTACGTGGAAGACAATCCGGCCAACCTGGCGCTGGTCGAACAACTGATCGCGCGCCGCGGCGACCTGAAACTGCTGACCGCGATCGACGGCCACCTCGGCATCGAGCTGGCGCGCGCCTATTTGCCCGACGTGATCCTGATGGACATCAACTTGCCGGGCATCAGCGGCTATGGCGCGCTCAAGATCCTCAGCGAAGACCCGGCCACCGCCCACATCCCGGTGCTGGCCCTGTCGGCCAACGCGGTGCCGCGCGACATAGAGAAGGGCCTGGAGGCGGGCTTCTTCCGCTACCTGACGAAACCGATCCGGGTGCGCGAATTCATGGATGCGCTCGACGTCGCCTTGCACCATGCGGCCGAGCACGGCCTGGTGGAACCGGTCGAGCCGGGTCAATGATGGACATGTTGAAGAATTTTCTGGGAAAACGTCATGCTTGAACCCTCCGCAATACTGAATGCCAGCATCCTGATCGTGGATGACCTGGAAGCGAACGTGATGCTGCTCGACGAGGTGCTGCGCCAGGCTGGCTACACCAACATCATGAGCACCCAAAATCCGCGCGAGGTCCTTGAACTGCATCGCGAGCACCGCTACGACCTGATCCTGCTCGACCTGCAGATGCCGGAGATGGACGGCTTCCAGGTGATCGAGGCGCTCAAGGAAATCGAGTGCGGCGGCTACCTGCCGGTGCTGGTCATTACCGCCCAGCCCGGACACAAGCTGCGCGCGTTGAAAGCCGGCGCCAAGGACTTCGTCAGCAAGCCGTTCGACCTGGTGGAAGTGCAGACGCGCATCCACAACATGCTGGAAGTGCGGCTGCTGTACCGCAAGCTCGACAACTACAACAAGCTGCTCGAACAGACCGTGCTCGAGCGCACTGCGGAATTGCGCGCCAGCGAAGCGCGCTTCCAGCGCTTCACCGAGCTGTCGTCGGACTGGTACTGGGAGCAGGATGCCGAGGGCAAGCTGACCGAATGCTCGGGGCCGGTGCGCGAAATGCTCGGGATCGGCGAGCCCGAGCCCGGCCAGGCCGGCAGCGGCGGCTGGAACCCGCAGGAGCGCGCCATCCTCGACGACAACATCGCGCAGCGCCGGCCGTTCCTCGATTTCATCTACAGCCGCACCCATGCGGACGGCCGCATCCAGTACCTGCAGGTCAGCGGCGAACCGATGTTCGACGGGGCCAGCCGGTTCACCGGTTTCCGCGGGGTGGGAATGGACGTGACGGAGCGCATGAAGCGCGCCGCGTAAACCTGAAATTCGTTATGCTCCCATCATGATTTAACAAACTGCGTGGGAGGCGATATGAGTGGCAGCAGCACCCTTGATCCGGACAACTTTCCGGAACAACCAGACCGCAGCCTTGGCAAGGGCCATGGCACCGACGCCCTCGGGCCGAGCGACAACTCCGATTCCGGCAGCGATGTGATGGGCGGACCGGGCTTCGCGCTCGGGATCGATGACGACCAGCTGCCCGGTTTGGACCGCGGCACCAGCGAGGACAGCGAAACCGGGCATGGCACCGACAGCGCCGGGCCCGACATTGGCGACGCCAATCTCGACAGCGACAGCGATTCGGGCGGCACCGGCGAACGCGCCAGCGCCGGGCGCGATTCGTCGGTGCGCGACGGCGCCGATATCGACACCGACTCGATCCAGTCGTTCGACGACGTCCCGCTCAGCGACGACGACATCGACTTCCTGCGCAGCAGCCCGCCAGACAAGGCGCCGCGCGGAAAATAAGGGCGCGACGCCTAGCTGGCCAGGCGCAGCTTGAAGAAATCGACGGTGCGCTGCCAGGCCAGCTTGGCGGCGGCCTCGTCGTAACGCGGCGTGGTGTCGTTGTTGAAGCCGTGCTCGGTGCCCGGATAGACGAAATACTGGTAATTGACGCCCGCCGCCTTCAGCGCCGCCTCGTAGGCCGGCCAGCCGGCGCGGATCCTTTCATCCTTCTCGGCATCGTGGATCATCATCGGCGTCTTGATCTTCGGGACCTCGGCCGCCGGCGCCTGGGCGCCGTAGAACGCCACCGCTGCCGCCAGCTCCGGGATCACGGTAGGCAGGTAGTTGGCGATGCCGCCGCCGTAACAGAATCCGACCACCCCCACTTTCCCGTTACTGTTCGGCAGCGTCCTGGCGATGCGCGCCGCGGCCACGAAGTCGGCCCGCGTCTTGGTCTGGTCGAGCTTGGCGAACAGGGCGCGCGCCTTGTCTTCGTCGCCCGGATAGCCGCCCAGCGGGAACAGCGCGTCCGGCGCGAAGGCGATGAAGCCATCCAGCGCGAGGCGGCGCGCGATGTCTTCGATGTGCGGATTGAGTCCGCGGTTTTCATGCACCACCAGCACCACCGGCAGCTTGCCCTTGACATTGACCGGCTGCACCAGGTAGCCGCGCAAGTTGCCGTAACCTTGCGGCGACGGATATTCGACGAACGAGGCCTTGATGCGCGGGTCGGACGGCGCCACCACCTGGGCCGCGAAGCTGGGCGACAAGGCCGCCAGCAGGCTGGCCGCAGTGGCGCCGCCGACCGCGTAGCGCCCGGCCTGGTTCAGGAAGCCGCGGCGGTCGAGCTGGCCGTGTACATACTGGTCGAACAGTTTCATCACTTCGGGGTCAAAATCATTGGCGGTCAGTCGTGTCATCGCGTCGNNGAAGGGGCGAATGTATGGATATGGAAGATCGAATCGCAGTCGTGGAGCGGGACATTGAGGCAATTAAGTCTGAGCTTGCGGTGATCAGGCATGAGTGCACGCTTGCTGCGGAATTGAGCGCGCGGACTTCGCGTATGGAACTCGATTTGGTGATCGTGAAGGGTGACCTGTCGCAGTTGAAGAAAGAGTTGCTGCACGTGCAGGAAGACGTATCGCAGCTGCAGAAGGACGTATCGCAATTGCAGAAGGACGTATCGCAGTTGCAGAAGGATGTATCGCAGTTGCAGCAGGACGTGTCGCAGGTGCAGAAGGACATATCACAGTTGCTGAAGGAGATATCACAGTTGCAGAACGACATATCACAGTTGCAGAAGGACGTATCGAAACTGCAGGCCGACGGCTCGAAATTGATTGAAGAGGTCGTGGGCATCCGGATTGAACTTGCCGAGCTCAATGCCGCGCAGTCCAACTATGCGACCAGGGCCGACCTGAAAGCCCTTCAGGCCGAGGTAATAGGAGTTGAGGCCAACATAAAGGGCTGGATGCTGGTCATCGCGCTATCGCTCATGACGTCGACATTCGCCACGGTCTATCCCCTATATGGCTTGTCGAAAGCGCCGGCGCTGATTCCGGCGCCCCAGGCGCAGCAGCAATACATGCCACCCAGGCCGCAGGCTCCCGTCGACTTGCGATAAGCCCTACTTGCGGCCAGGCTGGTAGATCTGGTCGAACACGCCGCCGTCGGCGAAGTGCGCCTTTTGCGCCTTGGCCCAGCTGCCCGCCACTTCATCGACGGTAAACAGCTTGAGCTTGGGGAACTGGGCCGCGTGTTTTTTCGAAAACTTGTCGACCGCCGGGCGGTAGTAATGCTTCGCGGCGATTTCCTGGCCCTCGTCGCTGTACAGGTATTGCAGGTAGGCCTCGGCGACCTTGCGCGTGCCGCGCCTGTCCGCCACCTTGTCGACCAGCGACACCGGCGGCTCGGCCAGGATGCTGACCGAGGGCGCCACGATCTCGACCTTGCCGGGACCGAGCTCCTTGATGGCCAGCAGCGCTTCGTTTTCCCACGCCAGCAGCACGTCGCCGATGCCGCGCTCGACAAAGGTGGTGGTGGCGCCGCGCGCGCCGGAGTCGAGCACCGGGACATTGCGGTACAGCTTGCCGATGAACTCCCTGGTGCTCGCTTCGGTCGCACCAGGCTGGCGCAGCGCATAGCCCCAGGCCGCAAGGTGGTTCCAGCGCGCCCCGCCCGAGGTCTTCGGATTCGGCGTGATCACGGCAATGCCCGGCTTGACCAGGTCGGCCCAGNNTGCGGCAGCCGCTTTTGCCAGTCGTGCGCGAGCAGACCGCGTTCGCTGATAGCATCGATGTCGACAGCGAGCGCGAGCGTGACGACGTCCGCCTCGAGGCCGTCGATCACCGAGCGCGCCTGCTTGCCGGAACCGCCGTGCGACTGCCGCACCGTGACTTTGTCGCCCGTCCTGGCCTTCCACTGCCGCGCGAACGCGGCGTTGAAGTCCTGGTACAGCTCGCGCGTCGGATCGTACGACACATTGAGCAAGGTAATATCGGCGGCCGATGCGGCTTGTGCCAGCAGCACGAGCGCGATCAGCGACTGGCTTATTCTTTTGAGCAACATCTGATTTCTTTCGAGGGGGAGGGAAGCCGTAGCGTAAGTCCCGCCGTCCCGAAAGGGAACGAATGAAATCAGTGGTGGATATCTGTTTTTTAATGCGCTTTTTTGAAGCACATCCGAGCAGGCGCTTAGTGCGCCTTGGACAGGATCAGCAGCCAGCGGCGCATCAACAGCACTTCGACATGGCCAGGTTCGACGCCGGTATCGCACTCGATGACCGGGTTGACCGCATAGTAGCGCTTGCGGAAGTCGCGGGTTACCAGAACTTCGCGGCGGCCGAGGCGCAACATGAAAGGTGTGGGTGCGTATTCCATGCCGAAAGTGCTATTCAATGTGGTCATGACGATTTCCTTGTTGGAGTTGTGTTGGTCAGGAGATTCCAGAATAGCATAACTACTGTATAAATCCACAGTTACTGTACGAATAAACAGTAATTTTTAAATATGTGGTTTTTTCGCCAAGGGCCCGGATGTTGTCGAAGAAGTTTCCCCGCGTGCAGCGGTTTGTCGCGGCGCGCCTGTCCCCGGAAGGGGAAACCGGACTGCACCTCAGCGTGGGCGTGGTGCTGATGCTGGCGGCGGCCTGGCTGTTCGGCGGCATTGCCGAGGACGTCGTCACCGGCGACAAGATCACCTTGCTCGACGTCGCGCTGTCGCAGTGGTTCCACCAGAACGCCACCAGCGGCATGACGCGCTTCATGCTGTTCATCACGCACTGGCACGGGATGGCCGGCGCGTCCGTGATGGCGCTGTTGCTGGCGGCGTATTTCCATTTCCGCAAGCAGCACTACTGGGTGCTCGCCGTGGGTGTCGTCGTGCCGGGCGGCATGGTGTTAAATGTACTGCTAAAGTATGTTTTTCAACGCGCGCGGCCCAGTTTCGACGATCCGCTGCTGACCCTGGCCACCTATAGCTTTCCGAGCGGGCACACTGTGAATGCGGCGCTGCTGTACGGGCTGATCGGCTGCTGGGCGGTGGTGCATCATCGCAGCATCGGCGCGCGCCTGGTGGCGGTGGCGGGCGCCGGCGCGATGGTCGCGCTGGTCGGCGTCAGCCGGATGTACCTCGGCGTGCATTACCTGACGGACGTGCTGGCCGCCGCCGCCGAAGGCTGCACCTGGCTGGCGATATGCATCACCGCGATCTCCACGCTGCGTCGGCGGCGCGGAGCGCAAGCTGTCCGGCAAGCAATCCACCAAGGGAGATTCAACTGAACCGCATAGTAGTCATCCTCAACGGCAGCGCCGGCTCAGGCCACGACACCGAGGCGGCCAGCGAGCTGCGGCGCAAATTCGGCCGGCACGGCCTGGATGCGGCGGTCACGCTGGCGCAAAGCGGCGAGGAGATGATCGAGACGGCACGCAAGGCGGTCGCCGACGGCGTCGCGATCGTGGTCGCCGGCGGCGGCGACGGCACCATCAATGCGGTCGCCTCGGTGCTGGCCGGCAGCGGCGTCGCCTTCGGCGTGCTGCCGCTGGGGACGCTGAACCATTTCGCCAAGGACCTGGGCATTCCGCTCACGCTGGACGAGGCGGTGGGCAACGTGGCCAAAGGCCAGCGCATCCAGGTGGACGTGGGCGAGGTGAACGACAGGATTTTCCTGAACAACTCCAGCCTTGGGCTGTATCCGGACATCGTGCGCGACCGCGAGAAACAGCAGCACCGCCTGGGCCGCGGCAAGTGGCTGGCGGCGACCTGGGCGACCATCGCCGCGCTGCGCCGCTATCCCTTCCTCAGCGTGCGCCTGACGGTCGACGGCGGGCAGCACGCGCGCCGCACGCCGTTCGTATTCATCGGCAATAACGAATACATCATGCAGGGGCTGGCGATCGGCGCGCGCGAGCGGCTCGACCGCGGCAAGCTGAGCCTGTACGTGGCGCAGCGTCCCGGAAGGCTGGGCCTGCTGCGGTTCGCCGTGCGCGCGCTGTGCGGGCGGCTGGCGCAGGAGCGCGACTTCGACGTCATGCTGTCCGAAACACTTTCTATCGAGACGCGCCACCGGCACCTGCGGGTGGCCACCGATGGCGAGGTAACGATCATGGCGACGCCGCTGCACTACCGGATCAAGCCGGCCGCGCTGACGGTGATCGTCCCACATTGAGGAAATAACATGCGTACATTAGTTCATTTGTCCGACCTGCATTTCGGCCGCGTCGATGAGGCCTTGCTCGAGCCGCTGCGCCAGCTGGTGATCGGCCTCGCGCCGGATGTGGTAGTGGTGTCGGGCGACCTGACCCAGCGCGCCAAGAGCGAACAGTTCGAGGCGGCGCGCGACTACCTCGACACTTTGCCGGGGCCGCAGATCATCGTGCCGGGCAATCACGACATTTCGCTGTACAACGTGTTCCGCCGCTTCTTCCAGCCGCTCGACCGCTACAAGCGCTACATCACGACCGATCTCGACCCGATCCACGTGGATGAGGAGATCGCGGTGCTGGGGGTGAACACGGCGCGCTCGCTGACGTTCAAGGACGGCAGGGTCAACCGGGAGCAATTGGACAAGATCCGCGAGGAGCTGGCCGGGCTCGACCCGGCCATCACCCGCATCGTGGTCACCCACCATCCGTTCGATTTGCCGGAGAGTGCCGACGAGAGCGACCTGGTCGACCGCGCGCCGATGGCGATGGCGGCGTTTGCCGAATGCGGGGTCGACCTGCTGCTGGCCGGACACCTGCACGTGAGCCACGCCAACAGCACCGAAGAGCGCTACCAGATCAGCGAATACGCGGCGCTGGTGGTGCAGGCCGGCACCGCCACCTCGACCCGCGGGCGCGGCGAAGTCAATTCGTTCAACGTGCTGCGGGTCGAGCACGGGCGGGTGGAAGTGGACCGCTACGGCTGGGACATCGTGGGCGAAGCGTTTTCACTGATGAACACCGAGGTGTTCCTGCGCAGTGGCGACGTGTGGGCCGCCCATAGCGACGGCTTGCTGGCCGCCGGCATCTAGATCCAGTACTCGGTCAGGCGGGCCGCATATTCCTTGATGCGGTCGGCCCACGGCCGGCGGCGCCATTCTTCGAGGCTCACCGGTTTCGAGTCGCGCAAGTCTTCGTTGAAGGCGTTTTCCATGTCCTGGCCGAAGGCCGGGTCGAGCACGATCACGTTCAATTCATAATTGTGGATGAAGCTGCGGCGGTCGATATTGGCCGAGCCGATGGTCGACCAGGTGCCGTCGATCACCGCCGTCTTGGCGTGCAGCACCGCCACCTGTAAATGAAAGATCTTGACGCCGTCCGCCAGCAGCTGGTCGTAGAAGGCGCGCCCGGCATGCATCACCAGGCCGTGGTCGGTGACGCCCGGCAGCACCAGGCGCACGTCGACCCCGCGCTTGGCGGCGGCGCCCAGCGCCTCGACGATCTGCTGGTCCGGCACGAAATAGGCCGAGGTGATGTGGATGGTTTTTTTCGCTTCCTGGATCGCCAGCACCAGCGACTTGTAGATCTCGAAGCCCTTGTCCGGATCGGTCGCGAGCACCCGCACGATCTTGTCGCCGGCCGGCGCCAGCGGCGGGAAATAATTCGCATCCGGCAGTTCGCCGGCCTCCTGGCGCACCCACATGTTGACGAACGACCATTGCAGCGCGGCGACGGCCGGCCCTTCGATCTTGATGTGGGTGTCGCGCCAGCCGACCTTGCGGCCGTCGTCCTTGCGCGGATTGCGGCGCGAACCGAAGAACGAACTGTTGGCGTAGGTGCTGCTGATGTTGATGCCGCCGGTGAACGCGACCTTGCCGTCGACCACCATCAGCTTGCGGTGGTCGCGGTTGTTGATTTCCCACTTGCCCTTGCGGGCCGCCGGATTGACCGGGTTGAATGCGATCAGGGTAATGCCGGCCGCCTTCATCCGCTCGAAAAACTCGTTCGGCGTGCCGAAGGTGCCCACGGCGTCGTACAGCACGTTGACGGTGACGCCCCGTTTCCGCTTTTCGATCAGCAGGTCGGCGAACTCGATGCCGACCGGATCCTGGTCGAAGATGTAGGTTTCCAGGTTGATGGTCGATTTCGCCCCTTGCACCGCCGCCATCATTTCCTTCATGGTGGCCGGGCCGTCGAACAGCAAGGTCACTTTATTGCCCGCGATCAGCGGCACGCCGGTGGCAGCTTCCTCCTGCGCCGCCAGCGCTTTCATGTCGGGCGTGGCGCGCGCCCAGCGCCGCGCCAGCAGGGCGCTGGCCTGCTTCGCCTGCAGCGCGCCCTGGGCGGTGGCCACGCCCGGAGCGGGTTTGGCGGCGGCCACCGCGCCGGCGTCGTTCATGTCCGGCAGGCTGGCGCAGGCCGCGATGGCCCACGACAAGGTGATCAAGGCTAACCATTTTCCGCCGCGCTTACTGCTCATGTCTGTCCCCTGGGTGGTTCAACGAAGGGCTGGTCGGACGCAAGGTCCTTGGGCCCGATAAAGAAATCGATCGGTGCTGCGATGAAACGGCGGCCCAGTGCCTGGAACAACTGGATGCCGCGCTTGAAGCGAATCTTGCGCGCGCGCAGCGCGACCCACAGGGCCAGCGCGAAGCTGACCAGCAGGTTGACCGCGCCGATCGACAGGAAACCCGCTACTGATGTGGCCGCCAACTCCCAGCTTACCCGATGATCGAGTCCGACCAGCGCCGTGGAGAAGTTGGCGGCAGAAAACGTCACGTGGCGGATGTCGAGCGGCAGGCCCAGCAGGTAGCCGAGGGTGCCCATGGTGCCGAGCAGGATGCCGAAATAGAAGTTCCCCATCAGGCCGCCCAGGTTGTTTTCCAGGTACGCCGCCAGCCGGTTCAGGCGCTGCGGCCCGAGCAGGCGGCCGAGGCCGCGCAGCTGCGCGACCCGCTGCGCCATCCGGGTGTACAGCGCCTTGTTGTCGTAGTAGCCCGAGATCAGGCCGGCGAAGAACAGGCAGGCGCCGGCGATCGCCGCGTACAGCAGGGCCGGGCTGTGGATCGGGTCGATGTCGTGCAGCAGGTGCATGGCCTTGGCGGGGCTGACCAGGTGGGCGCCGGTGACTTCGCGCCACAGCGTGGCGATGCCCCAGGCGAGCGGGATCACGGTGGCCAGGTTGCCCAGCACGGCGATGCACTGGGTGCGGAATACCTTGTTGATCAGCTCGGCCATGTTGTCGAGGTCGATATTCCGGCCATCTTTGCTCGACAGGCCGGCGGCGATGCGCGCCGCCGTCATCGCCGGTTGCTTGGTGGCGATGGTCAGGTGCATCACGTGGATCAGCATGAAGCCGAACGAATAGTTCATGCTGAACAGGAACGCTTCGACCAGCGGCGCGCGCTTCAGGTAGGTCAGCAGGATCTTGAACAGCGCCATGAAGCCGACCACCACGCCGGCTCCGGCCGAGGACAGGAACATGTAGCGCAGCGCGGCGCGGGTTTCGGCGATGTAGTGTTCGCCGGTGCGGCTGGCGTTTTCGGTGACGTTGCGCGCGAGCAGGTCGATATTATCGGCGAACAGGCCGCGCACCTCGTACTTGGCGTTGTGCGCGCGCACCAGTTCCTGGGCCAGGGTGATCGCGCCGGCGCGCCGCAGGCTGGTCGGCGGCGCGGCCGGCGGCGTGGCCTCGTTGGCGGCGGCCACCAGGTCCACCGTCGGCGCGCTCGGCAGGTCGCCGCTGACGTCGACCAGGAACAGCAGCTTGCGCAGGCGGTCGATGCTTTGGGTCAGCGCCACCAGCAGGTAGGTCAGCGCCACGCTGGTGCCCTGGGCGGCGGCGTTCTTGCGGATCTTCAGGATCACCGCGTCGCACTGGTCGAGCATCACCAGCAGGTGGCGCGCGTCTTCCGGGACGCTCTCGCCGTCGCCCAGCATGCGCGCGTAGCCGTCGAGGTAATCGTTGACTTCGATCGCTTGCATCAGAAACGGCGAATCGAAGGTCTCGATGTCGGGATTGCTGCGGACCAGGCGCGGTTCGAGGCCGAGCGCGCAGACCCGGCACGACAGCGTGCGGATCGCGTCGAGCATGCCCAGCAAGGTGGTGTGCTGGGCGGCGGCGCGGTGCGCGCGCGGGGTGGCGGCGGCGACCACGTCGAACAGTTCGAGCCAGTCGGCGGTCGGCACCGCGTTGATCCAGCGGTGGTCGGTGTCGAAGTACAGCACCTGGTCGATCACGTCGGTGAGGTAGGTGTCGTCCAGCGCCGGCGGCAGGAAGCGATAGGCGATCCGGCGCTTGAGTTCGACCACGAAACCGTCGTTCGACAGGATCCCGATGTCGGTGTACAGGCTGGCGTGGCGGCGCTGCTCGAGCAAGGTGCACAGCGCGGCGCCCAGCCGCGCGGCGAGTTCCGGATTTCCCTTGAGCAGTTCGATCAGGGTGCGGACATTGGCGGCGGTGATCTCGCCCTGGCTCGGGTGGCGCGGGCGCAACTTGTCGACCAGCTCGATGAGCAAGTCGATCCGGCCGGTGTCGGGAGCGATGCGCTCTAGAGTGGAAAGCATGGACTCTCTGATGATACGGATACGAAAGGTACAGTGTACTGTGCATCCTCCGGGAACTTTGTACGGTAGCGAACAGAGCCGCGCCTGGCGTTTCCCGCGGCAACAGTTCGGCTCGGCGCACATCGGTTAAACTTTGGGGCTGCCACCCTCACCAAGGAATACCATGCACCTGACTTTTTTCAACGGACAATGGACTGAAGGAAACACGCCCTTGTTCGGCGCGATGGACCACAGCGTCTGGCTGGGCTCCTCCGTATTCGACGGCGCGCGCTCGGTGCGCGGCCACATGCCCGACCTGCGCCTGCACCTCGAGCGCGTGATCGGTTCGGCCGAGCGGCTCGGCCTGCGTTGCCCGCTGACGGTCGACCAGATGGAAGCGCTGGTGCGCGAGGGCGTGGCGAAATTCCCGGCCGATGCCGAGCTGTACCTGCGCCCGCTGGTGTTCGGCTCCGAAGGCTTCCTGGTGCCGGTGGCCGAAAAAAGTCTGTTCGCGCTGACCCTGTTCGACGCGCCGATGCCGCCTTTCAGCGGTTTTTCGGCCTGCCTGTCGAGCCTGCGCCGGCCCGATGCCAGCATGGCCCCGACCGACGCCAAGGCCTCGGCCCTGTACGCCAACTCGAGTCGCGCGATGCGCGACGCGCAGGCGCGCGGCTTCGACAATGCCGTGATGCTCGACAGCGAAGGCAATGTCACCGAATTCGCCACCGCCAACCTGTTCCTGGTCACGGCCGAAGGCGCCGTGGTGACGCCGGCGGCGAACGGTACCTTCCTGGCCGGCATCACCCGTGCCCGCGTGATTGCCTTGCTGGCGGAGGCCGGCGTGGCGGTCGAGCAGCGCACGGTCAAGCCGGAGGAACTGCACACGGCGTCGGAGATCTTCAACACCGGCAACTACGCCAAGGTCACGCCCTGCGTGCGCTACGAAACGCGCAGCCTGCCGGCCGGGCCGATCGCCACCCTGGCGCGCGACCGCTATTTCGCCTACATGGAACAGCAGTAACTATTGCGCCGCCGGCAAGGCGATCGGCTTGACGGCGCCGCAATCGGCCGCCAGCCAGCGTCCGGTCGACTCGATGTTCACCGTTTCGCTGGCGCCGGTGGCGCTGGTGGTGAGCCGCGTGCTGGAGCTGTAGGCGGTGGGGCTGGTGAAGGTCGCGCTGCCGTCGCCGCTGCCTTGCGGGTTGCTGCACGAGAAGGAATACTTCATGCTGTTGCCGACCATCGGCGCGTGCTGGTAGCTGCAGTTGCCGTTGCCATTATGCTGGAGTGGCAATTGTTTCTTGGCGGCCATCGCCGGCGTGATGCACACCTTGGCGACGACGCCATCGTTGTTGATGACCACGCCTTGACGGGCCATCATGCCCTCGATCTTCTGGCGCTGGGCGGGATCCATGGTGGCCATCTGTTGCTGCACCATCGCCATCGCTTCCTGCAGCTTGCCGCCGCCGGCCCCCATCTTGTTGTTGGTCTCCCACAGGCCGGGCTTGATGTCCTGGGCCAGGGCCGGCTGGGCCGCGAGGGCGGAAATGGCGAGGAATGCGATACGGCGGATGGTCATGGTTGCTCCGAAGTCGGATGGGCTGGAGACCGAGCATAGCCCAAAACCGGCCGGGAGCGCCGTTCGCACCGCCCGGGGCATCTCGCGCCTTGCGTATGTGCAATGTAACCCTCAAAGAGAGTGTTCCGATCGCCATTGGCGACGAAGTGGCTGCGGTCCTGGAGGCGATTCTTTTCGACGAATAGTCCGCTACGGTGGACTGTTCGGCAGGTGTGCCCGCTGCCTTTTCGGCGAAGCTGACTTACCATCCCATAAACATGTAAAAACGCGCAGAACGCTCGTTTTACGGGTTTTGGGTCAATTGCGTAGTAACACCCAGGCACGCGAGAAAACGCCGCCCGGCAGTCAACCGGGGCAGCGTCCAGGAGCGGCTTGGAACTGCGATCAGCCGCGCGGGTCGCGCTCCGCCACGTAGATTTCGACCCGGCGATTGCGCGCGCGACCGGCCGGATCGTCGTTCGAGGCGATCGGCTCGCGTTCGCCGCGGCCGTCGATCATGATGCGGTTCGGCGACACGCCGCGCATGGCCAGGTAGTCGCGGGTATGCGCCGCGCGGTCGATCGACAGCGGATCGTTGACCGACGCTCCGCCGGTGCTGTCGGTATGGCCGATGATGGTCACCATGGTGGCCGGATTTTCATTGAGCGTGCCGGCAAAGCGCTCGAGCACCGGACGGAAGTTCGACTTGATGTCGGAGCGGCCGGTATCGAACGACACGTCGCTCGGGATTTCCAGCTTCAGGCGGTTGTCGGCAGTCTGGCTGACCTGGACTCCGGTGCCGCGGGTGGCCTGTTCCATCTGCTGCTTTTGCTGTTCCATGCGTTTCGACCAGACGTTGCCGATCAGCGCGCCGGCGGCGCCGCCGATCACCGCGCCCTTGGCTGCGCGCCCGCCGCCGCCGTCGCCGGTGCTGCCGCCGAGCAGCGCGCCGAGTCCGGCGCCGATCCCCGCCCCGGTCGCGGTACCGCGCTGGGTCTGGGTCATGTCGGCGCAGCCGGTGGTGGCAAGGGCCAGCACTGCGGCGCCGATCATCGTTTTGGTGAGGGTGGATATCTTGTTCATTTTGTCTCCTTGAAGGTAAAAATCCGTTTCGTAGTCGCGTCCGTTCAAGACGGGGCGCGACCGCGAAACGAATCGGGCATCATGCCGATGGCCGCACGCGGCTGCGCTAAATGCCGCGACCGCTGATCAGGCGAACCAGGATCATGATGACGGCCACGACCACCAGGATGTGGATGAAGCCGCCGACCGTGTAGGAAGTGACCAGGCCAAGCACCCACAGGATCAAGAGAATGATTGCAATGGTATAGAGCATGATGGTGTCCTCGTTAGTTGTGATAACGACTGTATCGTCGTGCATCGAGTATCCCGATTTGTGCGCCGGCGATCTGTTCGCTGACGTACATTAAGAATAACTTTTTTGCTCGGTTCGCATTCCCGGGATCCATCCGATGAAGCCCATCAGGCCGACCACGCCGATCAGGCAGGTCACCAGGCCGCCCGCGATCAGCAACATCACGTCGTGCGGCTGGGCGCCCGTGCCGGGGTGCAGTTCGGCGCCGACGCCAGCCAGACCGAATCCGGTGACGAAAACTCCCCAAACAATGGTGCCGATCCAGGTCAGGCTGTTCATGTGATGTCCTTTTGATGGTTGGTCGGAACGCCCCGCAGTGGGCATGAACCCATTCTGAACCATGCTAATCGGCAACTCCGTTCGTTGTCGCACATTGCATAAAAGAAAAAAACGCCATGCGCGAAATGCCGCATGGCGTTGTTTTTTTGCTCAGGCGGAATAGCCGCCCGGCGTTCAGCGTACCGAATGCAGCGCGCCCTTGACGATGCGGACCCGGTCGCCGGTGCGCCAGCCTGGCGCGTTCTGGCGGTGGAAGGTGCGCGCGCTGCCGTCGTCGAGGCGAACCTTGATCTCGTAGCTCTTGGTGGCCTTCATGTTGCCTTCGACCTGGTTGCCGACCACGGCGCCGCCGACCGCGCCTGCGACCGTGGCGAGCTGGCGGCCGTGGCCGCCGCCGACCTGGTTGCCCAGCAAGCCGCCGAGGATCGCGCCGCCGGCCGCGCCGACGCCGCTGCCTTGCGCGCGGGTGGTGATTTCGCGGATCGATTCGACGTTACCGCAATTCGAGCACCAGTTCTTGGCCGGCGCCGCGGCGGCCAGCTGGACTGGCGGGCGGCTCGGCGCGCGGCGCACCGGCTCCGCCGCCGGTTCCGGGGCGTACTGCTGGACCGGCTGGCGCACCGGCGGCTGCTCGGCTTGCAGCAGCGCGTGCTGCGACGGCGCCGGCGCGGCCTGCAGGCGCGAGGCGAGGGCGAGGCGGTCCGATTCGCTGAGCGCGCCGCCGGTGGCGGTGTTGCCGCCGATCGAAGACGGGATCCAGCCCATGATGGCGGCCGTGCCTGCCAGGCAGAACAGGATGATGGCGACGGCCGCGATGATCATCATCGGATGATGCGTCGGCGTCGTTGCCTTGTGGGTGAGCGGTGAATTCATGATGGTTCCTTTTGGTTGTGTTTATTGTCGTCGCCAGGCAATTCCGGCGCCGGACGGGCTCGGCACAAGGCCCGTTCGATGGCGCCATTCTCACCGGGAACATGCTGGTGTTCCGTGCGTCACCGTACATACTTTCACGTTTAGAGCCGTTACGCTGACTCAAATTGTTTGTAAATGTATCAGCGCTCCATTTAACAAATGGTTCCACACACATGCTTGCTACACGACGAGAAAAATGTTCCAACACACGCAACCGAGCCGCGAGGGATCCGTGACTTTCTCCGCCGGTCTCGACGCCGCGGAAAAAAACGGTAACCGGCTGCTGGGCGCATTGCCGGACAATGACTTCGCCCGTCTGGCGCCGATGCTCGAGCCGGTCCAGGTCGAGGTCGGCGATGTGCTGTGCGAACCGGGCGATCCGATCCGCCATATCTATTTCCCACATGACAGCCTGGTGTCGCTGCTCGGCGTGGCCGAAGGGCGCATGACGCTCGAGGTCGGGCTGGTCGGGCGCGAAGGCATGCTGGGCGCGACCGTCGCGCTGGGGCACGAGGTGGCGCAGGTGCGCGCGGTGGTCCAGCGCGCCGGCGGCGCGAGCCGGATGGACAGCGCCCAGTTCCGCAGCGAGTTCGCGCGCAACCCGTCCTTGCAGCGGGTGCTGTACCGCTACACCGACACCTTGCTGGCGCAGGCGATCCAGATCGCCGTGTGCAGCCGCTTCCACGTGCTGGAGGCGCGCCTGGCGCGTTCGCTGCTGATCACGCGCGACCGCCTGCAGTCCGATAAATTCCACCTGACCCACGAATTCCTGGCGCACGCGCTGGGAGTGCGGCGGGTTGGCGTGACCAAGGCGGCCAGCGCGCTGCAGCAGCAGGGCCTGATCATCTACAGCCGCGGCAATATCGAGATCCTCGATCTGCCCGGGCTGGCGGCGGCCTCGTGCAAATGCTACGAGATCGTCAAGGAGGCGGGCGAGATGGCCTTGTCGACCGCGTTCGTCTGAGCGCCGGCGCGCAGTCCTCAGGCCAGCTTGGGCTGGCCGGTCAGTATTCCTTGAAACTGAGCCAGTCCCTCGCCGATGGTCATTCCGGCAGGGGAGATGTCATACAAGCGCATTTCGTCGCTGTGTGCGCTCCCGCGTACCTTGACCACCGCCAGCACTCGCCTGAGCCTGCCTTCCAGTTCGATGTAGCGTTGCATCAGGATGGCGTCGGCCAGGAACGCATGGCCATACGCGCTGAACCGCAGTTCCGTGTAGCGGTCTTCCGTCTCCGCCGTCAACAGCACGGTCACGCCCATTTCGGTCAGCGCCGCCACCAGGCGGTACATCGATTCGCGGAAGTCTTCCCGGAACATCGACGCCAGCGCCATTTCGAAGCCTGACAAGGAGTCGATGACGACCCGCTTGGCCCGCATGCGCCGGATCATCGCGATCAGGTCGTGCAGGATTTCGTCGAGCGACAGGTCGAGGGTGCGGGTGTTGATGACGCCGACGTCGCCACTGCTGATCAGGGCGTTGAGCTGGCGGCTCATCAGCTGGTTGGGACTTTTTTCGAACGCGGCGATCACGCCCGGTTCGCCCATGCGCACGCCTTCGGCCAGGAATTGGGTCGCCAGCACGGTCTTGCCGGAACCAGATGGGCCCGCCACCAGCAGCGAATAACCGGCGGGAAGGCCGCCGCCCATCATCCGGTCCAACTCCGGCACGCCCAGCGACAGGCGCTGGTCGCCGGTGATCTGGGA
>CXWL01004795.1_pt1 | contig 21586 bp, 12 predicted proteins | sample 590931 | NCBI WGS metagenome assembly CXWL01 (sample SAMEA3498368, study PRJEB10139) | groundwater metagenome | biome: water well; material: biofilm material | place: Germany | collected 2015-04-27 | reverse complement strand
ACACCGCTTCTTCGAAAAATCCCTTGTGAAACCAATATCCTGCGCGATCATCGTGCGAATTCATGCAATATCCGGGCTAGAAACCGCAGTTGACCGCTCAAATAGATATTGAATAGCATGATTCTAATTAATTCTTTCATGTTTGACCCTCTCACTCATTGGGTGAATCCGCTACGAGGTGAATTGCACGGTTCTTTGGATGCATGGCAGCGTTGCAACTTATTGAAATTGAATAACTATTTCGCGTCATTGCGCTTTGCCCTGTACCCAAAAAACCATACACTTCACCTCATCCAACTACGGTTTCCAGGATTAAAGAAATTTCCCCCAATTCTCTTATATAATTCAATGTATCCGATCAGACAAAACTATAGGTTTCTGAGATACCCATGAGTTTAATTAACAAACCAATGGCCAAGAAATCAAGTGGCCACTCATTTTCACCCAGAGTTGCCCGATTACTACGTGAATCGGCCTGGTTAATACTGGTGGGAGCTGCACTTTATCTTATACTGATATTTTTTAGTTATGATCGTGGTGATGCAGGCTGGTCACATAGTGGAGATGTTAATCAACTCCAGAATGCAGGCGGACATGTTGGCGCATGGTTGGCTGATTTACTGCTGTACTTATTTGGCGTATCCGCATGGTGGTGGGTAGTTTTTTTTCTCTCAGCGGTTACGTGGAGCTACCATCGCATTGATGTTGCTGGAATTTTTGATCGACATTCTCTACTGCTGTCAGCCGCAGGTTTTTTATTACTACTGTCGGCCAGCAGTGGGCTTGAATCACTTAGGTTTTATACCATAAATATATCACTACCACTGATGCCTGGTGGCATGCTGGGAAGTACAATCAGTCACTATTTATCGCAGATACTTGGTTTTACCGGCGCAACGCTGACATTATTGATATTAATTGCAGTAGGTTTCAGTCAATTTACTGGTTTATCATGGGTACGTTTTGTTGAAAAGATTGGTGAAAGTGTTGAAATTTTCTTACTATTTATAATAAACTTATGGCAAATAAAACAGGATAAATTTGCAGGCATCATAGCATCGCGCGTACGTGAAGAAATAGTCGAAAATGAGAAAAAGCGCATAGAAGACAGCCCCCCACTACATATTGAGTTGCCAACCACGACTATTATTAAATCTCAGTTTATAGTCAAAGAAAAACAAATACCCCTATTTTCTGACTTACCCGATTCACCTTTACCTCCTTTGCATTTATTGGATGAACCTGATAAAGATTTTGAAGTTTTATCCAAGGAAACTCTCGAGTTCACATCACGCTTGATCGAACGAAAACTCAAAGAGTTTGGTGTGGATGTGAAAGTAGTCGCCGCCTTTCCTGGTCCTGTTATTACACGCTATGAAATTGAGCCGGCAGTGGGTGTGAAAGGTAATCAAGTCATTAATCTGGTTAAAGATCTTGCGCGTGCTTTATCCGTTGCAAGTATTCGAGTGGTCGAAACTATCCCGGGCAAAACCAGTATGGGACTTGAACTTCCTAATCCCAAGCGGCAAATTGTTCGATTACAAGAAATTCTCAGCTCACAAGCCTATGCCGATGCTGCCTCACCCTTAACCATTGCTCTGGGTAAAGATATCAGCGGTCGCCCGATTGTATCTGATCTGGCAAAAATGCCCCATGCGCTTGTTGCTGGAACGACAGGCTCAGGAAAATCAGTCGCCATCAATGCAGTTATTTTGAGTCTCATCTATAAAGCCACCCCCGAACAAACTCGTCTTATTTTGATTGATCCCAAAATGCTGGAATTATCTGTCTATGAAGGTATTCCACATCTTCTAACGCCCGTTGTAACCGATATGCGCGAGGCAGCCAGTGCTTTACGCTGGTGCGTCGCAGAAATGGAACGTCGTTACAAATTAATGTCATCCTTGGGTGTGCGTAATCTCAGTGGTTATAATCTGAAAATACGCGATGCGATCAAAAAAGAAGAACCTTTGGTTAATCCATTTGGCCCGCCTGAAGGAGTGCCGGAATACCTGGAAGAGTTACCGCTCATTGTCGTGGTGATTGATGAATTAGCGGATTTGATGATGGTTGTTGGTAAAAAAGTTGAACATTTAATCGCTCGATTGGCACAAAAAGCACGGGCATCCGGCATACATCTTCTATTGGCAACCCAACGACCCTCGGTCGATGTAATTACCGGCCTGATCAAAGCAAATATTCCAACCCGGATTGCCTTTCAAGTATCCAGCAAAATTGATTCGCGAACTATTCTTGACAAAATGGGTGCTGAGGCATTGCTGGGTCAAGGAGATATGCTTTATTTACCGCCTGGTAGCGGCTACCCGCAACGCATTCATGGCGCTTTTGTTGCTGATCACGAAGTACACAAAGTTGTTGAGTATCTTAAAGAACATGGTGAACCGTGCTACATAGAAGAAATTCTAAAGACTGATGAAGACGAAAATGGCTCTACTAGCAATCCAATTGATTTGAAAAAACCAGCAGAAGGTGAAGCCGATCCGCTTTATGACGAAGCTGTTGGAATAGTTATCAAAACCCGCCGCGCTTCGATCTCTTTGGTACAAAGGAATTTACGTATCGGCTATAATCGTGCTGCACGGCTCATCGAAGAGATGGAACGCGCTGGTTTGGTATCATCCATGCAAAGTAACGGCAACCGGGAAGTATTGGTTCCAGCACAAAACGAATGATTAACCTAAAAACCGCAGTTGACCGCTTGAGTATAGATTTAGCAGAATGCTTCTAATCAATTTTTTCATGTTTGACTGTTTCACCCATTGGGTGAGTCCGCTACGAGGTGAAGTGTATGGTTTTTTGTGCGCATGGCAGCGTTACAGCTCCTTGAAATGGAATAACCATTTCGCGTCGTTGTGCCTTGCCCTGCACTCAGAAAACCATACACTTCACCTCGCCCAACTGCGGTTTTTAGGATTAACCTCTCAAACTGCAATCAGTAGTTCTGCACGATAACTTCAAATACAGGAACATTATGTATCGTTCAAGCTGTTCCACTTTTTTATTATTATTTTTCAGTAGCCTGATGCCTGCATTCGTTGAAGCAGCCGCTATCGACAGTCTAAAAGCTTTCATTCAGGAAACCCGTACGGTACGTGCAAATTTTTCGCAAACGCTGTATGACAAGAATGCACGCACTCTACAAGAATCAAAGGGTACCATGCAATTCGAGCGCCCGGAGAAATTTCGCTGGACCTATGAAAAACCCTATGAACAACTCATCGTAGGTGATGGTACTCAAGTCTGGTTCTATGATCAGGATCTTAATCAGGTAACCATCCGTCAATTCAATATCGCTATTGGTAGCAGTCCAGCTGCGCTACTCGCCGGTAGCAGCGCCATAGAAGACAATTTTGTGCTGACCGAGCTTGGCCTGCAAAATCAGATTGAATGGCTTGAAGCTATCCCCAAAAGCAAAGAAAGTACTTTTGAATTCATCCAGATGGGATTCTCGCCAGAAGGTATGCTAAAAATTATGGCGCTACGCGATAGTTTTGGTCAAACCACACTACTCATATTCTCAGATCTGGACAAGAATCCTAAACTACCGGCTGATTTATTCAAATTCATACCTCCTGAAAGTGCGGATGTCATCAGTGACTGATCTGTTCTCAAACAACAAGTCCAGAGCACCGCTTGCAGAACAATTACGTCCCAAGCATCTGAGCGACATCATCGGCCAAAGCCACTTACTCGGTTCTGGAAAACCACTGCGTCTGGCTTTCGAATCGGGTAAGCCCCATTCGATGATTTTATGGGGCCCGCCAGGTACGGGTAAAACAACGCTGGCACGTATCATGTCGACAGAATTCAATTGCGAATTCATTGCCTTATCCGCTGTTCTGTCAGGAATAAAAGATATCCGGAATGCGATTGAGCAGGCTCAATTAGTGTTACAACAAACCGGGCGGCATACCATTCTTTTTGTCGACGAAGTGCATCGTTTTAACAAGTCACAACAAGATGCATTCTTACCGTATGTTGAGCAGGGCTTGATCACTTTTGTCGGAGCCACTACCGAAAATCCCTCGTTTGAAGTGAATAATGCGTTGTTGTCGCGTGCCCAGGTCTATATTCTCACTGCCTTATCCGAACAAGAATTATCTCAACTATTTGAACGCGCACAAAAACTGGCGCTGCATCACCTACAGTTTTCTGATGAAGCACGGCACTTATTGATTGAATTCTCTGATGGTGATGCGAGGCGTTTGCTTAACTTGCTGGAGCAAATCAACAATGCCGCCGAAACAGAATCCATTTTACAAATCAGCAAAGATTATGTACTCAATGCTCTGTCACGCAATGCACGCAATTTTGACAAAAGCTGTGATGCCTTTTATGACCAGATATCAGCCTTGCATAAATCTATCCGTGGATCATCACCCGATGCGGCACTCTACTGGCTATGCCGTATGCTGGATGGTGGAACTGATGCACTCTATATCGGGCGACGTTTGATTCGCATGGCTATTGAAGATATTGGCCTGGCAGATCCTCGTGCCCTACGTTTGACATTGGATGCCTGTGAGACTTATGAACGACTGGGTAATCCTGAAGGTGAACTCGCATTGGCACAAGCGGCCTTGTATCTTGCCTGCGCACCTAAAAGTAACGCGGCTTATCTGGCCTACAATAAAGCACGTGCTTTTATTGCCCACGACAAATCACGTCGTGTACCCATCCATCTGCGTAACGCTCCCACCCAATTGATGAAAGATATCGGTTATGGAAACGCTTACCGCTATGCGCATGACTGCCCGGAAGCATATGCTGCGGGAGAAAATTACTTCCCGGATGAAATGCCCGAGGTGAGTTTTTATCAACCGACGGCTTACGGATTGGAACAAAAAATTCTGGAAAAATTAACTTATCTACGTAACTTAGATAAACAAGCAAAGCATAAAATATAAAATATCACTATCAATTTATACCGGCTATTTTGGAGCTTGCATGTTAGAGATTCAACAACTACGTACTGATCTGGATCATGTCACCCGACAGCTTGTTAAGAGAGGTTATATCTTTCCTGCTGAAGCATTTAATTCACTGGAAGCAGAACGCAAAATAATCCAGACACATACTCAGGAACTACAGGCGCAGCGTAATGCAGCCTCAAAACAAATTGGTCAGGCCAAGAGCAAAGGCGAAGATGTCACGGCTATTCTGTCCGACGTGGCTCATCTTGGAGACGCACTGAAGCAGGCTGAGGCCCAATTGGAGCAAATTCAGAACAGCTTGCAGAAAATATTGCTTGAAGTCCCTAACTTACCCCATGACAGTGTGCCAGAAGGAAAAAGTGAAGAACATAATCTGCAAATTCGCCGCTGGGGTGAGCCACGAAAATTTGATTTTGAAATAAAAGATCATGTCAGTATTGGTGAAGATTTGGGCCTGCTGGATTTTGAAACGGCTGCCAAACTCACTGGAGCACGATTTAGTTTAATGAAAGGTGGGCTTGCACGTTTACATCGTGTACTGGCTCAATTCATGCTGGATACACATACACAAGAACATGGTTACATTGAAACTTATGTGCCCTACCTGATTAATCGAGAAAGTTTACGAGGCACAGGTCAATTACCCAAGTTCGAAGAAGATTTATTTGCAGTCAACGCCAGTGGTGCAGACCATTCCACCACAGAAAACTTACCTGAATTTCATCTCATCCCAACCGCAGAAGTACCCATTACCAATATGGTACGTGATGAAATCGTACCGTTTCAATCCCTGCCACTGAAATATGTTGCGCACACACCCTGTTTTCGTTCAGAAGCAGGTAGCTATGGAAGAGACACGCGAGGTCTGATACGCCAACATCAATTTGATAAAGTTGAGCTGGTGCATATTGTTCATCCCGATCAATCCTACGCAGCATTGGAACAACTGGTAGGTCATGCAGAAAGCATTTTACAAAAACTGGCACTCCCTTATCGCGTGATGACATTGTGTACCGGCGATATGGGTTTTTCTGCTGCGAAAACCTATGATATTGAAGTCTGGCTACCCGCACAAAATACTTACCGGGAAATTTCTTCATGCAGTAATTGTGAAGCATTCCAGGCACGACGCATGCAGGCGCGCTTTCGTAATGAAAATGGGAAACCAACACTCCTGCATACCCTGAATGGATCGGGGCTTGCCGTTGGACGAACTCTGGTGGCAGTGCTTGAGAACTATCAGAATGCTGATGGCAGTGTCTCCATACCGGAAGTTTTACAACCCTATATGAATGGCCTTGACCGGTTGGTTTAACAGGCCTTTGAAAAACTATCCGTTGCCGCTGCGGTGTTAAAAACAGACTCAAAATGCTCATTTATCAGGCATAAACTGCGTTTTTTCGCCTGTTTTTGCCTTGCATCGGCTGCCTCGAATACGTTTTTCAACGGCCTGTTAATTGACCTTATCTTCACCGCCTAAAGCTTCAATGATGTCAGTTATTAGTTGACTCAACTCACCTGTCATAATAGCAAAATCACTATCAAATAATTCTTCATCCGTTTCGGTGGATTCTTTAAGGATATCCAAAGGTGTAATTCGCCGAAGCTGAAGATTGTCCTGCAAAACAAATGAAACTTTGCTGTCCCAGGTCATGGCAAGTTTGATCACGCGCTTTCCTGTCCTGATATGCAGGGCTGTTTCTTCGGCCTCCAAAACATGGCGCGTGTATCGGATGGTTGCCTTCTCGTCATTCATGCCTTGCAGTTCACAGTCACGATCAATCGTGAAGACAGACGGCAAGTCATCGCCAGACAGCCATCGCGTCATCGCTGAAGCGGGTGAAATCTGCGTATCAATCGGTTCCAAAGCCAGGTCATTCACCGATTTAAGCAGCACCTCAACGAATTCATCGGCTTTATTTGTGCTGGCCGTATCGATAATAAGCCGGTTTTTTATTCCATCGATCCAGGCATACGTCTTGTGACGCTGTACAAAGGCGCGCGGCAATAATTCGATCATCGCCGCTTCCTTGATATCTTTGACTTGTTTTTTGCCGGGCTTATAGCCCTGTAGTTGTTCTATTTCAGCAATACGGGTTTTGGCATGTTGATTAATCACCGAGGCGGGTAATAATTTCTTCTCTACCCCCAAAGCAATCAGCAATTGCTGACCCGATGCATGCACAAAATTTTCATTTTCGTCTCTCGGTACGACCCATCCACGGCTTTGCATCTCCATTTGCATACATTTTTGCAATGCATGCCGTGAAAGCATTTCTTCGAGACTATTCAGTGTTATATTTCCACCGGTAATACGATAAGTTTGTAAGTTTCTGAACCACATAGTTTTATTAAGTTAACTGATTGTTTTATTTAGAAATTATTATTGAATGAAAAAAGTTTACTCTGCCAGCAATTTGATGGAAGCACAGATAGTACTTGATCTGCTTGAACACGCCTATATTCCTGCACAATTATTTAACCAGCATGCACAAGGCGGACTGGGAGACATTCCGTTTACCCATGCGTACCCGGAAGTATGGATCATGCGTGATGAAGATTATGAGCGAGGCAGATTGATTGTTCAAACCTATGAAAAAACACCGGCATCAACAGGTATCGTCCATTGTCCTACTTGTGGTGAGGAAAATCCAACAAATTTTCAGTTATGCTGGAAATGTGGTTCCGGTCTGGAGATTATTCTGTACAAAACTAATTCTCATGAGTAATTGATAATATCTCATGGCGATTGATGTCACCCCAATCCATTTTGCCCTTTTTATCCTAATCATCCATCCATATAACTATCCAACTATCAATGCTACCATCCATAGAGCATCGCCTTGCTAAAGAGCTTTCCGTAAAACTGACACAAATTCTGGCCACCACTCAGCTTTTAGATGAGGGCGCCACAGTACCTTTTATTGCACGCTACCGTAAAGAAGCCACCGGTGGATTAGATGATATTCAACTACGCTTACTGGAAGAGCGTTTGCATACTTTGCGCGAGCTTGAGAAAAGACGGCTTGCCATTATTTCTGCCATCGAAAAGCAGAATAAAATGACACCTGCACTGCTCGATGCCATCACCCATACGGAAGACAAAGCACATCTGGAAGATTTATATCTGCCGTATCGCAAAAAACGCCGCACCAAGGCGCAAATTGCTTATGAAGCCGGCTTGCAGGCATTGGCGGATTCCCTGCTGAATAATCCGAAACTGCAACCTGAAACCGAAGCGGCCAAGTTTCTTAAAGCACCTTTCACGACCGATGAAGGCGAAAATCCGGGTGTCGCCGATACTGACAAAGCCCTGGAAGGTGCACAACATATCCTGATGGAGCGCTTTGCCGAACATGCGCCGTTACTCCAGTCTTTGCGTGAATACTTGCGTACCCATGGCATTCTGACTGCCAAAGTCGCCAAGGACAAAAAAGACACCGGCACCAAATTTACCGATTACTTTGATTATTCGGAAGCCATCAGCAAAATTCCATCGCATCGCGCGTTAGCATTGCTGCGCGGTGAACGTGAAGCGGTTTTGAAGCTAAAACTGTGCCTGGATTCTGAGATAGAAAAAGAAACCCGCAATACAGCCTTCAATCCCTGTGAATTATTGATTGCCCGGCAATTCAGCATCCATGATCAAAAGCGCCCGGCTGATTCCTGGCTGATGGATACGGTGCATTCGGCATGGCGCACTAAAATCTTTTCGCATCTGGAAACTGAATTCATGAATAGCCTGCAGGAACGCGCTGAAACTGAGGCCATTCAAGTCTTTGCTCAAAACCTCAAAGCACTCCTGCTGGCTGCACCTGCCGGTCCACGTATTACCATTGGCCTCGATCCTGGTTTAAGAACAGGCGTGAAAGTGGCCGTCATTGACGCAACCGGGAAAGTATTAGCCACCACCACCATTTATCCGCACCCGCCCAGGAATGACTGGGATAATGCCATTCAGACCTTAAAACAACTGGCTGAAGAACATCAGACATCGCTGATTGCCATTGGTAACGGCACCGCATCCCGGGAAACCGACCATCTGGCCAAGGATCTGCTTAAAAAGCATCCGCAACTAAAAATCACTTCGATCATGGTGTCAGAAGCCGGCGCCTCAGTTTACTCAGCCTCTGAGCTGGCCTCACAAGAATTACCGGATATGGATGTATCCCTGCGCGGCGCCGTCTCGATTGCACGCCGGCTGCAGGATCCATTGGCTGAGCTGGTCAAGATTGATCCCAAATCCATTGGCGTCGGTCAATATCAGCATGACGTGGATCAGAACAAATTGGCACGCTCGCTCGACTCCGTAGTAGAAGACAGCGTCAACGCCGTCGGTGTCGACGTGAATACCGCATCTCCGGCTTTACTGGAATATGTCTCCGGTCTAAATCACAAAATTGCCCACAGCATCATCACTTATCGTAATACTAAAGGGAAGTTTTCCAGACGAACCGACTTACTTCGTGTTCCTAGCCTGGGTGAAAAAACCTTTGAACAAGCCGCCGGATTTTTGCGCATTCTAAACGGTGACAACCCACTCGATGCCTCCGCTGTCCATCCGGAATCCTACCCAGTCGTTGAGCAAATCCTTAAGGATTTCAAATTGGATGTCACAACGCTGATAGGCAATCATCCGGTGCTGAAATCAATCCACCCAGAGAAATACACCGATGAAAAAATTGGCTTGCTGACCGTCAAAGACATCCTGCATGAACTCGAAAAACCCGGTCGCGATCCTCGTTCCTTCTTTAAAACAGCAACCTTTAAAGAAGGCATCGAGACCCTCAAAGATTTACACCCTGACATGATTCTCGAAGGCGTTGTCACGAATGTGGCTGCTTTTGGCGCATTTATTGATATCGGTGTGCATCAGGATGGGCTGGTGCACATTTCCGCCTTAGCCGACACTTTTGTAAAAAACCCCCATGCGGTCGTCAAGGTAGGACAAGTCGTTAAAGTCAAAGTGTTGGAAATTGATGAAAAACGCAAGCGCATTGCATTAACAATGCGACTTGGCGCCTTAAATCCTGTCTAGTGTCGTGAATCAGAAATAGTGAAACATAAAACGGCGTCTTTTCCCGCATGGCGGCGTTGCTCGTCGTTGCCATAGTCCGAACTATGTCGCCTCCTCGCGCCTTGCCCTGCGAAAAAATCCATCCGTTTTATCTTGTCCCACTATTTCTGATTCACGACACTAGGGTCTGTTGACGGTTCAAAAATAGGCATTTAAAAACAACCGCTTACAATTGCGAGGATAAATCGTAACCCACTGATACAGCAAGTGTTTTTATCAAATGTCAACAGACCCTGTGCTAATTCTGAATCTTCAATAATTTGAGATAATCCATGATTCAAATTATTTTCATAAGCTTTGAGAAAGGTTCAGAGCCTACAGAGCCAATCGTTAATATTGTTATACCGGCGGTGGTATGGTTAACTAGCGATAATTTATTTTATCGTTAGTTGAGTTAGAGCCGACCGGTTCAAAGGATCATCTAATCCATCTGTTATTGCAACTAAGGAGTCGTTCATAAATAACTGTAACACTTGGATCGCATCTGGCGGGCACACTGCGGCGTTGTTCGTCGTCGCCATAGCTCGCTATGACTCCTGCTCTCGCCTTGCATTGCATCCCGCCAGACGCGCCCAATTGTCACACTTATTTCTTCACGGCTCCTAAAGGGAAATATCCTGATGTACATAAGGAAAACGAACAAGGTTGGAATGTGATTTACACAATCCTTTCAAACATTTTCTTCAAATAAACCTGCCCACCATCCGGTATAAACAATACATTCCGCTCTTCCAGGTCTTCCTGTTTGCAAGAAACATTCAGTAAACTTGTAAATTGCGTACCTGAAACGATAAAAGCATTCAGTGTCAATTTCGGATCACCCAGTTTATCTTGTAGCACCTTCACTTCTTTATATAAACCTAGTTTGGGATCGTTCAGGTTCATTTGGCGCAGCCCTTTGGGGTCAATAAAGTTTAACCATTGCTCGCCGGTAGTATCGTCAACCAACCATAACAGAAAATCCGGGTAGAAATTGCCTGCCAAGGCAAAACCCAATCCTTTGGCCTTGGTATCGGCATTGCGCAACAGGTAAAGACTGCGTTTTCCAAGCACTTGCTGCCCCAGTGGTGATTGATAGAAGGCTTCGAGGTCGCGTACAAACTGCACCTCGCTGGGAGCATCAAAAGCCAGTGGACGCATTTTTAGCGGCGCATCCCCTTCGATAGCAAACAAAGGATAATAGAGATGGCGACCGAAACAAATGGCCACCATCTGACCTGCATTCCATTGACTGGCTTCGCCAATTTTGCCACTCTTCACCAGATCTTGCAGTACCCTGATCTGCTTCTCGTAAGCTTCTCCGTCATCGGTATTATCAATTTCAAAGTGATATATCTTGAGCAAGGCATCATCATCTTTCTTGATATGGACAATGTCGTAAAACTGGCCTTCATAAGCCGTTTTCAGAGCCTTATAAAAACGATCCGTATAGTCTTGCAATAAACGGATAAGAATATCTTCCTGTTTGCGTATGTCTGCAATGGTGCGGATCACCAGCTCGGCTTGCGGAATATACAGGGTGTACCAATCATTTTTTGATAAACAAAAATCCATCAGTCGTGTGCGCTCCAGGCGCAAATTGCTCCAGCTCCGTTGTTGTTTAAACTCCTGTATTGCCAGATAAATCCGGTCAAAATCAAACAGTGCCATGGTGGTGCTCGCAATTTTTCCTTTAGTGCGAATGCTGGCGTTTGTTGTGATGCTGGTTTTATCCTGCGTGCTCATGGCTTCTATCTTGGGGTATAAATCCAGATCGATAGACACCTTATTGATTTTGCCATCAAACTCGGCAGGCACTTCGTATAACCACGGAAAGTGTGTGCGCTTGAATCCCTTGATCTGGTTGTCCTTGTAGCCATCTTTCAGTGCCAGGGACTTAAGCTTGCTTTCAGGCAGATTGATGTGGGTTTCAAAATCAAGTTCAATAATTTCATCGGATGGAGTAATGCCTTCTTCTTTCAGATATTCTTTAAAAGCGGCCATATAACCCGCATTCACACCAAAAATATTCAGTGTTTCCAATCTTTCCAGATGCATTCCTTTGGGTCTTTGTCCTGGAATGCTGCGCTTGAGTGAATAATCCTTACCCTTCAAACGCACGCCACGCCCAAATAACTGAATGATCTGCGAACCTTCGCCTTGGCCCATATTGAGCAAACCCATAGTGGATACACGCCAACTGCTCCAGCCTTCGGTAAATTTGCGTGAACCAATTAATACATGCAATCGGCTATCCTTCTTGTTGAGTGTGCCAAATAGCGATTCGGCAAAATCATCCGATTCGGTATCAAACAATTGGGTATTCTCAGTTCTCTCCGCTTCTCTAAAAAAACCGGCATCATCACCAATATTGATCAGCCCAAACGGTTCGGCATCGCCAACCCGTAGCGCCAACTCTCCTTTGCTTCGCTTCAGATTGACTACTTTCAGCCGCTGCCGAGCATCGGTATTAAACAGCAACTTAAGAATGCCGGAATAAACAACGTCGGCATTGAAGTGCATCAATGGCGTGAAGCGATTATGAAAAATATTATTACCCTTGGCATCCAATAGGCGTGCGGTATTGGCGAGCAAATCTTTCAACCATTGCTTGGTGTCAGCTTCATCGTTCAAGAAACCAGCCAGGAATCGGAGAACATTCAGAATATCTGAGTCTTCACCCGCGACGGTATTACCAACAAACACCCACAGCGGTTTTTCAATATTGAAATCACCCAGCCTGTCACGGTTTGTGTGCCACAGGTACTGCTGTTGATAGAAACTCAGCAGGCAGGCAGTGAAGTATTGTCTTGCGATATCCGGTCGATCGTAATCTTCACTCTTTAGATTGAGAATCAGCGATTCTTTTCCATAGCCGTCTTCGTAAAAAAACTTGTAGGAGTAATCAAACAGAATGCTTTTGGCATAAATCTCCCGCGTAGCCATTGCGCGCGCTTTGCGTTTTTCTTCACGGGTTAGCGTGAGCCGCTGCATTTGCGACTCATCCAATTTTTTCAGATTGGCTGTTTCAAACAGCATTCTGGCTTTTCTTTTGATCAATTCCTGTTCCGCTTTGACGACGGTTAAACCCTTTGCCACTGCTTGACCAAAAGTAGCAGAGTATTCGAAAGCGAAACCGCCTCGCACCAGCACCTCACGGCGACTCATCCAGGCACCTGCTTCCTTACTGGTGCCACGATGTCCCTCATCAACCAGCACCAGATTATTGCCTTCAAAAGCTTCTACTGCGACCGTCTTATCGCCCATTTCATCGCCCAGCTTATTGATGTCGATGATTTCAATCGTGCCTTTGAAAACACCGCTGCGATTTTTATCGAACAGGCGGCAGAAACCAAAGCCCGAAAGCTGCAATTCGTCCAAATGCTGTCGTGACAGCCCTTCATTCGGCGTAAGCAAAATGATCTTATCCGGGTAAACGTTTTTTTGACCGCTCTGAAAATAATGTAAATACTGGTGGATATTGACATGTAACAGCAACGTCTTGCCGCTGCCGGTGGCATTCCAGAAAGCCAGTTTGTTCAACTCATCCACATCAAAAGACTGGAATCGATGGTCTGCCTCTTGTCCGTCATTATAGGCCTGCATTCCTTTATTCAAGCCATCCAGCAATTGCTGTCTCTGGTTGAAATACCAATCCAGATAAATCTCGGTGAACAGCAGCGAGAGATACTGAAAATACTTCATGTTGAGCACAGTGCCTTCCATCTTGTTGCGCTGTTCGGTGATGGCATTCCAATGCTGCACAATATTCAGGTCATAGCGGCGCAAATCTTGTTGATTGATCAAATCCGGTTGGAACAGGTCGTGCTGCAAAGCATGAAAAAAACCGCTTTGTCCGTCCTCTTCTATCCCTTCATGCCGGTCTTCCCCCACTCGATTTTTCAGTGCCAGCAAGTTGCCGCCATTGAAAAAGCTCATCATCCAGTGGTTGAGCACCAATTCATGGTGAAAGCTGCGGCTCATTTTTTACCTTTGGGCTTGGTATCGGCGATGCACTTGGCAGCGGCGGCCAATTGTGCAAATTGGTCATTTTCCCCGATGATTTCCTTTTGCGCCCGCCGTTGCACAGCAAACAATTCATACTCTGCATGCGCTTTGGCATCCGCCTGCTTTTTGCTGACTTTGCCCGCATGCGGCAACACTTCGCGTTCATTAAAGCGCAGGAAATCGTCCAGTTTTTGTTCCCAATCGCGCATGAATACCTGTTTGCGCCGGATTGCCTGATCTTCGGCAAAATCCAGCCACATCGTCACAATGCGGTTCAGTTCGGTAATTTCGTCTGCCTTAAGATAGTTTTTGGCAATCGTTACATCGGTTTTCTGCACTTCATCACGCGCCCAGCTTAACAAACCGGCATTGGGCGCCGCATGATTGACCCGCGAGGCAATGATCTCGGCAGCCGTCATTCCGGTGACGGCAAAGTGCAGCTTGTTTTGAATGATGCTGAAAAACTGATGGGTTTGCGGCAACGAAGGCGCATAATCCGCCGCCAGCGCAAAAATCTCCCGCACGCGTAAATACATGCGCCGCTCGCTGGCGCGAATGTCGCGTACCCGCGCCAGCATGTCGTCGAAATAATCCGGCACGGCGGAACCGGCCACCGGCGGATTTTTCAGGCGCTTGTCATCCATGACAAAGCCTTTAATGATGTATTCCTTCAGTTGCTGCGTCGCCCAGATACGAAACTGGGTACCGCGTATGCTGTTCACCCGGTAGCCAACTGAGATGATGGCATCCAGGCTGTAGTATTCCAGAACACGTTCAACGCTTCTGCCACCTTCATTCTGAACCGTTGCAAAATTTGCAACAGTTGCCTGCCGCTGCAATTCTCCGGTTGCAAAGATATTTTTTAAATGACGGCTGATGCCCGATTTATCGACATCAAACAACTCAGCCATTTGGTTGATGGTCAACCAAAGCGTTTCGTTTTCCAGCCGCGTTTCCAATCGAACGGTGCCGTCCTCGCTTTGATAAAAAATGATCTCGCCGGTCATGACGCGCCATCCACGGCAAACATACGGCTTAAAAATTCCGCCTCAATCTGGCGGATTTTCAGGGTTTTGGTAATACCGCCTTCCGCCTCGGTGGTAGTGAAAACCGCCGGGATATTATGGTCGCCGTTGATATAGACCACATCGAACTCGCTGTCCGCCGGATTGATCGCCAGTTTGCCGCACAGCCGGTTCAAGGCTTCGTAATCCACCCGTTCCATATCACGCCACAGTACCAGCGTTTTCTCACCCGACGGCAGCCAGCCGGTGACCGTTACAAAACCTTGTTCCCGTTGCATGTCGATATGCTTCACACGCAAGCCGATCAGGTAATTGAAGGTTTCCACCAGGTCTATGCTGCGTTCTTCATAAGCACCCGCAGAATCCACGGTGACTTTGAGCGTGCAATCGAACGGCTGGTTGAAGTGTTCCACCAACAGCAATGAATCACGGCTTTCGATATCCAGCATGTAACGCAACAGATAATCGTCTTGCGCCGATTGCGGCAAGGAATCCAGCAAACTTTGCTGTGCCTCGTTACGACGTAGTTGCAGATTATTCAGCGTATCTTCGTAGCTCTCAAGTTTAAGGACTTTGAAAGCATGGGAAATGCCGGTTTCAGGCGCTGTCGCCTTGCCGTCTTTCCAGTCGGCGGAATAGACGACTTTCTGGATGCGGGGTTTCAGGACGGTATCGAAGTATTCACCTTGTTCGACGAGGATGTATTTGCGGTTGCCATTATCTTCTCGATTGAGATTAATGACGGCGTGACCCGTGGTGCCGGAACCTGCGAAGTAGTCAAGAATAAGGTCACTTTGACAGGCATTGCTTACAGTGATTATCCGTGACAGAAGCCGAACAGGTTTTGGAGTTGTCACGCTCAATTCTTCAGAAGATGGTCCTGTTTTTAGATTGAAAAACGACACCAGCTCTTTTTTCCCTTCCTGATTATGACCAACTTCCTTATAAGTCCAGAGTGTCAGTGGTGTCACCCCATCTTTGACTTCAGAAAGAAAACGTTTTACTGAAGGCACATTGTTACCGTCTATCCCAAACCAGATACGATTGTCAGCCACCATTTGCTCAAATTTTTCTTGGGATACCACCCAACATCGACCATCAGGGGGAGTAGTTACCCGTCCGCCCGGTGTTGTGATAGGGTAATCATTAGCAGCAGAGTAGGTTTTAACAGAGAGGTTGTCAGAACGCCAAAGTCCACGAGAGTCATTGTCAATGTTTTTGTACAAAGCCTGTGATTTTTCAGATCGCTCTAGCAAGCCAGGCCGCCAGTAAGACTTATCTTTGGCGAAAACAGTGATGAAATCGTGATTATCGGATAACCATTTGGCATCATTGGAAGGGGCATATTTTTTCTGCCAGATGATGTTATTTACAAAATTTATGTCGCCGTAAATACTCGCCAAAAGCTCACGTAACAGCGCTTGCTCACCATCATCAATACTCGAAAATAGCGTCGATTCATTTGTTTGGAGATTTTTACTAAGTAGTACCCGGTCAAATACCATCGAACACCAGCTAGAGTGTTGGTAGCTGTCTTTGTAATAAAATCCGTCTCTGCCTGTGTTATACGGCGGATCAATATAAACGCACTTCACCTGCTCCCGATACCGTTCCTGCAACAGATTCAACGCCTGAAAATTGTCCCCGTGAATTAACAAGCCATCGATACTATCATCCAGATTGTCAACCGCGGCTAACAATGCCTGTTTGAATTCGATAGCAAATAAAGTCGTATCCACCATCAAGTAAGGATGCGCCTTCAGGTATTCGACGCTGCCTGTTTTCGCTTGGTTAAACAAATCGGTTTTATTCTCACTGAGCATACCCAGCTTTTCCCACTGTTCCCATTGCTTGGCGTTGGCGGCGATGGTGGGATAGAGACTTTCCGGTATCCGGTCGAGCGTGATGCAGTAATGCGTAGCCACAACAAATTTCTTTTTGAGCCAGAGTTTTTTCTGGAAATCTTCCAGTTGCGCGAGGAAGACGATCAAGTCCAGTGCAATCGCACGTAAGGTTTGAATCAGGCGCAGATTCCTTTCGATGTCGGCAAATTTTTCGGCATGTTGCACATCATCGAGATACATGACTTCGTTCTTGATATAGAAATCCAGTTCATTACGCAGGAAACGGCCTAAATCCTTGTGAATGAAATAGTCGGCGGTATTCCGGGTGGTGTATTGCGTCAGGTGTTTTTCCAGCAAGGTGCGCTGCGGATTCTTTTCCGTCGGTTCACGCTGACTTAATGCCAGCCAGCGGGCTTTGACATTTGCATCATCCAGGATCTTATTGACGGCATCAGCCACCAATCTTTCCTGCTTGCTGTCCGGCGTATTTTTGGGCATGGCTTTGTATTCAAAGCGCAGCACCAATTCTTGCCCATTAGCGCCATTTTCTTCCGTGACCGGCAGCAAGGGCGTATTGCCATACGCCCCTACATCGTCAGCATCCGCTTCCTCGTCGGTAACAAGAGGGGTGCGCGGTTCAATCAGCACAAAACGGCGTTCCTTGTCGTTATCCTTGCGATTGTCCTTGGCGGTATCCGCCGTAACCAGACGGAAGCTTACCGTGCGCCCGTCATCCAGCTTAAAGGCGTAATTGGAGAAGCTTTCACTGCTCTTGATGTAATACTGATCTTTATTCGCCCAATGCAGCACCACTTCTTCCCCGGCATAGGGAATAGCATAGGTGTCGCCTTTGTAGCGGCGCTGACTGATGAAGTCGCCTTTGTCGTAATAGCGGGAGAAGAACGTGAGCAGATGCGAGAATACGGCGTTTTCGTGTTCGGAAGTGCCAGTACTATACTGAGCCAGTTTTTGCTTGATTTCCTGTACCTTGGGTACTGCTGCGGGATCAATGCCATCGGCGCGGTATTGCGCTTCCTTTTCTGCCAATTCTCTTTGCAAGCCATCAAGATTTGCCGTACCGGAAGCCGCCAGGCTTTCGTTCACCTTGGCTTTGAGACGATGCTCCAGATAATGGTTAATCTCCGCCGCGCGCGTATTGAAGATGCGATAAATACCAAAATCCAGCTCAGGCCGGTCGATCTGGAATATTTCTTTCAGCTTCTTAACAAGATCGTCGTATTTACTCATGGTGATTTTCTTCAGAATGGTAACTGATCAATTGCTGCTGAATCGTCAGTGCCGGTTTGGTATAGGGCTGCATGGTCATACAGGCACCCTATAAAAAAGGAAACCCCCCATGGTGCGCAAATCTTACGGGATGCGTGGGGGGTGTTGTTATTCGCATCGTATTAAATTGCATCCATATAGGTCAATTTTTTATCAATTATTTAGGACAGGATAAAAATTTACACGCTTCGGGCGCGTCAAACGACTTGCCATTCGATCGTGAATAACTGTTCCGATTCGGTCTTTTGAGTAAGCCGCCGTTCCAGCGATTCTATCAGGGTATTGCGTTTTTCAATAATACTGTCTTCAACCTGAAAAATTTCCTGCCGCTGGCGACGTTGCTGCTTTTCCAGCTTTTGTATCTGTTTCTGGATTTCATGCTGTTCGTCGAGATTGGGAGCCAATCGGGCTTGCCGTTGCAAAATCTTGATCTGTTCTTTGGTGTCCTTCAGTGCTTTTTCGGCAGAAAGGACCTTGTCATCCGCCCATTTTTCAAGTTTTTCACGTGCCTCATTGAAATATTGATTGTTAGTTTCCAGGGATTGACTGATCGTGGATTTACTATGTCGTTGTACTTCCGCTGTAAGCCTTTGCGCAATCGGTTCTGGTATATGGGTCGCACCCAGATTTTCTGCCATGCAGTTAAATAATTTTTCACAGGTTTCTTGTTCTAACGATAAACCTTGATCGTCAATGGCAGAAAATAATAAGTACTCTTCACGCTCGAAGCTTTCAATCGCAAGCAGGGTCAACGTAAGATATCCGCATTTGCCACGTAAGGCTTCTATCAGATGCAGGCGCGTGGGGTGTTGGCTGACATTAAACACGATACGTGCGGGTGGCGTATCCAGTGTTTTAGCCTGATCAATAACAAATTCACCTAATGGATGCGATAGGCGATATAAGAATGTTCCAAATTCAGCACTTAAGTCTTCAGTTGTTTCCGCTGTATACGGTTTGTCAGCCTTGGGTGTGCTTTTTGAAATAAGATGATAACGACCCGCTGCTACATCTTGTATGGGCGGTCTAGCAAGGTCAAAAGTCAATGTGCTATCGTCAAATTGTGCCTGTTCATGGAGCATGAAATGGGTCAGTGACCAGAAACGTTTACTAAAGCGATCAAGCTGGGTTTTTGCATCGTTTAACTGAATGCGTAATCGCTCATGCACATCTTCATCAAAGTTCTCAAACAACATTCTGCGGGTATCATTCATGCGCGCTTGAATTCGCTCATCCATTTCTGCTTGCAGTGCTTTAAAAGCAGTTTCGATCTGATCGGGTGTACGGCATTGCTGATAAATAGTCAGGATACGTTTCTCAAAATCCACCCCCGACTCAATGCTGCCCAATACATCATCCGATGCGCCAAAAACGCCATTGAACAAGTTGAATTTTTCGGTCAACAATTCCAAAACCCGGCGATCGGCTTGGTTACGTTCATTCAGGAAGTTGACCACTACCACATCATGTTGCTGTCCATACCGATGGCAGCGGCCAATCCGCTGTTCCACCCGTTGTGGGTTCCACGGCAGATCGTAATTAATAACCAAGGAACAAAACTGGATATTGACACCTTCGGCAGCTGCTTCGGTGGCAATCATAATACTGGCCTCATCACGAAAATGCTCAATCAGTGCGGTACGAATATCGATATCTCTAGAGCCCGCAATACGACCAGTGCCTTGGTTCGCAGTGAGCCAGTTTTCATAAATGGCAGTGGCTTCCGGGCTAATGTTGGTGCCGCTGAATTGAACAACCTGACCCGCATAGCCGTTGGCTTCAAGAAATTCTTTAAGATAATTTTGGGTGCGACGTGATTCGGTGAAAATCAGTGCCTTCCGCTGTGCGCCGGTTGTAGCCATTTGCTGAAAACCGATATCTAAGGCGGTCAGCAGACTATGCGTTTTAGTATCAGTACCAATATTTCTGGCCCATGCAACCAGTTGTGCTAGTAAGTTCATTTCTTCCTCTAGTAGTTTACGATCTATAGTGCTTTGAATCGAACTGTTATCCATCTCCGGTGGATCTATTTCCAGTATTTCATCGAGTAAGTCTTCTTCGATGTCTTCTTCAGCAATCAATTGCTCGGCAAAACCAGGATCATCCTGGATTTTTTCATCACGTAATGCTTCCAATCTTACTTTCATGGTCTCAAGCGTCCCGGCAATTGCCAGCGAAGAGGAAGCCAACAGTTTGCGTAAAATCAGTTCAGTGAGATGTCGCTGTCTATGCGGAATAGCATAACTGTTTAGACGTGACAAGAAATCACTAACTGATTCATAGAGCTGGTGTTCATTATCAGTAGGACGAAATGGCTGAGTAATGGCGCGCCGTTCCGTGTAACGGATATATTCCGTAACCTCGTTGCGCAAAGTGCGTCGGCAGAATCCTGACAAACGTTGCCGCAAGCTATCCAAATCACCACCTGCACCAACATACTGGGTGCGAAAAGCATTCACATCGCCAAAAAGGTGTTCGTCAATGAGAGTGGAAAGACCATATAACTCCAGCAATGAGTTTTGCAGAGGTGTGGCTGTCAACAGTAGTTTGCGACAATCTTCCGTCGCCCAGCGGATACCCTGTCCAATTTTGTTGCTTTCCCGATAGGCATTGCGGAGTTTATGTGCTTCATCAATAACCACCAAATCCCAGGAAATAGCTTTCAATTCATCACGAATCCAGTTGGCGTAGTTATACGACAAGATGATAATAACTTTCTGGCTGAGAGGTGATTGATCCTTTTTGAGTTGATCGCGCCAGGTTTTGGCATCCAGAACGACCACGGGCAGATTGAATTTCTCTTCCAACTCCAGTGCCCATTGCTTGCGCAATGAAGCAGGGCAGATAACCAACAGACGACGCCTACGTTCTGACCAGTACTGGCACAATACAATTCCTGCCTCAATCGTCTTTCCCAAACCCACTTCGTCAGCAAGTAAAACACCTTTCGACAGCGGAGATTTCAAAGCAAATAGAGCTGCTTCAATTTGATGTGGATTCAGATCAACACTGGCATCAAAAAGTGATTGAGATAGTCGACCTATACCATTGGGTGCATGTCGTCGTGTAAGGTCGTGCGCAAAGTATTTTGCATGGAAAGATGTAATCATTAGCCGAAGTCCATTACCAGTTATTCCAATTCATATCGACTAGAATGATTCAGTAAAATAAATGAGTTAGCCCGGATATTGCATGAATTGCACACGCTCTCACTTGACTCTTGATTTCACAAGGGATTTATCTCAGTCGGGTGTATGAATAACTACACCGCTTCTTCGAAAAATCCCTTGTGAAACCAATATCCTGCGCGATCATCGTGCGAATTCATGAAATATCCTGGCTAAGTTTTATGGCTCTATGTGATTCGTAGTGGGTAAAACAAAAGTCAAGTTCGCCCACCATGAAACGGGG
>CXWL01020927.1_pt1 | contig 21592 bp, 25 predicted proteins | sample 590931 | NCBI WGS metagenome assembly CXWL01 (sample SAMEA3498368, study PRJEB10139) | groundwater metagenome | biome: water well; material: biofilm material | place: Germany | collected 2015-04-27 | reverse complement strand
CGGCTTATCACCTCAAAGTCCCGGTGGGAACCAGCGCAAAAGTGGTCCAGCTTCTGGATCGTGTTCCCTCATATAAATTTCCACCGCTCCCGGCAGTCAAAGTACAACGCGTCAAAGCCGATAGCGGGCGATGGTATCGCGTACGCGGAGGGGACACACTCGAGAAAGTCTCAAAGCGCTTTCGCGTCCCCATGAAAACGCTGAAGGCGAAAAACAACCTGACCAGCCCCGTCATCAAAGCCGGGGAGTTCTTGATCATCGCACGCTAACAGCATACCCCCGCTTCAGGCTAAGCCTGAAGCAGCCGTACGCAAAAGCCGAGCGTGCTATGGCTTTTTCGGCGTGGCCGGTGTTGCAGCAGTCGGCGCGGGTGAGGCAGGGGCGGGATCCGGCGACTTCTTCACTTCAAGAACCTTGAGTCGCACTGCAGCTTCATTTGCCAACGGGGAATTCGGATAGTTCTTCATCAAATCCTGATAATGCGCCAACGCACCCTCGGGCCGCGACAGACTCTCTTCAAGCCGGGCCAACTCAAATAACGCATGATCCCGATTGAACGCACCGGGAATCTCCAATACCGCTGAGTAGGCTTTGGCCGCCTGGTCACGATCCCCCTTCAAAAGATACACATAGCCCAAACGCTGCTGAACCAGACCGAGCAGCGACGCATTCGATCCATACATCAGAACAAAGCGTTTATACGCTTCAATAGCCGCATCCAGCTCATTGGCCTGAACCAACGCGTTCCCAAGATGGAAGGCCGCAAGCGGAGCGGTTGATGTCCGGGGATACTCCTCAACAATTCTCTTATAGAGCGTCACCGCTTCCTTGAGGTTCGTATCGGCTTTCTTAGGGTCGTCCGCAGGCCGGGTGAAGTAGTGGAGCGTGGCTTCCCGTTCAAGATCTTGCGCTTTATGGGCGGTCTGGCTGTCGTACCACAGCACGCCACCGACAATTCCAGCAGCGAGTAGTAGAATCGCCCCGCCCACCAGCAACGGGCCACGATAGACGCGCACGCTCTCCAGCCAATGCTCGAGATTGCTGACCAGATGCGCCTCGTCGACCGGCAAAGTCCGTGGTGGAACTTTAATACGATAGGTCATAAGATATCCTGGCGAACTGCGATTTCATTTCGAATGAACCTGGGCCTTATACTAGGGATTCATTTACCTTGTCAACGTAACTCATCCTGATACGACCCACAGGCCCCGAGCGCCGCATGGTCAGAGAGAATCCCCCATGTTTCATAGCCGCCTCCAACAGCTAGATACCCAATCGCTGACCCGGCGCCTCCATACACTCGGCTCTGCGACCGGGCCAACCATCCAGCTCGCGGGGCGCACAGTCATCCTGCTGGCCTCCAACGACTACTTGGGTCTCGCCACCCATCCTGACGTCATTCAAGCGGCCATACAGGCAACCACGCAGTACGGAGCAGGTGCGGGCGCAGCGCGCTTAGTCTGCGGGACACTCCCTCCTCATACAGAGCTGGAACAAGCCCTTGCCACCTTCAAACAGACCCCCTCCGCATTGGTCTATGGATCTGGGTACCTTGCGAATTTGGGTGTCATCCCATCACTCATCGCACGAGGCGGGCAGATCTTCGCTGATCGACTCTGTCACGCCAGCCTCATCGATGGGGCTCGGCTCAGTCGTGCGGATCTGCGAGTCTACAGGCACCGAGATCTGAATCACCTTGAGTCCCTGCTCAAACGGACAAGCCCTGGGCGACCAGTGCTCATCGTGACAGACGGGCTGTTCAGCATGGACGGCGACCTGGCCCCGCTTCCTGAACTGGCAACTCTGGCTCAACGATTCGGTGCGACACTCTATGTCGATGATGCCCACGGCACCGGAGTGATGGGCCAATCGGGCCGTGGCACACTTGAGCATTTCGGAGTCGAGGACCGGATTCTGTTTCACATGGGTACCCTTGGCAAAGCCCTTGGTAGCAGCGGCGCCTATATCGCCGGCCCTACGGACATGATTCAATACCTGGTCAACACCAGCCGCCCCTTTATGTTTACAACCGCCCCACCGCCCGCTTCGGCGGCAGCTGCATGCGCCGCGCTGACCGTCCTCCAGCAAGATCCGTCGCGCCGCGCGCGGCTGTGGCGCAATCGCGATCATTTGTTTGCAGGCCTGACCCGTCTCGGATTTCACCTCACCGAATCCGCCAGCCCCATTCTTCCCATTCTGATCGGTCAAGCCGAGCAGGCGCTCGCCTTTGCCGAACAACTCCTGGCTCAAGGGGTCTACGCGCCGGCAATCCGCCCACCGACCGTCCCCGATGGATCCAGCCGTATTCGCGTGACCATCACTGCTGAACATTCTCCCGAACAGATTGACCTCGCGTTGTCAGCTTTTGAACGCGCGGGACAATCTGTACGTCTTCTCTAGCCGCCAAACGCGCTCCGCATCTTCCCGCGAATTTCTTGCTTTCCCTTCTTGCTATGGCATGATGCTCACAAGTCATTCATCAGGGAACCCGCCACGCTGATCGCAGTGGCGACGCACCACCGAGGACCAGTCTTACTACGGAGTCATACCTATGGATATTTCAAAACTCCTGACCTTTTCAGTCAAAGAGGGCGCGTCCGACTGTCATATCAGCTCAGGCGAACCTCCGATGATTCGCATTCATGGCGATCTAAAGAAGTTGGATCACCCGGCCCTTACACCGGATGAGACGCATGCGCTGATCTACGACATGATGACGGATACCCAGCGGAAAAACTTCGAAGAACACCGGGAATGCGACTTCTCGTTCGAGCTTGGCGATATTGCCCGATTCCGCGTGAACGTTTTCGTCCAGCAGCGCGGACTCGGCGCGGTCTTCCGAAACATCCCCACGGAAATTCTTCCGCTTGAAAAGCTCGGCATGCCGCCGACCTTGCGTCAGCTGTGCGACAAGGAAAAGGGGCTCATCCTCGTCACCGGACCTACTGGGTCCGGTAAATCGACGACGCTCGCTGCCATGGTCGACTATCTGAACAATACCTTCGAAGGCCACATCATTACGATCGAAGACCCCATTGAGTTCGTGCACAAGTCGAAGAAATGTCTTGTGAACCAACGAGAGCTGGGCGTACACACGCTGTCCTTTGCCAACGCCCTCAAGTCCGCACTTCGCGAAGACCCCGATATTGTGCTCGTGGGAGAAATGCGAGATTTGGATACCATTCAGCTCGCACTGACTGCGGCAGAAACCGGCCACCTGGTCTTCGGCACGCTCCACACATCTAGCGCGCCCAAAACCATCGACCGCATCATCGACGCCTTTCCACCGGCACAACAGGCACAAATCCGGACACAGCTATCAGAAGCACTGGAAGCCGTCATTACTCAGACGCTGCTCAAGAAAAAGTCGGGAGGGCGTGTGGCGGCACTGGAAATCATGGTCGCAACCACAGCCGTCCGCAATCTGATCCGTGAGGCCAAGCTCCATCAAATCCCCGGCATCATGCAGGCCAGCCAGAAAGACGGCATGCAGACGATGGACATGGCGTTACTCGAACTGGCAACGCGTGGCGTCGTCACGAAAGCCGAAGCACAATCGCGCAGCATGAATCCGAACCTCTTCGGATCAGCCGCCTCACTCAGCGGCGCCGCGTAAACACAGCAAGACCACGGAGACAGGCATGGATATCCGCAGCCTCTTAAAAGTGATGGTCGACCAGGAAGCGTCCGACCTCTATCTCACGGTTGACGCGCCCCCGATCTATCGAATCCACGGATCCACGCAACAAACGGACGCGCCCCCATTCAGCAACGAGCAACTGGAGGCCTTGGCCCTGGCGCTCATGCGCGGGCAGCAACGGGGAGAATTCGAAGAAAAAATGGAGATGAACCTGGCGCTCTACTACAAAGAGCTTGGCCGGTTCCGCGTGAATATCTTCCGACAGAGGGGCAATGTCGGTCTTGTCTTCCGTCTGATTAAAGCAGAGATTCAATCCGTCGATCAGCTGCAACTCCCGCCGATCATCAAAGACATCGCCATGACAAAGCGCGGACTTGTGTTGGTCGTCGGCGCCACAGGCTCCGGCAAATCAACTTCGCTCGCGGCCATGATCGACCACCGGAATTCCATTCACCAAGGGCACATCATCACGGTCGAAGATCCGATCGAATTCGTCCACAGCCACAAGAAATCGCTGATTACCCAGCGAGAAATCGGCTTCGATACCCTAAGCTTTCAGAATGCCCTAAAAAACACCCTCCGGCAGGCCCCCGACGTGATTCTCATCGGTGAAGTCCGGGATACCGAAACTATGGAAGCCGCCATCACGTTCGCAGAAACCGGACACCTCTGCATCGCAACATTGCACTCGAATAACGCCAACCAGGCCATCGAGCGCATCATGAACTTCTTCCCGGTCGAACGGCATCCACAAATCTATCTTCAGCTTTCACTGAACCTACGCGCAATTATTTCACAACGGCTCATTCCCTCTCTCGATGGGCGGCGTGTGCCGGCGCTGGAAATCATGCTGGATACACCGCGCGTGAAAGACCTCGTCAAGAAGGCGGAAATCGACACACTAAAAGAAGCGATGGAGCAGGGAGTCGATGAAGGCTGTCAAACGTTCGACCACGTCCTCTTCCAGCTCTACAAAGCCAATAAGATCAGCCTAGAACAAGCCTTGATCAATGCAGACAGCGCCAACAACCTCCGTCTCAAAATCAAGCTGGAAGGGCTCAAAGGCGATGACGCCGTCAATGCCCTGCTGGATAAGCACCCGTCAAACCAGCAGAGCGACGCCTTTAAGATTCAGGGGAGCGGGAACGTAGTGCCCATCAAGAAGCGCTGACACAAGCGCGGGAAGCTTTGACCGTCGGCCGATTACCGTACCAGGGCATTCCCCGTCTGATGCTCCAGATACTCCGCGATCTTCTCCAATGCCAGCGCGCTCAACTTTGCGCCATACCACACCGGCATCGTCCGCTCCGGATACCCAGGAACAACAAACACTGACGGATCGACAACGGACTCCACGACATATTCATGCACGTTGCTGGCCCTTCCTTGATAAGCGGGGTCGGCCAGCCGTTGAGCCCCCGTCACACCGAGAGTGAGCGGCGGACCAACTTGGCCATTCGCACCAGGAATCCCTGGAATCGTGTGGCACACCGGACAGCCAGCCTTCGTGAAAATCTCTACGATCGGTTCGTCACCGGACACGAGCGGAATCATCTCTGCCGCCAGCGAAGTCGGCCCGGCATTCTTTGAAACCACGGGTCCGGCCGATGGAGCTTGCGGAATGCGTAGCGTCCACAACACATAGAGCAGCACCAACGCCATGACAATCATGAGCGCCGCCCGCTCCGGCGGTCGAGGCGTGCGAGAGGAAGAAACGGATGATTCTGACGGATGAACCTGCATGCGGATTCAAGGACGATGTTGGAGCAGATGCTCTACCGTAGAACGGGATGAACTATCAAGACTACTTCGCAGCATCCAGGGCACATCGAAATCCAACCGTCCGATCTTCAAACTCCGGCTCCGCTGAAAATCGAGCCGTCACGCGCAATGCCGTTGGCAGATCCGCCCACGAGCCACCACGAAGGACCCGTTTCTCCCCGTTCTTCGGCCCCGGAGGATCGGCGTCAGGGCTCTTCTGATAATACTCACGATCATACCAATCGTTCACCCATTCGGCTGCATTTCCCGCCATGTGTGCAAGGCCATAGGGGCTCTTGCCCCCTTCTTTCAATCCATGGCGAACGCTCATTCCCTCCAACCCGCTGCCGACCGGCACCAAGGTGATGGCCTCGCTTACCCATAGCCCCCGATTGTAGTTCGCGATATCGACAAAGGGCTGCATGGCCCCCCAAGGGTATCGCCGGCCATCCGTTCCCCGCGCCGCCTTTTCCCATTCAGCTTCAGCAGGCAATCGTTTCCCTGCCCATGCGCAATAGGCGGCGGCTTCCGTCCAGGTCACACCAACGACAGGACGATCCTCCAGGGAGCGCCCCGAATCCTCATCGGTAGGTGCCGCCCCCGCGCGCTTGCCCAATTCAAGAAATTGCTGGTACCGCCCTGACGTGACCTCATATTGATCAATGTAAAACGCTTTGATGGTCACCGTGTGCTCGGGCCGTTCATTCGGCAAACCGTCGTTGCTGCCCATGAGAAAAGGACCGGCCGGAACCAGTAGCATCGGAGCGCCATCTTTGCCTTTGATGGTTTCTACGGACTTTGGTGGAGCGCCTTTTGAAGCAGGAAGATCAGCCGCTTCGGCTACTGACAATGTGGTTAGCATCCCAACCAACAGGCCGCAGTAGATCCCCTGTCGCATTATTTGTCTCCCTCGTGCAGTCATGACCGTCAACACCCAGCGCATAGGGCGAAGAAAGTGTACCCGGCAGTATCCGCAAACACAACGGGAGCCCGACGGGATTCTGAAGCAGGCTTCGAGTCGAAGGATAGTTGGTGTCCCCAACTGGGCAACCAAGTAGGGACACGCATCGGCTGACCTTTCCCATCGAAGTTTGTGTTTCCGTCACATGAAGGATGGGGAATAGAGTTCCGATGGCCGAATTTCTATCACAATTGGCACCCAGAGCCATAATTGAACCTCGTCCATCGCATCGCACACGCTACGGGGCTCGATCGCTCTCAGATCGAAATAGTGACCGGGGGACCCAGGGGGTATGGGGGGCAATCGAGGTGGGAACGATGAGACCGGGTCCCGCGCAGTTGACACGGTAACAAAAATGCTCGTTCGTCGGTCAGGTCGTTTCATGTACGAAGGGGGGGTGCCATGAAATTTTTAGAATTTGAAAAACGGTTGGGTAAATCGTTCTGCTCTGGGATCGGCATTGGGGCCGGGATGGCGATTGCTGGCACGGCGGCAGCCGGCGGCTCGATCTTTAGCGGGATCATGGGGGCGTCGGCAGCCAAGCAGCAAGCCGGCGCGATCACAGAGGCCGCGCGCATTGCCCGGCAAACGACGTTAGAGCTCGATGATCGCGCCCGGAAGGACGTGGCGCCGTTCCGTGATCTCGGCATGCAGTCCGGCACGATGCTGGCAGGGCTCCTCACGGGCGATCGGAAGTTGGACGATCTGCTCAAGGAAAGCTCGCTGTTTAAGTTCGAGTCCGAGATGGGCACGCGGAACCTCGATCGGTCGTTGTCGGCGCGCGGCCTGTACGGCTCCGGGGCAGGACTCGAAACGCTGGCGCGGTTCAATACCCAGCTCGTGGCCGAAGAAGGCCAGCGGACCTGGGATCGGCTGTTTAACCTGACGACGTTGGGGTCCAATGCCGCGGCCCGGATGGCGACGAACACGACGCAGACGGGAAATACACTAGCGGATCTCACAATGAAAAGCGGTGTAGCGGCTGGCGGCGCAATCGGAGAAGCCGGCCGATCGTTGGCCACCATGGGACCGGGGATCGCCGGACCCATTGCAAGCGGCATCAATCAGTACTCGCAATATCAGCTTCTCAAGCCGATGCTCGATCGGTACAGCTCCAATACAGAGCCGCTGGGACAAACGAATGATGATTTCAGCTTGACCAACGGATAATGCTGCGCAACGGCCTCCCACGCACCCCATCGTTCCAAGAAACGGAATTCTTCCGCCGGTGGATGCGTGCGGCCGACGCGATGTCTCCCCAAGAGAGCGCCGCTATGTTGACCTGTGCATCACAACACCTGTTTGTGGGCATGCTCCGAACTTTGAGAGCGGAAGACTGCGCGCCCTTCACCGACACCCAGCTGCAAGAGCTCTACAGGGCGGTGTGGAATCGGCTGGAGTCGAAGGCCGGGAAAAGCGTCGAACTGTTTGAGGGCTTAGCACCAACAGGAAATGCCTAAAGCAATGAGACCTGGACATACGGGCAGGAAGCGAGAGAATGCTGCTGTAGTAGAATTCGCTCTATCTCTTCTTTGATCGATGTGGCTGTCTGGTGAAGCGCTTCCATCTGACTTAAAGCCTTTTTCATTGATTCCTCTTCGGTAAGTACCAGCTCCGCAAGCACATCCCGGCATAAAGTCATTTCCTCATTACTGCCCTCTGCTAAACAGTTCCCGCTTATCTGTAGCATCCAGTGTTGTGAACTGTGAATCAAACTGACCGTGTTCGGATACCGTTCGCAGATTTGTTCTAGAAGATAGAGGCTCAACCGGAGATAGTCAGCACGCGGTAGAGGAATATCTTTTCCGTTTGCTTCGTGGAAGTGAAGGCGCTCAGCGAGCCGTGCTTGCCATAGGGCACATTGCCTCAGGCACTCTTCACTAAGCGCCCTCACTTGCTCGCCCAATGACTCCCATCGCTTGAAGACCTCCTGGAAGTGATAGTCGCGCGCGTCTTCGTACAGGTGTGGGAACGTGGCATCGTAGTCAAGCAACCGTTGTCGATCGCCGATCGTTGCTCCCCAAGAGGGCAGTCCACCTTTCATCATAAGCCTGGGCCTCCACTCGATAACCCGGCCTGAGACGGCATCGTAAGAGACCTTGCCTTCGTCGGTTTGAATCTGAAGCAAAACATCGCGCCGTCCCAGGATCGGCAAATAGTGATCGACCAGCTGTTGCCCTAAGGGCGTCAATACATACTCGCGGAGCTGATGCAGATGGGCCTGGCTCCGATCATATCGGCGGCGAGAGTACTCGACCCATAGCGTGACAGCGATCAATAACAGTGCTCCTACGGCCGTAATTGCCGTGGCCCAAGCTGTGACCGATTCAGAAGTCATGCTAACCCTCGATAGGCTGTTAGAACGATCGGGCCGTACATCCTGTCTCTAGATGACGCGGATTGAGAGCTCTGCCTCCCGGTGAGACTCAAGATTCTTCCCGCGTATATTTGAGCGTACTTTCACTATCTGTCCCTGAGCACGCTCGCCCACAATAATCCGTAAAGGCACCTCAAACGCCTGTGTTGTTATCCCGTGCTTAATGTGACCGATCTCTTGATAGACAGAGTACTTTTCTGCAGCCTCGGTGACTTGAGGATAGACCTCCCTGCTCATACGTGGCGTAAAAGAGACAGCCATCATCGAGAAATGGTCACTGGGCTCACTACGGATTTCTTTAGCAATTATGAACCCCGGACACCTTTCGAAATCTAGCTGGATGGATGCATCTTCTATGTACTCGGTTCCTTCATTCAAGAGATGCACATTGAGCTTGTGAGCTCTCGCTTCGAATAGTTCGTACTCATCATGCTCAGCAAAGTCCTTTTTCACCTGCGCAAGATTTTCCTCAAGTATCTCGATGCTTCTCGCCTCATACGGAGCTGGCTTGAACGGCGGATGCCCAAACGCAAACTGAGTAATCGAAAACACGTGATCATTAATTCCGGCCGCTCGCTGTTGCAGCCTTGCTTGCAGGGCGCTACGAATCCTTTCTTCCTCTTTTTGGGAAGGAAGGCCATCAATGCAAATGCTCGGCAATTGAAGCTCTCTGATGAAATCTGTTGGTGTCCATCCGATGCGGAGGGGACCTTGGAACTTTGTGGCTGCTATAGGCGGGAGCGCATCAGTGGGAGCATCTAAGAAGGGAGCTAGTTCTACGCCACCGTTATCAGAGAGGACTATTTGAGAACGAAGAATAAGGATTTCCGGTTCGCGGTAGTCTCGAATACTGTCGAAGGGTAGAACAAACTCATGATTCGTAATGACATTGAGAACGGCGAGTCCCTTCTCTTCTTCAGATATTAATATCCATCGATTGCGAGGGATCGCAATGTAGGCATTGCCGATCTTTGGACGTGGCTGGAATGTTAGGGCCTTACCAATGTTCTCTCGTAACTTCGCTCGATTCACTTAGCCCTCAACGTGTAGATGAGTGAGATTCATGGTGTACCACAGTCACCGAAGGGCCAGCAAATAAACAGGCGTACTCTATCGGTACAGTACTTTGATCCGGGCAACCTCAGCAAATTCAATGAGATAATTCATCGGATAATATCCTCTGTATTGCGGGGATACATCAGCGATACATCATACATACTATACCCTAGGTTTTAATGCCTTGACGAAGTCGGAGGCGTCAGGCTAGCCTGCCGTCGAACACAGGGACCCTCATGGCAGATAACCGCCACAACTGGCGCCCGCTGGAAGTCGAGATCGATGAGGAGACCTACCGCTTTGTCGAGGCGCGCGGAATCCGGGCAGGCCGCACGGTCAGCGAACAACTGGCGTATGAGCTGCTCTTGAATCGCGGCATGGTGCCGGCGGACCCCTGGGATGCGGTGGGCCGTGAACGCGCCCGACTCATGCGGCGAATCTTAGAGCAGCGGCCCCTCACAGGATAAACACACGACAGAATGGAAAGGAGGAACGCCATGCAGGAAGGGGCACCCGTCACAGTGGGCAGGCTCATTGAGGCCTATCGCAGGGAGTCTGGAGCAGCGCCGCGGCGAGAAGACGTGCGGCATGCCCGCTGGTGGATTGATCAGCTAGGCGACCTGCCCTTAGATCTGTTCACAAGAGACCGGATCAACCAGCAACTGACCGCCATGGAGGCCTTCGCGCGTAGTGAATTCACGAGGAACTTCTATTTCCGCTTTTTGCGTCGGGTGTGTGCCTGGGGTGTGACGGTTGGCCACTTCCAGACCGATCCCTGCAAAAGCATCCCCTTACCCAAGGAGAAAGCCCCAACGCTCCGCGTCCTCACACAAGAAGAGGAATATAAGCTCTGCGAAGCGCTGGGGGAGCCGTATAGCTTCTGGGTGAAGTTCGCCATTCTGACCGGCCTCAAACAGTCTGAACAGTTTTCCCTGCGTTGGCGGGATGTGGATCTTGATCGATTGGCGCTCATGCTTCCCCATCCCTCCACGGGAGGCGTGGTGTCCCTGCAATTGGCTCCTGCCACGCTCCTTGTCCTTCGTGAGCTCAAGCGCGTCCATCCCGCCTCAATCTGGGTGTTTCCGGATCTTCGCAACCCGTCGCGACCGGCCAATGTTCATGCGTTCTATGTCGGCCGGTTCGAATCGGCGATCCATCGTGTCGATATCCCTCGGTGTGCATGGAAAGATCTGCGGCATACCTGCGGAGTTCGCCTCGCGCAGCAAGGGCTTCCTGTACGGGAAGTCAGCGTCCTCATGCGTCAACGAGAAGTGCGTATGGCCTATCACTATCGAACTTGGCAACCTGGTCAGAATCCCAACACACGGCGTGCGGCTCGACCGCCGGCCGTTTCGGTCTTCGATAGCTTCACGCCAGACACTTTGCAGGCCCTGTTGGGCCGGGACCTGGCGACTGCGCCATTGACGTTCAAGGAATTGGGTCAGCTCTATTCCGGGTATCACCTTGGGCAGCGGAGAGGGCGTGAAGACTTTGATCGGATGTATCGGCAATTCTGGCAACCGTGGGCTGACCGCCGCGCGGACTCGATCACCCGCAAAGAGGTGCGCCTGTGGCATGCCACCCGCAAAGACAGCCCCAGCCATGCCAATCATGGGTTGACCTATCTCAAAGCGCTCTACAACTGGGGAGCCCGCATGGAGTTAGTGAATTGCTTGAATCCTGCATTTGGACATCTCCGCTTTCCGGAAGAGAGCCGCGATCGGTTTCTCTCCTTGGAGGAAATGCAGCGCTTTATGGAAGGCCTGACCCACCTGCCCCAGAAACCTCGGGCCGTGCTTCTGTTGCTGATCCTAACCGGGTGCCGGCTTTCTGAAGCCCGGACCATGCGATGGACCGATATTGATATGGCCAGCCGACTCTGGCGGAAACCCATAACAAAAAGTGGTCACTCGCATCTGATCCCATTGTCGATTCAAGTAATGGAGGTCCTTGCGACCCTCCCGCGAACGTCCGAATGGGTGTTTCCTGGCGCCAAGGGTCAGGTCCCGTGGAGTGAAGCTAGCGCGGAAAAGTTCTGGCAGCTGACACGGAGTCGCTGGAACATGGACGATGTACGGCTCCACGACCTGCGGCGCACCTGCGCAAGTCATCTCGCGATATTCGGAGAGAATCTTCCGATTATTCAGAATGTGCTCAACCACCGGAGTTTGGGCCCCACAAGTATTTATGCCCGGTTGAATACGAAAGCTGTCGATCGTGCCTTGCAGGCGCAGGCCGATCGATTCTGCGGCCTGCCCGGAGGACCTGCCTTGCTTCCACAGGTGACGGCATGACAGCTAACGAGTTGTACCTGAGCCCGTTGATTCGGAAAGCCTGGATCCGACTGCCGACCGCCATACAGGCCCAATACGTCACGGCCGCCGCGTCGTTAGGGATCCCCCTTGAACACCTGTTGTGGGACGCCGTAGAGCAGCGCCTCGGTCACCTTGAGCAGGAGTACGGGTTGTCCCACAAGGAGAACCCGGCGTATGCTTCTGGGCATCAGGGGCAACCGATAGAAGGCGCGGATGTGTAGCCGAAGGAGGTTTGTCATGCGGTCAAGCATTGGACCCCTTCTTGTCTTGTTGGCGGTCAGCGGATGTGCCGGACTCGGATCAAGTCCCGAAGAACAACGCGCGCAACAGGTGGACGCCGTACGAATGTGGTTACGCGGCCCCATGACGGACAGTTGTACGAGCTTGCCCGGATCGGAAAGCCGTACCGGCTGCCTCATGGCGCTGGAACGATCGCTTGCAGGACTTCGCTATGATTCCCTCACACGGGACGACCACTACCGAATTGAGTTGGCGAAAGCGAAGGGCGCTGATGAAACAACGCGCCTATGGACTCGCACTGAACGAGAAGCCTGGCTTCGTGGTCCACGGACGGTAGCCTGCAGGCAGGCGCCCTTGTCTTCGTACGTTCAGCGATGCCGTGAGGGTGTGCAGCAGGACCTTGATCTTTTAAGCCATCCTGACGGAATGGCGGTCGATTCGCCTGAAGTTCGGGCAGCACGCGCGGTGGAACGTATCGTAGCACGCGAGCAAGAACAGGCCATCGAGCGACAGCGGACCCATGAGCGCGCGCTCGTTCAAGACCACGCCACCGGACAGGCCTTGATGGGCCTCATGATGGGCGGCGGGCTCTTCCGCAACCCTCCCGCGCCAACACCGCCGGCCTATCAGCCACAGTCGCCTCCTGTGCTGCCGCTGGCGGCCCCGACACGTACGCTGCCGCCGGTCAGTTGCACGAGTCAGCAAGCCGGACGGACGGTGTATACAGACTGCTATTGAGTGGCTTGAGATAATCGGTCTTCACACCAACGTGCATTCGGTCTAAACTTTCACGGGCGGCAACGAGCGATCTAGCTAATCGCTTGGCTAGCGAATCCTGGCGCTGGCGCCGCCCTTCTATAACCAGGAGCCCAACAGGAATGGGTTATGCCTAAGAAGGTCAAGTCTCGCCTCGGTGGTTCAATCTTTTCACTTGAGCCTGCGGTATCGGCTACATCTTTCGCTCCTTTCGTCGTTCGCGGCATTGTTCGCGGTTTGCTCTTCCACCTCTGCGCCCGCCAACGAGGAGAAGATCTAAATGGGCCCTGGCGCGCGAGAGCCGAGAGGCGCATCATGGCGCGAGCTGAGGCCATCACACTTGCACCACGGAAAGAAAATCCCACCGAAGGGGACATGGCGGCCGTGCTTCAGGGTATCAGCAATGGGGTAGAGCAAATACTCAGCGAAAGTCGACGGCACACGTATTTTACGTTGAGTCAGGATAGTGACCTGATCCTTTCAGCTCTAACGAAAGACGTAACCGGGACCTATGACCAGCTCACCTCTGAACGGCCCTACGATGAACAAGACAGGAAAGAGCAACGAATAGAATGGCTTCAACGAGAAGTTCCTTCAATTTTGAAAGCGCTGGACGAATATTCGGGCTGCCTTTATCCTGCTTGTGTTCAGCGAACAGCTTGCCCTGCACCGTCTGACGCAACCCTCTGCCAATGGGGTCGCTTCCCCCATGCAGCCGAACTGCGTAATCGCATTCTCGGCCATTTTCACGGACTGACACCCTCACGAGTTAAGCGCCTCCTCAACTGCTCTCCTCGAACGTAATGCTTCCTCATTGATCCAGAATAAGAGGCGAAATTCGGCCTCTTATACGCCCCTTATTTTGAGACACCGCTGCCCCTCTTCCTGTACCTACCAATAGACTGCTTCAGCGTATTCCTGAGCATGAAGGCTTGTAGCCGCGCCAATCGCGACGCGGATTCTAAACGGAGGCTTGCATCATGACTAAAGACGATGTGCCGGTCCTTGCGAGAGAGTGTGCGCCGCTCGTGAATACGTCGGTAGACGAGTTGTACCGAATGGCTCGGCTCAACATCGTGCCTGTTCAGCGAACGGGCGTGAAAGGGAGAGGCCTGCGATTTGTGCCAACGGAAGTACGGGCTGCGCTGGCCGCACGGCCCGCATGGAGGAAGGCTTCTTAACCATGAAAAAAGGCCAGGAACCGTTGGCGCGGCCCTGGCCTTAGAGAACGAAAGGCGATCGGGATGCAGAGCCTACCAAAACCAGAACCGTCCTGCAAGCGCAGTACTTCGCCCCTTCGACAAGCATTTGTCGAGGCCATACAGGCGCCAGCCCCCTCTGTGGAAGAGCGGCTCTCGGCCCTGACTCAACAACATGAACAATTCTTAGGACCGCGGTTGGCCCGGCGGGAGCAACGCCTGTTTGACCGCTTGCGCCGGTACATCGCCGAGCTCGCGCGAATCGAGAAGACGTCCGCATCACAGTGGCATCCGCGGGTCATGTTCAACACCGTGGAGGGACCGTGTCGCGTTCTCGATCACGGCGATCATGTGGCGTTGATTCCACGCTGGTCTCTGATCTTCGTGGTCGATCGCAGACAAGCGGCTCTCATTACCGCGCGCGCGAAACTGAAGCTGGTTCTTGACCGTCTCGCGCGACTGCGAAACCTCGCCCATGCGCGACACCGGGAGTCCGCACGCTTGCAGCGTCAGAACAACCTTCTCCGTGGGTTTCTCACGCCGACGCGGAGGAGGCGCGTGCAATGAGTGCTCCCTTCGCTGATGAGGTTGTCACCCTTCGCGCAGAGAATGCCTTGCTTCGCGCGACGCAGGGCCTAGACCGTGAAGGAACCTTGTCGAGGGAGGTTCTCCTTCGGCGCATCGCACAAGGACTTCTCTTAGACGATGATGCTGCCGTGCAGAGCGTCAAGAAATTCGGCCTCGAAGAGTCCATCGTCCGGCTAGACCTCGTTATCCATGGTGAACCACGGCCTTTGGAGATTCCCGTCAAGAAGCTTCTGGCTGTGACCGCCGTTCGAGGATACATCGCCGAGGTGTGCAATATGGCGCTCCCGTATACGCAGAAGCAGTGGACCCCCATCGTCAATTACATTTTGTCGGCAGCCGAGCAATGCCCCGGCTACAGTCGTGACGGGGAAACGAGAGAGTGGATTGCGGGGTTCGTACAGCGAGTCTGTAGTGGCCATCGCGGCACCGAGTACGCGAAGCCGACCGCCGATGGAGCAATCATCTACGACCGCATACTTGCGATGCGGTGCCGCACAAAGGGAATTCTCGAAGCCGCTCATGTGGGAGAGCTGTTCTTCGTTCGCCGGCCAGACAATGGAATCATCTTCGGGCAAGCCGACTTTATCGGATTTGTGGTGATGCACTGTGGGTGCCGGTTGGGGCGAGGAGAGTTAGATCAGCGGCTCGCCTCGATTGGCTTCCAGAAGACCCCTCTTTCTGTACGGAATGGCTCGAAGGTCACCAAACTCAAAGCCGTGTGGCATAGCCAACCAGGCTGGCTGTCCGATCAGGACTGCGATCTTCCTGATGAGCCGCGGGTACGGCGTATCAATGGAGCCCATTGTGGCCCTTAGATTCATATTAAAAATAAATATGTTTCCACGAGGGGACACAAGGACCACAAGGGACACAGTGAAAGCTCCATCCCGATTTTTCTCTTTAATATCCGATATGAATCTAGGAGGAGCGTGTGTCCCTTTTATCCAGGAGCAGGGGACACATTGGGCCACAGAGGGAAGCGATCCCCGGACGAGGAAGGACTAACCATGAAACCACGCCCCGAGGACTCCTGTGGCCAACGCACACAACGCAAGGCCAGAAAGCTCGACCGGAAGAAGGTTGTGGAGCTCCGGACAAAGAACCTCTCCGTCGAGGAAATTGCGAAGCATCAGGGTGTAGCCCCGTCCACGGTGTGGCGATTCCTTCAACGCACCGCGCCAGAGCGGCAGGCGTTAGAGACTTTCAAATCCAACCGGGCCGATGAATTGGCGAATCTTCAGGGGAAGGCGATGGACGTGCAGCATCGAGTCCTCGATTGCATAGCGGCAGACTTACAGGATGAGGCCATCGCGGGCGCACTGTCCCCAAGCCAAAAAACGCAGTACCTGAACGCCGCCGCCATGGTGGGAGGCATCAGCTTTGACAAAGAGCGGTTGGAGCGTGGCGAGTCGACGAGTAACGTGTCCTTGGTCTCCAGAATGATCGACGCCTCGGTCTCGACACTCTACAAACGAAACGCGGACAGAGGTGCCTCTAAGACAGGCCCGAAGAAAGAACTGGCGCACGTCCCGTCCACAAGGTGATATGGCATCTTCACTGCACCATAGCCGGGTCAGCAAGCGCGCCGAGATCACCCGCGTGGAATGCTCGTTTGTCCCGTCGTCGTCGTGGCCTACCAGCCTTGTGGATCAGATTGCGAGCGTGCTGGCTATCGCCCTCGTCAAGGATCTCAAGGAACATCCGATCGGAGAATTGCCGACAGGCGTACTGCCGTCTTGACACAATATGCACTATAGATCATAATACGTTCATGGTATCACTTGCGAAGCGGATTAAATCACTGAGAGCAGATCGAGGCCTGACTCAAGCCTCACTAGCGAAGCGCGCAGGCCTAACGCTCGGGTATATCGGAAAGTTGGAAACCGGGCACTATGATCCTCAACTGAGCACGCTGATGAAGCTGGCGAAAGCGTTAAAGGTCACTGTCGCAGAATTGTTGGAGTAACACATGTACAGAGGAACCATAGAACTCCGCGCAGGCTTTATTGGCAACGGAATCAAGTTTTCCTACTTCGAGATTAACCCCAATGAAACCGGAGTGGAGTTGGTCGGTTTGGAAGGGCCGAATGGACGCGAAATTCGTGGCACGATTCGACTAACCTCCCTTCAAACCAAAGAGGATGGAAAAGCTATCGCAATAAAGGTGCTAACGGCAATTTTGGACAGATTATCCTTTCTTCATAACCTCGCCATCGAAAGTGCTCACATAGGTGAATGCAAGTTCACTTTATCAAACCCTCCATCTGGTGCTGGTATTGTAGTCGACACTGGAGAATGCGTTATAGTCGGCGAAGTGCCTATTTTAGCGATAGGCTACCCTGCCGAAACTATCAAAGCGGAACTTGAACGGCCTCCATCTCTTCAAGAACACCACTTTTCTTTTTTTCGGTCCGCGAGGATATCCAGAGGCTCAGTTGAAGAGTTTATGCATTTATATAACTTGCTGCTCATGGTTCTTGGCGACTATCAACCATCCGTCGAACGTTTCATCATGAAAGAGGAGCCAGGAACACCACAAACACCATCTAAAAATCCAAAAGCCAAACCTGGAGAAATGGAAAGCGTCTACACTCGGCTCCGCAATGAATTCGGTCATAGACGCCAAGGGGTCAATCCTAATGACACCAAGGCCGAGATGGCCACCCATGTTGGTCGATTGGCTGCACTGACGAAACGGGCAATTGAATTGCACGGATAAAATGGAGCCATACATGCTTACCGCAATATATGCCAGAAAATCGACCGAGCAAACCGGCGTGAGCGACGAAGAGAAATCCGTCACGCGACAGATTGAGCACGCGAAGCTTTACGCAGCCAAGAAAGGTTGGACTATCTCTGAGGAACTGATCTTTAAAGACGAGGGCATCAGCGGCGCCGAGTTTTTGAAGCGTCCGGGGTTCCTCCAGCTGATGAACGCGAGTGCGCTGAAGCCCCGGCCAGCTTTTCAGTGTCTTATTATGTCGGAAGAATCCCGACTGGGTCGTGAGCAAATTGAAACCGCCTACGCGCTGAAGCAAATCATCGATGCCGGCGTGCGTGTCTTTTACTATATCGAGGATCGTGAGCGGAGAATGGATAGCGCGCTCGACAAGATGCAGATGGCCTTGTGTGGGTTTGCTGCCGAAATGCAACGCGAACGCGGGAAGCAGCAGACCTATGATGCGCTACTCAAGAAAGCCAAGGCTGGACATGTGACGGGCGGAAAGGTCTTCGGATATGACAACCAGGACATCCTCTCCGCTGAGGGAACCCGGCAGCACGTGGTCAGGGTCATCAATGAAGGCCAAGCCGCTGTGGTCCACAGAATCTTCGAGATGTTCCAGGAGCGGACGGGTCTGAGCCGGATCGCCAAGCAGCTCAACGAAGAGCAGGTGTCCCCGCCACGCGGCAACGCCGGGTGGTGCCCGACCGCGATTCGGGAGATCCTTCTACGGCCTCTATACCGTGGAGTCATTGTGTGGGGCGAATTGCAGTGGATTGAGCGAGGCGGAACGAAGCTGAGACGGCGGCGGGCCGTTGAGGACCTGATTACCGTCGACGCGCCCGAGCTCCGTATTGTACACGAAGAACTGTGGAACGCTGTCCAGGAACGATTCAGAGAAGCCAAGAGCCTGAGCGATCAGTATCAACGGAAAATCGTCTTCCGGGATAAGGAATCAGACTATCTCTTAAGCGGGTTGGCTCGCTGCGCGCACTGTGGTGGCCCAATCGAAGCCCTTGGCAAGGACTACGCGAGGCGGAAGGGCCGGACCTATGGCTGCGCCTACCATCGCAAACGGGGCACCGCAGTGTGCCGGAATGCCGTCCGGATCAATCAGGACCGGATCGACAAGGCACTCCTCCATGCAATCGGGGACGCCCTTGATGAGCGGATACTTGAGCTGGCCATCGAAAAGGCCCTACTTCAACTCCGGACAGGCGACACAGACAGGCTGACTCGACGCCAGAGCATTGAGCGGGAACTGTCCTTGATCGAGGCGTATGAAAAGAACCTGGTCGACGCCATTGCAAAAGGCCAGCATATGGATCCACTCCTCGCCAAGCTGCAAGCCGGGGAAGCCCGGAAGAAAGGCCTGATCGCAGAACTCGGCCAGCTCACCAGGCCGGCGGATGTGGTCACACTGGACGAAGCGCGACTGAAGCGGGAGTTACGGACCAGAATTGCTGATGCCAAAGGGCTCCTTGGGCGCCAACGGACGGAAGCCCGGCAGATTCTCCGGAAGCTCTTGGACCAACCCCTGCAATTTGAGGCGTTCGAGGATGAAGGGGGAAAGAAGGGCTACAAGGTAACCGGGAGAGGTTCGTACCTGCAACTCCTCCCCGGTCTGTTCGCCGGTGTGTCACCGAGCGTGGTGTCCCCAACGGGATTTGAACCCGTGTTACTGCCTTGAAAGGGCAATGTCCTAGGCCAGGCTAGACGATGGGGACATATGAACGACAACAGTGGCAAGGAACGCGGGAGTTGTACCACACTCGCGAACGCCCTGTCACTACGCCTTTCTGCACCATCGGCCCGAGACCGATCCAAGCTGCCGGCACCGTCTTATACCGATCTCTGGATTGAATATGGTAGACTCTCCCGTCCAACGGCCATTCTCCAGATTTGGCCGTACCGAGAAAGGAAGCTGCTCATGGTCAGGTCAACCTTACATTTTGCCGCCGCCCTTGGAATCCTGCTGGCACTCAGCTTCGGGTGCACCCACGATACGTATCAACAGCGGGCCGACATCGTGAAAGACCATGTCGAAGCGTTCTACTCACACCTGAAGGTCAACCATGTCGAGGCGGCCGTGCGCGAGAACGAGCAAATTGAAGCCATGGCGGGTCAGATGGGGGAAACGGTTCGGAAGCGGGCACAGATGCAAGGCACCACGCAAGTTGAACGGGAGTTTGCCTTGATGAAAACGGCCAATGAAGCGGCGGCGCAAAACTGGCTCGCGCTGGGCCAATATTTCTCGATTAAGAAGCAGCACGCGCAAGCGCGCGCCACCTACCAGAGAATCGTCGATACTTATACTAATCCTACCGACCGTTCATACCGCGAGCAGGCTCAACGGGCGCTGAAAGACCTTGAGATCTTGTCCCCGCCCACGACACCAGCGCTTCCCTAGCCCGCCGGCCCGATATCGCGACCATGCGCTGGACCTATAGATTTTCCACTCACACTCGATTTCTGATAGGCGGATGGATGGGCATCTTGTTGCTCATCCTCACGGCTCTGCCGGGATGCGTACGTCGGATTGAAGTCCATCCGGTCCCGAGCCATCCAGCAAGCAGTTCTATTCCCCGCTCACTGCAAGTGGCGATCAGCAGCTTGACGATTCAAGGCGCCGATCACATGCCGGGCATCACGCTGCTGGAGTGGCGTACTCCGGATCTTTCCCGCGCCACGATGGAATACATCCGCAACCGAGGCACCTTCACAGCTGTATCCGAAGGGCCTGCAGATCTCGTCATGACATTGACCGCCAGACTATCAATGATCGCACGGGGACCCTACGTCTACCATGTCCGCCTCCATGCAGATATGGGAACAGTGACAGAACCCATCAAGTCCTATGATGTGGAACGATCCGCGACTGGATCCTCTGTGCGGTGGATTACTGCATCCGATCGCGATCCCATTGAGGCGGCCCTCCAGTTAGCACTGGAAGACCTCCTCACGAGTATCGAATCGGATCGGTCGTTGTATCTGGTCAAAGAACCGGTCAGAGGCAGTAAACCCTAGCCTGTTGCCTTCACGGCAACACAACTTCTCTCGAGCCTACCCCTATGCAGATTTTGCTTGGATAAACTTTTCCCAAGCCTGCTTCGCCACCAAGGGAGTCGCCTCAATGTAATCCGAACAATCGAGGCGCAATGATTGATCCGCCAACGGGGTATCAATGAACTGGCAATGGTGAGAAGCTGCGCTGTTTGGATGCGCGTTGGGGCTGAAATGCTCACACGACACGCACATCCGCGCCACGGGAATCTCGCCCTGTAACTGCAACGCGCGAATCATCTTCACAAGAATGGCAAGAAGATTGGCCTGCTCCGGCCCTGACAACTGCTGCGTCGCAGCGGCTAATGCTTCCGGCCATCCCGTTCCCACCTGGCTGGCCTTCATTCCCTTCGCCGTCAAATGAACGGTCACCACGCGATTATCCGTATCTGATCTGCGGCGACGGACCAACTGCTTCAACTCCAGCGTACGAATCACCTCCGACGCCGTGGGAAGCTTGACCGAAAGCTCTTTCGCAATGACCGAGACCATGGCACAACGATTGGGCTGGGTTCGCAAGAACAACAAGACTTGAACCTGTAATGGCCCAACTCCCTGCCGTCCCTGCCGACGCCACGGCCGACTCTTCATCGCCAGGCCAATCTTCGAAAGACCCGTCACCAATCGCCCCGGCAACTCGTCCCGGTCAATTTTGATCACTTGCATGTTATGTCCCTCGCTCAAAGTGTTGGAAACCTACGTATGGTGGCCAGTGTATTGGTTGCATTATTGGAGCGTCAAGCCACCCCCTCTTTTTTCCTGACCAAGGAACCACGGCAGTCTCATTGGTGGGTGTTAGTGCGCACTGGCACAGAATCGACGTGGGGGCCATCCGGCCAGGCACGGATACCATTCACAACGTGGTGAGCCGGCTGGGACTCGAACCCAGGGCCCTCGCCTTAAAAGGGCGATGC
>CXWL01016590.1_pt1 | contig 21601 bp, 27 predicted proteins | sample 590931 | NCBI WGS metagenome assembly CXWL01 (sample SAMEA3498368, study PRJEB10139) | groundwater metagenome | biome: water well; material: biofilm material | place: Germany | collected 2015-04-27 | reverse complement strand
TATAAGCAAACGACCGGTTTTTCAACGTGACGCAGTTACTTTGATACGGTGATTTATTCACTTTTAAGGTAGTTGATCCGATCCGGCCCCATTCACGAATCAACGCCCAATCGCCGGATAAGCCCGGCGTAACGAACAGGTGATAGAACCGGTGTAAATTTTTATCCGGGTCGTGTCGTACTAAATAGATAGGGCTCATGGTTCACCGCATTAACTTTTTATCCACAGTTTTTGGGGATAAACTTGTTGATAGGATCACTGCATCGATGCTGCATCATAGGGTGCGTCTATTATCGAGTTAAATTGAGCAAAAACTAAACAGCCTACGCCATTATGCAAGCAATTACCGTCTCCGGATTAAAACAAATTCCGTGCTTTTCCGATGTGCCCGCCGTAACGCTCAACGCGCTGGCGGAAAAAGCCAGACCGGTTAAATTCGCCAAAGGCGACACGATTATTCATGAAGGCGAGCAAACCCGCGCTTTGTATATAGTCGTTTCCGGAAAAGTCAAAGCGCTTACCCATTATGCCGCAGATCGGAAAGTCGATTTGCTGATCCTGGAACCGGGCGGTTATTTCGGTGAAATGGCGCTGCTGACCGATGAACCCAGAGCGGCCACCGTTAGCGCTATCGAAAAAACCGTTTGCGCGGTTATCGCAAAAGCGGATTTTAAAAGCTGGCTGAAGGATTATCCGGCTATAGACATCAATCTATTGCGGATATTATCCGAAAAAGTAGGCTATCTGAATGAAAAAACCCATCAAATGGCGCTGTCTGGCGTTTACGAGAAAACCGTTACAGCGCTCAAAAGTCTGGCGCAGCAACAAGGCAACAATCTGGTTATACCGGTTCGGCCAACGGTTCACGAATTAGCCGAATTGACAGGCGCTTCCAGCCAAATGGTCAAGGTCGTGATGCAGGAGTTAAGCAAAAATAAATACGTCGTGGCCAAGGGCAAGGCGCTGCATGTGGCGAGTATTTTGCCGGAATCATGGTAAATCCTGGCAGTGTTTGGTGTATTGTCCGGTTGCGAAATAAATTCGCTATGATGAAATTAGCCGGCTTATTCCGCTGCATGCTATATCTTTCTTTCTACAGATTACACCTTACCGCATTAGATAAGTTAAAGATTAGTTAATAATATGTTACAGAGCCTAAAAAAGCTCTGTATGCCTTGGTATCCGCTGCCTGTAAAAATTTCAGGTTAGACTTTTACAAGGTGGGTTAGACTTAAGCCGGACGTGGTACATACCCTGTCATGCGCCGCTCAAAGCGTTATCCATATTGTTAAAATATACCTGTTGGCTTTTTTATGTGTTTTTTATCTTGTTTTATATTTTTAAGGCGTTAATTATCTTTTAACTTCAATATATTACAAAGTCATTAAGCTACAAAATAGTTGTAATATAGCTACAAAAAGGTTGCTTATAGCTACAAATGGGTTGTTCATATAGCTACAAAAAGGTTGTATTAAGCTTCATTAATTTTTAATGTAGCTATTTAAGCGTATAATGTTTCTCGAAACTTATTCAGGGAGGACGTTATCGTGAAACGTAAAAACTTAACTGTTTGTAAAGCCAATAAAGTGATTGAAGCCGGTTACCGGCTCAGTTTGAATGAACAGCGGCTGATTTTGGCGTGTGTCGGTCAAATTGATTCTACCAAATCGTTGTCAATCACCGACCGCTTTGAATTGACCGCCAAAGAGTTTTCTAAGTTATATGGGGTAATTGAAGGTAAGGCTTATCAAACTTTGAAAGAAATTGCCGAACAGCTTTTTGAACGGTATGTGATCATTGATAATCCTGACCCCGATGAACCGACATTAAAATATACTAAAACGCGCTGGGTCGCTTCGATTGATTACATTCCTGAAAAAGGAAAAATCGTGGTGTATTTTGCGGCCAGATTATTGCCGTATTTATCTTTGCTAAAAGGACAATTTACCCAGTACAAACTGGAACATATCAGCAAAATGACCAGTATTTACGCAATTCGTTTATATGAACTATTGATGCAATGGCAAAATGTCGGCAAGCGTGAAGTTGAATTGGCGTGGTTAAGGCAACAGTTCGAACTGGATGAAAGTTATAGCCGGATGAATAACTTTAAAGCGCGCGTCTTAGATCCCGCGATTAAAGACATCAATACCCATTCAAACTATCAAGTATCCTGGACGCAACGAAAAACCGGGCGCAATATTACCCATTTAACCTTTACTTTTGCCGAAAAACAGTCTGAAAAATCCAAAGCCATCCCTAAAATCAAGGAAAAAATGCGTGGCGGCGTAAAAGAATCGGATATTAAAAAGATGGCAAAGGTTGGCGAATCTTGGGAAGAAGCGGGGGCGCGGATTAAAGCTGAAAAACAAACAACTAAGTTTAACCGTTTTGGCTAAAGTGGGATATTGCTTGGAGGCGGATACACCTTACGAGTTAACCACCCCACCTTGGTTATTTAGATGTAAATTTACGGCGTATTAATTTATCAGCCCGTAACCCGTAAGGTGGTTCCGCTTTAGCGAACCACCACAAACGGAGCTACAAAACTAACCTTTGCCAGGATTTTCCAGGCAATGGTTTATTATGCACACTTTTCGCACTAATCCGCAACTCGTCCGCGCAACCCGTAAGGTGGTTACGCTTTAGCGAACCACCATAAACGGAGCCACAAAACAAACCACTGCCATCATTCCCCAGGCAGTGGTTTATTATGCATACTTACCGCACTAATCCGCAACTCGTCCGCGCAACCCGCAATACCTCCCTGTAGTGCGCCTATGCGCTGCCGAATTGCTCACCGCCTACATTCCCATAGTTCAAAAAAGCCATCCCTTGGCCGTGCGCTACAGACTTCCCTGTCAGTACCGCTCAAGGTTCAGTGTGCTAAACGGGCCGCCTCTTTTCTTGCGGGCGCTTTTATATTTAACTCTCCTCCGCGTTGATCCGGCTCGAACAATCGCTACGGCCTTTTGACCGGCCATCGTGTTCGCTTCGCTCAGAGCATTAGATGGCCACCGCGTTCCCCGCTACCACCCCTCTGTTCTTTTCTCTTTCCAACATGTGTGGTTTAGCTTCCTGTGCGCTGTTTGGCTGTCTTTGTTTTCCGGGGGCGGCGGGTTGGCAGTGTCGCGAGTGTGTACATGCTACGCACTATCTTAAAAAAGATCCAAATACCGCCTAAAAGTTATCCCCAAAATCTGTTGATAACTCTGTCTTTAAACTGTCATGTTAGTTGTTAAGCGCCGGTATTTTATAGAAAGTAATTAGTTTGTCTAAAAACTGATCAACTCGTTTTCAGCTTAACAGTAATAGAAACATCGAAAGCTTGGTCAGTTTCATGGCTTTTTTAATGTACCTTTTTAGTATAAAGAATATACTAATAAGGTATACTATTGATATTAATTAAGTACCACTATTATACTATGCACGAACTCACTGAAAGCGAGCTTTACCCGGCTTTGCAATACGCCAAAAGTATCAATGAAGAAACCGGCAGAAAGATTATCGAGCGGTTTCATCTGGATCAACCCATTTTGGCGCAAGCTATTTTCGGGATGTTTCCGGGCGCGCTTGCCGAAGCAAGCGAAGAAATGTCATACCTGTTTATGGATCTTTGTTTTGATGTGCTGTGTATTTTTCAAAAATCCTTCGGCCCGATGTTATCTCAAAAAGAGATGGATAGTGGTTGGTTTGAAAAACAGGCCGTACTTTTGGATACCGAATTGCAGTCGATTATTTCAGATCGAAATATGGACGATAAGATCAGAAAAAAACTTCAGGACAGTTTTCTAAACCGGATCATTCAAGACAGTCCGCAAATGGAATTGGTCAATCTGATGCATGAAGCGATTGATGATTATGCTTCGGAAAACTCAATTGATTTAACGGCAACTCGAACAACTCAAACCATGATCTTTATTGTAATTCGGTTATTCAGCAATTTATACAGTTATACCCCTGGCAAAAAACACTGATCCAATTTTTTAAAACCATTCAATTATTAGTACATAACTGGTACTAAAATAACACTAAAAAGGTATTATGATTATACTAATTGGGAGCCAAAAAGGCGGCTGCGGAAAATCGACTACAGCAGTCAATATATGCGCTGAACTGGCCGGTAAAGGACATGATATTGTTCTGGTGGATGCGGACCGGCAATGCACGTCCGCTAACTGGGTCATGGATAGAATAGAAAATACCGCACTGGCCAAAGTGAATTGCGTTCAGAAATACGAAAACATTCGAGACACCTTGCTGGATTTGGATAAGCGTTATGAATATGTAGTGGTCGATGCCGCCGGAAGGGATAGCCGTGAGTTAAGAACCGGCATGACGGCGGCGCATATTCTGGTGGTTCCGTTCAGACCTTCGCAACCTGATTTAGACACGTTGCCGAAAATGCAGGAAATTATCATTCAGGCGAAAGATATGAATCCGGATTTGAAAGTGTTCGGCTTAATTACGATGGCGCCGACCAACCCGGTCATTCATGAAGAAGCCGATGCCAGGGATTGTTTAAATGACTATCCTGAAATTAATCTGCTCAATACCATTATCAGAGATCGTAAAGTTTATCGTGACGCTATGAGCGATGGTTTGGGGGTAGTCGAAATGAACAACGATAAAGCAAAAGAAGAAATAAAAAATTTAGTTGAGGAAATACTGTAATGGTTAAAAGAAGAGAACCAAAAGGTAATGCTTTGAATACTATTAAACCGCAACCGACCCCTGAGCAGATTGAAGCTTTCGCGGCTGGCGCTGAAGGTGGAATCCACATTGAAAAAACCAAAGCGGTCGAATTAGACCAAGAGGCTAATCGTGATTACAAAGCCATGCGGGTGCCATTCAACCAATACGAATATGAGCAACTGGTTGCAGGGAGTAAGTTAAGCGGCAGGACAAAGCTTAATTTTATGCGCTATGCGATGCTGAAATTAGCCAAGGAAATGCAAGAATTATAGGTATAATTAATATACCTGATTAGTACCAATTTTATACATTTTATATACTTATTTAGTATTAAAAATATACTGTTTTAAAATTTACCTTTGGTCGGAAATATTATGCAATTATAGATAGCTATAAATAGCAATTATTTTAGATCGTGAAATCATCACTAGACAAAAGTCGGTAACCGGACAAAATGCGTTCTACCCGTACTATGTTGGGATGTGGGGGGGAAAAACGTTCGCGTATTTCACCGATGAACGACAAAGCTCTGCGTGGATTATCGCGGGCAATATAATCGGCGATTTCTTCAAGGTCGAATTCAGCATAGCTTGAAAATTCACACTGCATGACTAAGCGTCATGCTTGCGTATCAAGCATGGCCTGATATTTTGCTTCTAAGCGGGAAAATATTTCTTCAGCGGGTTTAGCCGGGCTTTGTATGCTTTCCCGAATTTTAGCGCGGTATTCTTCAAGTTCTATCTCGCGCAAGCGTTCACGTCCTTCTAAACCGCGTAGCGCTTCGCGCACAACTTTGCTGGCGCTCGCATAACGACCGCTGTCTATTTGTTGCCGGATAAACTGTTCAAAATGATCGCCAATGGCGTAACTGGATGGCATGGTAATAACTCTCTGTGTAACTTTATCAGATGTTATCAATTATTGATAATCTATACCATTACAATGGAATTTTTTGTAAGTATCCGGATTTTAAAGGGTAAAACTGTATAGCGCATTAAGCGTATTTTAATAACAAAAAAAGCCAATTCAGGGCTATGAAACACTGAATTGGCCTTAGAACTTTGGTTACTGCTAAGAAGCAACCTGCTATTAAATATATCCGGTTTTGTAGGAATTTCTACTTTAAAAATAATAATTTTTTCACCCAAACAATTCCGCATGTGTTCCTATGCGTACAAAAATAATCCGTTGATCGCCATTGCTTTCATCCAACTTATAAATTAACAAAAAGTCGCCGCCAATATGACATTCACGATAATTTAACCGGTTACCGCTTAAAGCATGATCACGCCATTCAGGAGATAACGCGTAAGGCGGTTCGCGACAGATGCGTTACCCTTCGTCCGGCGCCTACGGACTATCGGCCCATGCTTGCAGAAGCTTTGATCAAAGCTTTCAGGGTACTAAATCACACAAAGCCTGTGCATAGATCACAGGGTTTTACTGCTGTTTAACCTATCTTAATACCCTTAGGGATTCACTTTAATTAACCAATCTACGAGGGTACACCCATGAAAACATTAGCATCCGGCTTGGCATTAGCACTTTTACTTTTAACCAACACGGTAAGCGCGGCCAATGCGCCGGTCAATATTGCGCATCCTGTCAGTGGTTCGGTCGTGACCAATTATTTTCATTCCAGTTTTACCACGACCTGCCCAGGCGGCAGTTACAAAGTGGAGTGGTATTTAGACAATAATTTATTAGGTAATTCGGCTTTTTACGATTCAGAGGCCGTCGATTTTGATTTCAAAGCGCCGACTGGCTGGCATGTATTAACCGTCGTTTCTTCGTGCGGAAAAGATAGCGTTAGATTCTATGTTCAATAAGTTTTAGTGATACGCCGTAAACGGATCGATAAGCCAAAGCGGGTAAACAATCAACTTACAAAGAACTGTCTAAGTTCAGCTTGGATAATCAGGGATAGCTTGGCGAATAGATTCCGTTTAGGGTGTGTTGCTTATTCAAGCAGTCACAATAATGCGCACAGCCCTACGCAAAAACATCCCATTCAACATAACCCGTAAGGTGGTTCCGCTTTAGAGACTGTGAAAGAATTCTAAAAAATGCCCAAAAAATTAACTGCATATTTTTTAAGTGATTGTTTTTATTTATCACTGGAATAAAAAAACATGTTTTTTTACTCCATATTATTAATTCTTTCACAGTCTCTTTAGCGAACCACCACAAACGGAGCCGCAAAACAAACTACTGCCGGAATTCTCCGGGCAGTCCATCATTCGCGACAGATTCGCTTCCCTTCGTCCGGCACAGCTACGGGCTTATTATTAAATTGTTCTTGTTGAGTGAGTTACCCACCCCCGCCGCCGCTCCAGCTCGCAGTCCGGCGAGCAGCGACAAGCGTGGATAACTCACAGCCTTTTTATATATAAGAAGAATGGAAACGGTAAAAGCCGGTGTTTATAAGGCTTTGCCAGGATATGAAACGACAGTTTCAGGCGCTTAAGCGACAAAAACAGGCGATGATACGCCAAAATGTGACAAAGTCCTGTCTATTGAGCGACAAAAAAGACATTTAAAAATGGCGGAGGACAGTCAAAATACAGGATTAATTATTAGCCATAAAAAAGGGGTTCCGGTTTATGAGACCAATCCCAGCATTCCTCATCCTGACGGCATCAAGAAGCGGCGACCGGTGCGGCTGGGTAATGACCGAAAAGGCTTTGTGATCGATGGCGCCGGTGAAGTGTTAGGCGTTGGCGTAGGGGCGTTTTATGAGTTTGAAGAAGTGGACGACACCCGCTTTGTCAAACTGTTCCTGGCCGGTGTTAAACAGGCAGCCGGATTAAATAAATCGGGGCTGTCTATGTTTGAATTGGTTTATAAGCTGGTGCAGGATACGCCGAACACGGACAAATAGGCAGTCTAGTCGCTGAAATAAAAACTATTAACCCGAATTTAATTGCCTATACCTTTATCAATCGGGCCGATCCAAAAGGTCAAGACAATGATGACGCCGCCGAGGTTTTAAAAGAAACGGACGCACTGACGTTTTTAAATGCGCCTTTGGGTATGAGGAAAGCATTTAGCAATGCTGCCGCAACAGGTCTTGCCGTGACTGAATTGAAAGCCAAAGATCAGAAGGCTATTAGTGAAATGTCAACGTTATTTGAATATGTTTTTAACGTTGAAGTAACATCAAATATTACCGAAGTGGATGAATAAATTATGGCTATCAGCAGAAAACCTAAAAAAGAAGCAGCCGAAGTTTCAGAAGCGGCTATTAAAGCTGTTATTGAAAAAGGCGGTAGCGTTGCACAAGACAATCCGGATGCGAAGAAAAAAAATTTACAACTTCGTCTTGATGCCGATTTAATTAATCAGATAGACGCGGCCAGAAAAAGTAAGTCGGTTCCGCCTTCAAGACACACCTGGATACTGGAAGCTATTTATGAAAAGCTCAATAGTTAATGATGTTATTTTAACGTTATAAAGATATTTTTATAACGTTAAAGTAGAGTTTTATTAACTTTATTTAAATGTTTTATTAATCTATTTTTAATATTAAATTAATGTTTTTTTAACGTTAAATATTGCCATATCAAAAATGTAAGCGTTGTGTTTGTTTTTTAAAAAAATACAACAGAAGTGTTATTATTAAACGAATGAACTCAAATGAATTTAAACGCTGGTTAGCTAAACAAGGTGCAACTTTTAAACCGGGCAAGGGCTCACATTTAAAAGTTTTTTTGAATGGTCGACAGTCTATTTTACCGATGCACAGTACTGAATTGAAAACAGGTGCTGTCGAAGGCATTAAAAAACAACTCGGACTTAAGGAGTAAATATGTTTGATTATCCCGTGATACTCACTGAACAGCCGGAAGGTGGATTTGTCGTAACCTTCCCGGATATTCCGGAGGCGATTACTCAGGGCGACAGTGTTGATGAAGCATTGACGATGGCAGTTGATGCGCTGGAGTCCGCTTTGTCTTTTTATGTCGATGACCGAAAAGCACTGCCTCTGCCTTCGACATTAAAAGGCGCTCCGTTGGTATGTCCTTCTGCATTGGAAAGCATCAAGTTAGGCGTGTATCAGGAAATGTTAGCGCAGGGCATGCGTAAAGCTGAACTGGCCCGACGTTTAGGCTGGAAAGCGCCGCAAGTAGATCGCCTGTTTGATTTAGGTCATGCGTCCAGACTTGACCAATTGGAGGCGGCGGCTAAAGTTTTGGGAAGGCATATTCAAGTGACATTAGCTTAATTAGCCCAGGTTTTAGTTGTAAAGGTACACTGATTAGCACAAAAACTCGTGCGATATTGGGCAATAGGAGGTAATTAAATGAACATCACCGCGCAAAGATGGGGGCTGAGCTGTTTTTATTCTGGTTTTTATTAAAAAAGACCGCGAACAATTACGGACTCATTATTAGCGCTATCATCCAACATAATGCCCAGCTATTGGAAATTCCTGATACAGAGTTGCCTATTGATGAAATCATGACGGCACTTAATCAACCAGCCAACAAATCCATGTTGGGGAGCAATCGCTTGCCGAATTAAAAGCCGGCAACATTGTGCAACATGGTTTACTGCATGAGTAACGTAAACTTTACCGATACCGCAATGCGTTTTGTTGATCAATATCCGGCTGATTGGGTCACCATCACGTTACCCAAACCTTGGCCGCAATTAGTGCGTTATATCCAGACCAAAGAACACTTAAAAGCGGAATTGTTGATTAAGAGCGATCCAAAAGCGCCTGAATTTAAGCTTGAACACATTGCGGAAATATCGAAGCTGGTAGAAACACTGTTGAGTGATTGGCGGAAAATGTAGGTTTTGCTTTTATGTATGTTTTAACCTTGTTTTAACTTTTAGCGCCTTAATTAGTTTTATTTATCAATATATTACAAGGCTATAAAGGGAGGAATTCTTAGTATTAAGGGAGAAATCCAAGGCTCATTAAAGGAGGAATTCTTAGTATTAAAGGAGTTGTTTAAACGAACACCTTTTATGGTAAAGTATTGCTTAATTAGTTATTTTTAAGGCTTTTAAAAGTGAACCATAAAAATTTAACCGTTTATAAAGCCAATCAAGTGATAGAGGCGGGTTATCGTTTATCCCTGAATGAGCAGCGTGTTGTGTTGGCTTGTATTAGTCAAGTAAATTCAAGGGAAGAGTTGCTCGTAACGGATGAATTTGAATTATCTGCTAAGGACTTTGCCGTATTATTTTCTGTTTCAGATGAAAATGCCTATCAAGCCTTAATCGATGTTGCAAAGTCTTTATTTAACCGTTACGTAGTGGTTGATAATCCTTATCCTCATCGACCAAAAGTTAAGCGATTGGAAATGCGCTGGATTAGTTCAATTGAATATTTAACCGACGAGGGAAAAATATCATTATGTTTTTCTAGAAAAATGTTGCCCTATTTGAGTGAATTAAAAGGGCAGTTCACCAAGTACGAATTGAAGCATATCGGTAATATGAGTTCAATTTATGGCATTCGCTTATATGAATTGCTGATGCAATGGAGAACCACGGGTAAACGGGAAATTGAAATAGATTGGTTAAAGAAGCAATTTGAACTTGATGACAAATATGCTGCTATGAAGGATTTTAAAAAATATGTAATAGACCCAGCCGTTAAAGACATCAACACCCATTCAAATTATCAAGTCAGTTGGACACAACGCAAAACAGGGCGAAAAGTAACGCATTTAACCTTTATTTTCACTGAAAAAGCCCCTTTAACGCCTGAAAAACCAAAAACAGTTCCTAAGCCAAAAGAAAAAAAGATTGGCGGTGTGACGGTATCAGAGATTGAGAAATTCGCTAAGGTTGGGGAGTCTTGGGAAGAAGCTGCAGCCAGAATTAAAATTGAAAAACAAAAGGCGTTGTTGAAATGAACAACGACAACGAACATGAATTTCAGCAATTAGAAGCTTTAGCGGAACAGCTTGATCGGAGCATAATGGCAACCATACGGTATGCACTCAACAAAGCAATCCGAGAAGAGTTAATAAAAGATTAACTAAAATTATCTTAGATAATAAAAGATAACCTTTTAGTGTCTAAAGTTACTTTAGATACTTTAATAAATACAGGGTTTAAGTCGCTTCCCCAATTTGCCGGTCAAGGTTAATTTTCATAGTAGTTGCTGCGATTTCAAGCAAGCTGTCTTCAACGGTATAATTCTCTTTGTCCTTAAACCAGGGTAGCACCTTGGCAAGGTGCCATAATGTCGTACTACCTTCATGAATAGGCGTTGGGAAAGATGATTGATATTTGATGTGAAGATTCCTGATATTTTGGCGGCTGCAGCCAAGAATATCGGCAATATCAGTTAAACCAACAAAATCAGGAGTGGCTTCGATTAACTTCGCTTGAGGAAGTGCCTTTTTTACATCGCTTAATGCACTTAAAACGGCTTCTGATGCTGTCTTGGCTTCTCTTATGAAATTCATAGAGAGCCGTCCGGGTCGACCAATGCCAATGATGGCGTCATCACACCCAGCCTCATAAAGTTGATCCAAAAAAGTATCTGGTTCGCATTCAAGGATAGAAATATCAAATTTTAGGGTGAAATCATAATCAACCATAGTTATTCCTCAGTTCTTAGGTTCTGCGCTTTCTGTATCACGCAGTTATCAACAATGCGTCTAATTTGCTTGGCGTGATTCACCGGATTTTTGGGTGTACTCCAGATGCTTGTTCTACAAAACTCACCGCATCGACATTCTTTATCATTGTAGGGGCAATACATTTGTCCCCACGCATGAGAGCCCCCTTGTACAATCCGCCAACCTTTGCTTAATGCATACTCTAAAGCGGCTGCAATTTCTTTGTTAGGGTGGGACATTATTTAGCTCATAAATTTTTCATGATAATATAAGGGTTATAACTGATTGTCAATTGACAATCAGTTAAGTTTTATAATTGATGTTTGAAATTCAATGATGGGTTACTCTGCATAAAGGTACGAAACGAACCATAGGATTTTTTACAAATGAAACGAAAATGCACGTTTAGTGTTTAACTTTAACGATCGTTTTAGCCAAACCCTTATGCCCGTAAAAATGCGCTTTAAACAAAACGCATAGTGTTTGATATAATGCAAAATAAGGTTTTATCAAACAAAGGTTGTTTTTCATGGCCAATTATGCCTATTTACGGGTCTCCACCGACGAACAGGAAGTCGCCAACCAACGCCACGGCATCCTGGAATATTGCAACAAAAACGACCTCACCGCGCTAACCTTTATCGAAGATACCGTCAGCGGTAAAAAATCCTGGAAAGACCGCAAAGTCGGCGAACTCGTTAACACCGACATGCTGAAGGGCGACACCTTGGTCGTCGCCGAAATCTCCCGCTTGGCCCGCTCCACCCTGCAAGTCTTGGAAATCCTCGAAGTCTGCACGCAGAAAGGCATTAACGTTCACATTGCCAAGCAAAACCTGGTGTTCACTGAAAAAGGCAATATGACCAGCACCATCATGGCCACCGTGTTAGGCATGGTCGCGCAGATCGAGCGGGAATTCATCAGCCTCAGAACCGTGGAAGCCCTGGCCGCCAGAAAAGCCGCAGGCATGAAGCTGGGGAGGCCGATCGGCAGGCTGGAAAAAGTGAAGCTGGATGGCCGGGCCGATGAAATCAAGGATTATTTGCGCAAAGGCGTTAGTAAACGGGCGATTGCTAAAATTATGGATTGTGCGCCGAGTACTTTGTATGACTGGATTAAGAGGCGGAATATTGATTTGACGCGGGTGAGGGAGACTGTGAAGAAGGCGGGGAAGTTGTGATATACTTGTATCTCACAAACAATAAGGAGATGGCTTATGTCCGCTGTATCACTCCGTTTACCTGATGAAATTTCTAATCGCTTAAACCAACTGGCCGAACTTACAGGGCGCAGTAAAACCTTTTACATGGTTGAAGCCATCACTGAACACTTGGATGATCTTGAAGATTTGTACCTGGCCGAACAACGCCTTATTGACAACCGTGCCGGTAGAAGTAAAACCTATAGCCTAGAAGAAGTGGAGCGCGATCTTGACTTGGCGGATTGAATTTGATGAGCTTGCCAAAAAAGACTTAGCAAAATTGGATAAACAAATTGCCAAAAGAATTACTACTTTTTTACATAAACGCGTGTCAATTCTTGAAGACCCGCGCAGTATCGGCGAAGCACTCAAAGGTTCGCGCTTAGGCGAATTCTGGAAATACCGCGTTGGGGATTACCGTATCATTAGCAGCATCGAAAACGGCGCTTTACGCATCCTGGTCGTAAAAATAGGCAATCGCCGCGATGTGTATCGCAAAAAGTAATAGTGATGTTGTGCTGCTTGAGTAAAGGTGTATTGCCTGCGGCGAATACACCTTACCGTGTTACACTCGTTCTTTGCATATTGGCTATTATTGCCCAACCCCCGAAAATGTAAAATCAGCCTAAAGGTGGCTCTTGGACATTACGCCAATGTGCCGGATCTGCATAATGGGGTTAATTAACCTAAAGACCTGTTTGTCCTGTGCTTCCCTTGTAAGCATTGTCATACGTGGCCTACAGCCGAAATATCTATTTTAGGAATTGAGCTATGTCTTGCAATAACTTATTGTAATATTTAACTTATTTTATGAAATTAAATTCATAAAGTCTATTGGTTACAAATTGGCTATATTACAAAGGGTTACAAATATAACCAATTGAGTTAAGTTTTTAAACCTTAGTGAAATTTAACTATTTACGATAGATTGTGGGTATTTCAAATCACAAACATCTTAGACGTAGTGATAGCATGCCTCTCAAAATACAAAATGGATGCTATTGATAGGCTTTTAAGTGTCTTATTTTCCTATCAATAGACCTTGCCCTAATGATAGCTAGCTTATCGAATTCGTCAGGTTGGAAAGTATGAATTGTTTAATATATACTATTAAATCAATACTATACATTCATTTCAATGGATCATTTTAAAATCGATATTTCGTCTGTAAGCCACGACCGCCAATGGATTCAGAGGTGTGTCTGGACAAACCGTTCTTTAGGTTAATTAACCCCATTATGTTGTGATATTTTATACACTTATAAATATTTACAACTTAGATTAGACGCTAACGTACGTTTTCGTACCGTTGGACTTCAAACCCCGTATAGTAATCAAAGATATGCTCATAAAGCACATCAATAAAGAAGTGTTTGTACCTAATGAAATAAAAGAAGAGTTAAGAGATCTATCTTTACTAATTAGAAATATAGCTAATAACATTAATCAGATTGCATATCATTCAAATATGATTAAAAGTCTAGTAGAAAGAGAAGAGCATAACTTATTAATGGAACTAAAAAGGCTTGATGATTCAGTAAAAATTTAAAAAATAAATTGCTAGTCTGGATTTACTCTTATGTAATGTAGATTTTTATCAGAATCATTATTAATTTTTTTAAGAATAGATTTAATAGTAGTATTGCGCATTTCCAAAGTATTTTTTACAACATTTATTTCACACATTTTATCTATGTTTTCATGAAATCCTATAATGTCACTTTTGTTATTGTTATATTCTTCTTCTAATTCATTTGGTATTTTTACCATAACAAATTTAACCGAAAATATTTTTTTTTCCTTTGAAAAGGAGAGGCCAAACCATAGTCCTGTTTTTGGCTTTTCATATGCATCATCAAATCCACTTATAGCTAAAGATTCAAAATGATTATCACCATTGTATTTTGTTCTACCATGTCCAATTAGTGCAATCTTAGTATTCTTCATTAGATAGCCAGATGTTTTAATTTCAATAGTTTTTTTATCACTTAATAATGCATTTCTATCGACTCTATCTACTTTAAAAAACATTAAAGAATCATAATGTTTTTTAGTAATAGGACTAATACTAAAAATTTCTATTTCTGCAATCAAATATCCATCATAATCACCAAATGCTAAATATTTTCCTACTGTTCCTTCTATCTCTTTTTTTGTAAAAACTTTTTCTTCTTGTCTTCTATTTATTTCTTTTAAGAAAGCATTATCTGATATAACTTCATCTTGTTTATCTTTATTATTTTCATTGAAATGTTTAATTAGTGCATTAATATGGGGTACGACAACGATTCCTTCATTTTTGGGCCATTAAGGATCTGACACTCATGCCCATAGGTGATAAAGCAATTCTGGGGGGTGTTTATCCATATCCAAATCGTACCGACCAAAGCGATTGATATGCCAAGTCAAATATGGACTCAGTGCAGCTATCTGCCAAGGTTCCAGCGGATAGTTTTCGCGCTGTAGATCTTGCAAGACTCGACTGATAGAGAATACATTATGGAAAATTAGGCAGTTTGCTACGAGGTGGTTGTACTTAATGATTTTGCGCTGCTCATCGCGGTCATTGGTCAATATTGTGCCATCACCTCCGAAAGCTAGCCACTGCGAAAATCCATTGAAGGCCTCGCTCTTATTAGTTGCCGCCTGGATAAGTACACGCAAGTCAGAGTCACTGATGTATTTCAACAAAAATTCGGTGCGGATGACGCGTCCCAGTTCGCGGAACGCTTGATATAGACGATTCTTTTTGCTGTATGTTCCTAATTTTATTAACAATGTTGACGCGTTAATCCTGCCGGCCTTGATAGATAGAACCACGCGTAACATATCCGGCAAATGAGTCTGGATCAGCTTCCAGTCAATGGTATCCGTAAACAGCGTATCGATATGTGTGTAAGTGCTATTTTTGTCAGGGCGATACAATGTCAGGTCTTTCCAGTTACGGATTCTGGGCATCAAGGAAATGCCCAGAAGTGACGCCAAGGCAAAAACCGGTGTGCTCTGCGCCTGGGTATCGCCATGAATCGTATCGGGTTGAATGTCGGAAAAGTTTTTGAGCAGCCCATCAAGCAGGTAAACCGCTTCCCAGACCCCGCAGGGTATGAAGTTTGAGAACAGCGCAATATAGGTGTCGGAGACATGATAATAGCCAATTCCACCATATCCCCCGTAGCGGATGTGGTACTCGGATAGCAGGTTCTGCTCATACAGATCCCACTTTGTGCCATCAACGGAAGCATTTTTACCCGTTCCCCATTGTTTGGGCAGGGCGAAACGGTGATAGGCATTGATAACCTCCCGAATCGCTTTTTCAAGGCTTTCCTCCGTTATGTGCCGCCAATGAACCCAGGAAAGTTGGCGCCTGTCAACGGTGCCAAGGGAACGTGCGGCTTGCGCCGGCCCAAGCTGGCAACCATAGCAGAATGTAGTGGTCAGGTAACGTGAAACGGGATTGTCGAGCTTAGTGTAATGGCCTGAAATGGGGCCAAAAAAGCGCGTCCAGTTCAACCAGTGCTCGGTGTCACGCAACACATCCAATAAATGCGTTGGCTCCAGCCGGTCGGCAATAAGTTGTTCGAATTTGCGTAATCCTGCGGGCGTAGTCGCTTTTGTGGGCCGGCGTAAAACAGGTTCGCCATTCTCAATGCGCAAATCAGTGTTTTCTGGGAAAGCTTGGTCAGTTTTTTGGGCAACGTCAGCTAACCGCGATTGCATGTGCGCCACAAAAGCAGCGCCTTCGGTGGGCAAACCGATCATTTCACCATAGGCTGCAATATCACGGTGATACTCCTCCCAGGAGATGAGCTGGTCCCGATAGTCGGCGTAATGGTTGCTTCCAAGGATACACAAATCACCGGACTTTAGCTCCATCATCAGTTGCGAGAAGACACATAATTCGAAATAACGGCGGTGCAGCCGTTTTGGTGCTTCATCGTGATTGCGCTGTTCAGTGACCAATCGCCACCAGGCTTCCGGCATCCAAGAGAGATCCAAGCAGGGGTTCTTTGGAGCTGTCAGCCATTCGCCAGTCTTGTGTTCTTGCTCCAACAGAAAATTCAGCGCCGCCACGAAAGTTGTGTCCTGAGTGGTGGTGCGCACTGTAATCCGTTTGAGCATACGGAAAAGCGTAGCGCGATGACTTTTGTAGAAGCGCCAGAGAAACGCAAAGTAATTGTCGCCAGCATGGGCCATATGATCATCGCAGCGTTGGAGGATAACATCACCTTGGTCTGCCAATAAGCCCTCAATCGCCGTGATCTTATCCTGTGCGGATCCTTCGGTGCGGTAGGCAATAACCAAATCATGTAAGGTTTTCACCAGCTCGTCGGCACGCCGCTGGTTGCGTGCATGATAATCTTCCAGCGCATTTTTGCCCTTCTGATGAATGGTCGACATGCGTTTGATGAACATTTCTGCCAAATCATCCAAGACTCGATTTGACTGCACTTTCAGCAACGAAACCGCCAGGGTCAAGCGTTTTTTGGGTTCTATTTCCAACAGTCGGGCGGCATCCAAAGTTCTGGCTTCCGCCGCAAAGTGCTGGATTTTTACATCAGGAATATCGGCAAGAACTTGTTCCTTGATTTGATAATGGGCCAACCAGGCTTGCCGGTCTAACCACACTTTAAGGTGCGTCAGGGTTGGGCTGCCTGGTTCCTGCTTAAGCGTGTTCCAGGGTGTAAAATGGGACTCTAGCTCAACAATAAACAGAGTTTCGATACTTTTCTTTTCTTCGGCGCTCAGCCTGGCATCCACTTGTTGGTAGAACTGTCGATAGAGGATGGTGCGTGCATGGCGTGCTCCGCGAACCAACGTGTCGAAGGCGGGCAGTTCATATTTTTTACGCACCAATTCTTCAATGCCGACATTGATGAGATCAGCCAACTCTTCTTTTGTCATGGCCGCCTGACTCATAGCCAGCATCAGAATACGGCGAGCCTCCTTACCATAACAATTGATATGAAGTGTCTGACGTATGATTTGTAAATGGCGCTTGCGCGTCCCTGACAAATCATAGCCCGCCAGATCAGTGATGACTAGCTGAATCTGAGCCACGCCAGTGATATGCTCAATGATAGCTGTGGGTACTTGGCTAATTGGCACAAAATATCCCAGGCGTTGAAAGATCTTCAAAAGAACTAGGAATCCCAATTGGGCAACAGCTCCACGGGTCACTTGTTTAGCCAGGACTAACTCATCCAAGCTAGGCGTATAAATGGCGGCCAGATCGCTAGCTGAAACATGACTTTTTAGTCGCGGGTATGCGGTTTCCTGAATCGTTGGCAAGGATAAAAAACCTCATTGAAAGCGAAAGGGATTAGATAAATAGGCCGACAACCGGTACCATAAAAACGGTCGTTTTTATGGTACAGTGACTTAATCGCGTTAAGAGCCAAAGTTAAGCCGTTTTGATAACCGACCTTATACCATAAAACCCATATACTAAATCAACGTACCAATATTTAAATATTAGTTGAGTTTTGTGGTACAAACTGAATATCGATAAGGAGCCACTTTTATGTTCGTTGGCTATGCCAGAGTTTCAACTGCCGACCAAAATCTTGATCTTCAACAAGATGCACTCTTAGCAGCAAAGTGTGGGCGCATTTTTACCGATACCGCCAGTGGTGCCAAAGCGCAACGACCAGGATTAACAGAAGCGCTTCAATGTTGCCGACCTGGGGATACGCTGGTTGTTTGGAAACTTGATCGGTTGGGTCGCTCCCTTCCACACTTGGTGGAGACGGTACGCGATCTTGTTGCCAGGGAAGTTGGATTCAAAAGCTTGCAAGAAAACATCGATACGACCACTTCCGGTGGTAAGCTCATTTTCCATATTTTCGCTTCACTGGCCGAGTTTGAGCGGGACATCATTCGCGAAAGAACCCATGCTGGGCTTTCTTCTGCTCGGGCTCGCGGTAGAAAAGGCGGCAGGCCAAAAGGGATAGATGAAAAGAAACGTAAAGCAGCGCTGGCATTAAAGAAAGATCCAGGACGGAGCGTCAAGGAAATTTGCGATATTTTGGGTATGTCCCGCAACACCTATTACAAATATACGCAGTCAGAGAACAAATTTGCCGAGGCACCGCAGAAAAACCAACAGTCAGAGAATAGCGCGAACACAAATATCACCAAAGTGATGAAGGTCGAATTATGTTTACAGGTTGAAAACAACAGTAAGTTTGTGCGCGGGAAAGGCAAGGTACGGAATGAAATTGAACAGTTCATTTTTAGCAAATTTGCTATGGAAAAATTGGATAAGCATAACGGTCGTTATATCCTTTCGATCCCCTATACCTCAGATGAAGAACTCGACAGTATTATCTATGATGAAATAATCGCCGAAGCCGGACATACGGCTGACATGCGCAATTGTTTTATAGAGGCGGATATTTTCTCTGTTGACGATCCAGAACGGAGTTGGTGAAGGTCACTTGAGGCTAAAATTACATCATTGTGACCTTATGGCCCGCAAATGAAGGAATCGTTGTCGCACCCCAATAACGAAGCGTTAACGCTAGGTTCCCGTATTTTTTCAGCTTATCAGTTCGAGGCGGTCAGGATCTGGGTGATTACCGAGGCTGACCGATCCGTGACGACTATTTTGTTACCTGAAGAGTATTAGGGGCATGGCATCGGCAAGCTTGAATGGCTTTATTGAGCCGATTGACTATGGTGTGACGGTCCAGATGTAACAAAATCAGGGATGTTACTCATTTACGAAGGAATCCTTACGGTCCTCCGGGTAGGTTTTAGACGGGTAAGTGTTGCGTTTTTTTGTTGTAATTTTAATTAATATATTAATATACTACACAAGTTGTTAGCCTTATGCGGGAGTCATTAAATGCAAATTGGTACTATTTTAAAGAATAAACGGCTTGCGCTTGATATGTCTCAAATTGAGATTGCGAATATGTCCGGTGTTACACAAGGTATGATTAGCAGGTTAGAAGGTGGGTACAACAACATTTCTGTTGAAACGTTGCGTAAACTGGCAAAAGCTTTGGATTGCGTAACAATCGACCTATTACCTGAAGAGGACAAAACGAGCCTTAAATCTTGAAGATGACTATTTGATTACAGTCATTGTAATGCCCACGGGTTTAATTTATGATGTGCATGATTTAATTCGTTAGTCGTTGAAAGACTAGCAAAAAAAAGACGAAACACTAGCAATGTTTCGCCTTATATTTGATGATTAATCCACTCCGCCAAGAGTGAATTAATTAGAGTGTTTAGCCTACCAGGGCTTAAATGATCCAAAAAACCAATTCACACCAATGAAATTTAAATTTGTAAGAACCATTTATCAACGCGTAATTCTTAAGAGTTACCCAAAAAATTATAAGAGTTACCCAAAAAATTACTCGCAGCGGGTAATTTCTCAGAAAGAATTCATCAAAACCACTCACCAGGGCATATTATATCATGATTGGGAATAATTGTGGACATATTCCCGTAAATCCCCGCTGGTTTTCACCGCCAGAGAAGCACACCCGCCCGTTTATCATTAAAAAAGCGATTGAACAGGTGCGCGATTATTACTTTGATCCGGCGGCAACCATCCCTACCTTAAACTTTGCCAACGAAAGCAATCGCCGGCAGCGTAGCGAACGCCGCGAAAGTTGCGTTTCCGTGCTGGGTTGTCTGTTACATTACCTCGATCTGGCCACGATGCGCGTCGGCATCCCACAGCACGATTTAACTTTTAAAGGCATTACCATGCTCTTTATTGCCGAAAAATGCGGGATGAGTCTACGGCGTATAGAACGCGCTGTGGCCGATCTGGTTGAATCCGGATTAGTTACCGTTCATCCCTTGTGCGAAAAAATAAGCGATGCGGTTTACAAAGGCTTCGCCGCGATCCGCACGATTGATAAGAAGTTATTCGCTATTTTCGGCATGGATAAGCAGTTGCAGTATGAACGCGAAAAAGCCGCCCAACGTCAAAAAAAGAAAGCGCGTAAAGCTGAGGCTAAAGGTAAAGCTAAAGTGGGTTTAGCACTAAAAGGCTTAGCGCAAAATTTTGTAGCTGATCCGGAAAAAGGCTCGATTGCTAAACAAACCCTCAACGCCATTAAAGACTTTCTCAACAGTTCCTGATTTTTACCACTGCACCGACTTCAAAAACCACCTGATTTAGCTTAGGACGGGCAAACTTGCGCTTACGCTTTACTCGCGCGTTTTTTTATAGCTATTCGCTCATTTTTTCCGCTAATTTTCACGCTTCAGCAACTTCGCGAACCCTTAACCCGTTAAAAATGTTTGGTTTAAATACCATTTAGTCAAACACTCAAATTTAAGTGTCGGCAGTAAAAAGTTATCCACAGGCAGCCTGTTAATTTAAGAACTTAAGTGTCGGTATAAAGTGTGATAAATGGCGGGACTTAATCAGCCTTTATTCAGTTATTAAGAAAAGGAGCTACGCAAGCTTTTAAATGGGGCTAACGCCCCAAACCCCATAATGAACTTCGTGTTATTTTTAATCGCCACATCACAACACGAAAGCGAAATACTGTGCGCGCGAGCTAACGCGCGACTTAACCCGGTGCGTTATTGAACGCCGGTTAATAATTGGGAAGGATAAAAGGATTTTTTTCTTCAACTTGCGTAAATTGGCTAAAGGGTAGGCTAGCGGCTCGGCTCAAAGAAAAATCAGGGCGGCGTTAGTCGGGCGGCTTGTTAATACGCTTTCATCTCTTTGATGAAAAGTAACCAGGCGAGCAGGATGTTTCGCAGTTGGTCGATGAATTCGATCAATAGTACATCCACGCTTGCCGGATGCAAGGCCGTCACGACGTGGTGCGATCCGTAGATCAACATTATTATTAAGGTTGATCGGGCGATTATCAATGCCTCTTGATGAGGCCAGACTGAGCAAAGAAAAGAAATGATGCCGTTAATGATCATTTTCATGGTTGACTCCGGGGTTGGTCATTTTTTGCAGTAAGGTTTTGCAGAAAATACGCTTGGCGTTGCCAAGCTCACGGAGCCGAACCACCCGCCTACAAACGGGTAAGCAAGGTTGTTGTCGTTAATCCGGGTAGGTTGAATTAACGGTTTTTGCGTTAATCCAACCCTTGAGTCCACCAAGTCTGACTATCCCCTGTCAGAC
>CXWL01003674.1_pt1 | contig 21609 bp, 20 predicted proteins | sample 590931 | NCBI WGS metagenome assembly CXWL01 (sample SAMEA3498368, study PRJEB10139) | groundwater metagenome | biome: water well; material: biofilm material | place: Germany | collected 2015-04-27 | reverse complement strand
GCCCTGGCCAGGGCCGATGAGATTGAAGCAGCGGACGACGACAGCACCCACCTGCAGCGCCAGGCGCTCGCTCACCGCCTTGGTCAAGGCGTATGGATTCCCCGGGCGGAGAGCCCGATCCTCGACGATGGGCTGCTCGGCTTCGGGCACCGACCCGTAGACCTCGGCGCTCGAGGCGAGCAGCAGACGTCGCCCGCTGCAAGCCGCGGCGACGTTCTCTGTCCCCAAGACGTTCGCCGTGTAGTAGTCGGCGACCCGCTGCCACGACTCTCCGACGTGCGAGAGCCCTGCGAGATGCACGACCGCCTCCGGCGCCAGGCTGGCAACGAGCGTCGCCACCGCCTGGCGGTCCGCCACGTCGAGCGGCACCAGCTCGACTCCGGGCAGGTCGGGACGCGGCTCGTGACCACCGACCTCGAAGGTGGTGCCGATCACCTCGGCGCCACGAGCGACGAGATACGCCGCCAGTCGGCGACCGACGAAGCCACCGACCCCGGTGATCAGAACACGCATCGCCGAACCGCTCAGGTGCGCGCCAGACGCTCGCGGTGGTAGTCGAGGAGGTCGGCGATCGTCTTGGTGAAGGGAATCTCCGGCGCCCAGCCGGTGTCGGCGCGGAACTTCGAGCTGTCGCCAATCAGGATCTCGACATCCGAGGGCCGCAGGCGGGCGGGATCCGTCTCGACCCGGACGTCACACTTGGCCAAGCCGAGCAGCATGTCGAGCATGGCCTGGATGGTGATCCCCTCGCCGGTGGCGATGTTGTAGACCTCGCCCGGCGTCGCCTTGGTCACCGCCAGCCAGTACGCGCGCACCATGTCGCGAACGTCAGTGAAGTCGCGGACGGCGGTCAGGTTGCCGACGCGGATGACCGGCTCGTGGCGCCCGGCCTCGATCGTCGCCACCTGCTTGGCGAAGTTCGAGGTAACGAAGACGTCGCCGCGCCGCGGGCCGGTGTGGTTGAAACCGCGGGTGCGGATCACCTTGATCCCGTAGCTCTGGTGATACTGGTACCCGAGATAGTCCTGGGCGACCTTCGACACCGCATACGGCGACAGCGGCCGCAGGGGGTTGGTCTCCTTGATCGGCGTCTCGTGCGGATGGACGAGCCCGTATTCCTCGCTCGAACATGCGATCTGGATCGTCGGGTCGAGCTCGAGCATGCGCACGGCTTCGAAAATGTTGGTCTGCCCGGCGATGTTGGTGTCGAGGGTCTCGACCGGCGCCGACCAACTCGAGGGCACGAAGCTCTGCGCCGCCAGATGGAAGATGTAGTCCGGACGCGACTGCGCCAGCGCACGCTGCACCGACACGAAGTCGCGTAGGTCGCACTCGACCAGGCGCACACGGTCCTGGATCTTGGTGATGTTCTCGGTGCGGCTGCGCCACCGATAGAGGCCCCAGACCTCGACGTCTGGCTGGCTCGCCAGCAGGTACTCCGCGAGGTGGGAACCTGCAAAACCGGTGATCCCGGTGATCAAAGCTCTCATGGAATCGCTCGCTCCTCATTCATGAAATCGACCAACCCTGCGGTCCAGGGCTCGACGCGTCGCCCGAGCAGCGCCTCGGCGCGCTCGGTGGCCAGAACTGAATACATCGGTCGCCGCGCAGGCCGCGGCATCTCGGCAGTGGGAATCGGGAGCACCTCGGCCGCCGTCTCACCGAGACGGACGATCTCGCGGGCGAAGTCGTACCAGGAAACGGCTTCGCGGTTCGCGTAGTGGACCACGCCGACGGCGCGAGCGGATGCCAGGTCGAGAATGGCGGCAGCCAGGAAGGGCGCGTAGGTCGGGCAGCCGGTCTGGTCCGCCACCACCCGCAATGGCACGCGGCCCTCGCGGAGGAACCGCCGCATGGTGGCGGGAAAGCTCGCGCTGCCATGCCCGAAGACCCAGCTGGTGCGCACGACCAGCGCGGTTGGGTCGGCGAGCGCCTGCTGCTCGCCGGCGAGCTTCGTGGCACCGTAGACCGAGAGCGGGCCGACCGCCGCGTCCTCGCGGTACGGCGCAGTGCCACTACCGTCGAAGACGTAGTCACTCGAGACGTGGACCAGACGGGCCGCGGCCGCCCGTGCGGCGTCGCGCACGTGGCCCACCGCGGTGCCGTTGACGGCGAGGGCCCGCTCGGGCTCGCTCTCGCAGCGATCGACGGCCGTGAAGGCGGCGGCGTTGACCACCAGCTGCGGAGCAAAGGCTTCGACCAGGGTGGTCACCCGACCGGCGTCGGTGATGTCGGCCTGGGAATGGCTCACCCCGAGCGCGGCCATGCCCAGACGGCGGGCAGCCTTCACCACCGCCCCGCCCAGCATACCCGTGCCGCCGAAGACCAGGACCCTCATCGCCAGGCGCGCCGCGCGGCCATCAGGAGATCCCCACCTCGGAGTTGTCGCCGAGCATGAAGCGATAGGCCTTGGGCTTCTGGTCGGTGCGCCGGATGGTCGCGTTGCGCCCGATCAGGGAGCCATCGATGCGCAACGGAATGTCGGCGATCGTGCAACCCGACAGCACGATCGAATTCTCGATCTCGCAGCGCTCGAGTCGGCAACCGTCGCCGATCGAGGTGTAAGGGCCAATGAAGGCATTGGCGATGCGCGCGCCGGCGCCAATCACCACCGGACCGCGCACGATCGAGTCGACGATCTCGGCCCCAGCGCCAAGCTCGACCCGTCCCTCCACCCGCGCCGCGCCGGTGAGCCGCGCGTCCCCGGCCTGGGCATTGCCCTCGAGGGTGTCGAGGACGATGCGGTTCGCCTCCAGCATGTCCTCGAGCTTACCGGTGTCCTTCCACCAGCCCTGGACGATGTGGGGGTGGACCTTGAGGCCGCGATCGATGAGGTCCTGGATGGCGTCGGTGATCTCGAGCTCGCCGCGCGGCGACGGCTTGATCCGCCTGACCGATTCGAAGATGGTGGTGTCGAACATGTAGACGCCGACCAGCGCCAGGTTGCTGCGGGGCTCCTTGGGCTTCTCTTCCAGCCGCACCACCGTGCCGTCGGCAGCCAGCTCGGCGACGCCGAACCGCTGCGGGTCGGGAACCGCCGCCAGCAGGATCTGGGCGTTGCAGTCGAGCGCCTTGAACTCCTCGACCAGGCTGGTGATGCCACGGGCGATCAGGTTGTCGCCCAGGTACATGACGAACGAGTCGCCGGCGATGAACTCCTCGGCGATCAACACCGCATGGGCGAGGCCCCGCGGCGCGTCCTGCTGAATGTAGGTCACCCGGGCGCCGAACCGGGATCCGTCGCCAACTGCCTCGCGGATCTCGTGCGCGGTGTCGCCGACGATGATGCCGATCTCGGTAATCCCCGCGGCCACCATCGCCTCGAGGCCGAAGAACAGCACCGGCTTGTTGGCCACCGGGACGAGCTGCTTGGCCGAGGTATAGGTCAGTGGCCGCAGGCGAGTGCCCTTGCCGCCGGACAGAATGAGCGCTTTCATCGCTTCGCCTAACGTCTCCTTCGAAGACTGGCACCCGACGGACACCGGCCGACGGCGGTTGCCGGCGGCGCGGTTACCGGGGCAGGGATGTGATCAGAACGACGTGCCGCTACCGCTGCGGTCGCCGCCGTTCATGTCGAGAAAGGTGCCGACGTTCTTGAGCGTGATGGCAAAGCGCCAGTCGCGCTCGTTGCGGTCGGTGGCGCTGAACTCGCGGTACTCGAGGCGCAGCCCCCAGCACTTCGCGTTGTAGTCGATCTGATAGCGCTGCTGCTGGAGGAACGCGGCCTCGATGTCGTACGCCACCTGGGCGTTGACGGTCAGCTTGCGGGCAATCAGCGGCACCGAGCCGTTGACCCGGATCTGATCGCTGCGCGTGTCACCCGTCTCGCTGTCCCAACGCGTGAACCAGGTGAGGCCGGCGTTGCTCTGCCCCAGCCGCCAGTTGGCCGACAGCGAGGTCGAGTCGATCCGCGAGAAGAGGGTGTTGTAGCTCACCCGCGTCTGCACGTTGAGCAGGTCGGTAGGCGTGAAGCGCAGGTTCGCCGTCACCGGACTCCACGAGCTCAGCGTCTGGCCGTCGCGCGAGATCTGACCCGGCTGCTTGTCGTCGAAGCTGTAGAACTGCGCGAGCTCGAGCGACAACACCTCACGGGCGCTGCCCTTCTTGGGGTCCGACGGCTTGCCGAGCAGTCGATTGGTGAGGGACACCCGGCCGAGCGAGAGGCTCTGAAAGCTGTCCACTTCGTCGAACAGCGGCACCTTGCTCTGGTCGTCGAAGCTCCCGAGAAAGTCGTAGGAGAAGCGCGGCTCGACGACGTGCTTGAACTTGTCGTAGGGGCCGACCTTGGCGTCGAAGATGCGGGAGAAGGAGGGGCCGACGACATCGGCGCTCGCCACCGGGTAGGTGCGAGTCAGGCTCTCGCCAGCGAAGCCGTTGCCGGTGCTCGCGGTGGTGTCGCCATACCAGGTGGCGCGACCGCCCGCAGCCACCGACAGCGACAGCCAAGGAAAGGCGCGGACCGGGAGGGTGACCTGGGGGGACACGTCGACGCGCCCATAGCTGCCCTTGACCTCCACCCCGCGGTTCGCACCGCGGTCGACGTCGAGGTAGCTGACCGAGCTCTTGAGGTCGAGGTAGAACGGCGAGCGACCGATCTTGCGTGGGCGCAGGCGGTACTCGATCTCCGGAAGCTGCCGCTGGGAAATCGTGGTGCTGGCGTTGACGAAGGTCTCGCGGCTGTCGATCAGGATGTTGAGCGACTGCGGCCCCCAGTTCCCGCTCAGGTAGGCGCTCGAGTAGAGGAACCGTGACGTGTTGATGTCGAAGTCGCGCTCGAAGTCCTGGAAAAAGGCGAAGTCGGAGTATTCGCGGTAGCCGATCACCGCCCGCATGCCGCGGAACAGGTCGTCCGAACGGTGGTCCCACTGCAGCTTCCACTTGACCTCGTCCGACACCGGATCGTCGACGGCATAGGCCTTGACGTTGCCGCTGGTGCCGTCGCTCGGCCGGTAACGGAACTCGTTGCCGAGGGCGTAGTAGCTCTTGCTGAAGAGATCGAGGTAGATGGTGTCGTCGTAGCTGCGGCCGAGAACCTGGAAGTAGGCGAGGCCGAGGTAGGCCCCACGGCGCGCCGAGTAGCCGACGTTCGGAATCAGCAGGCCCGAGGTGCGGTCCGGCTTGACCGGCCAGACGATGTACGGAAAGTAGAGCACCGGCACCTTCATGATCCGCATGGCGGCATTCTTGACGTGGGCGTAGCCGTCCACCTCGAGGCGCGCCGAGGAGAGACTGAAGCTCCACGCCGGCACCTCGCCGGCGCACGAGCTGAACAGCCCGTGCTTGATGGTGTAGGTGTTGTCACCGGTCTTCGCGATCTCGTCACCGCGGAAGTAGTAGTCGGGCTCGACGTAGGCGCTCGCGTGCTCGACGTTCCCGGTCTTGGTCTCGAGGTCGAAGGTCGCCCGATCACCCGACAAGCGGCGCGCCCCCTGGTCGATGCGCACGTTGCCCTCGGCGGTGACCAGCTTCGTCGCCAGGTCGACCGTGGCAAGCTCGGCACGGAGCACCAGGTCCTGGTACTTGACCTCGACGCCGCCGCTCGCAACGACCCGTTCGGAGGTCTCGTATTCGAGGCTGCCGGCGGTGCCCTTGGCCGACCCACCGCCCTGCTCGGGCGAGAACTGGAGGTCGAACTCGATGCGCTCGGGCTTGGGCGCAGCTGGCGCGGACGGCTTCGAGCTCGCTGCGGCCTGCGCCGCGGCAACCCGCGCCCGCCGCGCCGCGCGCTCCTCGGGAGTCAGCTGGGCATCGTCGGCGTCGTCATCCGTCGGTTGGGCGGCGGTTTCCGGCGCCGGCACCGCGGTGACTGGATGGGCCTCGGCCGGCGACGGAGTCGGCGCACTGGCCGCCTCGGGTGGCGGCACCGACGACGGGGCCTCCACCGGCGGCGCCTGGGCGATCGCCAGGCCGGTCGCCAACAGCCAGCCGGCAAGCGTGATGAGCGGGCGCACCGCGCCTAGGCCTCGCGCTCGACCAAAACAGCGGTGGCCTCGCCGCCGCCGATGCAGATGGCCGCGACTCCGCGGCGCGCACCGCGCGCGGCCATGGCATGCAGGAGGGTGACGATGATGCGGGCGCCAGACGACCCGATCGGGTGGCCGAGAGCCACCGCGCCGCCGTTGACATTGATGCGCGACGGGTCGATGGCCAGATCGCGGGCAGCCGCCATCGCCACGACAGCAAAGGCCTCGTTGATCTCGAACAGGTCGATGTCGCCCACGGTGAGGCCGGTGCGGTCGAGGAGGCGACGGATGGCGGCCACGGGCGCGGTGGTGAACCACTCCGGCGCCTGGGCCACCGACACCTGGGCGACCAGACGACCGAGAGCCACCCGACCCAGGCGCGCCGCGTGGGCTGCCGTCGTCAGCACGAGCGCCGCCGCTCCGTCGTTGATCTTGCTGGCGTTGGCCGCCGTCACCGTGCCGTCCTTCTTGAACGCCGGCCGCAGACCGCCCATCTTCGAGAGATCGCTCTTCCAAGGCTCTTCGTCGCGCTCGACGACCACCGCCGCGCCCTTCTTCTGGGGCACCTCGACGGGCACGATCTCGGCCGCAAAGGCGCCGGAGTCGGCCGCTTCGCGGGCTCGCCGGTAGCTCTCGGCGGCGAAGGCATCCTGCTCCTCGCGACTGAAGTGGTACTCGGCCGCACAGAGCTCGGCGCAATTTCCCATGTGCATGTCGTTGTAGGGGTCCCACAGGCCGTCGGAGATCATCGAGTCGACCAACTGACCGTGGCCGAGACGCAAGCCGTCGCGGGCTCCCGGCAGCAGGTAGGGCGCCTGGCTCATGCTCTCCATGCCGCCGGCGACGACCACATCGACGTCACCGCAGCGCAGGTCGTTGGCCGCCATCATGACCGTTCGCATGCCGGAGCCGCACACCTTGTGCAACGTCACCGCTCCCGTCGACGGCGGGCAGCCGGCACCCAGGGTCGCCTGTCGGGCGGGCGCCTGGCCCTGCCCGGCCTGGAGCACGCAACCGAGGTAGACCTGCTCGACGGCGTCGGCCGCGACCCCGGCACGGGCGATCGCAGCCGCCACCGCGCGGGCGCCGAGCTTGGGCGCGGAGAGGTCACGGAAGACCCCCTGGAAGGTGCCGATCGGGGTACGGGCGGCGCTCAGGATGACGACGTCGTGCATGGCTAACTCCGGGTCGGGTCGCGGACGAATCGGGCCGTGCTCGCGAGTGGTCTGGACGCTGCGCGGCGGTCGTGGGTGACGGCGGGCCCCCCGCACGGCGCGTCGAGGGCGGCGGCGCCTGGTGGGCGGACGAGCTGCTCGCCTTCGAGAGGACTCGATGGCGCTCCGCTGAGGCCGGGGATGCTAGCACGGGCCTCGCTGCCGCGACAGCTCGCCAGCCACCCAGCCGCTCGTGCTCGCGCATGGCGGGGCGGGGTTGACAGCAGCAGCCGGCGAGCCGAGAGTGCAGCAACCATGCGCTGGCTGGCGATCGACTTCGGGGAGGTGCGGGTGGGCCTGGCACTGGGAGACACGGCGACAGGCCTGGCGGTCCCGCACCGCACGCTGCGGCGCCAGAGCGATGCCCAAGTGATCGCCGAGGTGACTGCGATCGCCCGGGAAGAGGCGGTCACCGGCCTCGTCGTCGGCGAGCCCCTCGGCCTCGACGGCGCGGCCGGCACGGCCGCTCACCGCGTCCGGGGCTTTGCCCGCAAGCTCGAGGCAGCGCTCGGCCTCCCCGTCGAGCTGGTGCCCGAGACGCTCACCAGCCGCGAGGCGGAGACCCGCCTGCGCGAGGCCGGGCTCGACCCACGTCGGCACCGCGAGCGGGTCGATGCCATCGCGGCCCAGATCCTCCTCGAGGAGGCTCTCGGCCGCGTCGTGCGGCGGACACCATGAAGCGCCCCGGACGCGCCTGGCGTCATCTCGCTGCCTGGTCCCTGCTCAGCCTCATGGCGGTCGGCACCGCCCTCGGGTGGGCAGCTTGGACACTCGCCCAGCCCTACCGCGGCTATGTCGGCGACTCGACCGTAGTGACGATTCCGGCCGGCAGCAACGGCCGCCAGATCCTCGCCCGCCTGGCTGCGGCAGGCGTGCTGCGCAATGCCTTCCTCGCCCGGCTGCTCCTGGTCCACGAGCTCGGCGACCCGCCGCTGCGGGCCGGCGAATACCGCTTCGCAGGACCGCTCGACAGCCGGCAGGTCCTCGCCATCTTGGTGCAGGGACAGGTCGTGACCTATCCCCTCACCGTCATCGAGGGCCTCACGCTGGACGAAACCGCGGCCAGTCTCGCCGCCGCCGGCTGGGGCAGCGTCGACGACTTCCGCCAGGCGGTCTACGACCCGACCCCGATCCTCGACCTCGACGGACGAGCCCGCGACCTCGAGGGCTACCTGCTCCCCGAGACCTACCAGTTCGCCCGCGGCACGCCGCCCCGGCAGATCGTCGCGGCGATGGTGCAGGCGTTCCGTCGTTCCTGGCGCGCGTCGGTTGCGCCGTTGCTCGGGACCGCCGGCGCGCCGCAGTTGCGGGAAATCGTAATCCTCGCCAGCATCGTCGAGAAGGAAGCCCGTCTGCCGGCCGAACGGCCGCTCATCGCTGCCGTCTACTGGAACCGTCTCGCCGGCGGCATCGGCCTCTACGCCGACCCGACCATCATCTACGCCCTGAAGCGATTGGGGCGCTGGGACGGCAACCTGCGCAAGCCAGATCTGGCGCTCGAGTCGCCGTACAACACCTACCGCGTGGCTGGCCTGCCTCCGGGACCGATCTGTTCGCCAGGGCTCGCCTCGCTGATCGCCGCCGCAGCTCCGGCCGCTACCGATGACCTCTACTTCGTCAGCCGCAACGACGGCAGCCACGTGTTCGCGCGTACCCTCGCCGAGCACAACCGCAACGTCGACCTGTGGCAGCGTCGGTATTGGCAGAAGCGATGGGCGGCCGAGAGTCGTGACAGAAGCCCAGGCTGAACGCCGGATCGGCGCTGCTATACTGGGCAAAGCTCGATAAAATGCACGCGCCGCAAGGGCCACCGCCGACCAGCGGGCACCCATCGTTCTTTCAGTTCAGGAGAGTCGCATGAATACCCGTGAACAGTTTGGCAACTATCTTCTGCTCAAGAAGCTCGCCGACGACGCGCTGGGAGAAACCTTCCGGGCCGGCAAGGTGGGCAAGAGCGGCATGGAGAGTGTCGTCCTGATGCGGGTATTCAATGGCCCGAGCGTCGACGGAGAGCTGCTGTGGAACAAGGTGAGCAAGCGCGCCGCTCTCCAGCAGCGCCTGAAGAGCCCAAACATCGGCGACGGCGTGGACCTCGGTACGGTGCGCAGCGTGCCCTACGTCGCCTATGACTATGTCTCGGGCAAGAACCTGGGCAACCTCTTGGAGCAGGCGGCGAAGAAGCACACCCCGATTCCCACCGACCACGCGCTGTTGATCACCGAGCGGGTGGCCCTCGGCCTCGCCGTTGCCTACGAGAACAAGCTCGATGATCAGCGCATCCTGCACGGGTTCCTGGTGCCGCAGCTGGTCATGCTCTCGAACGAAGGCGAGACGCGGCTGCTCGGCTTCGAGGTCGCTCCCGGCATTCGCGACTTCGCCGGCAAGAGCTCGATCGCGACGCAATTCGGGCGCTACCTGGCGCCGGAGGTGCTGAACGGGCAGCCGGCACACAAGGCCGATGACGTCTACTCCTTGGGCGCCATCCTCTTCGAGCTGCTCACCAGCAGCCCGTTGCCGACGCCAGCGCCTGCCGACGGCTATGCCTCCCTCGTCGACCGCGCCGAGCTGGCCACCGAGGGCACACCGCTCTCGCCTGAGCTCGCGAACCTGATCAAGCGCAGCCTCACCGGTCGCGCCGAGCGCATCGCCGACTCGGTCACCTGGCACAAGATGTTGAGTAAGTTGATGTTCGAGGGCCAGTACAACCCCACGACCTTCAATCTTGCGTTCTTCATGCACAACCTGTTCCGCGATGAGATCGAGCGCGAGAGCCAGGAAATCGAGGTCGAGAAGACCATCAAGATCCCGGCCCCCGAGCCACCGCGACCCGCCCCGGCGCCGGCCGCAGCGACCAGCGGCACGTCGACGACGGCCACGCGGGAACCGGGCCTCTCGATGATGGAGCAGTACGGGATCGAGGAGCCCAAGAAGGGCAACAGCGGCATGATGATCGGCATCGCTGCCGGCGTCGCCATCGCCGCGGTCGCTGGCTACTTGCTGTTTGGCAAGGGTCCCGCGAAGCCCACGACCGCAGAACCGGCGACCATCGCCGCGCCGACGGCGCCAGCCGGGCCGACCCCGGAGGAGCTCGTGGCGCAGCAAAAGGCGCTCGAAGAGCAGATTGCCAAGCTCGTCGAGGACCGCATGAAGTCGATCGAGACGACGGCCAAGGCGGATCAGGAAAAGCGCATCAAGGACCTCCAGAAGCAGCTCGAGGATGCCAAGGCGGCGGAGGCCCGTCAACGCGACGCAGCGACGCGACCGGCGCCAACTCCCAGCAGCCCACCACCGAGCACGACGCCCGCGGCGGCGACGAGCAGTCCGGAGCCATCCAAGCCAGCAGTCGTCGAGGAGCCCAAGCCGAGCACCACGACGGCGGCTCCAGCGTCGGCGCCCGGCACCCAGGCCCCGGCGTCCGTGCCGCCGGCCGGCGCGCCGGCAGCGACGACCGCTCCCGCTACGACGGCGACCCCAACGGCGCCGGCGCCGAGCGCCTCCGGGGTCAAGCGAGGAGACCTCGTCGAGTTCGGCGCTGGCGTCAAGCGGCCAGCGAAGACCGACGCCCCAGAGCCTCGCTACCCGCCGATGGCGGAGCGCATGAAGAAGTCCGCCGACGTCACCATCAGCGTCCTGGTGGACGAGAACGGCAAGGTTATCCAGGCTCAGCTCAAGGGAGCCGACCCGCAGTTCGGGTTCGCGGATGCCGCCATCGAAGCCGCCAAGCGCACCCGCTTCTCACCCGCCACGAAGGACGGAGTGCCGGTCAAGATGTGGCTGGACCTCAAGTACTCCTTCAAACGCTGAGCTGGCAGGACGGGGCGGCGGCACGAGACTCAGTGCTTGCGCGTCCGCCGGAAACGGGCGCTGCTCGCCGGCAGCGCCCTTTTCGATTTTGGTCCGGACGACAGGTCCCGAGGGGGGCTGGGCGCGCCGTCCGCTGACTCCGCGACGGGAGGCGGGCGCCCTCGCGGCGAAGGAACCCCACAAAGAAAGAGGGGCGCCGCGATGTTCGCGCGCCCCTCGGGTATGCGGAGCAGAAAGTGCCGAACCTCTCAGCTCAGATGTCGGCCGCCTTGATGCTGGCGGTGAGCTGCTGAATGCACGGCTTCATGACCTTGTCGAACATCCGGTCGTCGTCGACACCACCGCCGACACCGAAAACCGAGACCTTGACGCTGCTCTCCTCCGCGCGCGCCTCGTCGGCCCAGACGATCTCGCCAGTCTCGGTGTCGATCAGGCGGGCGTTGATTGCGGCCACGAACGTGCGCTTGCCAGCCGACACGCCGAAGCCGCCACCACCCTTGTTCGTGTTGCCATACTCCGTCACGGCGCCCGTCAGCAGGTAGTTGACGCCGAGCAGCTTGCCAGCCTTGACCGCCGTGCTCGGGTCGATGTCTCCCGACAGGGCGAGGCCCTTCTCCCGCATCAGGGCCTCGAGCTGTTCGCGCTCGACCACTCGGAACTTCCCGCTCTTCACCAACTCGGTGACGAAGACGTCCTGCGCGGCTTCGGCCCCGTGGCTATACCACCACTGATTGTCGGCCTTGTTCTTGAGCTCGAGGACGGCGATTCGAGGCTTGTTGCTGGCCGCTGGAAGCGGCAGAGCACTCGCCGCGAGCAGCACCGTTGCGGCGAGAAACGACAGACTCTTCCTGTTCATGGACTCTCCTTTGGATAGTGCCGGGACCGGCTGGGGAGGAGCTGGGAATGCTATCATTGCCATCTGCTAAATTGCGCGTACAGAAGGGGATTGGCGAGATCATGAGCCTCAAGCAGCCAACGCCGAAGGGCGGCCGTCGGATGGTGCAGTGCAAGAAGCACAAGCTCCACTACGACCCGACGCTGCATGCGGGCTGCGTCCTGTGCCGCAAGGAGAACCCCCTGGGAGTCGTCCAGCGGGAGCGCCCAATCCTCGCGTGGCTGGGCGCCTTGCTGCTGGCTGCCGGCATCGCCCTGGCGGTCATCTTCCGAGGCAACATGGCACAGCTCGACGCTGCAGCTGACACGGCAATCGCCGCCAGCACAGTGCGTCTCGACCCGGCGCCCTACCAGGCCGAGGTCATGATGATCGAGAACGTCCTCTATCAGCGAGAGACGGCCACGGCGGCCGACACGCAGCAGCTCCAGAATGGGTTCGCCGCCCTCGGGCTGGCCCTCAGCCGGCGTGAGCAGACGCCGTCGGCGACGGCGTCTGCAGGCGAGCTCTCCGCCTTGAGCACCGACCTGGCGGCGGCCGCGGATCCCGCGACGGCTAGCATCGACCTCCGCGCGACGCGCGGTGGTTGGGAGAAGCTGCGGGCATCGCTGTTCTTCGACGCCAGCTGGTTCCGCCGGACCGTGGCAAGCCCGGTCGTCGTCGCCGGTCCGTCCGCTGCCGATGCCGCCCTCATCGATCAACTGCGCGTCTTCGCCAGCCAGCTCGAGAGCGCACTGGGCACGGCCACCGGCCAGCTTGCCGGCCTCGACGACAGCGCCCCTCCCGAGGTCCAGCGTGCGGCCTGGACGGGCTGGTCGACCGGCTGGGGCCGGACCCTGGCCGACCTGCGCAGCCGACTGCCGGCACAGCCGGGCGCGAGCAGCGATGCTGGCCTCGGTCTTGCCTACGACCAGCTGCGCTCGGCTCTCGACACTCTGAACCAGCTGGCGAGCCCCGACCTGCCGCTGATCACCCAGCGACAGGCCGCGCTCGACGAGGCCCGCGCCGCGATCAGCCAGGCCCGCGCCTATGTTGCCCAAGTGGAACGCGCCAGGTAGAAGATCGGGCGCCGAGAGGGACGGCTTGCCTCTTCAGTCAGCCTGATTCGGCGACTCTGCCGGATCGAGCTTGACCTCCAGAGTCACCGTTTCACCTGTGCTGATGGTGAAGCGCAGCGTGCGGCTCGCCCGGCCGGGGCGCACCGTCTCGAGTCGGTGCTCGCCATCATCGACCAGGAGCCCGTTCGCCTGGCCGGCGAGCTCTTCACCGGTGCCGACGAATCGCCCGTCTAGGTAGACGGAGGCGTCGTCTGGCTCGACGGTCAGACGCAGGCGGCCACCCTGAGCGGCCACGGCCTGGTCGCCTCCCCTGGACTCCACCACCTGCGCGCCAGCGCCCTCACCACTCGACCGGGGGCGGGAGCGGCGGTCGCGCCAGTCGCCCTCGGCGTACCGATCGTCGGCCTGATTCTGTGGCTGGCGGCGCGCCTCGGCCTCCTGCCGACGCTCCTCGTCGCGCCGCAGCCGCGCATCGCGATGCTCGGTGGACTTGCTCGGCAGATCCTCGGGGCGCACCGACTCGCCAGCTTCGAGGTTGTCCTCGACGTCGACGACCGCGCCGGGATAGACGCTGTACTGCCGCGAGAGGGTCTGGTAGCCGGGCAGGTAGATGACCACGTCATAGGTGCCCTGCTCGAGCCACAGGTAGGTCGGGAAGCCGTCGAAATCATCTGCCTTGCCGACGTAACGCCCGTCGACGTAGACCTCGGCCTGCTCCGGCGTGACGTCGAGATCGAGCGCGCCGGCGTCCTCATAGCGAGGGTCGTAGCCAGTCTCGCCCCAGACATAAGGAGCCCAGGCCCAGCTCCCATGGAAATAGGGAGGGTGGTGCATCCGCACGGACCAGCCATGAGCCGACGCAGCGGCCGCGCTGACCAGCCCGAGAGCCAGGGTGATCGCGGCGCGACGTAGAAAATACGGTGTCATCGGAGTGCTCCTTTGCCAGATTCCGCCGCCGCGCCAGATGGGCGGCTGCCAGGGTTCGTGCCTCGTTCCAGCACCCGCTCCCGCCAGCCGCGGTGGAGCCCGCGGATGTAGTGGAAACGGAGGACGTCTTCCCAGAGGCGGGGAAGATGCAATGGGAACGGCTGCAAAGCGCGGACCAACAGCTCGCGACGGCGCTGCGGTGCGCTCGGCGGCAGCGGCGGCGGCCCGTCCGCGGCGAGGCCCAGGAACGAACCGAGCTCCGGGTGCAGCTGGTAGAAGGCGACCGCCGAATAGCCGGCCTTCTCCTGGCGCGTCATGAAACGCCGCAGGTCCGTCGGGTGGTCGTGCTCGACAACGGCGGCCGCGGCGTAGGTGAGCCGCATTCTGTGCCCCTGCTTCAGGCGGTAGGCGAGCTCGATGTCCTCCCACGCGGCATACGGAAATGACAGGTCGAACGGCTCGTCGAGGAGCAGGCCACGACCCAAGGACAGGTTCGAGGTGTAGAAAAAGTTGAAGTCGACATCTTCGGGCGTCCTGATCAGCGAGTAGCCGAACTGCAAGCCATATTCGTTGATGTAGCGCAGGAACGGCGTGAGCCGCAATCGACGGTGCCAGCGCGTGTAGCCGATGACCGCCCTGGTCGGCTCGTCGCCCGCCGCGGCGTGCGCGCGACGATGGGCGGCCAGCCATCCAGGTGCGGGGACGGTGTCGTCCCCCAGAAAGGCCACTCGGCGGCCGTGGGCGGCCAGGACGCCGGTGTTGCGAGCCATGGCCGGGCCCTGGTTGGCCTGATGGAGGACCAGAAAGGTAAACCCGAGATGCTGACGGTCGAGCCACTCGGCGGTGCCGTCCGTCGAGCCGTCGTCGACGACAATGACCTCGAATCGCGGCGCGTCCTGTTGGCGCTCGAGGGCAGCCAGTACTTCTGGAAGGACGTCCAGACGATTGTGGGTCGGGATGACGACGCTGAGCTCGACGGCGGACATGGGCGCGCTTGGATTGTGCCACACCGGACCCTGCCACCCCTTCTGCGGCGAATAGGGGCGGGCCTGTGACCGTATGGAATACTCGTGAACCTGCCGATGGCGCTCTCCCCCACTGCGGCCGACGCCGACCTCGTACCCCTGGCCCGCGAGGGGCGTGCCGATGCCTTTGGCGAGCTGGTCTCCCGGCACCGACAGGCCGCTTTCCTGTTTGCGCTGCAGCTCCTGCGCAACCGTGACGACGCCCTGGACGTCACGCAAGACGCCTTGCTACGGTTCATGTCCACCCTCGGCCGCTTCGACGCTCGGCGGCCCGTTCGGCCGTGGCTCTTTCGCATCGTGCGCAACTGCGCGCGCGACCTGCAACGTCGTCAAAAGGTCCGGCAGGCGGAGCCCCTCGAGCGCAGCGAGCCCGACGAGGCCCCGCTCGAGATTGCCGACGAGGCGCCGAGCCCGGAGGCCAGGACCTCCCAACGAGAGCTGCAGACGGCGATCTGGCAAGCCCTCCGCGCGATCTCCGAACCGCACCGCGAAATCCTGGTCCTCCGCGACTACCAAGACCTTGCCTACGCCGAGATCGCCGACACGCTAGGTATCCCGATCGGCACTGTGATGTCGCGACTGCACGCGGCGCGCAAGGCTCTCCGCTCTGCGCTGCCTGCCGACCTCGGCGGCGGGGGCGGCAGAGCGAGGGGGAAGTAACCCGCCATGGCCCCATGTCAGCGACGTTTCGACGAGGCGCTCCTCTCAGGCTACCTGGACGGCGCCCTGATCCAGCTCGATGAGCAGCGGGTGCGCGTTCACCTCGAGCAGTGCGAGCACTGCCGTGCCGTGCTGGGCGACCTCGAGTCCCTGCGCGCTGCGGCACGCAGCACCCGGTTCCTGCGCCCGACTGACGAGCAATGGCAAGAGCTGCCGCTGGGCCCGCTCAGCACCGGCCTGCGCCGAGCGGGCTGGCTACTCGTCATCGCCTGGGCGGTCGCGACTGCCGCGTTCCTCAGTTGGATCCTGTGGCAGCATGACGACGGATGGCTGCGCGGCCTCGTTTTCGCGGGCGTGGCGGGCTTTGCGCTGCTGCTCGCCTCCGTCCTCGTCGACCGGGTGCGCGCCTTGAAGACCGATCCCTATCGCGAGGTCGAGAAATGATCCTCTGCACGACGCACGAGATTGCCGGCTACCGGATTTCCAGCACGCTGGGACTGGTCCGCGGCAACACCATCCGGACCCGCCATGTCGGCAGGGACATCCTCGCGCATCTGCGGAACCTGGTTGGCGGAGAGATCGGCGAGTACACCAAGCTGATGGCCGAGGCGCGGGAGCAGGCGCTCGACCGCATGGCCGAGCAGGCGCGCGAGCTGGGAGCCGACGCCATCGTTGGCGTCCGGTTCCAGACCACCGAGGTGATGACGGGCGCGGCGGAGCTCCTGGCCTACGGTACCGCCGTGCTTCTCAGCTCCAGCGAGGTCTGAGGCGGCGGCTCAGATCCCGACCGCCAGGCGGTCGGCTAGAACCTTGGGCAGGCCCGCCTCGACGATCCGCTTCTGGGCCTTGGAGATCGCGTAGTCCAGGCGATGCCAGTGGACCACCTTCTTGTCGCTGTCGTAGAGCATGAACGCAGCGGCGGCATTGCGATCTCGTGGCTGTCCGACCGACCCCGGATTGAGCAGGTACCTGCAGCCGGGCAGGATCTGGATCGTCCCGGACGGCCCCCGCAGCAAGCCGACATCGATTCCGTTCGGGTGTAGGACGAAGATCGACGGCACGTGCGTATGGCCGAAGAAGGTCAACTCGGCATTGGTGGCAAGGAAAATCTCGTAGGCGTCGTAGTCGCTGAAGACGTAGGCGTCCTCGTCGAGCGGCGATCCGTGGCAAATAACAATGCCATCCCCAACGTCGAGCGGCCCTCGCGGCAGCTCGCGAACGAAGCGCAAGTTGGCTTGCGTCAGGCGTTCCGTCGTCCACCGCGCCGCAAGCAGCGCGACATGGTTGAAATTGGCACCGTTCTCGATGCCGGCGATGACTTTGTCGTGATTTCCCCGCACCGTGTGCACCGTGCCCGGCAGATCGCGCACCGCCTCGACCACCTGGTTGGGCCCGGCCCCATAGCCAACGAGATCGCCGAGGACGAGGATGGCGTCGAATCGCTTCCTGCGCACCTTGCGCAGCACGGCATCGAAGGCGTCGCAGTTGCCGTGCATGTCAGAGACGATCAGATAGCGCACGTTGGCGGATCCTCGGTCGGAACCTAGCTCACGGCCAGCATGGGGCGCCGCGACGGCACGGCTCGGCCTGCGCGTTGGCCACGACTCTCATGGAGACGGCAGTAGATCATTCGCTCGCGGGCCGGGCTAGACCCGGCGGCGATCAGCCAGCAGGAACACGAGACGATGAGCGACCTCCTCGGCGGACTCGTCAGCCGCCACATCCGCCACCAGGTCTGCTTGCCGGTAGAGGGGCAGGCGCTCTCGGAACAGGGACAAAGCCTGGGCCTCGTCTCTGAACAGCGGGCGGTCCGCCTTCCCCATGGCGCCGATGCGCACGGCAATTGTAGCAAACGGCGGATTCAGCCAAATGCTCAGGCCGTGGCCGGCAATCAGATCCCGGTTCGCCTCGACGGTGAGAGTCCCGCCGCCGGTCGCAACCACGGCCGGCTCGACGCGATTCGCGAGCTCGCACAACGTGGAGTGCTCGCGGAGGCGAAAGCCCGCCTCGCCTTCCATCGTGAATATCTCACTTACCGTCCGACCCGCCTGCGCCTCGACCAGGGCATCGAGGTCCAGGAAGGGGAGCGCGAGGAGTGCCGCGAGCCGAGCGCCGACCGTCGTCTTGCCGCAGCCCATGAATCCGACCAGGAACAGATACTGCGGCGGGGTCGCCAACGCAGCGGAGCCTAGCCTTCGGCGGGAACTGGCTTGGCGAAGAATCCCTCGAGGAATCGAGTGGTGATCCGACCGGCACGAAAGTCGGGGTCGCGCAGTAGCCGCCGATGGAACGGGATCGTGGTCTTGATACCTTCGACGACGAAGAAGTCGAGCGCGCGACTCATCCGCGCCATCGCCTCCTCCCGGTCGCGACCGTGGGCGATCACCTTGGCGACCAGCGAGTCATAGAACGGCGGGATCACGTACTCCTCGTAGCCATGCGTGTCCACCCGAACTCCCGGCCCACCCGGCAGATGGAAGGTGGTCAACCTGCCAGGAGATGGAACGAACGTGCGGGGATCCTCGGCATTGATTCGGCACTCGATGGCATGGCCCCGCGGGCGAAGCCCACCGGCCACCCGCAGCGGGTGGCCGGCCGCCACCTCGATTTGCATCTTCACCAAATCGAGGCCGTAGACCATCTCGGTCACCGGATGCTCCACCTGGATGCGGGTATTCATCTCCATGAAGTAGAAGCTGCCGTCGCGGTCGAGGAGGAACTCGATGGTCCCCGCGTTGTTGTAGCCAACCGCTCGGCACAGCCGAACCGCAGCGTCACCCATTCTCTGTCGCAGGTCGTCGTCGAGCGCCGTCGACGGCGACTCTTCGAGCAACTTCTGGTGGCGTCGTTGAATCGAGCACTCGCGCTCTCCGAGGTGCACGACGTTGCCGTGGCGGTCGCCGAATACCTGAAACTCGATATGCCGCGGTTCAACGAGGTACTTCTCGAGATAGATGGCGCCGTTGCCGAAGGCTTTGGTGGCCTCCTCGCGGGCCGTGCCGAACTGGGCCGCCAGCTCGCCCTCTTCCCAGACGATGCGCATGCCGCGGCCACCGCCACCAGCCGCCGCCTTGAGGATGACGGGAAACCCCACCTGCCGGGCCACCCCGAGCGCCTGTTCGGCATCCTCGAGCGGCTCCGGGCTCCCTGGAAGCACCGGTACTCCCGCCGCCGCCGCTGTCTGCCGCGCCTTGGCCTTGTCGCCCATCAGCCGGATGGTGTCAGGGCTCGGCCCAATGAATGCCAGATTGCACTCCCGCAGGATCTCCGCGAAGTGCGCATTCTCCGACAGGAACCCGTAGCCAGGGTGAATCGCGTCAGCCCCTGTAATCTCGGCAGCCGACAGGATGGCCGAGATGTTCAGATAGCTATGCGCCGACTGTGGCGGCCCGATGCAGACGTCCTCGTCCGCATAGGTGACGTGGAGACTGTCGCGGTCGGCGGTGCTGTGCACCGCGACGGTTGGAATTCCGAGCTCGCGGCACGCCTGGATGACGCGCACCGCGATTTCGCCGCGATTGGCGATGAGGATCTTCTTGAACACAGCTGGCGAAAATCCTAGCTGCGGCGAATGGCGAACAGTCGCTCGCCATACTCGACCGGTTGGGCGTTGCGCGGAAACACCTCGACCACGACACCGGCGACGTCACATTCGATCTCGTTCATCAGCTTCATCGCCTCGACGATGCACAGGACCTGGCCCACACGGACGTGGTCGCCAGGAACCACGAACGGCGGAGCGTCCGGCGACGGGGCTCCGTAGAACGTGCCGACGATCGGCGAGGTCAGTACGTGAAGAGCCTCGCCAGCGACCGGTGCTGCCGTCTCAGCCGCCGCGGCGGACGTCGCGACGGCCGGGCTGGGCGGCGACGACGATGGGCCCATGGGCGTATGGAGCGCGGGCGCCAGCAGGGGTGCGAGGGCGGGCGCCGCGGCGACGACAGCAGCCGGCGCGTCGCGTATGCCGACGATATGCAGCCGGTATCCAGACCGCTCGATGTCGACCGCTGCAAGTCGCCGTTCGGCCACCAGCTCGATCAGTTCCTTGACCTGCTCGAATGTGAACACGATATGGGTTCCTCGGCGACGGCTCCACCCGGGAGCTGCGTCGCGAAACTGGGTTACCGGTAGGGCTCAGGAGAGGTCGGTCTCGAACAGGAGACGGGCCCGACGCAGCTCGAATCGCGCGCGCCCGTAGCTCCCTCCGCTCGCCAACACGAGCAGCAGGTAGAAACCGTCTGCCACCACGCTCACCATCAGAGTCAGCTTCTCGGTCGTCACGGCGAAGTGGGTCACGGAGCCCACCGCGAGCTCGCGCTGCTGGTCGGAGATCGCGCGCACCTGTGCCACCAACTCTGCCGCCAGCACCTCGAGGTCGACCCCGGGGTCCGTGTTCACGGACTCGATGGGCATGCCATCCCGACCGACCAGGGAAAGCGCCACGGCCCCGTCGATGCGGCTGCAAATCTCATTCAGACGTTCGGCGAACATCGCTCGTCACCCTCGGCGGCGGAGCTGTTCAAGATAGCTGCGGAGCACGTGCGTCTTCTTCGCCGTGAGCCCCCCTCCGGTCGACCGGAAGCCACGGAGCAGCGAGAGAGCGTCGAGGGATGGCGGGCGCCGCAGGGCCACCTGCCGCAGGCCCGCCGCAGCCCTCGCATTCCAGGGCTCGCGAGCGAGCACCTGGCGATAGAGATCCTCCGCGTCGTCGAGATATCCTTGCTGGGAGTGCAGGTCGGCCAAAGTAACAGTGGCTGAGGAGGTCTCGGCGACGGGCGGTGCGGCCGCGGCTTCCGTCTCTCCGAGTCGCCATTCGACCGGGCCCGCAGCCGCGGGAACAGGCGGCGTTGCATCCGGCTCGAGGGCGGTAGCGGGCTCCTCGACCGGCTCAGGCGAGGGCGTCTCGACCCAAGCGACCTCCGGGTCGTGGGCGACCAGGTCGTGGGCGACCGGTTCCGGCGCCTCGATGTAGACCGTTGGCGCTCCCGCGCTGGCATCCGGCTCGGCGGCCAGCGGTGCGAGCTCAGCCACCGGCTCGACCTCGATGGCAGGGATCGGCCCAGCCCCAGCCTCGGCAACGGGCTCGCCTGCCGCCACAGCGTCGTCGGCTTCGGCGGCCAGCTCGGCCTCGACGACGGGAGCGGGCAAAGCAAGCGCCTCCAGCGGTTCAGCTGCCAAGGCGGGCGCGACAGCGGCCTGCTCGGGAGCTCGCGTCGGCTCCTGCAGCTCCGGGGGCGGAATGAGCGCCGCTGGCGGCTCGAGCGCAGCGCCTGCCGCCGGAGCACGGAAGAGCTCACCCTCCCCGAGCCGCCGCGGCAGGTCAGAGTAGAGGTGCGGAAAGGGCTCCGACAAGGCACTTGAGTAGTGCAACGGCAGCCGAGGGCGGCCGGGGCGAGAGAGACTCGCCAAGTCCAGGGGTGGCCCCGCCAGAGCAGGGAGCTCGAACAACAGTCCCTGACGATGCGCCGGCCGCGTGGGGGCCGGCTCAGCGGCCGCGGCCGCCGGCTGCTCGCCCGGCACCACCGACGCGCCCGTGGGCTCGGCCGCCGCCACTGCAGCAACCGCCTGGGCAAGCAAAGGTTCGTCCGCGCGCGCAGCGGCGGCACCGGCCCGTGCGGTCACCCTCGCGCGCAGGAGGGCAATGTCGTCGTCGTTCACGGCGAGGAGCTCGTAGCGGGCCAGCCAGTCGGCGGCATCCGCCGTGCGGCCCTGCCCGAGGTAGGACTGAACCAACAGCTTCATCGCCACCATTTGCGTCGGGTCCTGTCCCAGGACTTTCCGCAACGTGGGCTCAGCCAGCTCGAAGTCACCAAGCTCGACGCGACAGCGTGCCAGGGCGACGTGCGCCGACAGGTAGGACGGGTGGTGGCGAAGGCCTCCCTCGATCACCTCGACCGCCTCGGTGAGGTGGCCCAAGCGCCGATACTCCTCCGCCAACTGCAGGAAGACCCGGGAGGCGGGATCCGCCTCCCACCGCCGCCGCAAGCTGGCCAGCCTGGCCTGGGCGTCGGCCGCGTCAGCCATCCGCTCTGCTCGCGTAGCCGGAGTCGGCACGATGTGAAAGTG
>CXWL01015729.1_pt1 | contig 21610 bp, 18 predicted proteins | sample 590931 | NCBI WGS metagenome assembly CXWL01 (sample SAMEA3498368, study PRJEB10139) | groundwater metagenome | biome: water well; material: biofilm material | place: Germany | collected 2015-04-27 | reverse complement strand
CGTCGGCAGCGGCCGCCACGCTGGCCAGATGCTGGTCAGCGGTGGTGTAGATGTTGACGCCCGCCTCGGGCCCGAGCGGCGAGATCTCGGCGCCGCGGGCCGAGCCAGCAACGAGCGAGGCGACGAAAGCGGCAGCGGCAGCCATCGGTCGGTTCATACGCCGTAGGCTATCCCAGGGTCGTCGGGCCAGCGTGCTAGAATGGCCGGCTCACGGCTGGTGTTCGAGCCGTCCTTCCCTCCACCCTCCACCTTTTCGCGGAATCCCGGCGGCGCCCATGGCGCCCCATGGCCGGCTCCCGAGGACCCCTTTCATGGCCCTCCCGTCGAACCTTCAGCAGAACGAAAAAATCCGCAACCTGGCGATCATTGCGCACGTCGACCATGGCAAGACCACCCTGGTCGACGCCATGCTGTGGCAGAGCGGCGTCTTCCGCGACAATCAATACGTCGTCGAGCGGGTGATGGACTCGATCGACCTCGAGCGCGAGAAGGGCATCACGATCATGGCCAAGAACACGGCCATCCGCTACCAGGACGTGCACATCAACATTGTCGACACGCCGGGTCACGCCGACTTTGGCGGCGAGGTCGAGCGCATCCTGAAGATGGTCGACGGCGTGCTCCTCCTCGTCGACGCCAGCGAGGGCCCGCTGCCGCAGACTCGCTTCGTGCTCAAGAAGGCCCTCGAGGCCAACCTCAAGCCGATCGTCGTCATCAACAAGATCGACCGTCCCGACGCCCGTCCGCAGGAAGTCGTCAACGAGGTCTACGACCTGTTCATCGACCTCGACGCCGACGAGGACCAGCTCGATTTCCCGGTCCTCTTCTGCAATGCCCGCAAGGGTCGCTGCCGCCTGACCGCCGATGGCGAGGAGACCACCCTCCAGCCGTTGTTCGAGGAAATGTTGCGCACCGTGCCGCCGCCGCGCTACGAGCCCGACGCCCCGCTTCAAATGTTGGCGATCACCCTCGACTACGACGACTACGTAGGCCGACTGATCATTGGCCGCATCTACAACGGCGTCATCCGCCAGGGCATGGAGGCCGTGCTCTGCCGGCTCGACGGCTCGCTGCTACCGTTCAAGGTCACCAATCTCTACGGCTTCGAGGGCATGAAGCGCGTTGCCTGGGAGGAGGCTGGTCCCGGCGACATCATCGCTCTCGCCGGCCTCGCCGAAGTCACCATCGGCGAGACGATCTGCGAACGGGAGCGACCGCTGGCGCTGCCGCCGATCAGCATCGACGAGCCCACCATTTCGATGGTCTTCGCGACCAACACCTCACCGTTCTCGGGGCGCGAGGGCAACCACGTCACGTCGCGCAAGTTGCGTGACCGCCTGGCCAAGGAATCCCTCACCAACGTCGCGATCAAGATCGAGCCCACGGATTCACCCGATGCCTTCAAGGTATCTGGCCGCGGCGAGCTGCAGTTGGCGATCCTGATCGAAATGATGCGCCGTGAAGGCTTCGAGCTCGCCGTCGGCAAGCCGCAGGTCATCACCCGCGAAATCGACGGGCGCCTGCACGAGCCGATGGAAATGTTGGTGATCGATTGCCCCGAGGAGTACATCGGCGCGGTGACCATGAAGGTCGGCCAGCGCAAGGGGCGGATGCTCAAGCTGAGCAATCACGGCAGCGGCCGCGTGCGTCTCGAGTTTCGCATTCCGTCGCGCGGCATGATCGGCTTCCGCACCGAGTTCCTCACCGAGACCAAGGGCACCGGCATTCTCAACCATTTGTTCGACGGCTGGGAGCTCTGGCAGGGCGACATCCCGCACCGCGCGAATGGCGTGCTGATCGCTGACCGCAACGGCAAGGCCACTGCCTATGCGATCGAGAAGCTCCAGCCGCGCGGCGAGCTCTTCGTGCCGCCAACGCAGGAAGTCTACGAAGGCATGATCGTTGGCGAGAACAACCGCGAGAACGACCTCGACGTCAACATCGTCAAGGAAAAGAAGCTCACCAACATGCGCGCCTCCGGGTCCGACGACACCGTGCACCTGGTGCCGCCGCGGGTGATGAGCCTCGAGCAGGCGCTCGAGTTCATCCGCGAGGACGAGCTGGTCGAGGTCACACCGGTCGCGTTTCGTCTGCGCAAGCGGGTGCTGCAGGCGAACATGCGGAAGTAGGGAAACCTGATCGCTTGGGCGGCGTGGTCAAGGCGCCCCCAACCTCGCCTTGCCGGTATACGGCGCGATGACCCGCGCCGGGGCCGCCAGGTCGACACCGAGCATTGCCCGCGTCCGCGCTCGCGACGGCTCCGCCAGGAGCTCGACCGTGCCATTCGCCCGTAGCCGCCAGATCGCGGCCGGCGCGCAGAGCGCCACCGCCTCGACCCCGTCAGCCGGCGCCACCTCGGGCTGGCAGACGGGGTCGACGGTGATCGTCGTGCCATCGACCGCCGGCTCCCCGCCGTTGGCGTCGAGGGACGCCGTCGTGCGACAGGTGACGGTATCCACGACGTCGAGCCCCGTGTTCGAGCCGCTCCACGTCTGGTAGGCGGCGAGCGAGCCGTCGTCGGCAATCCACACGCGATCGCGGGCGGCGTTGCCCGGCGACGCCACGCAGCGCCGCCGCGGCGTCAGGTGGCTGATCGGAAATGGCGGGTCGTTGAAGCCGATCGGGTCGGGGTCGAGGTCCGGATTGGCGAACCCGAGCTCGACGCCACCACCCGTCGCCGTCCACCAGGCAGCCGGTGACGGGCCCACCGGTGCCATGGTGGCGCGGGTGAGCGCCCACGCCGCCGGCAGCTCGCGCGCGCCGCCCCGCCAGGCCTGCGAGACCGTCGGCACCAGCACCGCAAACGGCTCGCTCGCGCACGACAGCGGGCAACCGAGCGGGTTGTAGAACGACGGATAGAGCCGCAACACACCTTCCTCCCAGGCGAACCCGTAGCGATCGCCGCCGAGCTCGACGAGGTCGCAGCACGCCTCGTGGACGTCTAGCTCGACCCGGTACGACCGCGCGATGCCGCCCGGCCACTCGCCGACGCCGGCTTCGAGCAAGGTGAAGCGCGTCCCGGTCATCGCCTCGCGGTAGGAGCCTGCCAGGACCGTCCGGTTGACGAAGCGTTCGAGCGGCTCGTCGAGGCGCCGAAAAGTCACCTCGTCGTCGCCCCACAGGGCTCCGCGCAGACCGCGGATCCGGCCGCTGGGGTCACGTAGGAGGTGCAGGCGCACAGCGGTCAGCTCCCGCCGCTCGACCTCCGTCGCCTCGTTCGCTGCCATCCAAAGGACGAGCTCCTCGCCTGGAGCGGCGTCGGCGCGCTGCACCAAGCGCCACGTCGCCTCGTGAAAGCTGGTGATCGCCAGGCGGTAGAGCTCGCCCTCGGGCTCGAGCGTGAACGCCAAGGCCGTCGCCACGGCCGCAGCGGCGCGCGGTGAGCGGGTAGTCTCGAGGCTCGTCGCCCAGTCGTCGGCCACCCACTGCCCCGCAAGCTCGGCGAGGGTGATGGGAGCGATCACGGCTGGCCCGTTGGTCGTAGCGCTCGCCGACCAGGCCGGTGCCGTGATCGGGAGGGCGGACGCACAGGCCAGTGCAACGAGGACGACGGAAGGGCAGCGCATGGCGTGGAGCCTACTTGCCCAGGCTGGAGTCCACGGTGGCGCCCACGGGGCAAACTCGGCTCGCGGCTAGAATCGGCCAATGGTCCGCCTTGCCCTCGCCCTCCTCTTCGCCGCCAGCATGACCGGCGCCGTGGCCGCCCAAACCGCCGAGCAGCGCCCGCTGTGGAACGCGGAGATGGAGCCGTGCCGTATCTTCGGGCCGCTCTACTACGTCGGCACCAAGGAGCTGGCGAGCTTCGCCATTGCCACGCCCGAGGGACTGATCGTCCTCGACGGCGGCCTGCCCGAGAGCGCGCCGCGGGTCGTCGCCAGTCTGGAGACGCTCGGTAAGCGCATGGACCAGGTAAAGATCCTGCTCAACAGCCACGCCCATTTCGACCACGCCGGCGGCCTCGCGGAGCTGGCGGCGAAGTCTGGCGCCCGCGTCGAGGCCAGCGCGGCCGACTACCACCTTCCAGGGCCGCTACCGGCCTGCAACAGCGGTGCAGCCCGGCAGGACTCCTGCGCTCCGCGTCTCAAGGCGGCTCTGGCGGGCGCACGGTCAGCTCCACCCAGCGCCCCGTGTCGTCCCGGGTGATCGGGGTCCAGTCAGCCTCGCCGGCCGTTCCCCAGGGCGCCACCTCAATGCTCTCCCCGCCGTCTGGGTCGAGTCCCGACAGGACCAGCTCTCCGTTCTCGTCCACGATGAGTCTCGGGGCACCATCGCCGACCGCCGTGAGGTCATTGGGCGTCACCACCACCGAGCCCAGGCGCAGCTGCACGGCCGCTGGGGTGACCTTGTTCCCGGCCCGGTCGCGCAGCCGGATTCGAATCGGCGCCCGCGGGCGCGGCGCAACCTCGAATTCCGTGGCCGTGGCCCATGCGCTCGCAGCCAGCACCTGCATGGCGGCAGCGGGGTGGAGGAACAGGAAGCTGCGCTCCTTGGAGCAGCCCGGCGCAGGGACGGGAGCGCGCCCTTCACCGTCGAGCTCGACCGCGCAGGCACGATCACGGGCCCCATCGTCGTCATAGGCGATGAGACGCGCCCCGGCCGGGTGAACGCCCCCGGGCAACAGGAACTGCACACCGCCGGAATAGCCCCTCCGCCGTAGTTCGAGCCTCGCGGGCCGAGGTGCATCGGGAGTTGGCGGCTCGACCCTTACCGACGCGTCCTCGTAGCCATCCTTGAAGGCCACGATCGTCTGTGGTCTCGCGGTATGGGGCAGCCAGCGAACGCTTCCCTGGCTGTCCGTCAGCAGGGATTCCCCCTCGACGCCGTCCGGATCGACCCAGTGGATCCCGCCATCGTAGTAGTGGAAGGCCGGCCCACCGGGGACCAGCACCGAAGCCCCGGCGACCGGCCGGCCGCTGCCCGCCTCGAACACCTGAATGTCGATCGGCTGGCCATCAGAAAGCTCGACATCCCAGCGCCCAGACCCCGTGAACACGGAGTGGACGTTGAAGGTCTCACAGGCGCGCTCGTGCTCACAGGCGGACACCTGATAGCAGCAGTAGTAACCGAGCAGCTCTCCTGGGGCACGGCCCCGGAGCTCCTCCGAAAACAGCTCGACTTGCCCAGGCGCCGGTAGCTGCCCGAAGTAGTAGATGGTGAATTCACCGTCCTCGCGGGTCGCAAACTCGCGCGCCACCCCCGTTGCGCCACCCCACGGCAGTATCCGCACCTCACCCGCAAGGTCCTCCCCGCCACGTCGCAACCGTCCCGAAATCTGCATTTCCTCCAGCCGGACCGGGGCCAGAGTAAGCCCGTCGTTGTTTTCTGGATCGAGATAGGGCATCAGGTCCGCCCCCAGGCCGGCAACGTCCTCGTCGTCCACACGCGCGCTGATGAGGTACTGGCCGTCGTCCAGGGACGAAAACTGGTAGGAAGCGACCCCGGGAACCAGATCCAAAACAGCCAAGGGCTCTCCGCACCGCGCGCGCAACGTCATTGCCATGTCCACTGCGCGATCACGGCCGCAGCGCTGAAGCTCGACCCTGGCGGCGCGGTGCGGGCGGGCGGGGAGGTAGAGCAGTGACAGCTCGAGACCACGGCGCGCCGCAAGGCGCCCCACGTCAACCTCGCGCGCGGAGCCGCCAAGGGTCGGGACGCGCGTCACCGAGGTCCGCAACGCGGCGGCGGAAATCGTGACGTCGAGGTCCTCGACCGCGGGTACGTCGATGAAGAACGCAGCTCCGAAGCGCTCGTACCAGAGGACGGCCGCCGGCGTCGCGACCGCACGACCTTCCGCCGCGACGGTCGACACCAGCTCCGCAACCAGCCCTTCCCGCCGCTCGGCACTGAGCTCCGCCGCCGACTCGAAGCGCACGAGTAGGGACTGACGATCGGGCGCTGGCGCCGATGGCGGCTCGAGCTTGGCAGCCGCACCCGCAAGACAGCTCTGTACCGCGCTGATACCGGTGAGCGCACCGCCGCGGACTCCATACGCGAGGAAGCGCCCGGCTGGAACGGCTAACTGGGGGCGCTTGCTCGGGATCACAGGATAGACGGCCTGGGCATCGATCGAGACGACGTCGAGGCGCTCGAGCCCGCGCCAGCGGACATCCTCGCTAAGGTGCAGACGGCAGGCGGGCACGACCGGCGTGACCATGGCGCGAGCCTGCCGCGGCTCGCCCTCCGGGATCACGAGCGCCCCGCTCTTCGCGCTCACGTACCGGTCGGCCTCGGCGATGTAAAACCAAGTCCCCGGTGGGATGTACTGTGGCACATTCGCCTGGGCAACAATCTCCGGCTCGTAGCTTCCCTCGCGATAGAGGTACACGAGCCCGCTCGGCAGCTTCTTGGTCACAAGGACCTCATCTGGCAGGTCAAAATACTCAGCCGGCACCAAGCCGATGGTCATGTCCCGGCCGACTTCCGCATTCCATGCCTCCTGAGCCGACAGGCGCACGGGAGAGACCAGGCACGAGGCCAGGATCAGCGCGAAGGTAATCCAGTTGCGGTAGGTCAAGACTCGAACCTCCAATAGGCCCGGCATGCCGTCCGTCCCATCCCGGAACAGGCGGTAGCGTGCAAGTACCCTCGAGACCGCAGTTCCAGCCGAGCTTCCAGCAGCCGCCGGCGACGAGGGAGAGAACCCCCGCATTATTAAAGTGCCGGTCAGCCACGATTTCTGACAACGGGCGCGACGTTTCGAAGGATCCCATGGCAACTCGCGTGGCCGGCCGCAGTTGGGGATGCTGGCCCGGGCTCAACGCGAGGGTCGGACGCGGTTCAGCCCGAGCAGGGCGTCCGCCTCCGACCCGACAATCTGGCAGCGCACTCCTGGCGCTCCTGAACTACGGCCCGTTCAACTGGCGAAGTCGTTAGGATCCGTCCTGTGACGAGACGCCGCCTCCCCGATTCGAGCCGTACGCTGCCTGCCGAGCCGGCTCATACGGCAACCGAGACGGCGGCTTTGGCGCGCACACTGCTCGCCGCCGCAGCGCTCGTCGCGGTAGCCGTGCTCGCCTATTGGCCGGCTCTGAGCGGCGGCTTCCTGTGGGATGACGACGCCCATGTGACGCGGCCCGACCTGAGGTCGTTGGCCGGGCTGGGGCGCATCTGGTCCGAGGTGCACGCAACCCAGCAGTACTACCCTGTCCTCCACTCCCTCTTCTGGCTCGAATATCGCCTCTGGGGCGACGCGACCGTCGGCTATCACCTCGTGAACCTGGCGCTTCACCTGGTAGCGGCGGCACTGTTCGGGTTCCTATTGAAGCGCCTGGGTGTGCGCGGCGCCTGGTTCGGGGCGGGCCTCTTTGCCCTCCATCCCGTCGCCGTCGAGTCGGTAGCCTGGATCTCGGAGCAGAAGAACACGCTCTCGACCGTCTTCTACCTCGCGGCGGCCCTGGCCTACCTGCGCTTCGACGAGGGGCGCGAGCGACTCTGGTATGGCGTCGCGAGTGGCCTCTTCGTCGCGGCCCTGCTTTCGAAGTCGGTCACCGCGTCACTGCCGGCCGCACTCCTCGTCCTCTTCTGGTGGCGACGGGGACGCCTGACCGCCCGCCGCGACGTCCTGCCGCTCGTCCCCTGGTTCGCGACAGCGATAGCGGCGGGTCTGTTCACGTCCTGGGTCGAACGTGGTCTCGGAGCTCACGGCGAGGAGTACTCCTGGACGCTCGTCCAACGCTGCCTCCTCGCGGGCCGAGCACTTTGGTTCTACGCCGGCAAGCTCCTCTGGCCGAGCGATCTGACCTTTGTCTACCCGAAATTCGAGCTCGATCCGACCGAGCTCACGGGGTATGTCTACCCTTTCCTGGCGGTGGGGGCCCTGCTCGCGCTCTGGTGGTTCCGCAAGCGCTCGCGGGCGCCGCTCGCCGCCACCTTGCTCTACGTCGGCACCCTCTTTCCCGCCCTTGGGTTCGTCAACGTTTACCCGTTCAGGTATACGTTCGTCGCCGATCACTTTCAGTACCTGGCCTCGCTCGCCATGTTCGCCCTCGCCGGCGCCGGCCTCGCAAAGTGGTCAGCTCCATGGCGGCGCTGGCAGCGCGTCGGACTGGCGTGCCTCATGCTCGGAGCGTTGAGCACCCTGACGGCCCTGCAATCGCGCATGTATCGCGATGCCGAGACCCTCTACCGCGTCACCCTGGAGCGCAACCCCGCGTGTTGGCTGGCCAGTAACAACCTCGGTAGCCTCCTTCAGGAGCAGGCTCGAACCGCAGAGGCAATCGCCCTCTTCGAGGACGCGCTGCGCTTGCGCCCTGACTCCGCCGAGATTCACGTCAACCTCGCGGGTGCCCTGAGGACCGGAGGGAAGACCGAGCGAGCGATCCGACACTACCGAGAGGCCATCCGGCTGGAGCCGGGTGTCGAGAACGCGGCCAGCAACCTGGCAAACCTCCTCCGCTCCGAGGGCCGGAAGCAGGAGGCAGTTCTTCTGCTGCAGCAGGCCCTGCGACTCGATCCTTCCTCGGCGGAGGCCGAGAACAACCTGGGTGCCGCGCTCGCCGACGACGGGCATTGGCCCGAGGCAATCGCGCACTACCTGGCCGCCATCGAGCTTCGTCCCAGCTTCGCCGAAGCCGAGAACAACCTGGGGGTCGCGCTCGCTGCCCTGGGGCGGCCGGAGGAGGCTCTGGCCCACTACGAGCTCGCCCTTCTTGCGCGGAACGACTACGCGGTCGCCGAGGCCAATCTCGGCTACGCGCTTCTCGACCTGCGACGGCCGCAAGAGGCCATCCCACACTTCGAGCGGGCTCTCACCCTCGATCCCGAAGAAGCACGGGCAGCCCATGGCTTCGGCGTCGCCCTGCTGACTGCCGGTCGCCCCGCGGAGGCCGTCGCCCCGCTGGAACGGGCCTTGCGCCTCCGGCCGGACTACACACGGGCGATCGTCGCGCTCGCGGAGGCGCTTCTGCAGACCGACCGTAGCGAGGACGCCATCTCGCGACTCGAGAGCTGGGTCGGCGCGTCGCCCCAGGCCCCCGAACCCCTGCAGATGTTGGCGACGGCGCTGGCCAGGGTCGGGCGCTGCCCGGACGCGATTCAGCGCTTCGAGCAGGGTGTCCGTCTCCAGCCCGACAACCCGGCAGCGCACTTCAATCTCGGCCTGGCGCTCCTGAACTGTGGCCGACAGCGCGAGGGTCTTGCCAAGATGCAAGACGTCCTTCGCTTGGAGCCCAGCAACGCCCGCGCCCTATCCATCCTGGGCCGCGGCTAGGTCTTATCTGATCGTGCGCTTCGCGCACTGGCCTGCGGCCGTCGATACGGCACCGCATCTTCTGGGCGCACCCTCCAGGCCGCATTGGGCTCTCTGTCAGACTGCCCATCGCCCGTCCTCGACGCGCACCGGGTCCTCGTCCGCTGCCGGAGGCTCAAAGGTCCGCAGGTGCTCGGCGAGCGCGGCGGCGGACAGCACCGCGCGGCTGCCGCTGGCGAGGGCCGCCTCGCGCCGTCGCCACAGCTCGGCGGCTGGCACGTTCAAGAACCACAGCACGGCCTCGGCACCGACCTCGGCCGCCAGGCGGCGGTAGTCGTCGCGCAGGAAGCGAAAGCAGAGGGTGTCGTCGAGCGCGACGTCGGCACCGGCGGCAAGGGCGCGACGCGTGAGCTCCTGCGCCCGCTGGTGGCTGCGCACCCACGACTCGACGGCAAACGAGCCGTCGGCCGCCGCCCTTTCGTGAGCGGCATTCAGCGCGTCGAGCGAGATCACCACGACGCCGCGCGAGGCCAGCTCGCTGGCCAAGGTCGACTTGCCGGCCAGGGACGGGCCACACAGCAGGTGGAGCCGCGGCCGAACCATGGCGGGGGCTGCTAGGCCGGCGCCGCGACGGCCGCGAGCGGCTCGCCGATGGCGACGGCGCCCTCGGTGCGGACGATGCGCACGGGGGACACCGTGTTGCGCACGGTCGCCGCGCCCGGCGCCAAGGTCCGCAAATAGGTGTCGGTCAGGCCCTGGCGGCGGCCGCCGCGCACGCCCTCCCACAGCACGTCGACGGTGCTGCCGACGTGGTCGGCGGCCCAGGCGGCGGCCGCTCCGTCGGCGACGGCGGACATCGCGCGATGGCGCGCGGCGACGGTGGCCGGGGCAATCGGCCCGGGCAGCGCCGCCGCTTCGGTCTGCGGGCGGGGCGAGAACGGGAAGACGTGCACCGCGGCGAACGCCTGCCGTTCGACGAAGGCGAGGCTCGCCGCGTGCTCGGCCGCGGCCTCGCCCGGGAAGCCGACGATGACGTCGGTGGTCAGCGCCAGGCCGGGGATGGAGGCGCGCAGCGCCGCCGCCGCCTGCGCGTAGCCGTCGGTGGTGTAGGGCCGACGCATGCGTCGGAGCGTGGCGTCGTCGCCGCTCTGCAGCGACAGGTGGAGGTGACGGCAGAGGCGACGTCGGCCGCCCGTGCCCCACTCGGAGGCGAACAGGGTGACCAGCCTGGGGTCGACCTGCCAGGGCGCGATCGAGGTCAGGCGCAGGCGCTCGACCGCCGTTTCGCCCAGGATCGCCGCCACCAGCTGGGCGAGCCTGGCGCTGCCGTCGCGGTAGGCGGAGATCTGGACGCCGGTGAGCACCACCTCGCGATAGCCGGCCGCCGCCAGCCCGGCGACCTCGGCGACCACCGCCGCCACCGGCCGGCTGCGCTGCCGGCCGCGGGTGCGCGGGATGATGCAGAAGGCACAGTGCATGTCGCAGCCGTCCTCGACCTTGACCAGCGAGCGGGTCGAGCCGTGGGGCAGCGGCGCGTACGGCGAATCCGTTTCGAACGGCGCGGCGGCGCCCGGCGCCAGCTCGGGAAACGCGGCATGCACCAGCTCGACCAGCCGCTCCTTGTCCGGGTTGGGCACCATCAGATCGATCCCCGCTGGCGGCGCGCCCTCACTGGCGTGGCAGCCGGTCATCACCGTCGGCACCGCCCGCGCCAACCGACCGCCGCGTCGCGCCACCTGACGCGACGCCCGGGCGGCCTCCGCCGTCACCGAGCAGCTGTTGACGACGTGCAGGTCGGCCACGGCCAGCTCGTCGACCAGCTGGTGACCGGCGGCGCGGAACTGCCTCGCCAGGGCCTCGATCTCGGCCTGGTTGAGCTTGCAGCCGAGAGCCGTGATCAGGACGCGCATCCGGCTAGGCGGGCCAGTCCGTGTCCGCCGCGAGCTGCGCCGCCTGCCACAGATGGCGGCGGCCGTGCGCGGCGAGGATCGCGAACGCCGTGCCGACGGTGAAGCGGACGCCGGGGATGAACGGGTTGGCGAAGCGAACACGGTTGACGTCGATCGGCGCCGCCCGGGCGAGGACGGCGCGCGCCCGGTCGTGGGTGGCGCGCAGCTGCGCGAGGACCTCGCCGCCGTCGACGCGGATCGCCGGCAGTACCTTCTTCGGCGCCGGCAGGCGGCGGCGCGGCGGCGGCGCGAGCTGACTCACGAACCAGCGGCCGAACCACGGCAGAACCAGGGCGCCGCGCCGCGGTCGGTCGCTGCGGGCGACCGCGCCGGCCACCGCGTCCTCGACGGGCGGCAGGTAGACCCGATTGGTTGCCACCATGTGGTCGAGGCACTGGCCCATGCTCCACGCTCGACCGCCACGCGGCTGCCAGTCGAGCTGGCCAGCGGTCACCGTCGCGACCAGGCGCGCGGCCTCGCGGTCGATCGCGTCATAGGCGTCGTACAGGGCTTGCAGGTCGTCGGGCAGCGGCGGCATCGTCGGGCGACTCTAACCGCGTTCGGCTGCGGTCGGCCGGGCCGCTTCTGCCGCGCGGCCTGCTAGGCTTTTCCGATGAGCCCATCAACCACGCCTGACGCCCGGGCCTTCGGGCAGGCCCTGCTCGTCGAGGCCGAGCGCCGCCTGCTCGGCGAATCCCTGCCTCGCATCAAGAGCTGCCTCGAGAGGCTGTCAGAGGAGGAGATCTGGCGGCGGCCGAACGACTCACTGGTGTCGATCGGCAACCTGGTGCTCCACCTCTGCGGCAACGCCCGACAGTGGATCGTGACCGCGCTCGGCGGCGAGGACGACCAACGGGTGCGGAGCGCCGAATTCGCCGAGCGTGGGCCGCTGCCGACGGGCGAGCTGGTGGCACGCCTCGAGACGACGCTGGCCGACGTCCAAGCGACCTTGCGCCGTCTCGACCCGGCGAGCCTGCTCGAGCAGCGCCCGGTGCAGACCTACATGGAATCAGGCCTGTCGATCATCGTCCACGTCGTCGAGCACTTCTCGTACCACACCGGGCAGATCAGCTGGGCGACCAAGCTCATGCGCGACACCGACCTCGGCTACTACCGCGGGGTGGACCTGTCCCGCAAGGGCGGCCCGCCACCCGCGTAGTGCCGCCTCGGGTCTTCTCGCCTTACCGCCAGGGCCGGATTCCTCGACTGCGGTCGGCCAGGGCCGACCTCCGCTCGGAATGACAGGTGCGGGGGGCAGCTCGAGCCGCCAACCAAACACTCCGTCATTTCGACCGGAGGCCGACCATCGGTTGGCCGGAGTGGAGAAATCCCCGCGCCACCTGCCGCCCCGCCCCTACCGGCCGCTGGAGCTCATGGCCCCGCTGCGAAACGCGCTCGGCGTCGCCCCGGTCACGCGCTTGAAGGCGCGCTGGAAGGTTCTGGCGTCGCCGAACCCGACGGCGCGGGCGACGGCGGCGAGGTCGTGGTGGCCCGTCAGCAACAGGTCCTTGGCGCGCTCCACCCGCTGCTGACGCAGCCAAACGCTGAAGCGGACGCCAGTCCGGCGATGGAAGAAGGCGGAAAAGTAGGTGCGCTCGAGGCCGGCAACGGCCGCAGCCTCCTGCAAGCGGATGGTTCGACTGTATCCGCGGGCGACGAAGTCGCGCAGACGCTGCAACCCCGGGTGGTTGCTCAGCGCGTCGGAGCCCGGTACCGACCTCTCCACAGACACCTCCCCCGTTGGGCAACGAGCCCACACGAGAGATAGGTGCCATCAGGCGCCCAGAATCTGACACGCGGACGAGAATTTCTTCCGCCGGCGGCCGACTACCGAACCGAGCTGGTCAGTAGGGTCCGCCCTGCTCGGTGATCAGCGCCTTGGTCTTCACCGCCAACCCGACGCCGTCGCCCAGCGGCAGAATGACGCTCCGCAGCTGCGGATGGACCATGAAGTAGCCGTTGAAGGCGGCGATGGCGCGCGTGTCGGCGTCGACTTCGGCGGTCGGCGGCTCGGCGATCCAGCCCTTCCACAGCAGGTTGTCGACGACGATCGCGCCGCCGACCCGGAGCAACGGCAGCACCTGGTCGAGGCAGCGCCGGTACTCGGTCTTGATGGCGTCGATGTAGACCAGGTCGAAGCGCGGCGGCGTCGGCAGGCGTTGCAGTTGATCGAGAACGTCGAGCGCCTTACCGTCGACCAGCTCGACGCGCTCGAGGACGCCGGCCCGTGCGAGGACGTCGCGGGCCGCCGCCCGGCGGTCGGCGTCGGGGTCGACGGTGATCACCCGGGCGGTCGGCGCGGCCCGCGCCAGGCAGAGAGTGCCATAGCCGATCGCGGTGCCGAGCTCGAGCATCAGCTGGGCGCCGACGGCGCGTGCCATCACCTCGAGCAGCCTACCCACCTCGGGGTCCGAGATCGGCACGTCGTCGCGCTCGGCCCGCGCCTCGAGCTCGCGCAGCAGCGGCTCGCGGGGCGGCAGCAGGCGGTCGAGGTAGGCGGCCTGCGCGGGGCGCAGGATGGCGTCCGAGCGGGCCTTCAAGGGCCGGCAGCTCCCCAGGCGAGGGCCTCGACGACGGCCACCCGCCGCGTCCCGCTCGGCTCCTCCACCAAGGCATAGTCGGGCTCGAACAGCAGCTCGCAGCCGCCGGCCGGCACCGGGATTTCGGCGCGGTGGGGTCCCGCGCCAGTGAGCGTCGTGACGTGGTCACCGCAGGCCGTGCGCACCGTCAGCCCGGGCTCGCGGTTGCCAGCAGCCAGCTCGAAGTGACTCTCGCCGGCCTTGGCAACTGGGATGACCAAGGACAGCAAGATGTTGCCTGCCGCCGGCGCGGTCACGGTGACGCCCCCGGGGGACAGCAGCCAACGCCGGGCGACGACNNACCTGGCGGTCGTCGCCCGCTTCGACGGGACCCCACACCGGGCCGCTCGCAGTCGGCTCCGCGAAGGCAAAGGTCGCCGCCGGGGCCGACGCTGGCGGCACCGTGACGGTGGCCACCTCGTACTCCAGGCGACCCCGCGTCCTGCCCGCCGTCGCCAAAGGAAGGCGGGTGGTGCCACTCAGCAGCCCGAGGGTGAGCCGGTAGGTCCCGGCGGCAAGCGCCGGTCCGAGCGTCGACTGGTAGATCTCGACGCGGTAGGCGATCCTCTGGTCGGGCCGCCAATCGGCGGGCAGCGGGTGGTCGAAGGTGCGGACCAGCGCGCCGTCGTCAGCCACGAGGTGGACGAAGACGAACGGCTCGGTGCTGGCCGGCAGCGCCATCGCGGGCTGGAGCTCGATGGTCAGCGGGGCGTAGGCACCGGCGGCCAGGGTGAAGGCCGCCGGGGAGACGGTGACCCGGCCAACCGGGGCGGGGCCACAGCCAGCGAGCAAGGCCGCGGTCGCCGCCACCGGGAGCGAGTCACGAAGCCACGAGTTGCGGGCACGCAGGGCTAGGATCGACATGAGGCACGAGCTCCCGAGCGAACGTCACCCACCCGTACCCGGGCGGGGTCGTCAGTGGCCGAGGGCCTCAGCGAGGCCCCGGTAGCGCGCCTCGAGATCGGCCAGCTCGAGCGGCGCACCCTTCTTTTTTCGCATCTTGATCAGGTGCTTGACGGCGTCGTCGCCGTCTTTCGCGAGCACCACCTGCGCCGCCCCGTAGAGTCGCGCCTGGGCGGCGAGCCAGGGGCCCACCGGTTGCTCGGGCACCGCGGTGGCGCCGAGCGGCGGTGCGGGCGTCGCCGCGGCGGCGCGCTGGTAGAGCGCGTCGACCTCGCCAATCCGAGCCGGCTCCCACCGCAGGAACGAGGCGCCGGCGACGACGTGCGCCAGCAGGTCGCGCAGCCAGACGGAGCCGTTCGTCAGACCGGTCATTTCGACGAAGCCGACCGCCAGCTGATGCTGGGCCAGCAGATCCGCCATCCCGAGGCTGCTCGCTTCGGCCGGCGTGCCGCGCATCGGCATGCCTTCGGCGGCTGGCAGGCCGCCGCCGACAAGGCCCTCCCACAACGTCACCGTCCGGTCGTCTCCCTCGCCCGGGACCACCATCCAGGTACTGCCCAGGCGCAACGGCAGCCCGTATGTCTGCGTGATCCCGGCACGGCCCCACTCGTCGCGATCGAGCACGTAGGCACCCAGGGCGATGTCTCGCTTGCACCACTTGGTCCAGTCGGCGGCGAGGAGCTCGAGGCGCTCTTGCACCCGCGCCGCGCGGTCCAGCGAGCCGGGGCTGTAGCGCACCGTCGCCGTCCGGCCGGGCAACAAGAGCAGGCCCGAAACCGACAGCTCCCCCGCCGCGTCCGACGACGGCATGGCCGACAGCGGCGGCGCCGAGGCGCAGCCGGTGATCAGAAGGCCAGCCAGCAGACTGGCGGCCACGACGCGTGACGAACCCGGCGGCGCTTGCACAGTGCCGACATCTTACCAGCGCCCGCAGGGGCGCCGCGCAGCCCAACGCCCCGCTACAATGCACCGACCATGCTGGGATTCCGCATCGCCGCCCACGGCGGCCCCGAGGTGCTGGAATTCGGGCCGCTGCCCAGGCCGGTCATGCGGCCGGACGAGGTTCTGGTCGCCGTGCGCGCGTGTGGCCTCAACCACCTCGACCTCTGGGTGCGCAATGGCATGCCGGGCCACCGCTTCCCGCTGCCGATGGTGCCCGGCTGCGAGATCGCGGGCGACGTCGTCGCGGTGGGCGAGGCGGTGCGGCACGTCGCCATCGGCATGCGCACCCTGGTCGCGCCGGGAGTCTCTTGCGGACACTGCCCGCGCTGCCTCGCCGGCGAGGATGCCCTCTGCCCCGACTACGGCATCCTGGGCGAGACTCGCGACGGCGGCTACGCCGAGCTCGTCGCCGTTCCCGGCCGCAACATCCTGCCCCTGCCGCCCAACCTCACCTACGTCGAGGCGGCCGCCCTGCCCCTGGTGTTCATGACCGCCTGGCACATGCTGGTGACGCGCGCCGCGCTGCGCCCGCACGAGACCGTGCTCGTCCATGCCGCCGGCTCCGGCGTGTCGAGCGCGGCGATCCAGATCGCCCGGCTGCTGCACGCCGGCCACATCATCGCCACCGCCGGCAGCGACGCCAAGCTCGCGCGTGCCCGCGCCCTCGGCGCCGACGACACCATCAACTACCAGACCGAGGACTGGGTCGCCCGCGCTCGCGCCATCCTCGCCAGCCGCAGCAGCCAAGGCAGCCGCGGGGTGGACGTCGTCGTCGATCACGTCGGCGGGGAGATCTTCGAGAAGAGCCTGCGCCTGCTCGCCCCCGGCGGCCGCATCGTCGTCTGCGGCGCGACCGCCGGCGGCACCGCGACGGTCAACCTGCGGGCGCTGTTCTTCAAGGCGATCTCGATCCTCGGCTCGACGATGGGCTCGATCGCCGAGCTCGCCACCGTCCTCGACTTCGTCGCCCGCGGCGAGCTCGCCCCGGTGGTCGACCGCGTCTACCCCTGGCGCCAGGCGCCCGCCGCCCAGGCGGCCCTCGCGCGCCGCGAGCAATTCGGCAAGCTGGTGCTCGAGATGCCGCCGGCCGACGCTTCCTCTGACTCGACATCCCCGCCGGAGCCCTGATGACCAGCCACGAGTTCGTACAGTCCCTCGTCGACGAGATGCAGCAGCTGTTCGCCCGCCTCGGCGAGCGCGACACCCTGGAGGCCGAGTCGGGCGGGCAGGTGGACGTCGTCACGCTCCTCCAGCTGGCGCTCAAGAGCGAGCTCGAGGCGAGCGAGCTGGCCGGTTTCTGGATGCCAACCACCCCCGAAATCGACGCCAAGATGACGCTTGCCCGCCAGTGCGGCGACGAGATGAAGCACTACCAGTTGATCGTCGGCCGCCTCGGCGAGCTCGGCGTCGACACCGAGACTTTGAACCCGATGGCCGACGGCTACAGCCCGCTCTACCACTACCTGCGTGGCCTGCGGACGACGGTCGAGCGCATCGCCGCCGGGCCGTTCGCCCGCGAGGCGATCGCCGAGATCCGCAACGCGCAGTTCATCACCTTCTGTCGCACGGTGGGTGACGACACCACCGCCGCGATGTACGAACGCATCATCCAGCCGGAGGAGGTCCTCCACCACCGGCTGGGCCGCCAGGTCCTCGAACGGCTGTGTGTGACCCCCGAGCTTCAACAGCTGGCGGCCGACGCCACCCGCAACACCCTGGCCATCGCCGACGAGCTCGAGCTCCTGGCCGGCCGCAGCACCGGCGGTCACGCCATCCCCGTCTCCTGAGTCGCCCTCGCGGGCGGCCACCCGTCACCAACCCGCTTCACGAAGGTCCAACCGCCATGGCCAGACCGATCCATACCATCGCCGTCCTCGGCGCCGGCACCATGGGGCGTGGCATCGCCCACGTCGCCGCCGTCGCCGGCTACAACAGCCTGCTGTTCGACACCAGCGAGGGCGCCCTCGCCAGCGCCGAGAAGGGCATCCACAAGAACCTCGACAAGGGCGTCGAGATCGGCAAGCTCGCCGCCGAGACCGCCGCCGACGCCAAGGCGCGACTCGAGCTGTTCACCGATCTCGCCGTCGCCAGTCGGGCCGCCGACCTCGTCATCGAGGCCATTCCGGAGTCGATGGCGCTCAAGATCGAGACCTTCGCCGAGGTCGCGCGTCACGCCCCGGCCGACGCCTACTTCGCTTCCAACACCTCGGCCCTGTCGATCACCGAGATGGCCGCCGCGAGCGGCCGACCGACGCTGTTCGCCGGCATGCACTTCTTCAATCCGGTCCACGTCATGAAGCTGATCGAGCTGGTGCGTGGCCTCGAGACCAGCGACGACACCCTGGCGGCCCTCACCGCGGTGGCGGTCCGCATGGGCAAGGAGACGGTCACCGTCCGCGAGTCGCCGGGCTTCGTCACCAGCCGCATCAACGCCCTGATCGGCAACGAGGCGTTTCGCATGCTCGAGACCGGCGTGGCGTCGGCCGAGGACATCGACAAGGCGCTCAAGCTCGGCCTGAACCACCCCATGGGACCGTTCGAGATGGCCGACCTCGTCGGCCTCGACGTCCGGGTGTCGATCCTCGAGTTCCTCGGCAAGACCCTGGGCGAGGCCTACCGGCCGAGCAACCTGATGGTGCAGTACGTCAAGGCGGGGCGTCTGGGTCGCAAGGTCGGCCGCGGCGTCTACACCTACGACGCGCAGGGCAAGAAGATTTGACGGCGCCCGGGGCGACCCGCCCCTGCGATCGGCCTGCGACATTCGACCGCTGGCTGACCCTCGGACTCGCGCTCGGGCTGTTCGCTGTCTACGCCGCCGGCGCCTGTCGCACGATCTACGTCGGCGACAGCGGCGAGCTGGTCACCGCCGTCCACCTGCTGGGCATTCCCCATCCGAGCGGCTACCCGCTCTACGTGCTGCTCGGCAAGCTGTGGACGCTCCTCGTGCCGCTGGGGTCGATCGCCTGGCGGATGAGCCTGTTCTCGGCCGCCGCGGCGGCCATCGCCTGCGGCTGGCTGTTCGTCGCCGTCCGTCGCCTCGGCGCCACCCGCCCGCCCGCCTTGCTCGCCGCTCTCCTCCTGGCCTTCGCGCCCAGCTTCTGGGGCGAGGCCAACGTGCAGCGGGTGTACGCCCTCAACGCGCTGTTCCTGATCGCCGCTGTCGACCTCACCCTGCGCTGGTCCGTCGACCGCAACCGCCGCTGGTTGGTCGCCGCCGCCGGGGTCTGCGGCCTGGGCGCGACGAACCACACCTTCATGGCGGTGGCGGCTCTCGCCATCGGCCTGGCGGTCGCCCTCGACACGCCGGCGCTGCTGCGCCAGGGCCGTCTGGTGCTCGCCGGTGCCGGCGCCTTCGCCCTCGGCCTCCTGCCCTACGCCTGGCTGCCCTGGCGGTCGCGTCAGGATCCGCCGCTCGACTGGGGCAACCCCGACACCCTCGACCGTCTGCTGGCCGTCGTCACCCGGCGTGACTTCTGGGCGCGCCGCTACTGGCAGGGCTGGGCCGACCTGCCACCGATCGCCGGCGACTGGCTCCACAGCCTGGGCAGCGAGATGCTGTGGGCCGACCTGCCGCTCGCGGCGCTCGCCGTCGGCACGGCGTGGGCAACGCTGCGAGTGAGCAAGCGCGCCGCGTCTGACATTCGCCTGGCACCTGCCCGCGCGGCTTCGGTCCTGGCACCTGCCCGCGCGTCGTCTTCAGTCCCGCCGTCCTCGCTGCGGATCACCCTGCCGCTCCTCGTGATGCTCGCGAACCTGGCGACGATGGCCGCCCACGGCTCGCGCTCCGACCTCTTCATCTGGCACCGCTACTACATCCCGAGCTACGCCATGCTGGCGCTGCTCGCGGGCCTCGGCGCGGCGGCGCTCTGCCGTCGGCTGCCGCCGCGGACCGGCTGGGCCAGCTGGACCCTGATCGCCATCCCCCTGGCCCTCCTCGCCACGGGCTGGCGCGCCGCCGACCGCAGCCGCTACGCGATCGCCGAGGACTACAGCCGGCAGCTCCTGGCCGGCCTGCCGCCCGGCGCCCACCTCGCGGCGAGCGACGACAACATCCTCTTCGTGCTCATGTACCTGCGCTGGGTCGAGGGGCTCCGGCCCGACGTCGACCTGATCCTCCAGGGCGTGGGTGACGCCGCCCTGCCGCCCCTGCACTTCGAGCCCGGCAGCGACCCGCTCTACTTCACCCACGATCCCAACTGGAGCAACCCGGCGCTCGACGTGGTGCCGGTCGGCCTGGCGTTCGAGGTCGTCCGCCACGGCACGGCGCCGAGCGCCTGGCGCCTGCCGACGGATCCGCCCGGCGTCGACGACCCGGCGGTGCCCAAGGACTACCTGACCCAGAACCTCCTCGGCGAGCTCTACTACATGCGCGCCCTGACCCGCGCCGCCCAATCACCGGACGACTGGGCCGCCGTCCGAGCCGACTTCGCGCGGGCGATGCGCGAGGCGCCGAACAACGACGTGCTGTTCTATAACCTGGGGCTGATCTTCCGCCGCCACGGCGACCTCGCCGACGCGCTCGCCGCCTTCGAGCGCTCGGCGGCGATCAACCCNNCCGGCGCGTCGACGCCCACCGAGGCGGCATCGAAGCATCGGCCAGTGGCCCAAGATCGCAGCTCGGTATGCAGGCCGCCCGGCCAGCCGTCGACGTGGAGGTCCACGGTGCGCACCGTCCACGGCGACGGCTCGACGCGTTCGCGGCCACGCAGCCAATCCTCGGCATGCAGCGCGAAGCGATACGGCGCCTCGTGGATGGCGACAAGGAGCGCCTGACCGTCAGCGGCGAGCGACAGGTTGTCGGCGGCACCCGGAGCCAGGAACAGGGTGCGCAGCTCGCTGATCTGGCGTTCGGCGTCCAGACGCAAGGCGTGGAGGACCGCCCCCGCGCCCACCGGGAAACCGCCGCGCCCACGCCCGACGGCGTAGACCATGGCGCCACCGTCGCCGGCGGGCACCGCCACGACGCCGTTGGCCAGCCGCAAGCCGCCCGTCGCCGACGGCAAGGCGAGCACGGTCCAGCGGCCATCGGGGTGACGCCGGGCGAGACTCGAGCCGGCCGACGCGAACCAGGTCTCGACCGCCAGCCCGAGCGCGCCCGACGGCAGGTTGCTCACCACCAGCTCGCCGTCCGGCAGCGCGGCGACGTCGTTCGGGCGGGTCAGCAGCTCGTCGGTCCAGCGCGCGCGGAAGACCAGCGTCGAGCCGCGGACCTCGTAGACCTCGATGCTCTCCGTCAACGCGCGGCCGGTATCGTCGGTGGCCGGGACGCACGGCGGCGCCCCTTCCCAGATGGCGGTCGCGGCCAGAGCGTCCGCGGCCGCGTCGTGGTGATTGACGACGTACAGGCGACGACTGCCGTCGCGTTCGGTGACCAGCGACATGCCATGGGGGTGCCAGGAGCAGGCGTCCCGCCCGGCCATGTCGGCGGAGCGTGGCACGTCGAGGGCGCGGCCGTCGGCCGCGAGCGGCAGCTGGAAGAGGCCACCGCCGGCACGGGGGTGTGCCCGATCGTCGGCGGAGATCCAGAGCCGGACCGGACGGCCCGCGGCGTCGCGCTCGACCTCGAGGTCCTCGGCTCCGGCGAAGGCGTCGGCGCCGACCAGGTCACACGTCGGCCGCGCGGGCTGGGGCGGGGGTGGCACCGGTAAGGGGGCGACGGCGAAGCGCAACCAGACGACGATGGCCACGACGGCGAGGGTCAGGATCGCCCAGGCGACTGCCGTCTCGACTGGCCGTCGCCCGCTCACGGCATACCCGCCAGATGGGTGTCGACCGCCAGACCGGCCCGCTGCCCGCGGGCATTGCGCGCCAGGGTCTGCGGCTGCCAGGGCGCGGCCCATGAGCAGCGCCACGGCGGCAGTGGCAGCGCCGAGAGCCCAGGGCAACACCGCTCCGCCGCGGGCCGGGTAGAGGGCGATCAGCCAGGCCGAGACCTGCGCCGCGCAGAGCAGGACGAACAGCAGCTCGGGAGCGCTCAGCCACGCTCGCGTGGCGAGCCGCCAGCCGCCGGCCGGCGCCCTTGGCTCGCCCCCAGACGGGCGCTCGGGCGC
>CXWL01028793.1_pt1 | contig 21637 bp, 9 predicted proteins | sample 590931 | NCBI WGS metagenome assembly CXWL01 (sample SAMEA3498368, study PRJEB10139) | groundwater metagenome | biome: water well; material: biofilm material | place: Germany | collected 2015-04-27 | reverse complement strand
GACCTCAACACCGCGAAGGCAGCCTGGGGCCCCGCCGCAACCGCGCTCGACGGCCAAGTCCGTGCGAAGCTGCTCGACGCCGGCATCGCGCGCCGCCGCCGCGCAGTTCTCGCAGCCGCCGCCGCAAACGACGCCGAGCGCAACGGCGACGCGGAAGGAGCACTCTCCCGTGCGCAGGAAGCTCTGACCCTCGCGCCCGGCTTCGCGCCCGCAGCTCTCATCGCCGCAAAGCACTACGCGGCCCAAGGCCGGCAGTGGAAAGCAGCGAGCTTGATCGAGACCGCTTGGGCGCAAGAACCGCATCCCGATCTCGCCAAAGCCTATGGCGCGCTCAAACCCGAAGAACCGCCGAGCGCACGCGGCAAGCGCCTCGCCGCACTCGCTGGCATGAATCCGGAACACTCGGAGAGTCAGATCTTGAACGCCGCCGTCTCGCTCGCCGCCGGACGTTTCGAAGAAGCGCGCGAAATTCTGCGCCCGCTCGCCGAACGCTTCCCTGTCGCACGCACCTGCCTGCTGATGGCTGACGTCGAGCAGGGCTTCGGCAGTGAAGAAAGCCTCGCCGCACGCGAGTGGACGACGCGCGCCCAACGTGCGCCCCGCGACGCACACTGGGCGTGCTCCGCATGCGCCCGCACACACTCGGATTGGGCGGCGACCTGCGTCAGCTGCGGCGCGTTCGATACGCTGAGCTGGCAGTCCGGCTCCCGCGGCACGGTCGAAACCATGTCGCCCACCGAAACCGCTGCCGCCTACGCGGGCAGCGCGGAAAACCCGAACGTGCTCTATCGCGACGCGCTCAAAGTTGACGACATTCGCCCGCCAGCGCGTGGCCCCAGCGACACTATGCGCGATGTCACGCCCACGCGCGACGAGCCCATCTTCAACGGCCCGCCGCGGGCGCCGGACGATCCCGGCCCCGATGCGGACGACGATTGGCTCGGCGGTGACACAGGCCGCCGCAAGAGCGGGACCTGGTAACATGCGTTTCTTTCGCGGGCTGTTGATCCTCATCGCGATCCTCGCGATCCTCGGTGCAGGCTTGCTTGCAGCGTTCCGCGACCCCGATGTTCCAGCCAGCATGCTCGTCGCCAAATATGGCCAAGGCGCATCGCAGTTCATCACGCTTCCCTCCGGCGCCAACGTTCACTTCCGCGACCAAGGCCAACGCTTAGGCCCCGTGCTCGTTCTGCTGCACGGCTCGAACGCCTCGCTCCACACCTGGGAGCCGTGGGTGGCGGCACTCGGCGATCAGTTCCGCGTCATCAGCGTCGACCTTCCAGCCCATGGGCTGACCGGCCCCGTCCCCGGCGACGACTACAGTGAAGAAGGCATGGTGAAGTTCGTCTACGAATTCACCGCCGCCTTGAAGCTCGCCCCGTTCACGCTTGCCGGAAACTCGATGGGCGGCGGCGTCGCCGCGCGCTTTGCGATCGAACACCCGGAGCGCCTGACGAACCTCATCCTGGTCGACGCCGGCGGCATGCCCTCGGCTTCTCCGCGCGACCCGGGCTTGGGCTTCCGCCTCGCCCGCATGCCGATTGTCCAGAACCTCATGCTTTACGTCACCCCGCCCAGCCTTTTCGAAGACAGCCTGAAGAAAGCGATCTTCGACGACACGTTGGTCACACCCGCGATGGTCGACCGCTACTGGGAACTGAACCGGCGCGAAGGCAACCGTGCCGCGTCCCTGAAACGCTTCCAGACTGAGCAAGACACGTTCGTCCAAGACAACGCCGCCAAGATCGCAACACCCACGCTCATCCTCTGGAGGCTCGGAAGATACGCTCACGCCGGTCGATATGGGCGAGGCCTATGCCGGCGCGATCCCGAACTCGAAGTTGATCGAGTACGACAACGTCGGCCACCTTCCGATGGAAGAAGCGGCGGACCAATCCGCCCGCGCCGTCCGCGAGTTCTTGAAGCCTACCCCGGTTGCCGCACCGAACTAACTCACCGGTTCGCAAACGCGCGTACAACCCGCGCGTACACCTCCACGTTCTGCTCCAAAGCGGCGGGATCGATCTTGTCGAGTGTGTCGTTCGCCGTGTGGTGATAATCGAAATAGGTGGTGCCATCCTGGGTCAGCCCCGCGATCGGCACGCCCTTCTTGGCGAGTGCTCCGATGTCAGCGCCGCCGCCGGATTTGTTATCCCCGCGCTCGACGCCGAGATCGCGCAACCCCGCCGCCACGGAATCGAAGAACGGCAAATCGGCCTCGCTCGCCTTCGACGAAAACCGCCACACGCGCCCCGTCCCGAAGTCGGCCTCTGTCGCCACCACATGCGTCTCGGCCCCATGCGTCTTCGCGTAGTTCTCGCCGCCGTGAACGCCGGACTCCTCGGAGCCCGAGAGCAGCACGCGGATCGTGCGCTTCGGCTTCAAGTCAGGTCCTGCGGCTTTCAGCGCCGCCGCCACCACGATGGCGACACCCGCACCGTCGTCGATCGCCCCCGTGCCCAGATCCCAGGAATCGAGATGCGCCGCCAGCAGCACGATCTCGTCCGGCTTCTCGACGCCCACGATATCGGCGATGACGTTGCCGCACGGCGCATCGACGACTTCGCGCGTCTGAAGCACGAGCTTCAACCGCACCGGCAGGCCCATCGCGGNNGTCGAACGAGGCAACGAAGGCAACCGGCGCAGTGATCCCGCCTTTCGGCGTCGCGATCGATCCGCCAAGTGCGGCGACCGCAAGCTCTTGGTTGCCTTGGCTGACGAGCGTCGCCGACCCCGCGCCGCGCACCCACCCTTTAATCTTGAACGGCTCGACGGCGACGCGCGAAAACTTGAGATCTTTGAGGGTGCGCACCGCCCATTCGCGCGCGACCGCCTCCCGAGGCGAACCTGCAAGCCGTGGCCCCACCTCCGTCGTGAGCGATTGCACGATCCGGTAAGAGAGCGCAGGCGCCGCGGCGACACCCGGTCCTTGAACCGTGGGTCCCTCGACACTGGCGCACCCCGCCAAAAGCGCGAGCCCGAACACCCCCGCCCCTAGTTGTTGCAATGTCACCGAAAGGCCCCCGATTTCCGCCAACCCCAGGGGCCCACCGTAGCAAACCGCCGCGCCCCAGCGTAGAGATTGCGGAAAGGTGCGCACGCCAGTATGGTCCGCGCCTCTTTTCGAGCGCCCAAAGCCGCCTTAGCTCAGCCGGTAGAGCATCGCATTCGTAATGCGGGGGTCGCGTGTTCGAGTCACGCAGGCGGCACCACTTCAGAAGCGCGGAAAGACGCCATTTTTGCGGTCTTTCCCTGTCTGGTAGATCGGGTTTTGGGTGCTGTGTTTGCAGTGTGTTTGCAAGTTGAAGCGCAAATGCGGTTCGGATTCCCACGGGCACCATCGCAGACTTAACTGCCCAGTTTTGGAAGGAGCGAAGGCGATGGCCAATCCGCCTGAGAAACCGGCGCCGGGCGATAGCGAAAGCGGTTCCGACTTCGATCGCTTGATGCACTTCCTCAAGGACAAACCGTTGGCGCTGAGGTTACTCGCGGCGTGGCTGGATGGCGCGGAAGCGCGTGCCTTCGATCGGATTAGAGTCGCCCTGAATCATGTCGATATGGTCGGCTCGAATGACCGTCCGAATTAGGCGCATCGCGGTTCAGGGATTCCGTAGCTTCGGCAAAGCTCGTCAGAGCTTTAACGTGTCAAACACAATCACGGTCCTTTGGGGCGGCAACAGCCAGGGGAAAACGAGCCTCACCGAGGCGGTCGAGTTTCTTATAACAGGGCAGATTGCGCGCCGAGACCTACTGGTTAGCGCAAAGGATGAGTTTGCGGAGGCCCTTCGAAACGCGCACCTCGATCCACAAATACCCACAAGTGTAGAGGCCGATTTTGCTTGCAAGGATGGCCGGATAAGGACCGTTACCCGGTCGCTGCTCGAGGATTACCGTAAGGGCTCGGCGGCAGGGTGCAGAAGCACGGTCACTGTTGATGGTCGAGAGTGCTCAGATGCCGAGTTCCTAGAGCAGGTTGGGCTCACACTGTCTGCTGCGCCCATCCGCGCCCCAGTGTTGTCTCAGAGCACGCTGTCATACTTATTCTCGGCCGCGCCCGCGGAGCGAGCGGCATACTTCAGAGCCGTACTTGACACGGAGGACATCGAGCGATTTAGGCAGGACGTCGCTCGCCTACTTAGCGAGCTAACTCGTCCGTCCTTGCCTCTGGTCGATCAAGTTACAAGTCTCGACCACCTCCCGACCTTCAAGGGCTACACTCAGAAGATCCTCGAAGCGGGTACGAAGGAGCTGTTGGATGTTCGTTTAGCGGACACCATCGGCGCCGCTCTGTCCTCCGCAGGAATCAAACCCAAAGAGGATTTGCCTGCGCGCGCCGACCAGCTTCGCGCCGAGTTGGAAAAGCGGCGGCAGAAAACTTTTCCCGTCGAGTTAATGGCGCGGTCTTCATTCGCAATGTGGGAACGCACTACGCAGTTGCAGTCGGCGATTCAGGAGTATCAGACCGAGCGCGATCGAGTGGCGGCCGAAGTTCGCCACTTGGTCGACTTGTTCACCGCTGCGTTGAATGTACCGGGCCTTGCTGACGGTGAGGTTTCTGATTGTCCTCTATGCGACACTCCGTTATCGATCACGCCGGAGCGCATGAGCTTTCTGAAGGCGCAAGTCGAAGCGACAGGGCAATTCTCCGCGGCTGAGAAGAAGCTCGGCAAGGAGGTCGACAGGGCGATCTCTAGCATTGAACTGCTTGATCGCACCGTCATCGGTGCATGTCCGAAATTTCTGCATACCAGACGCGAAGAGCGATTGGCGGCCGGGTTCTCGCTTGCGCGAGTTAGGGAACTGGCCGAGGACGATGCCCTCGTTCTGTCGTGGGGCGCCGATCTGCGCACACTTGTTCGTGGCGCGAAAACTTTTAGGCGGACCCTCGTTTCCGCAAAGCGGGCTTTTGAGTCCGCTAAAGCGAAGCTTGATCGAGTGGAATCGCCGGATGAGTTTGAAGGTCGTTTCGATCAGATCGCTCGAATTCAGGTGGATTTCCAGCGCGCGCTTTCTGCCTACGCTGGCGACGCGTCGCGGCTCGGCACACGGCTTCAGAACGCGGTGGCCGAAGCGACAAAAACTCAGGGTTGGGACACTTTACTCGACCTTGCGGGCGCGACCGACAATCTATTGATGTCGATCGAGGAGTTACGCGTGGCAAATGCAGAAAGGAAGGCGCTTCAAGCGGCGCTCAGCGATATCGATGGTGCAGCAGGAAAGGTGCTCGATGAGAAATTCCAACGTCTCAGCGGTGGCGTGAGCGACTGGTGGAATCTCTTGCGTCCAGATGAATCGACGTTTTTTGCGTCGGTGCAACGGCGGAGCACAACAGCAAAGAGAACGATCGACCTTCGGGTTGGACTTGCCGCGACGGCTGACCGAACCAACCCAAAGATGCGTGACGCCGTCGCCGTCCTGAGTCAATCCCAACTTCATTGCCTCGGCCTCTCGCTCTTTCTAGCGCGCGTGGAGAGAGAGGGACACGGGTTTGTCTTCCTCGACGACCCTGTTTTGTCGAGCGACGATGATTACAAACCGAATTTCGCCGCATCTGTGATCGAGGCGTTACTCGATAGGGGCATTCAGGTTCTTGTCGCAACGCAAGACCACGGAAGCTGGAAGGACATCGGCCATCGTTACGCGCATTCCAATGTCGTGCAGATGGTTTTGGTGCTTAACGATCCGGTTGAGGGTACTGAGGTTCGCGGTCAGTCGGATGATTTGGCTGGGATGTTGGCGCGAATCGGTCCGTTGGTGAAATCTCCTGACCCCGGAATCCGGAAGGACGCGGCAGCGAAACTGCGTGAGGCTTTGGAGCGCTTCTGTAAGGTTTTGATCGTAAAGGATCGGCAAACGCGGGGTGAAACCCTCGCCTCCATTACAGACTACGACGGAAGCAACTTCTCGAAGTACGGCGATCGGGCGCGTGCACTTCTGATCAGTGACCCATCGCACCCAGGAAAATTGACGGCGGCGCACAACTACGTGACGCCCGGCCCTCATGACGACACTCCTCCAACTGCGGCGCACCTCACAGTCGCATATGGAGATCTAAAGCGGTTCAAGAAGGAATATCTCGACTGAGCCACCGCGGTAGCGGAGTCTAGTTGCGACGGCCTCCGGCGCCCAATACTACCGCGCTATAGTATAGGGTGACGAAATGGACTTGGAGCCTTCACGCACACTTATCTATTGGGTCGGCCAGGTTGCGGTTCAGTTCGCCTATTTGGAAGACGCGCTGGACGAAGCCATCGAGCTCGCGGAGCCGCTCATGAAGCTGCCGCCCAAGTCGCAGACGTGGGATGACTTCTACGATCGCCACTTCCGCAATAGAGCCGACTACATGCGTTCGCAGCTGCTGAAGGTTTGTGAAGGGCTGCCGGCGTCGGACACTATCGACAGCCACAAGGAAGAAATTGTGCGCTTCTTAACTAAGTGCGCCGAGGCATCGGACACCCGCAACGCAATTCTGCACTCGTCGAGTGTGGAAGATGCTGCGCTTGGTCCCATTGTGCGAACCCAAAAGCGCGTAGTGCATCCCAGTACCCGCCGAGCGTCGCCTGTCAAGGCGATGACCACAGCGGAAGTGCAGGCGTTCGCGATTCATCTCACAACGATTCAAAACGGCGTGCGCAGCCTCGATTTTGCCATTAACCGCCTGCTGCGGGCTAAGGGCGTCGTTCCCGCGCGTTGAACGCTGCGTTCGGGTCGCGTTCGGGGACACCCGACGGGTGACTGTCCACAATGCCCTCCTGGAAATCCAAAGGAGACCAAGATGACCGACACGAAGGAACTCGATCTCGCCTACCTAGCGGACACGTTGCGTTTGATCCGCGAAGCCCACAACTTGACCCAGCAGAACGTTGCCGACCTCTGCGGACTGACGACACGCACCGTCGAAAAGGTGGAAAGTGGGAAGCATCACCCAAGCGAACAAACGCTGCGCTCCCTATCGCGGGGTCTGGGCTATGAACAGAGCGTGTTCTACAAACCAACGCCGTCCCAGCAAGAACAATTCCGACGCGACCTATTGCGGTCGATAAACACCACGTTGCTGGTGCGCACGACCCTTGCGCGCACGGCCAAGGACTTTCTTGCATTCGTCGGCGCGGTCGATGGTCTGAACGTCACGCACGAAGGAGTGGCCGAGGGTGAACCGTTGGAAACCGCACTTTCGTTGTTTGAGCTAACAACCGACTGGGGCGACCTGTGGGAAGACATTGGCTTTAGCGGTCAACTCGACGCGGCAAAGAACTTGGCAGAGACGGCAGACAGCTTGGCTGCGCTCGGCTACGTCGTGCACGTCGGACGCCACAAGCAAGTGCAGCGCTACAAGAGCAAACCGCCGCTAGTTGCCACTGTGGGCCTGATGGCTGTACGGCCGCAACAGCCGGGCGCGGCGGAGGGCTTTGCACTCGTCAAGCTCGACGATGGCTGGGAAGTTCTACCGGAGGATCGTGTTCAGCTGCCAGAAGAATGGCTCAAAGGCGGGACCACGAACTAGAGCCCTCGTACCGGTCTGCGTGTTTCAACGGCACTTCACGTTGGGCCGATCGCTTGCGAAGATACAGCCATATTCAATGCGTGACCATGATCCAGAACTACCTTTGGGGCGAGCCGGTATGGTAGTGACCGCATCAATTCTCTACGACTTTGTGCAATGTCCGCGGCGGGTTGCTCTCGATGCATTCGGTGAACTCGCAACCCGCGACCCAATCAATCCATTTGTCCGACTGCTTTGGGAGCGCGGTACTCTGTTTGAACGCGAGACGATTGCCAAACTCAAGATTCCTTTTGTGGACCTCTCCGAGTCAAGTGAAGCAGATCGCAAGCGGCTCACTCACGAGGCCATGGCACGCGGCGAACCACTAATTTACGCCGGCCTCATCAGCGCAGATGATCTGCTTGGCATGCCCGACCTATTACGCAAGGAGTCCACCGGTTACGTTCCCGTGGACATAAAGTCCGGCCGGGGCAAGCAGGGTGCGGACGATGAGCACGAGGGCAAGCTCAAACAGCATTACGCCGTTCAGCTCGCCCTCTATGTCGACATCCTGGAACGTCTCAATCTGTCCGCAGGCCGGCGTGCCTTCATTTGGGATATTCAAGGCAACGAGGTCGCTTACGACTTCGCCACGGTGCTGGGTCAGAATTTATGGGATGAATACGAGTCGTCGCTTCGCGACGCTCGCGCGATTCTTGCACGACAGCTAGTCCCCCTCGCAGCCTATGCGGGCGTCTGCAAGCTTTGCCACTGGCACACACATTGTGTCACGCAGCTTTCAGAGTCAGATGATCTCACTCTAATCCCCGCTCTTCGGCGCTCAGACCGGGACGCTATGATCGAGAGAATTCCGTCAATTTCAGCGCTCGCCACAATCAATCCGGACGGATTCACCAAAGGGAAAAAGACGGTGTTTGCGGGTATTGGAGCGGACCGGCTGCGGCTGTTGCAGGCGCGTGCTGTCATGCTCAAGAGTTCTCCACCCACGGCCTACTTACGCGAGCCCGTGAATCTCAAACCTCTTCCGCTTGAGCTGTTTTTCGATTTGGAGGTCGATCCGCTGCGAGGCGTTTGTTATCTTCATGGATTTGTCGAACGACGTAACGGCGATAACAGCACCGAGCGCTTTGTCTACTTTTTTGCAGAAGAACCAACGGCGACTGCAGAACGCGACACGTTCGCCGCCGCGCTCGACTATCTTGCTGAACACAGTGACGCCGGAATCTACTACTATTCGAAGTACGAGCGGACAATCTACCGCAAGCTCCAACAGAAGTTTCCCGACATTTGCACGCCCGAGGACGTCGAAACGTTGTTCCACCCCCAACGTGCGATCGATCTCTATGGCGATGTAGTTATGAGGGCGACGGAATGGCCAACCCTCGACCATTCCATCAAGACACTAGCCAAGTACTTGGGATTCGCTTGGCGAGACACCCATCCATCCGGCGCGGCGTCCGTCGAGTGGTTTGACCGCTGGTGTCGAGAACGCCATCCAGAAGTCCGCCAGCGTATCCTTGACTACAACGAGGACGACTGTCGCGCCACGCGGGTCCTTCTTGATGGCATTCGAGGACTTACCCAATAGCTCGGAGGTGAAGTCTAGCTCACTTCCACCCAACCCTTCGGCGTACGCCTGCCCATCGCAACACGACCAATGATCTCCCGATCGTCGATCGAATAGAGCAGACCTGCTTGATGAACCCGCAGACCCAGTAACGTGCGCACTTCCAAACAGATCGCTAAGAGCCGCCCATCCGGCGATGCAAGGGCAGCTTCCACGCGACAGCGACCGCCGCGCAACGTAGCGGCAGTTTTCGAAGCGATCTCGTTCCACCGGTCGGGGGCGTCGCCAGTGCGCCGCACATTGTTCAGAAGATCACCCAGCGGCTGAAGATAGGATCGTTCACTGGAAGCTTCGAACTGCACGTGAAACGAGATCCCGGTCAAGCTACAGACCCGCATGTCATCTGGATGCGAGCGCCGACCACTCCACGAGCAAGTCCTAGTTTCCCCCGGCGCACAATACTTTCCAGCAATCGAACGTATGGCCTCATGATCTTGAATGCGCGCACCCGACACACTGCTGGTCACTAGGAGGCTTTTCAGCATTCGCTTGTTCGTGACAGCGCAGCGTTCCAGTTCCGATGGCAACGCAGCTTTTCCCGAGACGCCGCAGCGTTCGAGTACGCCTGGCCGCACGAACTTTCCCGTGACCTCACATTGGTCAGCTTCCTCCGAAGTCATCGGCTGTCGAGTTTCGTAACAAAGTAGGAACTCCTCTTTGTGGCCGACCTTACCGGAGACAGAAGACCGCACTTGCTGATCGAGCCGATAGCTTTTTCCCGAAACATCGCTCACACCGAGATCAGCCTTCAACAAATCGGCGCCGCTAAATTCGCATCGTCCAAAATGTTCTGGCTCTGCCCGCTTGCCGGTCAGGGAACAGGTCTTCAAAAGCGATCGTGTAACAAACTTGCCGCTCACCGAGGAGATCTCAGCTTCGTCCGCGAGGACACGCTTCTTGCTAACACTACATCGCACGGTGTGAGCGGGAAGGGCTTGACGAAGGCTTAGTTCAGAGCGCACGAGCAAATGCTGCAACACTTGCGCCCCTGTAACGGCGCATTGGCCGAGGCAATCTCTGGGCACTGAAGCGCCGGTGCTTTCGCAGCGACCAAGTTCCGGGGCAGCGATGACTCTTCGGGTACGTGGGACAACGGTGAGCTGACTTGTGTACGGTGTCTTTCCGTCAAATCGGTATTGCACCTCAGTGGCCACTTCGCGGTGCATACTGCCGTCTAGCGCAACAACGGTGAGCTCCAGGCGCGGAGTGAAATCATCCTCGAGTTTCTTGCGCTTGCGCGGGTCGTCGCCGGCGGATCGCATTTCTTGCGCACGTCGCTCAAGATAGAAACGACAAAACTCGGCGATCCCTGCATCGCGGTTAGCCGTATCTGCCAAGCGCTCAGCATCGATACCTAAGTGCTGCGCGTTCTCAATTAGGTCCGTCAGCTTGTATAGACCGGATCGCACCGCATGAGCCTTATGGTCGCCCGCTTTGCATGTCACTTCCACTAAGCGCTCGTAGCTGTCATGCGCAACAGTGGCACGCACTCGCAATAAAGCCATCCCTTCAAAACAGCGGCGAACTCCTTCTACTTTCGTGGCTATCGGAACTGCCTCAAACCCCTCGACCCAATGCCTTGAGATTTCATCTGCTTGTCCGGCTGGATCGTCGTCCACATCCCGTACCTGGTGCACACCGGTGGCGATCATTTGGCTAACCAAGCGGGAAAAAGCTGCGGAACCCGGGGAGTACAGGGTCGCTCGGCTGTCGCGCCCCACATCCTCGTCGAACCGTATCAATTCGCGCGCGCCATCCGCTTCGACAAGATAGGTGCCGTGCTCAGTCGGCGTAACATGTGACCCCAAGCTCTTCAGAGCGCCCAGAGTGAATTCATCCGCTTCCATCGAACGAACGATCGCGGGAAGCTTCGGTGGACGAGGTCCGACATACTCCGCGCCCTCCATGCTGCCGAGTGTTGTGTCGATATACGCTTCCTCGCTTTGGAGCTTCGTCTTTGCGTCAACGATGCTTTGCTCCGCTTGCCTGGTTGCCTGCTCGACATCCTTGCCAGCCAGCGCAGCAAGCACGAGTTGACGTATTTTCTCATCAAAGCTGTCGCCATTGTCGTCGTCATCAATGCCAGACGCTTCGAGCAACGCTTCGACGTCGCCGATGGCGTGCGATGCCATCTGCAGCTTCTCCATCAGACGCCCGACAATATATTCTTCGAACGTGCCTTTGAGCGTTATGTTGAGAACACTTACGCTGGCATGCTCCGACGCCAAGCGTTGGATGCGCCCGATGCGCTGCTCCACGATCATCGGGTTCCAAGGAAGGTCATAGTTCACAAGAACGTTGGCGACCTGAAGGTTGACACCCTCTGAGCCAGCTTCGGTAGAGACGATCACGTGGTAACCTGGAGGGTTTTTCCAGAACCGTGCGATGGTGTCCTGATTTCGCTGCCCCGACGAACCATTGATGATTCCGACCTTAAGCCCTCGCTCTTCAAGAAACGCCTGTATCGTAGTCTGCGTCTCCAACCGTCCTGTGAAGATTACCATCCGCCAGCGCTCAGAATTCTCGTCGACCAATCGGTTGATCAGCGTAGCGAGTCCGGTGAGCTTAGCGCTCGCCTTCATTCCAGCCACAACGCTGCTTACAGCTGCGGCAAGATCTGGCGGCACCGTGCCGTTACGAGCCATCGTTGTTAGCTGCGCCATCAACGCGTGCGGACTACTGGTCAGCGCTTGAAGAATGGAAATCTGCGCGAGGCGATTGAGCTTTTGGATCGGCTTCGCAATGATTCTAATGAGCTCAAGCTCCTCCGCTGTCGGATCGACCCGGTGAAGCTGCACGACCCGCTCGGGGAAGTAGAGCTTGGCATCGCCGCGTCGGACGCGCGACATGTAACCGTAAACAATCGAACGAAACTCATCGCGGGCCTGCACCTTAAGTTGCCGCGCTTCATTGCGATTGTCGGCTATATACTTTCGGACAAACATACCTTCGCTGCCAAAGGGATTCTGATGACCGCGAGCGACGGTCAAAAGATCGACAAGCGAGTAGAGATCCCACAGTCGATTCTGGATCGGCGTCGCGGTGAGCATTAGCACGTAACGGAAGCGACGTTTTTCGAGAGCGTCCTTGAAGCGAAGCGCCACCTGAGGCGGGGGGTCGACTCCGTACAAATTGCGTAGCTTGTGCGCTTCATCAAGCACCAGCATTTGGAAACGATCTTCCGGTATCTTGTCGAGATGAAGGCGTGCCGAGGCATAGGTTGTAATCACCGCACCGATGCCCTGGGGTTCGGCAGCAATCAGCTCCTTACCGGTCGCGATTTCAGCAGGAATATCGAATTTGCTTCCCAGTTCGTCCCTCCACTGGGGTCCCAAGAGTTTCGGGCAAACAATAAGAATTCTTGAGGCGCGCGCGCGGGCAATCAATTCGCTGGCAATCAGTCCCGCGCTGATGGTTTTGCCCAAACCAACATCATCAGCGAGAAGCGTAACAGGCAGGCGCCGGCAGAAGGTGATGAGGTTGGCGACCTGGTGATGGTAGGGTTGCAGGCGATTCTGCCAACGCTTTTCAGACTTAAGGTCTTTCCGCGTTTCGATAACAATTGGATCGGCTAGATCCCATTCGAGCGCTGCCCGGTAGAGTTTGTATTCGTCTGGGATGACGCTGCGCCGGAGAATTTTTGTCTGAAATTCGGACGATGCCATGCTCCAAGCCCATGCGTGATGCAGTCAGCATCAACCTTTCACTGCACCGAAAGCTCTCTCGCTGCCACGTTGCCACAGAATGTAAGGCAAAGTGAACCTTCGTCCGATGACCTCGACTGCCTCAGATGCAACCTGCACGCGTTTTTGATCTCTGCTCTTGTGTTGATGAGCAAAAGAAAAGTTGTCGGCTAGGCCGTGCGGCGCTTCCCTCAAGTAGAGCGCCGCACGTTTTCAAGCGCCTCGTTTTCGCCAGACACTATTTCAGCGAGGCTCTATTTTTTGGAGTGCTTTCTAAAATCTCGACTCGATAGGACTATGCGACCGTCGCTTGAGCGCGAGTACGGTACCCATCCCTGCGTTAGCGCGCGGCAAACCTTCCATGGTGGGACTGCATATTCCTGAGCTACTTGCCGGATGGTTTGTAGTTTTGGCGATTGCCGGTTGTTACTTGCCGGCACAATCGAATGCTTGTTTTTTTTCATCATTTGATCGTCCTCGTTCAAAGAACGCGGGACGGCGCATCGCTCTAGGTCGCACTAGAGGCTGAGACGCAGACCCAACGTTCGTTAGGTTGCACATCTATTTAAGCCTCTATGCAGTCGACAGGATTCCTTGAAACTGTGGAACCAGGCGATGGGGGACAGTGTGCGCCAGATCGCATGAAAGCAAATGGCCGTTTCTATTCGTCCACAGCGGTCTCTAAGACCACGTGGGCAAGCGCCAGTCTCGATTGGCTCTTGCGCTTGTAACCACGAACGGAATCCCAAGCGTCTCGGTAGCAAAAAAACGGAGCGCGCCGCGGTTTGACCCCCGCATCGGTTATGCGGAAGTCGCGCGCCGCTAGACTAGGGAATCCAACGATAGCTCGCGGTGCGATTGTCACGAACCCCGGCGAACTGGAGGACAATCACTCAGAAAATAGGGAGCTGGCCCAACGGCCACGGTTGCCGAACGTGTCCATCGCCTGAATGCGATATTCATAGTCCTCGGTCGCTGCCACGTTTTCGTCCGACACTGTAACGGTTCCCGCCGCAAGCCAACCACCAACGGGCACCCAGGCGGGGAACGATGCCAAGCGTCGTTGTACGAGGAATTTGGCGTCTGCATCGCCCGGTACAAGAGACCATTTGAGAGTGATTGTCCGGGCCGCCCCCGAACCTTTCGTGTCCACAATTGGATCGGACTGATCCCATTGTGGCGCAAGCGGTGGAGTTTGATCAAACGGGGAGGCGGCAACCGCGTCCGAAAGCTGTGATGGCACCCCTTGCTCGTTCACGGCGCGGATTTGATAGCGATACTCCGTGCCTGCCTTTAGACCCTGATCTGTAAAGGCCAGCCAGTCGCTGACGTAGGGCACGCAACCAGTCACGTTGGAAGTGCAACTCTGCGCATTTCCTCGCGTCACGGCCTCCGCATCTTCGTTCTGTGCGCCGGCGACGGCCAGACCGTCCTTGTCGACGATCGCGATCAGCCTCATCTTTCGTGGTCGATTCAGGTATTCGGGATGAATGGTCGAGTAGATTTCATATTGCTTGATATCGGGGCGAAAGACTTTGTTCCACTCGATCTGAATGCGCCCGTCGCCAGCCTGGATCGCGGTGATGATCACTTTTGGTGGCGGCATCATCGCCTTGATGAGCATCGCGAGGCTTGGGCAAGACTGCGGTCCCTCATTCCCCGGTTTGTTGACGGCTGATGCCGCGTAAAACCAGTTTTGCGTTCGTGTACCGTCAACTTGATCGACAAATGTGACCTGCCAGTTCGCCCCCTGCTGTGCGGGCTTGAGCGGTCCGCTGTTAGCTTTCGTCAGCTTGTCGAGGTTGCCCTGCGCCCGCTCCTGGGCAGTCTGGAGTACCGCGCCATCCGTCTCGGCATTGCATCCCGCTGCCAGAGCCTGCCCTGAAGTCAGGTTGTTCAGGTCAGCCTGGCTGATCCGGTAAATGTTGTAGGTGTACGCAAGATTGGCGCCATCGACCCTTACCGTCACCGCGACGTTGCCTTCGGCGTTGACGTTTGAAGACTGTGCCACGAAGACCGGTTGGCTTGGGGCTGGCGGCGCGCTGAGATTGAGAACCTGGGCGGGTACAGGCCCGGTTAGCGGACCGATGTTGCCAACCGGCTGATCGACCGCCGCCATCGCGAAATAGATGACCTTGTACGGCTCATCGTTGTTGGCCAGTAGCTGGGCTTTCAATCCCGCAGTGACCAGATCCGAGGACCCAGCGGAAACATAGGTGACAAGACTGTATCGCTTGCCGACAACGGCGCCGTTTGCGTCGGTGTACGGTTTGCACGAATAGTGACTTGATGCAGGCGGCGTGCTGCAGTCGCTGACTTTTGGAACCTTGAATTTTGGATCTGTCGCCGCGCTCCAACCTTCCCAGTTAGCGACGTTCGCCAGTCCACCGGCTTGCGCATACGTCTCGGGATCGTCGAAGCGGTAGAAGAACCGATACTCTCCCAGGTCGTTGGTCAACTGGTCTAGCCAGTCGGGCCAGTCGAATTCAAATTGGATGACGAATTGGGGCGGATTGGGACCGCTGAACCATGCTGGATCGATCCAGGCAGCGGTTGGCGTCTTGTCCCCCAGCTGAAAGACGCGCGCGGTGAACCTTGGCGGCGCCATGGGACCGTTCGTGTCGAATGCGGATGCGGACAGTTCGTTCGATGGAACGGATTCGCGAAGGAAAGGATCAACGCCGACGGTGTAGTACCGATAGTGTTGGTATTCCAAGTTCAGGTCGCGATAGACCGGTCCCCAGACCAACGCGCCTGCGGCGTTTTTTTCCGCGACGAGCGCGACCGGCGCGGCCTCTATCAGTCCACCGTGCCCGTCGGGCCGCTTCACGCGAGCAAAAGTACCCGTGGTTTGTACCGGCAAATGGGACGGCCCGCGATCTGAACGGCTGAACTTGTAGACGACCGGCCGGATGTCGAAGGGATCAAACAGCGGAGCCGCGGGAGTGGGTGTCGGCGGAACGATGCTCAAATTGATAGCTACTTCGGTATAGCGCGTCGGCGCGCCCGGCAATTTCATGACCGGCATGGGAACGACATCTGCTTTGGTCAGAACGGGGGCTGGAACGGGCCGTGTCGTCACGTCCGACAGTCCCCGTAGCAGATAGTAACGCGTGCGATCGTTCTTCCACCTTCCCGCGATGAGATAGTCGATCGGCCTTCCGTCTATCGGATGCGGGTTGAACCAAGAGAGACCCATCAATCGCGACAGCCAAGGATTGCCTGATTGCGATAGCGTCAACAGAAACGGTAAGGGTTCCATCGAGGTCGTTGGAACCGGCCGTCCTTGCGAGGCGACGTAATTGTCGCGCGTCGCCTTGTCGGTGATGATGGTCGGGTTGCCGTATTGATCGGTGTAGCCCTCGGCAAAATAGATTTTTTGGTATGGCGGCAACGACAGCAGTTTCAGCAAATCGTTGAATCGAGATGCGTTTGAGCTCGTGTACTTGCTGTGCCAAACACTTGGCAGTCGTGCGGTTCCCGCCGGCGAATCAAGCCCGGTCACACCGGAGCCGCTCCACGTCGACGCCGGCTTGATCGGTAGGCTGTTGAGTTTGGTCCACTGCGTTTCGCCCGCTTTACGCGCGAAGAGATTGTAGTCGTCGGCCATCGGCAGTGCGGGCTGCCCCTGCTCGACTTTGGCCGCAAAAGACCACAGGAGGTGATCGCCAATCTCTTGTCTAGCATCTGAGAAGGCATGGCGAACGCCGATCATTGCGAGCTCGTGCTTACAGTTCTGTGCGCCGTAGTGTTTTATGAATGATGGATCGCAGCGTCGAATTGCATAAGCGTGCTCGTAACAGGCTATCGCAACATCAAGAAGATACCTCGTGCCTTCGTTGTTCTGTTCGGCCCCGGTGTCGCCGTGCGAGGTCATCAACGCGACCAAGTTCAGCCAGCGCTCCATCAGCGATTTAAAGCGGGCTTCTCGCTCGCGCAATAGCTGCAGGCGTTGTTGCAACAGTGCGAGGCGCTGCAGCGTCTTGTTCACGCATTCAACGTTCAATGTGAGCGCGGCAAACCGCGCGCATAACTCGGCAAGATTTGACGTATCGCTTGTCCATCGACGTTCTTCGGTCGACTTTGTCGAAGGAAGCGGCTGCCGCTTGGCGCAAATTGCCCTGCCTCTGGCGTGGGCTTGCGAAAGAACAGCTTGTTGTTCAGAGGCGTCGTTCGCCAATGCAACCGCTTCCCCGTAAAGCCTTTCCAAGGATGCGACGCTCTTGCCGATCCCTTCGGTGGCTTGCGTTCCGAAATACTTCCTGCCGTCCATCTCCAGTGACGTGATTTCGCCTCCTGGCGGAGCGGCCACACGGACTGGCGCAGGCTTTCCTTCGCGGCCGGCAGGCCATTCGGGAAACTTGTCTTTGTTCTTGGGCAGCGAGGTTGCTTCAGCTGGCAATCTAGTAGGTATCGGGGTTGGTGCGGGCGGCTTCTCTCTGGTAGCTGGCCACACTGGCGCCCCGTCCTTATCCTTGGGAACGGAATTGAACAGGCTTTCGATCTGCTGAAGGACGGGTCCCGAGTTGCTGTTGTCGCTCGACAGCTTCGCACCTAATCCGCAAAGGCGCGCGACGGTCGCTTGCAGTGGGGACCTATGTTCGCCGCTCTCGCCGTTCGCGGAATTCTGCAGGAGCCGCTTTTCAAGCTCCGCAAGCCGCTGTTCCATCCCTTCGGCTCCTGCGAATTGCTTCTCCAATGCCGCGACCTGACTCTCCATCAGCGCCACTTTGGACTGAAACGACTCGCAAAGGTTGCGAACGCGCGCAGCGCGGTTGGCCAAGGCGATGAGGGTGCCGTTGAGTTCGACAGCACATTTTGCGTCACCGACGCAAATGAAGCGGCCAGCGCAGATCACCGAATCCCGCTGCCGGATGCACGCCGACGGATTCGGACTGCTGTTCGGGGCGCCGGCGTGCCGCGGCGCTGGGGCCGTGTTGGTGATGATCGCCGACTGCTCGACCGGCGGAGGTCCAGGCGTCTGATGAGTCCGCCAATAGTACGCGGCAGGCACACTCAACAAGACCGCGGCAATCACGCCTCCGACAAACCCAATTCGCCGTATCATTGGACAAGTTCCTCGCGTGCGTTCGGAGGAACGGACAGATTGACCGAGAACGCATACTCTTCGACCGACGATCCGTCGTCATCTTCAAATATCGGGGCAAATGACTTTCCATCAAAGTCCTTCTGTTGAAGTGTGAATGAGAAGGTGTAATCATCGACTGCGAACGGCGCCCCATCGTTCCGGAAGATCATCAACCGCCGACCGGTTCGGTCATAAATCAGTGCCAGATTGTTCATGTCGAGGTTGAGAGACCACGGCCAAGTATGCAGCGTAAGCCCAAACCGGATCCGCTCCCAGTAGGTTTGCTCCGCCAGATCGACGACGAAACCGACGATTTGAGGCGTGTTACCTCCGGCACTGTCGGCGAGGCGTAGTGCCGTGACTTCGACAAACGGTGTTGCAGGTTCTCTATTCCGTGTCAGTTCGAGTTCGCGATCGATCGTTTCAAACAGCGGCAAATCTTCGCTCCAAGCACCCCGGATTGCCTCCGCTTCATCGTCCGTCATTTGTTTCGGGTTTGCACCGTAGTTCACGACGCCGCGCAGCATGTTGCGCAGAGCGGAAGTATTCACGTCGTCAGGCGACACCCCCGGATGTGAGAGCATCAGGGATCGCCCGATCGCCAGAGGGTCTGAATGTTGGAGGAGCGGTGCCGTGCGAAGGAAATCCGAACGTGCCGCCGCGGTCTGGATCAGCGACATCATATTGTTGAACTTTGTGGGGTCTACATCGATCGCCCAATACCCCGGCTCGCGTCTCTGAATCGCCTCGCGAAACGACATGAACTTCGACATGCGAAATGGAAATGAAAAGACTTGAATCGCCGACTTGTCGTCCCGTCTGCCGCGCAAAGGATTTGCGTTCAACCAGTCCGTGTTCGGGGTTCCATTGGTGTCCTTGAACAGGCGTGGGTCGCCCATGTTGCCCGGATCGACGTCCCAAATCTCGGCGAGGTATTGCGTTTCCGGTACCAAGGCGCTCGAGTCTACGATTTTGCCATACGCGACATCGTCGCCACGGCTGGCAGGCGCGCGAGCGTCCTTTCCGTCGGCCGCCATGTGATCGAGCAATGGGTCGTCCTCGCGCACGCCGGTCTGGCCTTGCGCTTCGTACCATTTCGTCACGATCGTCTCCGGTAATTTCCCCGGGTGGCCGGCGGGGCGGCCGTCGCGATCGACGAAACGGAAGACAAGACGTTGATGCTGCTCGCGCCTCTGTTGTGCCGCGCTCGACGCGTCGGGGTGATAGACGAGTTTCAGGTACGTCGTATTTGTTCTCACGCCCGGGAAGTAGCTGCGATACAACGGCCTCTCAACGGTATTGGGGACGGTTTCGTAGACAAAGGGCGCAAGCTCGAACGGCTGTCTGCTGGTGTAAAAGGCGGCTCTATCCGTGCATGTACCAGCGCAAGAACCACCGCTGACGCCATTCCCGACGGACTGGGTCTTGATATCGAGCGTGACAACACGGCCTGGAGGCAGGATCGGTGCGCTCTCGGTCAAATCGCCCGGATCATTGCAGTCAGGATTCGTCGGCAACGCGGTGTAGATCATCTCTAGGAAGTTGATCATGTACGTCCGCACTAGCTCGACCATCGTGTGAAACTGGGCCGAAACTGGGACGTCGAAGAAGCTGTCGACGGATCCGCCGAAGAGATCCTGAAGAAGCGAGAACATCGTTGTGACCATATCGTCCGCACCCGACAGGACGAGATCAATAACCGGGATGAGCTTTGTGAGGATGTCGACCCAACGCGCATATTGCTCGGGGATCGCTTTCGGGAGGGGGCACGTGTCGGCCCCAGCATCCAGGATGCCTGCATCCCAATCGAAAACCGGCGCAGACGGTGTCCCTATGTTGATGTAGTAGAGATACGGGCGTTTCATCGACTTCGCGAACTCGGTTCTGACGAAGAGGGCCGCCGAGGTCGGCGATTCCGAGGCTTCGCCGTCAAAGGCCACGTGGCGCGAGCCGAACGTGTCGGTGAGCGGCAGCATCGCGGATGAGGTTAGGCTCAGCGTTGTCCCTGCCTTCAGGCTGTAGTCGTCGAACTTGAACGTCCAGTAACGGGAATTATCGACCTTTTGATATGTGCTCCCGTCTCTGCTGATGTCGAAAAGGCTCACGCGCGGGCTCAAGGCGCTCGACGTGTTGAGCGCATAGTTGAACGCGACTTCGGGCATGTGCGTGAATGGCACCCAAGGCGCTTTGCAGCCTGACACGGGAGCCGCAGGGATGCAGAGATCGGTAACGGCGAGCGCGGTTAGGCTGCTGGCCGCGCTCCACGGCACGGAAATCGCGGCGGCGGAGTAGGGATCGTCCATACGAACGTCGGCGAGCAATTGGCCGGGCGGTGGAACGGGCGCGGGCTTTTCCCAGATGAAGTCAACGGTCGCAGAAATGTCTGGAAGAAGCGGCAATTCCAACGTGACCTCGACTGATCCTTCTATCTTCAGCGGTATTGGCATTTCGGCGGCGAGGCCGACATTCACGTTGATGCCAAGTTCGGCACCGCAGGCGCTGAGTTCGACGTTGCCGCCCATTTGGATTGAGCCTTGGGCGTGGGTCGGATTGCGCTGAATCGAGAGGCCGACCGTCATGGCCGCTTCGAGGTGCACCGAAAGAGGACCGAAGTGCCAGCCGTCGCCGGAGTCATAGCCGGCGTTAGCGCCGAACGACACGCTCGGCGGATCGATCATCAAATACGCGGAAGATTGGAATAGGTGGGCGGCAAGCTCGGCGCGGATGGGCCGCGCCTGGTCGCCGAAGTGAACGTACCATTTCTTTTGGTTCGGCGCCCACGACACATAGATTTCGGCGAGCGCGTCAAGGTCGACGAAGTCGCCCGAGTTCGCCGGCTTCTTGAGGCGCGCAGCAAGGTTTGCGACGACTTTCTTTTTCTTCGGCTCGAACAGGATCACGGTTTCGAACGGCGCGGAGTAGCTTTGATCGATGTCCTTGCGCTCCGACAAGATGTCACCGAGGCCCGCGATCATGATCGCGCCTTCGGACGTGATCATCACCACCGTTTTGAAGTTGCTCGTGAAGCCGTCATCCGTGTGACTGCCGCCCGCTGCGCCCAGCATCACCGCGAAGGAACCCTTCGAAACGCACCAGGGTGCCACCGGTCCGTTCTTGACGTCGAGAAGCGTCCGGGTCAGGTCGGCTTTGACCGCGCGGTGCTCTTTGAACCAATCGACTGGTTTCGGGTCGGTGGCGTTCGGGAATTGATCGAATTGCGGCTTTACGGCGGTGCCGAGCATGCCGCTCAGTTGGTAGATCGCGAGCTCGCCGAAAACAGGCCAACCGCTAGGTTTTTCGACGTCAACGCTGACGACCGTGTATTTCGCAGGAACGGTGCCGCCGCAGGTGCTTTGGTTGGTTGTGCCGATCAAGACGTCGGCAGCGGCGTTGACTCCTAATTTCGGAAGCTTCACATCGACGAGCCCGCGGAATCCATCGCCCTTCACGGCGTCCTCGAATGAATTCAGCGTGCCCTTGAGCGAGATTACCTCCGCCTTCTCGACCTCGATCCCGACGCCCTTCACGCTGGCCTTGAAATTCGAAATCGAGGGGCCGAGTGACTTGTCCCATTCAAACCGCAGATCGTTGAAAGAACCTTTGCCGACACCTTCGGCCAGCGTGACCTTGCCCGAGAACTGCATCCATTGATGCTTTGCGGTGTTTCCCGCGGTGGAATCGGCCTCAGAGCCGAAAGCAAATTTATTGATATTGAGCGTGAAGAGTTGGTACGC